>ERZ1292633.49-Hain-H41-02um-R1-49-length-163350-cov-9_pt1 | contig 163350 bp, 167 predicted proteins | sample MGYA00564406_ERZ1292633 | MGnify/ENA primary metagenome ERZ1292633 (study PRJEB36523, sample SAMEA6512639) | groundwater metagenome | collected 2019-01-08 | study: AquaDiva: Metagenomics assemblies of 32 groundwater samples
ACCCCCGCCGTATGAGGAGCCCGGCCCATCCCCGGCCGAAGCCTGCCCCAAACCACCCAATGAAGCGTGACTCGATGCAGACAACCGGTCAAAGAACAAGCGCAACCGGTCCAACGGCATGATCATCATGTCGTGCAGACTCAAACCCGGCAGCGCCTCCAACTGCGCACGCGTCCACTTCACACCCGCTGGCATGAAGCGCTCTGCCACAGGCAACACCCCATCGGCATCCGCATGGCTGCCAATGCGCCAGAGCAGGCTTTCGGTTTTCAGGCGCGCGCCCTGGCAACTGGGGCATTCGGTGTAACTGCGGTATTTGGACAAGAGCACGCGGATGTGCATCTTGTAGGCCTTGCTCTCCAGGTATTCAAAGAAACGCTTGATGCCGTACCACTGCTGGTTCCACTTGCCCTTCCACTCGGGCGAGCCGTTGATGACCCAATCCTTTTGGCCCTGCGTCAGCTTGTCCCAGGCCGTGTCACGCGGGATGCCCGCCGTCTCGGCGTGCCGCATCAGATCGTCCTGGCACTCTTTCCAGGCCGGCGTCTGCAGGGTCTTGATCGCGCCCGCCCGCAGCGTGAGTTTTTCATTCGGAATGACCAGACCGTAGTCCACCCCGATGACACGGCCAAAGCCCCGGCAAGTGTCGCAAGCGCCCACCGCCGAGTTGAACGAGAACATCGACGGAATCGGATCGGTGTAGCGCAAATCGCTTTCCGGGCAATGCAGGCCCGAAGAGAAGCGCCACAGGTCGGTGTCTGTGTCGGCCCCGACATAGACATTCAAACGGCCTGCACCGCGCTTGAGGGCCACCTCAATGGCCTCGACCACACGGATTTTTTCGGTGTTGCCGATGCGAAAACGGTCCGCCACCACGTCCAGCACCTTGCGAGGGCCGGTGGGCGTGGCCACTTCACGCTCGGCCTGCACCTTGGTGAAACCACTGGCCGACAACCATTGCGCGACCTGCTCGGCGCTGGTGTTGGCGGGCAGCTCAACCGGAAAGGTCAGCACCAGGCGCGGGTCTTGCGCTGGGGCAGCACGCTGGCGCATTTCGGCGTAAATGGTTTCGGGCGTGTCGTGCCGCACACTTTGGGCGGTGTCTTTGTCAAACAGCTGGCCCAGGCGGGCAAACAACAACTTGAGGTGGTCGTTCAGCTCGGTCATGGTGCCCACGGTGGAACGCGAACTGCGCACCGGGTTGGTCTGGTCAATCGCAATGGCCGGTGGCACCCCTTCGACCTTGTCCACCGCTGGCTTGTCCATGCGGTCAAGAAACTGGCGGGCATAGGCGCTGAAGGTTTCGACATAGCGCCGCTGGCCTTCGGCATACAAGGTGTCAAACACCAGACTGGATTTGCCCGAACCACTGGGCCCGGTGACCACCGTCAATTCACCCGTGCGGATGTCCAGGTCGAGATTTTTGAGGTTGTGCTGGCGGGCACCACGGATGCGGATGAGACCTTGGGACATGCTGCGCTTTAGGGGGTGAAGGCTGAACATTCTAGGGCGGGGACTGTGACCTGCAGGGCGCACCAAAAGAAAAGCCACGCGAAGGCGTGGCTTTGGCAATGGGCACCTGACCGGAGGTCAGGCCGCCGCTCACAACAGACCGACTTTATTTGGCAGCGCTGGCGTCCGCAGCTGGCGCGGCGGCAGGTGCAGCAGGCGCCTCGGCCTTGGCGGGTTCTGTTTGCACGGCATCGGCACCGTGTTTTTCACCGCCCATGTCCAGGCTGTCGCCGCCTTTGCCGATCACATACAAGGCCAAGCCAGCAAAGATCACGAAACCCACAGCAATTTTCCACATCGTTCATCTCCATTCATGAAAAAGGCCCTCCACAGAGGGAAGGCCTTGAATTTAACACCCGAGTTGCCCCGGGTTGCTTACAAAGATCAGTCGTCTGCGTAGATGTCGACGTCTTTGGTTTCCTTGATGAACAGGCCACCAATCACGACGGTTGCACCGGCGATGATGATCGGGTACCACAAGCCGTTGTACATGTTGCCGGTCTGCGCCACGATGGCAAACGCCGTGGTGGGCAGCAAGCCACCAAACCAGCCGTTACCGATGTGGTAAGGCAAGGACATGGAGGTGTAACGGATGCGGGTTGGGAACATTTCCACCAGCATGGCAGCAATTGGACCGTACACCATGGTCACCAGGATCACCAGGTAGGTGAGGATGATGATGACGGTGGTCTTGTCGAACTTGGCCATGTCGGCTTTGGCGGGGTAGTTGGCCGCTTTCAGGGCGGCGCCCAAGTTGGCACCCAACAGGGTGGCACCAGCGGTCTTCTCGTTGCCCAGGTCTTTGACAGACTTGGTCGCGGCTGCGATGGCCTTGTCATCTTTGGGTTCTGCGGCGTTCAGAGCGGCCAGCTTTTCCTCGGCCTTGGCCTTGGCAGCCGCCACGTCTTCAGCGCTGTACTTCACTTGAACCACAGTCTCGCCCACCTTGATGAGGGCGGGTGTGCCGGCAGCGGCCACTTCGTTGGAGTAGCTCACCGATGCGCCAGCCAGGCGTTGCTTGGCCACGTCGCACGAAGAAGTGAACTTCTTGGTGCCGGTGGGGTTGAACTGGAACGAGCACTCGGCTGGATCGGCAATCACCACCACTTGCGATGCGGCTTGCGCTGCAAACAGGTCAGGGTTAGCGGCCTTGGTCAAGGCCTTGAACACGGGGAAGTAGGTCAAAGCGGCCAACAGGCAACCGGCCAAGATGATCGGCTTGCGACCGATCTTGTCAGACAGGGCACCGAACACCACGAAGAACGGTGTACCGATGATCAGCGAGATCGCGACCATGATGTTGGCGGTTGCACCGTCCACCTTCAGGGCTTGCGTCAAGAAGAACAAGGCGTAGAACTGACCCGAGTACCAGACCACCGCTTGACCTGCGGTCAAACCGATCAGAGCCAAGATCACGATCTTCAGGTTCTTCCACTGACCGAAAGACTCGGACAACGGAGCCTTGGAGGTCTTGCCTTCGGCTTTCATTTTCGCGAAAGCAGGCGATTCATTCATGCTCAAACGGATGTAGACCGAGATGATCAACATGATGATCGAGACGATGAACGGAACGCGCCAGCCCCAGTCAGCGAAGGCTTCTTCACCGATGATGGTCCGTGTGCCCAGAATCACCATCAGCGACAGGAACAAGCCCAAAGTCGCGGTGGTCTGGATCCAGGCGGTGTAGGCACCACGCTTGTCGTGAGGTGCGTGCTCAGCCACATAGGTGGCAGCACCACCGTACTCGCCACCCAAAGCCAAGCCTTGCAGCAAACGCAAGCAGATCAGGATGACGGGGGCGGCCACGCCAATGCTGGCGTAGTTGGGCAAGACGCCCACGATGAAAGTCGATGAACCCATGATCAGGATCGTGACCAGGAAGGTGTACTTGCGGCCGATCATGTCGCCCAGACGGCCGAAGAAGATCGCGCCAAAAGGACGCACGATGAAGCCGGCAGCAAACGCCAACAGCGCGAAGATGAAGGCAGAACCTTCGTCCAGACCGCTGAAGAATTGCTTGGCGATGATGGCGGCCAACGAGCCGTACAGGTAGAAGTCGTACCACTCAAAAACGGTGCCCAAAGAAGAGGCAAAAATCACCTTCTTCTCTTCCGCCGACATCGGGCGGGGATCTGTTGTAGCCATAGAGCTGTCTCCAAAAAAGAGTCTCCAACATGGAAACTTGGCGCGATTCTTGGACGTGGCACTTGCCGCCATCTGACAGCGAACCAACAGATACTTACACCTCCGGTAGAAACCCTTGGACTTTTTATTGCAATGCGAAATTCAAGCGAATTTCACGGGTAATCCCTAGCCAATGAGGCCCGCATAATGAACACAATTTTTGGTCAACCACCCCACTTTGATTGTGAAAACACGCCGCACTTTGTCCGTTCGCCAGAAAATTCGCCTTTTCACAGGCGTGCTTCTGCTGGTCTGGGCGGTCACGGCATTTGGGTGGGTCTGGTTTGCCAGGGCTCTGGACTTCAAAATCGGCGAATGGTCGGTCAACTTCTGGATGGCCGCGCAGGGCAGCGTGCTGATTTTTCTGCTGCTGACGGTGCTGAATGCGTGGTGCATCAACCGCTGGGAGAAAGACCTGGAGAACGAAGAGGCCCCCAAGGCCCCTGCGCCGCCTTGAACCAGTTCAGGCTGCCACTTCGGCCAGCCGCTCGAATGGCAGACTCTGCTTGACCAAAATCACCGTGCAAGAGGCCTCCATGGCCACCTTGATCGGGACCGTGGCAACCACCCGCTGCATCTGCACCCCATGCGTGGCCGCGCCCAGGATGACCATGTTCACATGGTTGCCTTCTGCATAGCGCAGCAGGGCCTGCGCCACATCGCCCGACTCCAGCACATGAAACGAGGTCTGGTGCCCGCCCAGATCCAGCGGTTGCGCCCATTGCTGCAAACGGCTCAGATGCCATCGGTGCACCTGGGTCTCGCCCTTGTCCGCTTCGGTGCTGCTGGTCAAGTTGGGCGAAATCACCGTCACACAGGCCAGCCTGGCGCCTGGCCTGATGCCCAGCGAACGTGCCACGGCTTCGCGCAACGAATACAAGGTGGCATCGCTCACATCGTGGTGCGGCACAGCCACCATGATGATGGGCACTTGTTCGATCTGCTGCACCGGCACCGGGCTTGGACGGTAGGCCATGCCACTGGCGCGGACCCAGCGCTTGAAATGCGTCCAGAAACCCGTGCCCTCGGTCTGCCTGCCCCGCTCGGTCACCTTGACTTGGCTTGGATGGGTCAGATCGAAGGCCAGATGCGCGGCCGAGGGGTAGCGGTCAGCCGCTACCGGCGCCAAACAACGCAAGACGACTTCCTGCAGCCATTCGGGCAAATCGGGTCGGTGTTTGCGCAGGGGGGGTGGGTCCATCCACAAGCGCTGGCGCAACCCGGCAGCGGTCGCAGGTTCACCGAAAGGCAACTCACCTGTGGCCAGTTCGTACAGCATGACCCCGATCGCAAACACATCGCTGCGCGGATCGCCGCGCACCCCCACCACCTGTTCCGGTGAGATCCAGACCGGTGAGCCCACGGCTTTGCGCAACTCCTCGGCCAACAAATCCGGAAACTGCGCATGGCAAGACAAGCCAAAGTCCAGCAAGACCGCCGAGCCATCCGCACGGATCAGCACATTGGCGGGCTTCAGGTCCAGGTGACACACGTTTTGCTGGTGCAGGCTGTGGGCCGCGCGCGCCATGGCTGCCCCCAGCGCCGCCATCTCGGACACCGCCAAGGTTTGACGGCGATCCAGCCAATGCTGCAGCGTCTGGGCTTCCACATACTCCATCACCAGGTAAGGCAAACGGGACAAGTCACCGGCCGCCACAAAGCGCGGCACATGGGGGCCTTTGAGCACGGACAGAATTTGCAACTCCACTTCGAAGCTGACGATGTTTTCAGCCCCATCGCCCGCGGTCATGCGCGGAATTTTCATGGCCATCGGGAACTCGGCCGCCCGGTGGGTGCCGTCTTCTGACGGGGCGTAAACCACCTGGTAAATGTGGGCCATGCCACCGGCATGCAGACAGGCTTGCACTTCAAAGCCGTCGATCAGGTGTCCAGGATTCAAGAGTTTCAACGTCCAAGCTCCAAGCGTTGCGCAAAAAATTCGGGCAACCCGGCCCGGCGAATGGCGGCGGCCGCGTCGAGATGGTTGTAAGGCACCCGGTGAAACACCATCTTTTGGGCCCGGCGGTCATAGATCGCATACATGGCACGGGGGCTGCCATCGCGGGGCTGCCCGCATGAGCCGACACTGGCCACCATGGGCCGATGCACAGGCGTGGGCATGGGCAAGCCCGGCGTCGGATCGAACTTCATCAAATGCCGCCCTGTGCCCCGGTAATACAGCGCCTGGTGGTGCACATGCCCCACCAGAACATGCGGGCCCTGTTGCTGCGCCAAGGCCTGGTCCAGGCACCGGCCTGCGGCGCTTTCGCCGTCCACATAACGCCAAGTGTCCGGCCGGTCGGCGCTGGCGTGCACGAGCAACAAACCGTCTTGCGACAAGGTGAGCGGCAAGTCGGTCAAAAACGCTCGGTGCCCAGCCGTCAATTGCCCGTGCGTCCACTGCGCCCCTTGCGAGCCCAGGGTGGCCTCTGCGTTGGAGGCCCCCGGTGGATGCAGCGCCATCTCGTCGTGGTTGCCGCGCAAAACCCAGGCGCCCTGCGCAGCCAGATCCATCACCTCGTCCAGCACGGCGGTCGGATCGGCGCCATACCCCACCAGATCACCCAAAAAAGCCCATTGGTCGACCCCCTGCTGGCGTGCATGGGTCAAACAAGCCTGCAGGGCCTGCAGGTTGGCATGGATGTCGGAAATCAGGGCCAGTTTCATCGGGTTTCTCCACCACCATGGTGCGCGCCCAAGCTGATACGGGGCTTGCTACACATCAAATTCGCGCTGGGTTTCGACCGGCTTCGGATCGAAAAATCTCAGGATTTGCGCTGAATGCCCACGGGCAACTGGGCCACCCCGGCCCATTCGGGCGACTGGAACCAAGGGTCGCCCTGCAAATAGGCCCGCAACAGGGGCAAGGCATCGTTCCCCCAAAAGACCTGCCCGTCCACCACGAAACTGGGCACGCCAAACACCTGTTGGGCAATGGCTTCGGCCGTGTTGTCCTTCAGGCGCTGCTTGACTTCGGCACTGGCCGGGTCGGCTTGCGGGGCCAGATCGGCATGCAATGCGGCCAGGCGTGCCGGGTCTGCCGCCTCCTGCCCGGTGCACCAGACCTGCCGGAAAATCTTTTCACACACGAAACGGTTGGGTGCACCTGCGGCATCGCAAGCGGTGGCCAGTCGCAGCAAACCCAGCGACTGGAAAGGGTGGCTGGCGGGCAACTGCAAAGGCGTGCCTTGTGCGCGGGCCTGCCACTGCACCTGGCGGTAGGTCCAGTCGCGCTTGGCGGGAATTTCTGCCGGCCCCAATTGCCCATGGTGCTGGAGCAAGGCCCCAAACACCACCGGCTTGTGCACCACCCGGTGGCTGATGCCCTGCAAGGCCTGCGGCAAGGCATCGAAGGCCAGCCAGGCATAAGGCGAAATAAAGTCCAGATAAAAGTGGATGGTTTTCACACTCAGCCCTCCATTTGCTGGCGTTGTCGCAGGCGTTCTGGCAACTGCGCCCAGACCTGGCGTTTTTCTTCATCGCTGGCGCGGCTCCAGCTGCCAATTTCGGGCAGCGTGCGCAAACAGCCATCGCACCAGCCCGCGCTGGGGTGCATCAGGCACAGAGACACGCAAGGCGATGGCACGGAATTCGGCGCAGGGGGCGTGGGCTCGGCCAGCACCTGCTGCGCGCGTTCACCCAGTTTTGTCCAATAGTGCAGGCTCATGCGCCGCCCTCGGACATGGCTTGCACCACATCGGCCACCGGCGCACGGGTGAGGCGCTTGAGGTCTTCGGGTTGCAACTGGAACACGCCATGCGGGTGCCCGGCGGCGGCCCAGACCACCTCAAATCGCCACAACTCCTGGTCCAGCAAGGTGACCGGTGGATTCAGGTGCGCCACGGGCGAAACACCTCCAATCGTGAACCCCGTTTGGGCCTTCACGAAATCTGCATCCGCCCGCCCGACCTTGCCCACCAGCGCAGAGACTTTTTTCTCGTCCACGCGCCGGTCGCCAGACGTCACCACCAACACCGCCACGCTGTCTTCCTTGCGCTTGAAAACCACGCTCTTGGCAATTTGCCCCAACTGCACGCCCAAGGCATCGGCGGCCTCTTGCGCGGTGCGGGCTGCACCATCGAGCATCACCGGGGCATGGGGGTGTGCGGCCTCTTGCAACACGCGAGAAACCCGCTGAACACCCTCGGGCAAGGCAAAGAGTTCTGATCCGCACATGCTTTAACCCGCCCGCTTGTTGAGGATGGCCGTCGCCACGCGCGACTGGCTTTTGCGGCCCAAATGGTCGCTGATGTAAGCCCCCGCATCGATCAGCTTGTCCAGATCGATGCCCGTTTCAATGCCCATGCCGTGCAGCATGTAAACCACATCCTCGGTGGCCACGTTGCCGGTCGCGCCCTTGGCATAGGGGCAGCCGCCCAAACCCGCCACCGACGACTGGAAATTCCACACCCCCATTTGCAACGCCGCCAGGGTGTTGGACAACGCCTGCCCGTAGGTGTCGTGAAAATGGCCGCACACCTGCCCCACCTCGAAATGCCGCAACGTGGCCTCGATGGCCTTTTGCACCTTGAGCGGCGTCCCTACGCCAATCGTGTCAGCCACGTCCACGCGCTGCACGCCAATCTGCTTCATCAGACCGGCCAAATACGCCACGCGCTCAGGCGCAATGTCGCCCTCATAAGGGCAGCCCACGGTGCAGCTCATGGCGCCGCGCACCGCGATGCCTGCGGCCAGCGCGGCCTGCACCACCGGGGCAAAGCGCTCGATGCTCTCGGCGATCGAGCAGTTGATGTTCTTCTGGCTGAAGGCTTCGCTCGCCGCGCCAAAGACCACGATCTCGTCGGGGCGCGTTTTCAAAGCGGCTTCAAAGCCCTGCAGGTTCGGCGTGAGCACCGAGTAGCGCACCCCACGCTGGCGCTCTATCCCCGCCATCACCTCGGCGTTGTCGGCCATCTGCGGCACCCACTTGGGCGACACAAAACTGGTGACTTCGATCTCGCTCAGGCCAGCGGCCTGCAAGCGGTGCACCAGTTCGATCTTGACCGAGGCGGGCACCGGTTGTTTTTCGTTTTGCAAACCGTCGCGGGGGCCGACGTCGATGAGTTGAACGCGTGAAGGCAATGGCATAAAAACTTTCAATAGCCGCGCTGGTGATCCACGATGCCGTTGATCGGTTCGCCGCGCTGCAAAGCCTGGATTTTGCCCACGATCTGCGCGATGCTTTCATCGCGCAGGGTGCGGGCGGAGGTGTGAGGGGTGACGGTGATTTTGGGGTGTTGCCAAAAGGGATGATCGGCCGGCAAGGGCTCTGTGCGGAACACGTCGAGCGTGGCACCCGCCAGGTGGCCGCTGTCGATCAGGGCGAGCAGATCGCTGTCCACCAGGTGCCTGCCGCGGGCCACGTTGATGACGTAGCCGCCGGCTTGCAGTTGCGACAAGGTGGCGTGGTTCAGGATGTCTTCGGTCTCGGGCGTGAGCGGCATCAGGTTGACCAGCACACGCGTGGCCGCCAAAAATTCGGGCAGCGCTTGCGCACCGCTGAAACAGCAGATACCGGGCAGGTCTTTGGGGCTTCGGCTGTAGCCGTTGACCGGAAAGTCAAACCCTTGCAAGGCCTTGGCCACGCGCTCGCCCAATACCCCCAGGCCCATCACGCCCACGGAGAAGTCTGCGCGGCGGCGTGGCTTGCGAAACGACCATTGACCCGCTTGCGTGTCGGCGTCGTAGCCATCGAACTCACGAAAATGGCGAATCACCGCATGGCACACATACTCGGCCATCTGCACCGACATGCCCGCGTCGTCCAGGCGCACCACCTTCAGGCTTGGCGACAGTTTCAACTCGAGCAAGGCATCAACGCCCGCGCCAATGTTGAACAGGGTTTGTAAACCCGGCTGTTCGTCGATGAATTGCTGGGGCGGTGCCCAGACGATGGCGTGGTCGGCCTGCGGGGCACCGGGCGTCCAGGCGGAAACATGGGCCTGTGGGAAGGCTTGTTGCAAGCCCCGCACCCAGGGTTCAGGCGGCAGGCTGGCAAAACAAATGGTGATGTTCATGGCGTGATTTTGTCAGCAAGTCGATGCCCGCGTTGTAGCTCGGGCGGCCGTTGTGAACCGCACACCGTCGGAGCTGAAGCTCCGACCTACAGCGACCAAGGGCATCAAGCGGTCAGCTTGAGCAACTCGGCGCCGTCGGCCACCTGATCACCTGGGGCGTACAGCAATTCGAGCACGGTGCCATCGTGCGGCGCTTGAATCGTGTGCTCCATTTTCATGGCTTCCATGACGGCCAGCGGCTGGCCCGCCTTGACCACGTCACCCGCCTTGACCGCAAACGACACCACCTTGCCCGGCATGGGAGCGGTCAGGCGCCCGCCTTCTTGTGCGGCCTCGCCCGCATGGGCCAGCGGGTCCAGCACGGTGATGCGTGTCGCGCCCTGGGGCGTGAAAACCTGTGCGGTTTCGCCTTGCCAGTCCAGCTGGCTGAACAGGCGCGGGGCATCGCCCCACTGCACCCACAGGCCGGAACCATCGGCCACCCCATGGAGCAGGCCCGACACCGGGGCATCGCCTTCCAGCGACAGGTGCAAGGTGCCATCGTGCAGATAACGCAGACGGGCCGAGCGCGCTTGGTCTTGCCAGACGAATTCAAAGCGGCGCTGCGCCACGCCATGCGACTGCCAACCATCGCGCTGGCTGAACGGATCAGCCCCCTGCAAAGTTTTTTCGGCATGCAAGGTGTGCGCCACCACCGCCGCCACGGCGGCAGGCAAACCCACGGGTTCCTGCTTGAACAACACCGCCGCCTCGCGCTGGATGAGCGCGGTGTCGAGTTGCGCCCGGGCAAACGCCGACGAGCGCACCACCTGGCGCAAGAACTGCACATTGGTGTTCAGGCCCACGATGTGGGTTTGCGCCAAGGCGGTGTCCAGGCGCGCCAGGGCTTGCTCGCGGGTGTCACCGTGCACGATCAGCTTGGCCACCATGGAGTCGTAAAACGGGCTGATGGTGTCGCCCTCGCGCACGCCATCGTCGATGCGCACCGCGACACCGCTGTCGCGCATCTCCGCGCGTTCAAAGCTCGTGGCTTGCGGCTTGCGGTACACCTGCAGCTTGCCGGTGGCGGGCAAAAAGTTGTTGTCGGGGTTCTCGGCGCAAATGCGCGCCTCGATGGCGTGGCCCTGAATGCGCAACTGGTCTTGCCGCAAGGGCAAAGGCTCACCGCTGGCCACACGCAACTGCCACTCCACCAGGTCCAGGCCGGTGATGGCCTCGGTCACCGGATGCTCGACCTGCAAGCGGGTGTTCATCTCCATGAAGAAGAACTTCATGGATTCGGGTTGGTCATACGCGGTTTGCTCCACGATGAATTCCACCGTGCCTGCGCCCACATAGTTCACGGCTTTGGCTGCGGCCACGGCAGCAGCCCCCATTTGCGCACGCAGGGCTTCGGTCATGCCGGGGGCCGGGGCTTCTTCCAGCACCTTCTGGTGACGGCGCTGCACCGAGCAATCGCGTTCGAACAAATACACGCAGTTGCCTTGCGTGTCGCCAAACACCTGGATCTCGATGTGGCGCGGACGCTGCACATATTTTTCGATCAGCACCGCATCGCTGCCGAAACTGTTGATGGCCTCGCGCTTGCACGAAGCCAGCGCGGCGGCAAAGTCTTCGGACTTTTCCACCACGCGCATGCCCTTGCCACCACCGCCCGCGCTGGCTTTGATAAGGGCCGGGTAACCGATGCCGTCGGCCTCGCGCTGCAACAGCGCCGGGTCCTGGTCGGCCCCGTGGTAGCCGGGCACCAAGGGCACGCCCGCTTTTTCCATCAACCGCTTGGACTCGGCTTTGAGGCCCATCGCCAAAATGGCCGCTGCAGGCGGGCCAATGAATACCAGACCCGCTGCAGCGCAGGCCTTGGCAAAGTCTTCGTTCTCACTCAAAAAGCCGTAACCGGGGTGCACCGCTTCGGCGCCCGTGGCCTTGGCGGCTTCGAGGATGCGCTCCCAGCGCAGGTAGCTGTCCTTGGGCGCAGAGCCGCCCACATGCACGGCCTCGTCACAAGCCTGCACATGCTTGGCGCCTGCGTCGGCGTCCGAATAGACAGCCACGGTTTTGAGCCCCAAGCGGCGCGCGGTGGCGGCCACGCGGCAAGCGATTTCGCCACGGTTGGCAATCAGTATTTTCTTGAACATGTCTTTTTCCTCACACCAACCAGTTGGGTTTGCGCTTTTGCAAAAAGGACTGCACGCCCTCCTTGCCTTCGCTGCTCGAACGGATGTCGGCGATGCCTTCTACCGTCATGCGCACCAGCGCGTCGTTGATCTCGCGTTCGGCCACGTCCTGCACCAGTTTTTTGCAGGCGCGCACGGCGTGGGGGCTGGCGCTCACCAACGCGTACGTCAGCTCGGCCACCTTGGCATCCAGCGCATCGGCGGCCACCACCTCGTGCACCAGTCCGATGCGGTGCGCCTCGGCCGCGCCAAAGCGCTCGGCCGTCAAAAAGTAGCGGTGCGCCGCACGCGCGCCCATGGCACGGATCACGTAGGGGCTGATGGTCGCGGGGATCAGGCCCAGTTTGACTTCGCTCAGGCAATAGTTGGCCGTGTCCACACTCACAGCCATGTCGCACGCGGCCACCAAGCCCATGCCCCCCGCATACACATCGCCCTGCACACGGGCGATAGTGGGTTGCGGGCATGCGTAAATCGCCCGCAACATCGCCGCCAACTCGCCCGCATCGGCCAGGTTTTCAGCGCGGGTGTAATCGGCCATGCGGCGCATCCAGTTCAGATCAGCCCCGGCGCAAAAGGCAGGCCCCTCAGCCGCCAGCACCACGCAACGAACCGCCGCATCCTGCGCCACCGCCAGGAAGGCGTTTTTCAGCTCGGCAATGACTTCGTCGTTGAAGGCATTGCGCACATCGGGGCGCGACAGCGTGATGGTTTGCACGCCACCTTGGGTAGAAATTTTCAAAGCGCTCATTCCCGCCTCACATCCGGAACAAGCCAAATTTTGTCTCGGCAATCGGCGCATTGAGCGATGCACTCAGGCCCAGCGCCAGCACGCGGCGCGTGTCGGCGGGGTCGATCACGCCGTCGTCCCACAGACGCGCGGTGGCGTAATAGGGATGGCCTTGGTCTTCGTATTGCTGCTTGATCGGGGCTTTGAAGGCTTCTTCTTCCTCCATGCTCCATTGACCGCCCTTGCCTTCGATGCCATCGCGCTTGACGGTGGCCAGCACGCTGGCGGCTTGTTCGCCACCCATCACAGAGATGCGCGCGTTCGGCCACATCCACAAAAAGCGGGGGCTGTAAGCGCGCCCGCACATGCCGTAGTTGCCGGCGCCAAAGCTGCCGCCGATGATGATGGTGAACTTGGGCACCGCTGCCGTGGCCACGGCGGTGACCATCTTCGCGCCGTTGCGTGCGATGCCTTCGTTTTCGTATTTGCGCCCGACCATGAAGCCGGTGATGTTCTGCAAAAACACGAGCGGGATCTTGCGTTGGCAGCACAGCTCGATGAAGTGCGCGCCCTTCAAAGCCGACTCGCTGAACAAGATGCCGTTGTTGGCGATGATGCCCACCGGCATGCCTTCGATGCGCGCGAAGCCGCAAATCAAGGTGGTGCCAAAACGCGCTTTGAATTCGTCGAACTCGGAGCCATCGACGATGCGGGCGATGATCTCGCGCACATCAAAGGGTTTGCGACTCTGCTTACCTGTTTCATCGGTCGGGATCACACCGTAGAGTTCTTGCGCATCGAACAGCGGCGGCACAGGCGTGTGCGTGGCGATGTTCGGGGCCTTTTGCGCATTCAGGTTTTTCACGGCCTGGCGCGCCAAAGACAAGGCGTGCACATCGTTTTGTGCCAGGTGGTCGGCCACACCTGACAAGCGCGTGTGCACATCGCCACCGCCTAAGTCTTCGGCACTCACCACCTCACCCGTGGCGGCCTTCACCAGGGGCGGGCCACCCAAAAAGATGGTGCCCTGGTTCTTCACGATGATGGTCTCGTCGCTCATGGCGGGCACATAGGCGCCGCCTGCCGTGCAACTGCCCATGACCACCGCGATTTGGGCAATGCCCAACGCGCTCATATTGGCCTGGTTGAAGAAGATGCGGCCAAAGTGGTCGCGGTCCGGAAAGACCTCGTCCTGGTTCGGCAGGTTGGCGCCGCCCGAATCCACCAGGTAAATGCAGGGCAAGCGGTTTTGCTGCGCGATCTCTTGCGCGCGCAAATGCTTTTTCACGGTCATGGGGTAGTAGGTGCCACCCTTCACCGTGGCGTCGTTGCAGACGACCATGCAATCGACACCGCTGACGCGGCCAATGCCCACAATCACGCCGCTGCAGGGCGCGTCGTTGTTGTACATGTTCAGCGCGGCAAGCGGTGCCACTTCGAGAAATGGCGTGCCGGGGTCCAGCAGCATTTGCACGCGCTCGCGCGGCAGCAGCTTGCCGCGGGCGGTGTGTTTGGCACGGGGGGCGTCACCGCCCCCCAGGGCGACGCGCTCCAGGTGGGTGCGCAGGTCATCGACGAGGCCACGCATGGCCGCCGCGTTGTGCTGGAAATCGGCTGAGCGCGGGTTCAATTGGGAGTGCAAAACAGTCATGGTTCATCCTAGGCAATGCGCCGCAGGGCTTGGCCCTGCAGCGTGTCGAACGTGCAATGCCCGCCAGCTTAAAGCCTGTGCTGGGTTGACAGGGCGTCAAATAGGTTGCAAATCGTGCCACAATTTGCAGCAACATGAACACCATGGCCAGCGCCCTCCCCAGCCCAGGCACCACCGGCCGCGCCGAGACACCCATGGCCTTTGTAAAAGCCATTGTGTCGGCCTACACGCAGCGCGGGATCGACCCGCTACCGGCGCTGACCGAGGCACAAATTGCGCCAAACTTACTGAACCGAACCGACGCACGCATCACCGCCATGCAAATGGAATGGCTGTCGGCCACCGCCATGAAGGCACTGGACGACGAGGCCCTCGGCTGGTTCAGCCGGCGCCTGCCCTGGGGCAGTTACGGCATGCTGGTGCGCGCCTCGCTGACGGCACCCACCCTGGGCGTGGCCCTGCAGCGCTGGTGCCGCCACCACGGCCTGCTGACCGACGACATTCGCCTGCAACTCACGTCGACACAGGGGGTGGCCTGTCTGGAATTGCACGAACACCGTGCGCTGGGCGCGCTGCAAGAGTTTGCGGTGGTGTCGGTGCTGCGCAATGCACTGGGCGTGGCCTGCTGGTTGACGGACTCGCGCATCCCGCTGCTGCACACCACGTTGCGCTTGGCCCCGCCGCCGCACGCCGACAGTTACCGCGTGCTGTTTGACGGCCCCACGCAATTCAACGCGGCACTGCACAGCCTGCAGTTCGATGCGGGCTACCTGAACCTGCCGGTGCGCCGCGACGAGGCCGCCTTGCAACGCATGCTGCAACGCGCCCTGCTGCTCACGGTGCGGCCGTACCGGCGCGACCGCTTGCTGGTCGAAAAAGTGCGTCAAACCTTGGCCGAGCACCCCGAACACGGGCGCAATGCCGACGAGTTGGCCGCCTGGCTGAACCTGTCGGCACGCACCTTGCACAGGCAACTCAAGGAAGAAGGTGCCAGCTTGCAGCAACTCAAAGATGCCGTGCGGCGCGACCTGGCCATGGACCTGCTGCTGCGCACGCAGCGGCCCATCAAACAGATGGCCTCAGAGGTGGGTTTTCAAAACGAGAAGAGTTTCATGCGGGCCTTCAAAGGCTGGACAGGGCAGACGCCTGACGAGTTCCGCTCCAGCAAGGCGCGCTGAAACGGCGCGCACTCAACCCAGCCGCAAAGCCTGCATGTTGGTGAACACGCGCTGTGCCCCCGCCTGCAGCAAGGGCGCATGCGCCGCCGGTGGCGCGGCATAAGCCCACACCGTGGCGCCTGCCGCCACGCCTGCCGTGATGCCCACGGTGGTGTCTTCGATCACCAGGCAGCGCGCCGGGTCGATTTGCAAATGTGCAGCCGCCGCCAAGTACACATCGGGGTGCGGCTTGCTGCGCGGCATCTCATGGCCACTGAAAATGCGGCCCTCAAAAAAGTCCATCAACCCCACTTGCTTGAGCATCATTTCGACTTTGAACCGGTCGGCGCCCGAGGCCACCGCAATGCGACCCTGGCAGTGCGCATGCAAGTGCGCCACCGCGTCGTGTACGCCGTCAATGGCGGTGATGCTTTGCGTGAGGCGCTCGTTGCGGCGCTCAAAAAACTGGGCCAGCCAGGCGTCCGTCAGCGGCACACCGGTGTGGGCCTCGATGGTGTCACGCTGGCTTTTGACTGTGTGCCCCACAAAGCGCTGCATGCACTCGGCCAGCGTCATGCGCCAGCCTTGTTCCTCAAACATGTCACGCAACACACCGCAGGTGATGGACTCGCTGTCGACCAGCACGCCGTCGCAGTCAAACAAAATGGCTTCAAATGTCATGCGGGAATGATACGGTCTCAGCGCACGTCACCGTCGACGTAAAACCAGCGGCCATCCTCGCGCACAAAACGGCTGCGTTCGTGCTGGCGCACCGCCTTACCCGCCACCCGAAAGCGCGCCACAAACTCCACCTCGGCGGTGTCGTCGCCGGTCATGCGGTGCTGTTTGATCTCCAGGCCCAGCCATTGGGCACCGGCCTCCAGTTGCAGCTCAGCAGGCCGCTGGCTGGGGTGCCAGGTCGCCAGCAGGTAAGCCACATCGCCGCGCACAAAAGCGCTGTAGCGCGAACGCATCAGGCTTTCGGCATCGGGCGCGGCCTGGCCGGCGAGGTAAGGGCCGCAGCACGCGGCCAGCGTCAGCACCTGGCCCTTGGCGTGGGTGCGGCCGCAAGGGCAGGCCGTCATGGCTTACAGCGCACGCTGGATGATGATTTTTTGCACGTCGCTGGTGCCTTCGTAAATCTGGCACACGCGCACGTCGCGGTAAATGCGCTCGACTGGGAAGTCGCTCACATAGCCATAGCCGCCCAGTGTCTGGATGGCGGCCGAACACACTTTTTCGGCTGCTTCGCTGGCAAACAGCTTGGCCATGGCAGCCTCTTTCAGGCAGGGGCGACCGGCATCGCGCAGGCTGGCGGCGTGCCAGATGAGCTGGCGTGCGGCCTCGAGTTGCGTGGCGCATTCGGCCAGGCGGAACCCCACCGCCTGGTGGTTGAAGATCGGCGTGCCAAAGCTCTCGCGCTGCTTGGCGTAGTCAATGGCCACCTCGAGTGCGCTGCGCGCCATGCCCAGGCTTTGCGCGGCAATGCCGATGCGCCCGCCTTCCAAAGCCGACAGCGCGATCTTGTAGCCCTCGCCCTCTTGCCCGATCAGGTTCTCGGCAGGAATGCGGCAGTTGTCAAAGTTGATCTGCGCGGTGTCACTGCTGTGCTGGCCCAGCTTGTCTTCCAGGCGCGCCACCACATAGCCGGGTGCGCTGGTGGGCACCAGGAAGGCGCTCATGCCCTTCTTGCCCGCGCCCTTGTCGGTGACGGCGATCACGATGGCCACGTCGCCATTTTTGCCGCTGGTGATGAATTGTTTGACACCGTTGATGACGTACTCATCACCCTGTTTCACCGCCGTGGTGCGCAGCGCAGACGCGTCCGAGCCCACATGCGGCTCGGTCAGGCAAAACGCGCCGAGCATCTGCCCTTGCGCCAAGGGGCGCAACCACTGCTCTTTTTGCGCGGCGTTGCCGTACATCATCAAGATGGCATTCACCGGGCAGTTGGTCACGCTGATCACGGTGCTGGTGCCACCGTCACCGGCCGCGATTTCTTCGAGCACCAGCGCCAACGAGACATAGTCCATGCCCGCACCGCCCAGCTCTTCCGGCACGCAAATGCCATACGCACCCAACTCGGCCAGGCCCTTGTGCACGTCTTTCGGAAAGTGGTGTTTCTTGTCCCACTCGGCGGCATGGGGCCACAGTTCACGTTGTGCGAAGTCGCGCACAGCCTCACGGATCATTTCTTGGTCGGGGGTCAACAGCATGGGTCGGTTCCTGAAAACAGTTCAATGAGGGAAATGGCATGCAACGCCAATTTTGTTGCCAAGGTTCCCGGTTTTTGTGGGAGGCCGCCCCCGCGGCCGAAGGCATTCGCGCGCGGGGGCGCGCTCCCACAGGGAGCCTGCGCAATCACACCAGTTCCAGCGCCACCGCCGTGCCTTCGCCACCGCCGATGCACAGCGTGGCCAGGCCCTTCTTGAGACCACGGGCTTTGAGCGCATGGATCAAGGTGACCATGATGCGCGCACCAGACGCGCCGATGGGGTGACCCAATGCGCAGGCGCCACCGTTGACGTTGACTTTGTCGTGCGGCACGTTCAGCTCTTTCATCAGTGCCATCGGCACCACGGCAAAGGCTTCGTTGACTTCCCACAGGTCCACGTCTTCGACCTTCCAGCCCGCTTTGGCCAGGGCTTTTTGCGTCGCGCCCACGGGGGCGGTAGCGAACCACTCGGGCTCTTGCGCGTGGGTGGCGTGGCTCACGATGCGGGCCAGGGGCTTGCAGCCCAATTTGGCCGCAGTGCTCGCGCGCATCAACACCATGGCGGCGGCGCCGTCATTGATGGACGAGCTGCTGGCAGCGGTGATGGTGCCGTCTTTCTTGAAGGCGGGCTTGAGGCTGGTGATCTTGTCGAGCTTGACTTTGCCCGGGCCTTCGTCGATGGACACGATGCGCTCGCCGCTGCGGTCTTTCACCGTCACGGGCGTGATCTCGGCGGCAAAAGCACCGGATTCGGTGGCGGCCTTGGCGCGCTGCACGCTGGTGGTGGCAAAGTGGTCTTGCTCGGCGCGGGTGAAGCTGTATTTGGCGGCGCAGTCTTCACCAAAGGTGCCCATGCTGCGGCCCGCTTCGTAAGCGTCTTCCAGGCCGTCGAGCATCATGTGGTCGTAAATTTTGTCGTGGCCCATGCGGTAACCGCCTCGGCCCTTGAGCATGAGGTAGGGCGCGTTGGTCATGCTTTCCATGCCACCGGCCACCAGCACATCGTGCGTACCCGCCAGCAGCATGTCGTGCGCGAACATGGCCGCGCGCATGCCCGAGCCGCACATTTTGGACAGCGTGACCGCGCCCGCGCTCTTGGGCAGGCCGCCCTTGAACGCCGCCTGACGCGCCGGGGCCTGGCCTTGGCCGGCCATCAGGCAGTTGCCAAACAGCACTTCGGTGACCAGTTCAGGCGCAATGCCTGCACGCGCCACCGCTGCCTGGATGGCAGCGCCACCCAGGTCGTGCGCGGCCAGGCTGGCGAAGTCGCTTTGAAAGCTGCCCATGGGGGTGCGGGCAGCGCTGACGATGACGATGGGGTCTTGCGACATGGTTTTCTCCAATCAGAACAATGAAAACAGACCACGCCACCCAAGGGTCACGCGGCGGGAAGCATGCCACCCCGGGGGTAGCGTTTGAATGCGTTGCGGAACACGTCCACCACTTCGCTGGCATGGCTCATGGTGACGCCCAGGTCTTTCACCAAACCGTTGTCCAGGCCATAGATCCAGCCATGCACCGTGACTTTTTGGCCACGGCTCCAGGCGTCCTGCATGACGTTGGACAGGGCGACGTTGCCCACTTGCTCGATCACGTTCATCTCGCACATGACCGATTCGAGTTCGTCCTGGGGCAAGTGGTTCAGACGCTGGCGGTGGCGCAGGCGCACGTCTTGCACATGGCGCAGCCAGTTGTCGGCCAGGCCCACCCGCAACCCGCGTGTCGCAGCCAGCACACCGCCACAGCCGTAGTGGCCCACGACCATGATGTGCTCGACCTTGAGGGCATCGACCGCGTACTGGATCACCGACAAGGCGTTCAGGTCGGAATGCACCACCACGTTGGCCACATTGCGGTGCACGAAGACCTCGCCCGGGTCCAGCCCGGTGATCTGGTTGGCCGGCACGCGGCTGTCGGAACAGCCGATCCACAAATATTTGGGGTTTTGCTGGTTCGCCAGGCGCGAGAAATACGCAGGGTTCTCGCTAACCATGCGATTGGCCCAGGCCCGGTTGTTGTCAAAAAGGTGCTTCAGTGAATTGCTCATGCGTCCATTGTCGCCGCGCTACCCCAAACCTCAGCAAGTTTCGGCAAACAACTCGCGGCCGATCAGCATGCGACGGATCTCGCTGGTACCGGCGCCAATTTCATAGAGCTTGGCATCGCGCCACAAACGGCCCAGCGGGTATTCGTTGATGTAGCCGTTGCCACCAAAAATTTGCACGCCCTCGCCCGCCATCCAGGTGGCTTTTTCGGCTGTCCACAAAATCACCGAGGCGCAGTCCTTGCGCACCTGGCGCACATGTTCGGTGCCCAGCAAGTCGAGGTTTTTGGCCACGGTGTAGGCAAACGAGCGGCCCGCCTGCAACACGGTGTACATGTCGGCCACTTTGCCTTGAACGAGTTGGAACTCACCAATGCTCTGACCAAACTGCTTGCGGTCGTGGATGTAGGGAATCACGTTGTCCATGACGGACTGCATGATGCCCAGCGGCCCGCCGGTGAGCACCGCGCGTTCGTAGTCCAGGCCACTCATCAGCACCTTGGCGCCGTTGTTCAGGCCGCCCAGGATATTGGCCTCGGGCACTTCCACGTTGTTGAACACCAACTCGCCCGTGTGGCTGCCGCGCATGCCCAACTTGTCGAGCTTTTGCGCGATGGAAAAGCCCTTCATGCCTTTTTCGATCAGGAAGGCTGTCACGCCGCGCGCGCCCAGCTCGGGCTCGCTCTTGGCATAAACCACCAGCGTGTCGGCGTCAGGCCCGTTGGTGATCCACATCTTGTTGCCGTTGAGCAGGTAGTAGCCGCCCTTGTCTTCGGCTTTGAGCTTCATGCTCAGCACGTCCGAGCCAGCGCCAGGTTCGGACATGGCCAAGGCCCCCACATGCTCACCGGAAATCAGCTTGGGCAGGTATTTGGCGCGCTGTTCGGGCGTGCCATTGCGCTTGATCTGGTTCACGCACAAATTGGAGTGCGCGCCGTAACTCAGGCCCACGCTGGCCGATGCGCGGGAGATTTCCTCCATGGCGATCATGTGCGCCAAGTAGCCCATGTTGGCGCCGCCATATTCCTCGCCCACGGTGATGCCCAGCACGCCCAGGTCGCCCATCTTGCGCCACAGGTCCATCGGGAACTGGTCATTGCGGTCGATCTCGGCGGCGCGGGGGGCGATTTCGGCTTGGGCAAACTCGCGCACCGCATCGCGCAAGGCGTCGATGTCTTCACCGAGTTGGAAATTCAGGCCGGGCAAGTTGTTCATGAATGTCTCCTGGGATTCTGGGGGTATGGGGTGGGCGCGCAGGGCCCGCGAAATCAGTAGGTTTGCGGCACGGGGGCCAGGGTTTGCTGCATCACGGCGCACACCGTGCTTTGGCCATTGGCGTCGGTGTGCACCACCTCGGCCGTGGTCACGATGACGCGCCGACCGGCTTTGAGCACCTTGCCCGTGGCACGGATTTCGCCACCTTGCAAACTGTTCAGAAAATTGATCTTGTATTCGACCGTCACCACCTCCATGCCCTCGGGCGCCACCGTCAGGGCGGCATAGCCCCCCGCGATGTCGGCCAAGGCACCGATGGCGCCGCCATGAAAACCGCCTTGTTGCTGCGTGACCTTGTCGCTGTAAGGCATGGTCAGCTCAACTTGACCTGGCGTGGCCGACAAAAGCTGCACCCCCAAGTGGTGCATCATGCCCTGCCGTGCCAGGCTGAGGGCCACGCGCTCATGGGCTGAAATGGCAGTGCTCACATCACATCCTGTGGTTTTTGACAAACTCGGACTTTAATTGACGTTTACGTTAACGTCAACCAAAACGCAGATCCTCCCGACCCGGCGTTCAGGTCAGATGGGCGGCCTTGTTGGCCTTGGTCAGCAGGTTGCGGGTTTCTTTTTCGTGGGTTTTGACTTCGTCCAGCGTGGCTTCCAGGTCGGCCAATTGCGACTCCAGTTGTTGGCGGTGCTCGGCCAGCACCACCAGAAACTTCTTGAGTTGGGGCACGGTGTCGCGCGGGCTGTCGTACATGTCGATCAGGTCCTTGGCCTCGGTCAACGACAAGCCCAGCCGCTTGGCTCGCAGCGTGAGTTTCAAGCGGGTGCGGTCACGCGCCGAATACACGCGGTTGCGGCCACCGGGGCCGGACCGCTCGGGCTCGAGCAGACCCATGTCTTCGTAAAAGCGGATGGCGCGGGTGGTCAGGTCAAATTCCTGGGCCAGATCGCTGATCGTGTATGTGTTCGCCATGTCGTGGGTCCTCACCGTCTTTGCACACCGGCGACAGCCCCACCCGAGGTCGCCTCCTAGAATGCTTTTCATGTTTGACGTTACGTTAACGTCAATTGAACGAATGCTAACCCAAACCACCTCGCGCATGTCCACACGGTCCACAGTCCACGCAATGCCGCCGCCGCACGCCAGTGCCAACCCGCCCCCGTTGGATTACCCCTTGGGCGAGCAATTGCCTGCGCCGGGCTCGGCCATCGAGGTCGCCCCCGGTATTTTCTGGCTGCGCATGGGCCTGCCCTTTGCGCTGAACCACATCAACCTGTGGTTGCTGCGCGACCGCCTGCCCCACCCCACCCAGGCCGGCGTGCTGCAAGAAGGCTGGACGGTGGTGGACTGCGGCATTGACAACCCGGCCACCCGCGCCGCCTGGCTGCAAGTCGAACAGCAGGTGCTGCAAGGCCTGCCGGTCTTGCGCGTGCTGGTGACCCACATGCACCCGGACCACATGGGTCTGGCGCATTGGCTGTGCGAGCGCTGGCATGCCCCTTTGTGGATGAGCACCAGCGAATACCAGTCGGCCTTGCTGGCCTGCTGCGGACAATCCAACTTTGGTGGGCCACCCACCGTGGCCTTTTTTGCAGCGCATGGCTGGCGCCAGCCCGACGAGCTGGCCCAGGTCCAGGCCCGCACGGGATACTACCCCGGCATGGTGCCCCACATTCCAGACACTTACGTTCGCCTCATGGACACTGACCCGGTGCAAAGTGGCGCGCGAACCTGGCAATGCATCAGCGGCTTTGGCCATTCACCCGAGCACATGGCCTTGCACGATGCGGCCAACCAGGTGCTGATCAGCGGCGACATGTTGCTGCCATCGATTTCCACCAACGTCAGCGTGTACGCCATGGAGCCCGACAGCAACCCGCTCCAGCTGTTTCTGGACTCGCTCGACAAGATGGCCCAGCTGCCAGATGAGACGCTGGTTCTGCCCTCGCATGGGCGCCCCTTCAAGGGGGCGTCCACCCGCATCGCGCAATTGCGCGCCCACCACGACGAACGCTTGAGCGAGTTACGGCAAGCCTGCGCCCAGCAAGCGCTCTGTGCGCATGAGGCATTGCCCTTGATTTTCAAACGCCCGCTGGATGTCCACCAGACCACCTTTGCCATGGGTGAAGCCATCGCCCACCTGAATTTGCTTTGGCAGGCCGGTCACCTGGTGCGCCACCGCGATGCCCAGGGCACTGTCCGCTTCAGCGCCGCTCAGCCCTGAGCCAGATCCACCGGGGCTTGCCGCAGGGCTTGGCGCCGCTGCGCGTAGTCGGGCATGACCTCGCCCACCGTTTCCCAAAAGCGGGGGCTGTGGTTCATTTCGCGCAAATGCGCCAGCTCGTGCACCACCACGTAGTCGATCTGGCTGATGGGCAAATGGATGAGCCGCCAGTTCAGTCGGATGTGCCCGTCGTTGCGCGCACTGCCCCACCGGGTGCTGGCGCTCGACAAACTCAACTTTTGCCAATGCACGCCCAGCAGGGGCGCAAAGTGCTGAAGGCGCTGCTCAAACAAGGTCTTGGCCTGCTTTTTGAGCCACACCTGGGCCGCATCGCGCACCTGTGTCACCGAAGCACCTGGCGGCACCGTGACAGGCAACACCTGATCAGGGGGAATGTCTTGCCCCAACACGCGGCCCACACCGCGCTCGAGCACGCACAGCTGAACCGAGCGCCCCAAAAAAGGCACCTCGGCACCATGGCGCCACTCGATGGCTTTTTGAAACTGCTCGGTCTGCCGCTGTTTGAACTGCTGCAACTTGGCCACGATCCAGCTGCCCTTGGCTTGCACGGCTGCATCCATTTCGCGCAGCGTCACCCAGTTCGGCGCGCGCACCACCAAGCCATCGGCGCCCACCATGAAACCGATGCTTTTGCGGCGTGAGCGCTCAAAACGGTAAGACACCGCCACGCCCTGCAACAGCGCATGGCGATTGGCCGCGGGATGGCTGAAACCGGAGGCGGCGGGCGACAACACCTCTTTGTCCAGAACGGGGGCCTGGGGCACCACCACCGGATCGCCGCCGGTGAAGAAATCCAGCACAAACTGCAAAGGCGCGCGCATGATTCGCCCCGTGTGGGCTCAAGGCCCGGTGACGGCGGGGTAAGCCTCGGGGTCAAGGCGGTGCATTTCGGACTCGATCCAGGTCTCAACCTCCTGTATCAGCTCGTCGGCCGTGCGGCCTTTGCTCGGTATGGCCTGGCCAATCGAAATGTCCACCACGCCAGGCGACTTGATGAAGGCCTTGGTCGGCCAGCAGCGCGCAGAGGTCACGGCAATCGGGATCACCGGCACCCCGGCGGCAATGGCCAGACGCGCGCCACCGCTTTTGTACTCGCCCTTTTGGCCGCGCGGAATGCGGGTGCCTTCGGGGAACATGATCACCCAGACCCCTTCCTCCATCAGGCGACGCCCTTGCTGAACCACCTTGGCGAACGCACGCGAACGCTGTTTGCGGTCGATGTGGATCATGTCCAGGCGGCCCATGGCCCAGCCAAAAAACGGCACGCGGAGCAACTCTTTCTTGAACACATAGGCCAGTGGGTGCGGCATGATCGCCGGCATGACAAACGTCTCCCAGGTGGACTGGTGCTTGACCAGCAAGACGGCTGGATCTTTGGCACCCTGGGGCAGGTTTTCCATGCCCTGGACACGGTTCTGGATGCCCAGAATCACCGTGCCGGCGTTGACCGACAAGCGCAACCAGGCCGCACAAATCCAATACAGCCGCGTGCTGCTCACGAAATAGGACACCCCCACCACAAACAGCGCCCAAGGGATGACCGTGAGGGCCATCCAGAGCATGTGGAGCACGGCGCGGATGAAATTCATAGTGTGTGGGCTCAGTTCAAGGGCAAAGTGGTTTCACCCAATAGGTGATCGACAAAGGCCAACAGGTCGGCATGCACCTGCGTCGAGGCCGGAAAAGTTGGCGGCAAGCCTGGCGCGCTCAGGTTGACATGCCGCCCCGTCAAGACCAGGTGCGGCGCACAACCTGCAGCGTGCGCGGCTTGCATATCACGCAAGCTGTCGCCCACAAACGGCACGCCCTTGATCTCTATGCCGTAGCGTTCCTGGATCTGGTGCAACAAACCCGGCGCGGGCTTGCGACAGGCGCAGCCTTCATCGGGGGCATGGGGACAATAAAAAATCGCATCGATGCGCCCGCCAGCTGCCGCCAGGGTCTTGACCATGTGGCTGTGCACCGCATTGAGTGTCGCCATGTCAAACAAACCACGCCCCAGCCCCGACTGGTTGGTGGCCAGCACCACATGGAACCCTGCGTGGTTCAAGCGGCTGATGGCCTCCAGAGCCCCCGGCAAAGGGTGCCATTCTTCGGGCGATTTGACGAACTCGTCACTCGCCCGGTTGATCGTGCCGTCGCGGTCCAGGATGACGAGTTTGATGGGCATGGCCGTTCCGCGATCAGGCCGCCAGGCGCGACAAGTCGGCCACACGGTTCATGGCCACATGCAGACTCTTGAGCAAGCCCTGGCGGTTCAGGCGCAGGTCCATCTCTTCGGCATTCACCATCACGTCGTCAAAAAAGGCATCGACCGGCGCACGCAGCGCGGCCAAGGTCTGCAAGCTGGCGGTGTAGTCACCGGCCTTGAACTGGGCTTCGGACTCAGGCAAGAGGCGCAGCATGACCGCGTGCAGGGTCTTTTCTGCGTCCTCTTGCAACAAGGCGGGGTTGACGTGCGCATCCACCTCGCTGGCCTTTTTCAGGATGTTGCCGATGCGCTTGTTGGCAGCCGCCAAAGCGGGGCTCTCGGGCAAGGCGGCAAAGGCGCGCACCGCGGACAAGAACTGTCCGACCTGGCCCAGACGGGCCGGGCGCAGCGCCATCACGGCGTCGACCTCTTGCGCGCTGTAGCCTTGTTCACGCAGGCTGCCAGACAGGCGGTCGTAGATGAAGTCGATCAGGGCCGCCGACGCGTCGGTGATCTTGTCGCCGAACACCGGGATCGCCAACGCCAGCAACTCGGGCAAACCCAGGACCAGGTCTTTTTCGATCAGCATGCGGATCACGCCCAAGGCGTGACGGCGCAGGGCAAACGGGTCTTTGTCGCCCGTGGGCACATTGCCAATGCCGAACATGCCGACCAGGGTTTCGAGTTTGTCGGCCAAGGCCACCACCACGCCAATGTCGTTGCTGGGCAATTCGTCGCCCGCAAAACGGGGGCGATAGTGGTCGCCAATGGCGTTGGCGACCGCATCGCTCAGCCCATCGTTCTTGGCGTAGTAAGTGCCCATGATGCCTTGCAGCTCAGGGAACTCGCCCACCATGTCGGTCAGCAAATCGGTCTTGGCCAAACGGGCCGCCTGCTCGGCTTGTGCAGCCAGGGTGTCGCCACCGACTTGCAGGCCAATCGCCTTGGCCATCGCGCAGACGCGCGCCATGCGCTCGCCCTGCGTGCCCAGCTTGTTGTGGTACACCACTTTGGACAGGCCTTCGACGCGCGATTCGAGCGTCTTTTTGCGGTCCTGGTCGAAGAAGAATTTGGCATCGGCCAGGCGCGGGCGCACCACGCGCTCGTTGCCACCGATCACTGCAGACGCATCATCCGGACTGATGTTACTGACCACCAAAAACTGGTGCGTCAACTTGCCCGCGGCGTCGAGCAGCGGAAAGTATTTCTGATTCGCCTTCATCGTGAGGATCAGGCACTCCTGCGGCACATCGAGGAACTCGGTCTCGAACTGGCAAGTCAGCACATTGGGGCGCTCGACCAGCGCGGTCACTTCGTCCAACAGGGCTTCGTCTTCAATCGGACGCACACCGCCGCCGACTTTGGCCGCTGCCGCTTGCAACTGGCGCACGATCTCGGCACGGCGCTCTGCAAAGCTGGCGATGACCGAGCCGTCGCGTTGCAACACCTCGGCGTATTGGTCGGCGTGCTGCAACACCACCGGCGAGACCTTGGCCTCAAAACGGTGACCTTGCGTGCTGTTGCCCGCCGTCAGGCCCAGCGCCTTGACCGGCACCACAGCGCTGCCGTGCAGCGCGATCAGGCTGTGCGCGGGGCGCACGAAATTCACGCTGCTCCAGCCTGGCAACTCACAATCGGTCTCCAGCTGGTACTGCATGACTTTGGGAATCGGCAGCTTGGCCAGCGCTTCTTCCAGCGCTTTTTGCAGGCCCGCTTGCAGCGAAGCGCCCTTGACCACGCTGTCGTAAAACAGGGCTTCGGCCTTGCCGTCCGGGGCGCGCTTGAGCGCGGCCACGGCAGCGGTCGGGTCGCTCACGTCCGCACCCAAGGCTTGCAGTTTTTTCAGCAACGCGGGTGTGGCGTTGCCCGCCGCATCCAGACCCACCGCCACAGGCATCAACTTTTGTTGCACGGCCTTGTCGGCCCCTTGCGCCAGCACGCCGGCCACATGGGCGGCCAGGCGGCGCGGCGAGGCGAAGGCGGTGACCACCGCATCGGCCGCGGCCAAGCCCTGGGCCTTGAGTTGTTCGGCCAGCACGCCCGAAAAGGCCGCACCCAACTTGTTGAGTGCCTTGGGCGGCAGCTCTTCCACAAACAGTTCCACCAGCAAATTTTGTGTCGTCATGTCGTTCTCCCTCACGCGGCTTTCTTGGGCATTTGTGCCACCCATTCACGCGGGGCCATCGGGAAGTCCAGACGTTCGCGGCTTTCGTAATAACTCTGCGCCACGCTGCGGGCCAGGTTGCGGATGCGGCCGATGTAGGCGGCGCGCTCGGTCACGCTGATCGCGCCACGCGCGTCCAGCAGGTTGAAGGTGTGGGCCGCCTTGAGCACCTGCTCATACGCGGGCAGCGCCAATTGCTGCACGATCAGGTTTTGAGCCTGTTTTTCGTGGGCGCTGAAAGCGGTGAACAAGAAGTCGGCGTCCGAGTGCTCGAAGTTGTAGGCAGATTGTTCCTGCTCGTTTTGCAGGTACACGTCGCCATAGCTCATGGTCTCAGTCCACTTCAGGTTGTAGACGTTGTCCACGCCCTGCAGGTACATGGCCAAGCGCTCCAGGCCGTAGGTGATTTCGCCGGTGATGGGCTTGCAGTCGATGCCGCCGACTTGCTGGAAATAGGTGAACTGCGTCACCTCCATGCCGTTGAGCCAAACTTCCCAGCCCAGGCCCCAGGCGCCCAGCGTCGGGTTTTCCCAGTCGTCTTCAACAAAGCGGATGTCGTTTTTCTTCAGGTCAAAGCCCAGTGACTCAAGGCTGCCCAGGTACAGCTCCAGGATGTTGCTGGGTGCGGGCTTGAGCACGACCTGAAACTGGTAGTAGTGCTGCAAGCGGTTGGGGTTTTCGCCATAGCGGCCATCTTTGGGGCGGCGGCTGGGCTGCACGTAAGCGGCTTTCCAGGGCTCAGGGCCGATGGCGCGCAAGAACGTGGCGGTGTGGCTGGTGCCCGCACCGACTTCCATGTCGTAGGGCTGGAGCAAGGCGCAGCCCTGGGCATCCCAGTACTGCTGCAATTTCAAAATGATTTGCTGGAAGGTCAACATGGACTCAGGCGGCCAGCAGCAAGCTGGCTTGTGGTTGGAGTGGGCGCAAAGCGTTTGCGCAAACCCTTGATTTTACGGTCATTGCACAGGGAAACCCGGCTTGGCCCTCAGCGCGCCCGACGGCGCCACCAGGCCAGCACGACCACCGCGCCACACAAGCCCCACAGGGGCCACAGGCCCCAGGCGGCTGCCCACCACGCAAAGGGCGTGCGCCCATGGCGCCCATCAAAAGAGCCTGTCAGGCTGCCCCGGGTGAACCGCGGCAACTGCTGAACCACATGCCCGGCATGGTCAATGATGGCGGTGGCCCCGGTGTTGGTGGCGCGCAGCATGGGGCGTCCCAGTTCCATGGCCCGCATGCGCGAGATGTTCAGGTGCTGGTCCACCGCCAAGGTGTCACCAAACCAGGCAATGTTGCTCACGTTCACCAAAGCGGTCGGGGCCTGGGCCAGGTCTTTGAAACGGATGGCCAGTTCTTCGCCAAACAGGTCTTCGTAGCAGACGTTGGGCGCCAGGCGCTGGCCTTGCCAAGCCACAGAAGGCTGGTCCCAGCCCCCTGAGCGAAAGTCCCCCAAGGGGATGTTCATCATGCGGATGAACCAGACGAATCCGGGCGGCATGAACTCGCCAAAGGGCACCAGGTGCGACTTGTCATAGCGGTAATCTGGCAAGCCCGCCGGCTGCAGCGCCACCACCGAGTTGGTGTACCCCTCGGCCGGCCCACCCAAAGGCAGGCCCACCAAGGCCATGGCTTGGCGCGATCCGTTGAAATGTTGCCGCAAACCCGTCCAGTAGCCTTCCGGCAAATGTTGCGGCAGCAAAGGAATGGCGGTCTCGGGCACCACCACCAACGGCTGGCGGGTGCTGCGCAGCTGCGCGTCGTACCACTGCAGCGCATCGCGCACGCCACTGGCCGACTGGAACTTGTCGGTTTGCGAAATATTGGCCTGGAGCAACTCCACCTGGCCCACGCCGGCCGAGGTGGTGAACGCCGGCCCAAAGGCCTGCACTGCCCAGGACACGGCCAACACGCCGAGCAATGGCGCAAGGGCCCGCAGCCGCCACCCCGTCAGCGCCAGGCGCATGGCCAGCCAGGCGGCGATGGCCCCCACGCCATAGACACCGAGCCACGGCGCCCAGCTGGCCAGCACGCCATCGACATGCGCATAACCCCCCGCCCCCCATGGAAAGCCCGTGAGCCAGCGCCCACGCATGAGTTCGGCCAAAGTCCACAAGGCGGCAAACAACAGGCTGGCCAAGCCCGGCCGATGCCCCAGGAGGTCTCGCGCCAGGGCCACCCACACCGCCGAGGCGGCCGCATAGTACAGCGCCAAGGCGCAGGCCAGGGCCAGCACCGCCAACACCGCCAAAGGCGCAGGCAAGCCACCGACATCGTGCATGGACACGTACAGCCACCAAAAACACCCCGTGAGCCAAGCGGTCGCAAAAACGCCCCCCAACCAGGCGGCTTGTCTGACCGCAGCACGCGCCAAATGGCCGTGGCGGGCCATGCGCGCCAAAGCCGCGGCCAACAAAGTCAAGCTCAGAATTTGCAACCAACCCTGGGCCTGACCGCTGCCAGGCATGGCGATGGACGCGGCTTGTGCAGCGCCAGCCAAAGCGGGCCACACGGCTTGCAGGCCACGCGCGCGTGAAGGGTACAGGCCGCGCTCGTGCGCTGGGCCGAAGTTCATGCCTGAGGCGCTGAGGCCGAGGCCTGGGCGACCGGCGACACCTTGAACCAGCGCACAGCCCCGGCCCGGGTGTGCAAAACCACAAACTGCAAACCCGCCAGAATGTACTTTTCGCCGCGCCGTGGCACATGGCCCATTTCATGCGCAATCAGGCCGCCAATGGTGTCGAAGTCCGGCCCTTCGGCATCTTCACGGGCTTCATGCAGGTTCACACCAAACGCTTCGCCCACACGGTCCAGCGAGGTGTCGCCGCTCACACGAAAACTGTGGTCCGGCAAGCCAAAGATGTCGCCCTCGTCATCGGCGATGTCGAATTCGTCTTCGATCTCACCCACGATTTGTTCCAGCACATCCTCGATGGTGATGAGGCCTGCGGTGCGGCCAAATTCATCGATGACGATGGCCAGGTGGTTGCGGTTGTCGCGAAACTGGCGCAGCAAATCATTCAGGCCTTTGCTCTCGGGCACAAACACCACCGGACGCAGCAAGGCACGGATGTTCAATTCGGGGGCCCGCTGCAGTTTGAGCAGGTCTTTGGCCAGCAAGATGCCGATGATGTTTTCTTTTTCGCCCTCAAAGACCGGAAAGCGCGAGTGCGCCGTTTCGATCACATGGTGCAGCAACTGGTCGAACGGGTCTTCGATGTTCAGCAAGTCCATCCGGGGGGCCGCCACCATCACATCGCCGGCCGTCATGTCGGCCATGCGGATCACCCCTTCAAGCATCAGGCGGCTCTCGGCGTTGATGATGTGGTTGCCTTCGGCCTCGGCCAGGGTCTCGATCAACTCGTCAGCCGAGTCGGGGCCGGGGTGGAGGAATTCGGCAATTTTTTGCAGAAAACTGCGCTTGTCTTCGCGTTCAACGGAACGCGCAGGGTGAGGATCGGACACAGTCAGATGGTGCAGGACATGCGGTTATTGCCAAGCCCCTAGGATAGCGGATTCAGATGGCAAGCCGCCAAATCAAGGCTTGTGCGCCGTGTGACGGGCGTCACGCACGCCTTGCCGGATCTCTTGCACGGTGGCCAGCCAGGCGCGAAATTGGCGGGCCTGGTTTTTAAACTGGTAATCCAGTTCGGCCATTTGCTCTTGCATGAGGCCGCTCAACTGGCTGTCCAGCGTGGCCTGGGGCAAGGTCAAGTAGGCCTCGCTTTCGCCGCCATCGCGCTGGACCTTGGCCCCGGCATGGCGCGCGATTTTGAGCATGGCGACGTTTTCACTCAGCGCGTGGATGAAGACCATGTTCACCCCCTGATTGCGTGCGTGCATCACGGCATGCTTGAAAAGACGGCCCCCCAAACCTTTGCCGCGCTGGTGCGAAGCGACCGACACCCCAAACTCGGCGCAAGTGGCCCACTGCGGATCGACCGAAAACGCAAAATGCGCCACGGCCACCAACTCCAAACGGCGGTTGAACACCCCAAAAATTTCGTCCCGGTCAAAGTTCAGCCCCCCCACGTAGCGCCTGATCTGTTCATCGGTCGCGGGATAGCCGAAGCGCAAATACCGGTCATCTGGCTTCAAAGACAGCAAATGCTTCAGGATGCGCGGCTTGTGGCGGGGTGACAAAGACCGAATGGGGATCCACCGGCTGACTGCCCGTTGGGCGCTGGCAGAAGACCCCGTGTCCACAGCCGCCACCCAGCGCCGCCAAAGCTGGCGCCAAAATCCGGGACGGGGGTTGGGGTTGAAATTCATGTGTGGCACGGGTTTTCCCCTATTTTGCACCCAATCACCCGACCTTGTCTGCGCACGGGATTTGTCGCCTGTGAGACCTGAATGGGCCTGACCGGGGATTTGCCCGATCACACTTTGAAAAACTGTTCGCCACAATCGGTGAACTGAGGAGATCACACGATGGAACGTATCTGGCTGAAGAATTACCCCCCTGGCGTGCCGCACGACATCGACCCGAACCAATACAGCAGCTTGACCGACTTGCTGGAGCGGGCCTTCCGTGAACACGGGGACAGCCCGTTTTCGGTCTGCATGGACCGCTGGATGAGCTACAAGGAACTGGACGAGCTGTCCAAAGCTTTGGGCGCCTGGCTGCAGGACAAAGGACTGGCACCCGGCAGCCGCGTGGCCATCATGCTGCCCAACCTGCCCCAGTTTGCCGTGACCATGGCGGCCATCTTGCGCGCCGGCTACACCTGCGTGAACGTCAACCCGCTCTACACACCGCGGGAGTTGGCGCACCAACTCAAAGACTCTGGCGCCACCACCATCGTCATTTTGGAAAATTTCGCGGTGACCTTGCAGGACGTGATCGATGACACGGCCATTCAGCATGTGGTGATGGCCTCTATTGGCGACTTGCTGGGCCCTTGGTATGGCCGCTGGATGACATTCGCGGTGCGCCACCTCGCCAAACTGGTGCCCGAATTCGAGCTGTCCCTGCGTGGTGGCCGCACGGTCACACCGTTCAAAAAGGCCATCGCCCAAGGCCGCCACCTGAATTTGAAACCCACCCACCAAACTCTGGACGACGTCGCGTTTTTGCAATACACCGGCGGAACGACCGGTTTGTCCAAAGGTGCGGTCTTGACACACCGCAACGTCGTGGCCGCCATCTTGCAGGCGGAAGGCTGGTTCAGCCCGGCGTTGGCCAGCGTGGGGGACTTGCGCAAGGTCAACAGCATCGCCGCGCTGCCGCTATACCACATCTTCGCTTTGACGCTGTGCTTGTTGGCCATCCGACAAGGCTCGCACCTGACCCTGGTGCCCAACCCGCGCGACTTTGGCAAATTCATCGAAGTGCTCAAACAACGGGCTTTCCACATGCTGCCCGGCGTCAACACCTTGTTCAATGCCTTGATGCAACACCCCATGTTCAAGACGATTGATTTTTCGTCGCTGCGACTGACCCAGGCCGGCGGCATGGCCGCTTCTGAAGGCACGGCACGCCATTGGCAAGCCGCCACAGGCAGCGCCATGATCGAAGGTTGGGGCATGAGTGAGACTTGCGCCATCGGCACCAACAACCCCGTCACGCAAACCCACTTCAGTGGCAACATCGGCCTGCCATTGCCCAGCATCGACATCGCCATCAAGGACGACGAAGGCCACAGCTTGCCGGTCGGCAGCTCCGGTGAAATTTGCATTCGCGGTCCCAACGTGATGACCGGCTATTTCAACCAACCCGAAGAAAACGCCAAAACCTTCACCGCCGATGGCTTCATGCGCACCGGTGACGTGGGCATCATGGACACCGAAGGTTTCACCCGCATCGTGGACCGCAAGAAGGACATGATCATCGTGAGTGGTTTCAACGTCTTTCCCAGCGAACTGGAAAATGTCATCTCGACCTGCCCCGGCGTGGTGGAGTGTGCGGTCGTCGGGATTGCCGACAGCCAACAAGGCGAAACCATCAAGGTGTTTGTGGTGCGCAACGACCCGCTGCTGACCGAAGAGGCCGTGTCGCGTTTTTGCCAGGACAACCTGACCGGTTACAAGCGGCCCAAATACATCGAATTCCGCGATGAATTGCCCAAATCCAACGTCGGAAAAATCCTGCGCCGTGAACTGCGCAGCCACGCCTGAAGAGCCTGTGACGGCATGACTGCTCCGGTTTCCTTGCCTGCCGGCGTGACCGTGTTTGAACGCGGCTGGCTATCGGCCAACAATGTGCTGCTGTGTGACGAAGACAGCGCCACGCTGGTGGACAGTGGTTACGTCACGCACCAGGCCCAAACACTGGCCTTGGTCGAACACGCTTTGCAAGGGCGAGCGCTGGACCAATTGGCCAACACCCACCTGCACAGCGACCACTGCGGTGGCAACCGGGCACTGCAAGAACGCTACACGGCCTTGCAAACCTGGATACCCCCCGGCTTGGCCGCCGACGTTCAGGCCTGGCGCGAAGACGCATTGAGCTACAAACCCACGGGGCAAAACTGCCCGCCTTTCACCTGGACCGGCTTGCTCCAGCCCGGCGCCAGCCACCGCTGGGCCAACATGGACTGGGAAGTCCATGCCGCGCCAGGGCATGACCCGCACTCTGTCATCTTGTTCGCGCCAGAGCACCGGCTGCTGATGTCCGCCGATGCGCTTTGGCAAAACGGCTTTGGCGTGGTTTTCCCCGAGTTGGTGGGCTTGGCGGGTTTTGACGCGGTGGGGGAAACACTGGACCTGATCGAACGGCTACGCCCCGCCACCATCATTCCCGGACATGGAGCGGTATTCACCGAGGTCGCCCCTGCCCTGACGCTGGCCCGCAGCAAACTGGACAACTTTGCCAAAAATCCAGAGCGTCACGCACGCCATGGCATCAAGGTCTTGCTCAAATTCAAGCTGATGGAATGGGGGCGCATTTCCAAAGCGGAATTCAACGACTGGGCCAAGCAGGTGCCTTATCTGAACGACTTGCACAGCCGCCTTGGCCAAGGCCATGACCTGAACACCTGGCTGGACATGGTGCTGGCGGAATTGGTGCGCAGCGGTGCACTGGTTGTGCAAGACGGCATCTTGCAAGACACATGAGTTCTTGCGTCCCCGATCAGGCCTTTTTGGCCCAGGCAGAACACCACGCTTTGGCCGCCACTTGTTTGCCGGCGAACAACGGGCAAGCCCCTGCGGCGGCCCCCGCCTTGGCCTGGAACAAGGCGCAGTTGGCACAGTTCGAACCCGCCACGAATTTCGGGTTCTTGGCTTTGTCCACTTTGGTGCCATCCGCCTTGTAAGCCAAACCGATCGCCTGGGGGTCTTTTTCGTCCACCATGGCTTGGGCCGACGCCTCGGCCATGACCAAGACCGCGCCGGCAGCACCGGCCACTTGCAGCATGAAGACACGGCGGCTGGAATGGGAAGACATGAAATGAGAATGCATAAAGCGCTCCTGTGCGAAATGGGCCAGAACATACTGGACCGCCGAATTGTCTCCCATGGGGAAAACCTTGTCAGTGGGAAGATCACCGAGCCATGACAGGGCGCATGTCCAGGCAACATTCGGCCCATTTAAAACCCACAGAAATAAAGAATTAGACTTCTATTTAATTTGGAAATATAATCAACAGCGTCTTGCAACCCCCAGCACAAGCGACAAAACCGGTAAGCCGGCTTGTGCCTTCACCCGACAAGCCACAGCCATGCGTCATGCACGCCCTCTGTCACCGCTTGCCCGTGCCCGACCACCCCAAAAAAGGTGCCGATGCCGCAAGGCAGGGCACTTTTCCCGGCGAGATCCTGACGGAAACCGCCATTCCCTTGCGTGTGGAATTGATATCAAACCCCGCACGCCACCTCTCTGAAAGGCTCAACCATGAGCAGCAAAATTTACGTGGGCAACTTGCCTTACACCATCGACGACGCCAGCTTGCGTCAAAACTTTTCTGAATTTGGCGGCGTTCTGTCGGCCAAAGTCATGATGGACCGCGACACCGGCCGCTCCAAAGGCTTTGCATTTGTCGAAATGTCCAGCGCCGAAGAAGCCCAAGCCGCCATCACTGGCCTGAACGGCATGTCGGTGAGCGGTCGCTCGATCGTGGTGAACATCTCCAAACCCAAAGAGCCCAGCACCGGCTACGGCAGCGGCTACCGCGACAACCGCAACTGATCCTTTTCAGATGTCCATGAAAAAGCCGCTGTACAGCGGCTTTTTCTTTGAGGGCATGCCCTCACAAAGCTCGGCGTTTTGTTGGAGGCCGCCCCTGCGGCCGAAGGCATTCGCGCGCAGGGGCGCGCTCCCACAGGGCTCCCACAGGCTCCTATTGGGCACAGGGTCCCCACAGTTTCCCACTGGGCACAGGGTTCCGGGGTTTTGTGGGAGGCCGCCCCTGCGGCCGAAGGCTGTTCTTTCACAGCACGCCGGGCGCATCAACTGGCGATGTTGAACTGCAGAGCCGCCAAACTGGCATACAAACCCCCTCGGGCTTGCAGCTGCGCGTGGGTGCCCTGCTCCATCAAGCGACCGCGCTCCAGCACCCAGATCACGTCGGCGCGCTGCACCGTGGCCAGGCGGTGCGCAATCACCAGTGTGGTGCGACCGACCATGGCTTTGTCCAAGGCGGCCTGCACCATCTTTTCGCTTTGCGCATCCAGGGCACTGGTGGCTTCGTCCAGCAGCAACAACGGCGGATTCTTCAAAATGGCCCGCGCAATCGCGATGCGCTGGCGTTGCCCGCCCGACAAACGCACACCCCGATCACCCAAATAGGTGTCAAAGCCCTCAGGCAAATCACGGATGAACTCTTGCGCGTAAGCGGCCTCGGCCGCAGCATGCACCTCTGCCAGACTGGCATCGGGGCGGCCATAACGGATGTTCTCCATCACCGTACCCGAAAAAATCACCGGCTCTTGCGGCACGATGGCGATGCGTTCGCGCAGGTCGTGCAAGCTCATCTGGTCGATCGGCACGCCGTCGAGCACGATGCCGCCCGACTGCGGATCGTGAAAGCGCATCAGCAAATCGAACAAGGTGGTTTTGCCCGCGCCACTGGGGCCGACCACGGCCACGGTCTGGCCCGGCTCAATCTGACCATGCAGTTGGTCCAGCGCCCAGGTGTCTGGCCGCGAAGGGTAATGGAAACACACAGACGCCAGCCGCAGCGACGACCCCCCTTGGGGCCAGGGTGCTTTTTGCGGCTCGGCCGCGATCTTGAGATGCGACTCGGTGTGCAGCAATTCCATCAGGCGTTCGGTCGCGCCCGCAGCGCGCAGCATGTCGCCATAGACCTCACCCAGTACGGCAAAGGCACTGGCCAGCAAGATCACGTAAAACACCGTTTCGCCCAATTGGCCCGCCGTGCTGGTGCCCGCACGCACCGCCAGCGTGCCCATGTACAAGCCCCACAGCAACACCGCGCTGGACGCCATGATGATGAAGCCCACCAGCACCGCCCGCGCACGGATGCGGCCCAGCGCTGTGCCCAAGGCGCGCGCGGTCGAGTCGATGAAACGGCGGGTCTCACGGCCCTCGGCGGTGTAGCTTTGCACCACAGTGATGGCGTTCAACACCTCGGACGCGATGGCGCTGGAGTCTGCCACCCGGTCCTGGCTGGCGCGCGACAAGCGGCGCACCCGACGCCCCAGGTAAACACTGGGAAGAATCACCACCACCAGCACCGCCACCACCTGCAGCATGAGCATCGGATTGGTCCAGACCAGCATCAAGAGCGCGCCCGCGCCCATCACCAGATTGCGCAAGCCCATCGAAAAAGACGAGCCCACCACCGTTTGCACCAGCGTGGTGTCGTTGGTCAGGCGCGACAGCACTTCGCCCGACTGCGTGGTTTCAAAAAAAGCGGGGCTTTGCTGGAGCACATGGCCATACACCGCATTGCGCAGGTCGCCCGTGATGCGCTCACCCAACCAGCTCACCATGTAGTAACGCCCCGACGAAAACACCGCCAAAGCCGCCGCCACACCAAACAATTGCAAAAAATTGCCCGACAACTGCTCGGCTGTGGCCCCAGTGGACAAACCCTGGTCGATCAGCTGGCGCAGCACCCAGGGAAAGGCCAGCGTCGTCCCGGCGGCCAGCAGCAAAAGCAAGCCCGCCAACACCAAGGCCCACCGGTAGGGCTTCAAAAAAGGAACAAGCCCTGTCAAAGATTGCGGGGATGCGGTCATGCGTCAATGGGTCCGTGAAAGTGACCAGCCATGCGCCGTCCGAAGCACGCCGCACCGCCGGTGAAACTGGGGGTGTCACCGGCGGCGGGGGGGTTGACCTGGATCTGGGATTTACAAGGAACCGTCCACATCGCCACGCAAAATGCCTACCAGCTCAATCGATGGTGTGCCACTGAAGTCGTGATCGATGGGGTGCGGCAATGCGGCTGTTTTGCTGATCGATGAAGATGCGCTACCGGCAATGTTGATTGTCGCACCAGATCCGTCGGAATGCCTTATTGCGCCTAACGAGATGCGGCCCCACATGCTGATCACAAGGTTTCGAGTGCAGGCTTTCTTTTCAGCCCCAATGCCAACTTGAAGCCGTACAGAAATACAACAGCCCCCAGCAAGTCGCCGACAAACATCGGCCAAATGTCGACCATCAACAATGACCCTTCACGCTTGAACACCCACCAGGTGACCTGATGAAACACGGCGTTAAAGACGGCATAGACCAAGGCAAACTGGAGCAGCGCAGCCACCGTCAACCCTTGCAAGCCTTCAGAGATCACGCCTTTCAAGCGCAATAGCCACAAAGCAACCCACGCACCAAAACCAGAAGCTGCTGCCGTCAGCAATAGCTGCATCCCGTTCAGGTCTTGCATGTGCATCAAGTCGATCACGATCGTGGCCGCAAAGATGCCTACCGCACCATAAATTCCAGCGACCAACACGAACAGGACGCGCAGGCCAGCAGGCAGATAGAACCAGTTAACGCCAGGTATGTGCTCAGTGAACTGGAACAACAAGCCCTGCAACTCAAACCCTAACCAATACAAAACAGCCGTAGCCACAATAAGAATCCCTGCTTCAATAGCCACTTGTGTTTTCAAAATTTATCTCCAATTTTTTGATAAAAAACTTACTTATTTCGCCTCACTAGAGGCGGCTCCAGTGTCTACAGATGGGCTAGTGCCATATCGGCGAATGGCGCATCAAGCGCCAATCGCCTGGCGGCGCCACCATTTCAAATCACCCGATGTTGTGTTAATCGATATAAGACAGATGGCGCTGGCCAGTCCATCTGGTCTGTTGCAATTTGGTGCTGACGGTATTTTGTTACGACCCCTTTCATGGCATAAGCGCCGATCAATGCGCCAAAAATATCACCCAGAATCATCCCGAAAACTTGAATCGGTTCAGCCAACTGCGAGCTGTCAAGTACAGACCACATCAGGTGATGCAGTAGCGCATTGGCGATGGCATACATCACGGTCAGTGCGCCCAAATCCTTGAGTGATGTCAGCTCAAAATTTCTATGCGTGTAGGCTTTAAAAATAGACAGCGCCACAAGTGGTCCACTTGCCGAGCAAACGATGTTCAACAGTCCCACCAGCGAATTTTCATTGAAGATGCGCATCAGCAACGCGCCACCGATCAATGTTGCCAATGTTCCATTTCTCGGTCCCAGGATCAGCACATTGGCCAAGCGCAAGAATGCCGGCAAATAAATCAGTCCGATGTGCGGCGTGATTTCAGCAAACTTGAAAAGCCATCCGCTCGCCATGTGTGTCATGGGGAACAGAATCGCAAAAACGATGATCAGCAGGGCAGCCATACAGTGACACCAAAAATATTTTTGGGCGTTTGCCTAATTTCGCTAGCATACCGAAATCGAGATTCTGATTTCGAGAAGGACTTTAGGCACCCTTGCCTGTCGCGCCACATCGTGAATGGATGTGCATATTCCGGAGATCGTGAACGGTGCCGCCCCCTAGAAATACCACGCGTATGGTGCTGGCGTAGTCGTTCAATCTGGACTTGGTCTTTTTCAGTGCCAAGAACTTCAACTTGAACGTTCACATGCGACTGCCGACTTAAAACTGACCCGGTGGGGCTGCGTCAGCGGAGCCCCAGAAGCAGAAAACCCCGCAGCCTCTTGCGAAACTACGGGGTGTATCTGGTGGTGGAGTATAGCACTCCCGATGACGACCCTCCCGTAATTTTGCGCCAATGGTCGCAAAACGCCCGGTCAGTTGGGAAATCCGAGGTGGGAAAACGATCTTCGATGATCCCCCACCACTTCCCGGCTCATTACGAACGACCACTCACCAGGCCGACATGCTTCCGTGCGATGGTGATCTGGATCGCCGGCATGCATCGACTTCCCTCTCCTCATCTAGACCATTGTTGACTTTTCCCTTTTTGGGAAATACAATGCGAGTCTGACCATGAACACATCATCCCTACATGCGAATTCTGGGTTTGCCCATCCTCGAGGCGTTCAAAAAAAATCATGCAGCCTCGCGTGGGCCACTGGACGCATGGCAGACAGATGTCGAGCGTGAGAACTGGAAAACGTCTCATGACATCAAGCGCAGATACAGAAGCGCGGATTTCTTGGCAGACAACAGAGTCATCTTTGACATCAAGGGTAACTCATACCGGCTTGTGGTCAAGGTTCGATATCAGAACGGACTGGTGTTGGTTGAGTGGGTCGGGACACATGCCGAGTACGACAAGAAAAAGTTCTAGGCCAACGTGTGTAAGGAAAGAAAACGACAAGTGGAGATGGCGATGAATGTGAAGATCATCAAAAGTGCGAAAGACTACGAAGCAGCGATGGCGCGCTTGTCTGCGCTCATGTCGCTCGATCCCAAGGCTAACTCGAAGGAAGAAAACGAGCTCGAACTGCTGGCTTTGGTCATTCAGGACTTCGAACGGCAAACCGTTCCCCCTGTCAAAGCAGATCCGATCGAGTCGATTCTTTTCCGGATGGATCAGATGCAGCTCTCCCGCAAGGATCTAATCCCTTACATCGGCTCAATCTCCAAGGTCTCGGAGGTGCTGTCGCGCAAGCGCCCACTGTCGCTGCCCATGATCCGCCGACTCAACCAAGGCTTGGGCATCCCCGCTGACATCCTGATCGAAGATGTCGAAACAGACAGTTCGGTCATTGACCAAGAGCCGGAAATGGACTTCTCTCGTTTCCCGCTCAAAGAAATGATGGAGAGGGGTTGCTTCGGGGACTTCGAAGGAAATGCGCAGCGCCTCAAAGAATACGCCGAAGACTTGGTCAGAAAATTCATGCAAGACCTGTTACCAAAACAGGTCAGCCCGGCTTTTCTGCGCGCCCCGATGCATCAGCGCGGGGATCGCCAAGCCGATGATATGGCCCTCTTGGCTTGGCGTATGTGCGTCTTGCGACAGGCGCGCGCCATCAACGCTGCCAGAGAGTACAAGCACGGAACCATCACACCGGCCTGGTTGCGTGAGCTGGCCAAGCTCTCCACTTTCGATGAGGGCCCAAAGCTTGCGCGCGAGTACCTAGCCCGTCACGGCATCACGCTCGTCATCGAAAAGCACTTCAAGCGCACCTTCCTCGATGGTGCGGCAATGCTAGACAACGATCGACCGATCGTCGCCCTGACGTTGCGACATGACCGATTCGACAACTTCTGGTTTGCCTTGCTCCACGAGTTGGCCCACATTGCCAAGCATCTGACAGCCGAGGCTCCGGTCTTCATCGACGACTTGGATCGCAGCAATCCTCAAGAGGTCGAAGCGGAAGCCGACGCCATGGCAGGAGAGGCGCTGATTCCTGAAAGGAGCTGGCGCACCGCCAAGGTGCGGACAACACTTCTGTCAGAAGACGCCATCGCTTTCGCCGACGAGATCGGTGTGCATCCGGCCATCGTGGCAGGTCGCCTGCGTCATGAAGAAAAGAACTTCCGCCTGCTCTCACACCTCATCGGCAAGACGGGACAGGTCAGCCAAATACTGGATCAATGAATAAAGTCCCAAAAAGGGAACCAATCATTTGCATTGATCCTTTTTTGGGATTATCATAGAATCTACTTGCCAGTACGGAATCGAACTCGCTCTCGAGCTAGTGCCTGTACTGGAGAGCATCTCGGTGTTGCCGCAGTTGGGTCTGCGCCCAAATGCTGACACTAAAGAAAAAGGCCCTGAAGTGCTACCAACACTCCAGAGCCTTTGGTGAGGTGAATAGGGGGCTACCAAACCACCCATGCACATCATGTCTTGAACGGACAGCGGATTTTACCAGTTCGCGGTGTGCTGGCAAGCTAAAACCCCCTCAACTTTCATGAGGAGTTGGCCATGGCCTACCACCGATGGAAGAGCGTCTTTGTGCATGCATACACCCGGTTCCGGTTCGGACGCCGGGAGGCTGTATGCCAGCACTGGCGCTCGCACCCGGGTCAGATGCAATTGTTTGCCTGATCCATCACAGGCGGGAGTCAGTAGGACCTGACAACCGCCTTTCCCTCTTTCCGCGAACTGATAAGGAAAATCCTATGTCCTCTAAGAAACCTAAGAACGAACATACCTCCGCACGCGTCGCTTCTACTGCGGCCAAGTTGTTGAGCAATCCACGCACACCTGCATCCGTCAAATCCGTGGCGGCATCGGCACTGACCCAAAAGGCCAGTTCCAGCAAGTCAAAGGGTAAGTAATCGTTGCAGCCTCCCGGTGCCCGCCCTTCGCGGGCATCGGCTGGGGCGTCAGTTCCCATACGAATTTTCGTATGGGAAATCTGATGCACCCAACATCCTGCGCCTGCTGCGGCCAGTCCTTCCTGCCTGACCCATGGGTCAAAAACCAAACCTACTGCTCGAACCTTGGCCTCTAAACCACTGAAACGGCACTATTTCATCGGCATCGGGGCGTCGCCATGCACATCTAAATGACATCAAACGGCATATGGATTGTGATACTGGCGCTCAAATCTTTGTTGCGGCGCGATGTCAAAGACCTGTCCGCAATCTTTATTTTTGCAATAGGCCGCACTGCCGTCCTCTTGCAGGATTGATACCTTGTTGAGTACATCTTTGCAATTAGGGCAGATGAAGTGAGCTGGCTCACCCGGCCGAGCTGCATCGGCCTTGAGTCGATACAACCGTGTCCCCTTATACGGTTCCATCAATTCATAGCGATCGAATTGTGCTCTCCGCGAAAGTTCTTCGTTCGCTTTTCTCAACTCATCCTGCATTTGTGCCATTGATTGCTGAGCTTCGAGGAGGCGACCTTGTATTTCTGAAATTGTGGAAAGCAGCTCTATTGCATTGGCATTGACGGCAGCATCTTTGCTTGCTGTCAACATTCCGTTCGCAATCTCATAGAGAGTCTTCAGACTAGAAATTGCACCCCCTACCATCGTTGCATCAACCATTTTGAATTTCCCCTTTCTTTGTCATGACGACTCAACGACCTGGAGCAGCATCGAAATTCCACGCTCCCCTTCGTCAACTGCGGGCAAATCCAATCAAATCGTTGAACTGCCCCTGATCTGCTGCACGTAAGGCGGCAAGGTATTGATCACGAAGCTCCCCCACCGTGGTGATGGATGCTTCGCCGCCGCCCCACGTCAGTCGCGGACGGCCAAGACGCATTGCCAACAAATCTGCCATCAAACGTGCATGGCGTCCGTTGCCATTCGGGAAGGCATGGATCCACACCAATTGATGGTGAAACCTCACTGCCATCTCATCGGCATCAAAGACATGATTCTCGATTTGATATTTTGTATTGTCTAGCAAGTTGCGTAACTTCACTGCCACCTGCGTCGAGTCCACACCGATGTTTTTATTGGTCTTGCGGAATGTTCCCGCCCACTGCCAGGTCTTATCAAACATCTGGCGATGCAGATCTCGAATAAACCCCTCGTCCAGCAGGTCCCGCTTTTTCTGGCGCGCTGCCCAGCGATCCCCCTGAACGATGTTGATTTGCTCCCATGCGTTTAGATCACCTTGGGTGATAATGTGCGTCGGCACCAAACCTGCGGCTTCGTCTGGATCTAATGGGGTTGCCCCTGGGGCGTAATGAAATTCCATATTCAATATCTCACCACAGTTCGCGACGCGAACCTTCCAGCAACTCCTTGATGGCCAGCTCCAGTTGCAGCTTGGTCAATGGCCCCTGGACAGCCTGATCCTCCAGTGCCATCGAATGTGCAATCGGACGCAAGCGTTCCCGCGCCACTGACTCGGCTCGTTCTTTCACATGCTGCGACAGGCTGGTACGAGGCACCAATGCATATTGCAGTTCGCAATCCAACGCCTCAGCCAACTTGCGCAGGCTGGCCAACGTGATGGCGTCTGAGGCCTCTGCATTTTCTAGCTTCCGGACACCTGCATGGGACATCCCCAAGCGACGAGCAAAGGCTGAGGCGGACATGCCAAGAGACTCACGAATCGCGCGCACCCATCCAGACCTGGGGCGTGTGCTCAATTGCGCAGCCTTCCAAGCGGCAAGAAGTGCGTCCATTTGCTGGAGCTGAAGATCGCGAAATTGGTTTTCCATGGAACCTACAGGTAACATTTCAATGGTGCAATCTTAACCCATGTGTTCCAATAATGCAAACACTCAGAAACCTACAGGTTCCTGATAACAGAATTAAATGGAACCCATGAGTTTCACAATAGGTCATCTCTTGTTGGCCAGAACTAGCCAGCAGGCGCATCCGTCAAATCCGTGGCGTCATCGGCACTGACCCGAAAGGCCAGCTCCAGCAAATCAAAGGGCAAGTAATCGTTGCAGCCTCCCGGTGCCCGCCTTGCGCGGGCATCAGCTGGGGCGTCAGTTCCTATACGAATTTTCGTATGGAGAAATCTGATGCACCCAATATTTTGCGCCTGCTGCGGCCTGTCCTTCCTGCCTGACCCAAGGGTCAAAAACCAAACCTACTGCTCGACACCAGCCTGCCAGGCAGAACGGCGCAAACGCTGGCGGCAAAGTCGGCCCCGCGCCGGGGAGGTGTACCTCGACAACAAAGCACGCGCCCAAAGAGCTTGGTTGGATCGCAATCCGGATTACTGGCGCAACTACCGAGGCAACGGAAAAGGCACCAGGCAAAAGCAGCTCACCGATTCCGAGATCATTTCGGCTCCGCTGTCAGGTCTGTACCGAATCGAGTTCACCCCCAACTTGGGCGCTGCTAAGAGCGACGAGTGGATTGCCAAGATTTCCCCTGTGTGCCAGCGCTGTCCGTGCAAAGAGAACGAGTGCAAAGATATAACTCGTTCGACGAATTGACCCTCTGGCATTACCGTTACGTCCAAATATGCTCCCGAAAACCTGCATGGCAACCGCTTCACCGGTACGTCCGCGCTGACAACCATCAGCACCGTGGCTTGCAGCGAAGTGAAACGCAGGCTCGAGAGCATCCATTACAAACGTTGAACGATCGGGTGCTATGCAAAACAATAAGGCCACAGGAGAACACACGGAACCGTCCAAACGCATTCGCGCCGCTGAATATGTCCGCATGTCAACGGAGCACCAGCAGTACTCCACCGAAAACCAGGCTGACAAAATCCGCGAGTACGCCCAATTACAAGGCATCGAAATTGTTCGGACCTACGCCGATGATGGCAAAAGCGGTCTGAACATCGGCGGGCGCAAATCACTGCAGCAGCTACTCGGGGACGTGGACGCCGGGGCCATCGACTTCAAATTGGTCTTGGTGTACGACGTCAGCCGCTGGGGACGGTTTCAGGACCCTGACGAAGCGGCGTATTACGAACACCTCCTCAAGCGCAAAGGCGTTCACGTCCGGTACGTCGCGGAACAATTCGACAACGATGGATCCCCAGTTTCCACCATCGTCAAAGGCGTCAAGCGCGCCATGGCAGGTGAATACAGCCGGGAACTCTCGGTCAAGGTATTCGCAGGTCAGTGCCGACTGATCGAACTGGGCTACCGCCAGGGCGGCCCTGCCGGTTATGGACTGCGGCGCGTGCTACTGGACCAGACGGGATCCGTGAAGGCAGAGCTGGCGCGCGGGGAGCACAAAAGCCTGCAAACCGACCGTGTCATCTTGATGCCTGGGCCAGACGTCGAAGTTCAAAACGTGCTCCAGATCTATCGCTGGTTCACAGAGCATGGTCTGTCCGAGTCTGAAATTGCGGCCCGTCTCAACGAACAAGGTGTGCGCACGGACTTGGGGCGCAATTGGACACGGGCCACGGTGCATCAGGTGTTGACCAACGAAAAGTACATCGGCAACAACGTGTTCAACCGTATCTCGTTCAAGCTCAAGATGCTGCGCACCGTCAACGAGCCAGACAAGTGGGTCAGGAAAGAAGGCGCCTTCGAAGCCATCGTTCCACCAGAAACGTTCTACATGGCACAGGGGATCATTCGCGGGCGCACGCACCGCTACAGCATGGAAGATCTGATCGAAAAGCTGCGCAATCTCTATGAGCACCGGGGATATCTGTCGGGACTGATCATTGATGAAACCGAGGGGATGCCCTCCTCCTCGGCCTACATCCACAAATTTGGAAGCCTGATTCGTGCCTACCAAACAGTGGGGTTCACGCCCGACCGAGATTACCGATACCTGGAAGCCAACCAGTTCTTGCGACGACTGCACCCCCAAATCGTGGCGCAGACAGAACATGCCATAGGCGAGTTGGGCGGAACCATTGAAAGAGATCCTGCCACGGACCTGCTGCTGGTCAACAAGGAATTCACGGTGTCCCTGGTGCTGGCGCGCTGCCAAACCCATGACAACGGGCGCAACCGCTGGAAGGTGAGATTTGACACCAGCCTGGCTCCTGACATCACAGTGGCCGTGCGGCTGAACCATGCCAACGATGCACCATTGGACTACTACCTCCTGCCGCGCCTGGGTTTCGGGCAGCCGCGCATCAGTCTGGCCGATCGCAATGCCGTCGAAATTGAAAGCTACCGCTTTGACACTCTGGAATATTTCTATGGCATGGCCCAGCGCACACGCCTGCGGAGGGCATCATGACCCAAAAGCAGCCTGTAGGCAATCTGCGCATGATCCCTGTCGACCGGATAGAGGTGCTCAATCCGCGTGAGCGCAACAAGCAGGTTTTTGAGGGCATCGTTGAGAACATCAAATCCGTCGGACTCAAAAAACCCATCACTGTGACCCCGCGCCCTGGGGACGATGGCGCTGAAAAATACTTACTCGTTTGTGGCGAAGGCAGGCTCAAAGCGTTCATGGTCCTGGGCGAGACCACCATTGCAGCAATGGTTGTGGATGTTAACGATGAAGACGCCTTCATCATGAGCATGGTGGAAAACATCGCCCGTCGCAAATCCAGCCCCCTCGAACTGCTGGCGGGCATCCAGCAACTGGTGGCCAAGGGTTATGACAAAAAAACCATCGCCAAAAAAACTGGCTTGAGCGTTGACTACGTGCAGGGAATCATGCTTCTTATCAAGAATGGAGAGGAGCGCCTGATGGTGGCGGTAGAGAGCGGCCGCATACCACTCAATGCGGCATTGGCCATTGTGGGCGCTGGCAACAGCAATGAGGCGGTGCAGGCCGCGTTGCAAGAAGCCTACGAGTCCGGATTGCTGCGCGGAAAGCAGTTGATTCAGGCCCGTCGCGTGATCGAAAAGCGCCAGACCTTTGGGCGCGCATTGGGTCGAGGCACACAGCGTGTGGCGGTAGACATCACGGCATCAAGCCTGGTCAGGACATACCAAAAAGAAGTTGATCGTCAAAAGCTGATGGTCAAAAAAGCGGGGGCTGCCCAGCAACGCCTCTTGTTCGTGATCGGTGCCTTGGGGCAACTCCTGGTCAATGAGCACTTCACGACCCTGCTTCGGGCGGAGGGATTGGACACCTTGCCAACGTACCTGGCCGAACGTGTATGGCCGAAAGGAGCATGAAATGGCACAACTGTCACTCGCCTTCCTGTTGGAACCACTGTCCATTCCTCTGGATCTGATTTTGCCGTCACGCAAAGCGCTTTCCAGAATATTGACCACCCGGAAATTCATGCAAATCCAAGCCTCCATCAAGGCAGTCGGACTCATCGAGCCATTGACAGTCGGGCCTGCGGACAAGAAGACGGGGCACCGCATCCTGCTTGACGGTCATTTGCGACTGCTGGCGCTCCGGTCGCTGGAACACACCGAGGCGTTGTGTCTGGAGTCCACGGATGACGAGAGTTACACCTACAACACGCGAATCAATCGGCTTTCATCCGTTCAAGAACATGTGATGCTTCGCAGAGCAGTTGAAAAAGGCGTCACGGCGCAGCGTCTGGCCGATGCACTGGACCTGGATATCTCCACCATCACCCGCAAGCTCAATCTGCTCGACGGCATCTGTGCCGAGGCTGTGGCACTGCTGAAAGATCAGCAATTTGCGGCCGACCTTGGCACCATTTTGAAGAAAATGAAACCGATGCGCCAAGTCGAGTGCGTTGAATTGATGGTGGACGCCAACTGTGTCACCCTGGCCTATGCCAATGCACTGTATGCGGCGACACCTCCGAACCAGCTGGTGGATGCGGTCGTTACCAAAAAGGTCGCCGGTGTGAGTCCGACACAGATGGCCAACATGGAACGCGAGATGGGAAGTCTGCAAGAGCAATACAAGCTTGCTGAACAAACCTTCAGCCAGGATGTTTTCAATTTGCTGCTCGCCAGCAAGCTCCTAGCCAAATGGCTAGAAAACACCGAGGTCGAACGGTACTTGCAGCAGCACCACCCGGAGATTCTGACGGAGTTCAAATTTATCGTGGAATGCGAGTCACTCGACGCATAGTTGAATGCACAGCAGTGATTTTTTGCCCCCGCCAACAGCGCAAGGTCTACTTGACGGAACCAAAGTCCACCCATCATTCGGTGACGAGCAGATTGATGACGACTCGCCCGACACCCATCGCAATGCGCCTCAGCCTGACCCCATCTGCCTGTATGGGTTGATAGGTGACGTAGCCCGAGCGGGCAGTGACGGCACAGAAACGAATGCCCATGCCATCGCAGCGAATTTCATGGCTTATTTGTCCTGCGCGGTTGGGCGTAGCGTGTACCTTCCCATCGGAAACACACGGCACCACACGCGATTGTTCTGCCTGCACATCGGACGTTCCGGCCGTGGGCGCAAGGGCGACGCGGTATCGCTGGTACTGCGCATCGACGCCGCTTTACGTGCAATCGATGATGCGTTCGCGCCTCAGATTCACCGAGGTGGATTGTCAACGCGCGAAGGTCTGGCAGCGCTGATCCACGACGGCTACCGGCTAGGTCGACAGGACGTCCCCCCCATCGAGGACAAGCGGCTGTGGGTGGTCGAATCCGAATTCGCCAACGTGCTGCATCAGGGTCGGCGCGACGGAAACACACTGTCGGCTGCACTGCGTGACTGCTGGGACGGTATCGATCTGAAACCTGCCACGAAATCCAATCGGGTCTACGCCAGCGATCCACACGTCTGCCTAAGCGGCGCGATCTCGCCCAGCGAACTGACGGGCTTGATGAGCGCCCGTGAAATGAGCAACGGATTTGCCAACCGGTTTCTCATGATCTGGGCCGAGCGGTCACGAATGTTGCCGTTTCCGAAGGAAACGCCACAGGCGGTAGTCGACCATCTGGCACGTCGGACGCTGGATGTGTTGGCCTTCGTTCGCGCTGACCGGCATGACGAGCGCGCACATCGGCAGATGGAACTGTCGCAGCAAGCGCAGTGGCGCTACGCTCAGCTCTACCGAGGTGAACTGCACGATGGCGTTGACGGTGGTGCAATTGGGGCCTTGCTTGAGCGCAACGCGCCAATGCTGCTCCGCCTGGCGATGCTGATGGCCCTGACCGACCTGCAAACCCGGATCGACGCACAGCACATCGACGCAGCAATGGCTTGGATTCGTCATGCCACGGCGTCCGTGCGCTTCGTGTTCGTCAGCGCTGCCGAGGATGCCAGGCTGTCTCAGGTGCTGGACCTTTCAAACCGCGTACTGTCCTTCCTGCACGAACGCGGTCAGGCCACGCGCAGCCAGATCAGCTCCGAATGTTTCCGGGGCAAGATGACAAAGGCGCGGATCGACGCCAGCCTGGAGCACCTGTTGGCCAGCACGCCGCCCAAGATCACGGTGCAGCGGGGCGAACGCGCCGACGGTGCGCCGGGTGCGCCACTGCGGGTGTACCGGTTGGCCACGGAGTGATGCGGGGGGATTTTTTCGCTAATTTCGCAGAGACGAATCGAGCGCAAGTGCTTGTCAGAAGACTAATTTCGCTGATTTCGCTGATTTCGCCGAAACCTTGTACACATACAGCATGGGGCGCAACAAGGGCCTGTCGGGCAATCGGAGCCCAAAGATGGAAATATTCTAGTTAGGTATTCTGATCGACGACGGGATAGACGGCGTCGCCCCACAGCGCGTTCGGGTTGTCCATCATCAGCGCGATGATCACGGGAACGAGCTTGCCCAGCAGACGAGTGCAATCACGCAACTGGTCGCGGTTAACCTTGCCACCCCACGTCGCACCGCCGTGGATCAGTTGATTGCGCAGCGTGTAGAGGCGATTGAACATGACCGAGAGCAGCGCGGGCGTATTGCCGCTGGCCAGTGCGGACTGCGCCGACTTCTTCGCGCTGGAGAACCGATCCCTCCACTCGTCCTCACCGATCCGGCCACGCTGGAACTCCCAAAACAGGTGGAAAACATAGGGGTTGTCGAGTAACGTGCGGATGCTGCCGGAAAACTCCTTCCAGATCAGGTCGTCAATGCGTTTGCTGGCGTCGAGGTCGCAGAGCTTTTGAAGAAAGACCGTGAAAGTGACCTTGTCGGACGGGCGGTCACTGTCGTCAAGTTCCTGCGCGTAGGCAGCATTGAAGGCGATCCACAGAAAGATGAATTTGCCGTCCATATCCTCCGACTGCTCGGCGCGATGCAGCCAGCTCAAGGCTCTGTGGATGCGCAGCGTCAGGTTGGTCGGATGTCCGTCGCGCACCAGCCGGTGCCGCTGCTTGAGTGCAGAGTGCTCCAGCAAACTTCCGGTCATGGGTTTGAGCGTGGACATGGATCAGGCTTTCGGTTGAGACGATTTCGGTGGTTCCGTGCGCGCGACCTGGCTCCAGCCTTTGTCGAACGTGAACGTCCGCGCGTGGCCAACAGGGTTCTGAATCCTGAGAACCCGTGCCTTCTCTGCGTTGGTCGCATGCTCGACCACGTACAGCCAGTACGCATCGCCCTTTGCGTGGGCATGGTCGAACTGCGTGCGGGAAAGACCCACGGGTCGGTCTTCCAGACTGCCGGTCATCGACTTGACCTCGACCCAGCGAACTGGCTGGCCGTTGCCGTTGGCTTCGAATAAATCGAAACCAGGATTGCCCTCCGGTGTTCGTTGCAACGCGGGTTCGAGCGAAATAATCAGCGTAATGGCGTGATCCTCGATCTTCATCCGTGTTGCCTGATCGAGGCCATCTGGATCGGCTTCGTCGTCGGGATGGGTACCGAGGTAGGAAATGAACGGCCTTCCGCTAGCAGAACCCGGCGCCCGCTTTCCCTGTCCCCCACTGCTGCTTCCACCGCCCTTGACACCACCACCGGTATGACCACCAGAGCCACTGAGTGGTCCGCCGTTGCCCTGGCCGCCGCCACGTGACGTCCCGGAGCCAATTCCACCGTGAACACCGAGCCCCGAGCCCCTCGTTGCGTCGTCGCCGCCGTCCGAGTCGTGCGTCCCTGGCGGAATGTCCGGCATGCCGTCGCCATAAAGGTCTTTTGCGTCGTCGTAGACATCATCGCCAGATGGCTTGGAGTCGTCCGTCCCTTCTTCGGCCGGAACCTCGTCAGACGGCGCATCAGCCACATCAGGCGCATCATCTGTTGGGGTCTCATCCTCCGGTGGCGCGCCAGTGATCCCAAGTCGGGAGGTCAGATCTGCCACGCTGGTAATGCCGAGTTTTCGCAGCAAGTCGAGGGCGGCAGGATCGATACCGGCTTCTTTGGCCAGTTGGTCGATGATCGGCGGCTTGAAGGCAATCTTGGTCAGCAGAAAGGGATTGGTCTTCCAACCGAGGGGATCGAACAACACAAGGTTTGGCGGAAAAAGTTCGCCCTTGGCGTCGGGCACCCAGGCTACCGCATTGAGGCGACGAACAAAGGCGGCCGAGAATGGCGGCGTCCTGCGCTCCCCATAGTGCGACCAACTGTAAGAACCATCGAAGATGCCGCGCCCACGACGTTCTTCAAGGTCGCCCAAGCTCTCCCAGATTAGGCGGGCGCGCTCAATGCGTTGTTCGGGTGTGAGTTTGGGCAACAGGTCAATCAAGGCGTCGAGGCCATTCAGTACCCAGTCAACGACTCGTTCTTTTGCCCCCAACTCTACGTAGCCGGTCTTTCGACGGAGCTCCCTCTTATCTTCCAATGAAAGCGCCGTCGGCGCTTCTAGGGGACGCGGATACCTCAATGCACCGCACGCCTCGAGCAATTCGCGCATTTCCTCGCCACGCAGGCAGTCGTACCCGTCATCAACGATGAAGACACGCGGAACGCCGGCGAAGAGCTGTTTCAGGCGGTCAGTGGCGATGTAGATGCTGCTCGGCTTGGCGAAGTAGCCTTTGGCGTCACCGGTGTCTACCACCATCACGAAGGACGTATCGCGTAGCGCCGTGAGGAGCTTTTCCCGTTGGGTTTTCGAGTCGGTGTTGAACGCTTTGCGTATGCGCTCTATGTCAGCTGCATAGTCATCTTCGTCAACATCGACCGCATCCTGCGGGTACTTCGGCAGCAAGTTCAACACCACATCATCGACTTGATCGGGTTCGGTAATGCCGAGTGCGATGAGAAAACTGCGCGCATCGACCGACGCGCACACTGCGGGGCATATCGTCGGGAAGCCAGTTTTAATAGCACTCGGCAGGAAGGCCTTCGCCGCCCCGTTCTCGAGCCCAACGACGTGGGTGCCATCTTCGAGGCGGATCAAGGGAATCTTGTCGAGGCTGCGGCGCAAGGCGGCTTCTTGGCCGTTCAGGAACTCGTAAAGTCGTCTCACCCAATCGTCGGATTGGGCTTCGAGAAAGGGCTTTGTCAGACGCGGAACCAGCGTTGCTGGCGTCACCTCAGCGACGTTCAGCTCCTGCATCAGGTAAGAGCGAATCTCTGGCTGCCTATCTGGGGTGATTACGCCCGTCAGCCACGCGGAGGCCTTGGCACCAAACACTGCTTCGATTTGCTCAGGGCTGAGCAGATCTCGCAATTCCTGGGTGCGCGCCAGCTTTGCTTGGGAGGCGGGGACAAAACCACCGTCGAAGCGAGGCAGCAGCGGTTCACTCCACAGCGCCTGCCGAACGCTATCGAAGATTGGCTTGAACATTGCCCCTGCGGGAAATTTCTCACGGTCGAGCGGCAAGCAACGCAAGGTTGACGTGTCCAGCATCGCATTGTCGCGCATCCAGCGCATCGCTTCCACCAGCAGGCTGGCCGTTTCTTTGACCAGATGCTGATTCCACGGCTCCCCGCGCGGAATATTGTCGCGGCTGGGTGTCGTGCGATACGGCCCCTGCACCAGAAAGCCGAGATTAGTCTGCACTACTGTCGGGAAAAACACCACCAGCGGCGATGAGGCCACGGGCTGAACCGACCAGCGGCCCGGCTCGTCCTTGACCGCGACCAGCGAGAATGCGATCTCAACGCGACCAACGGCTTCCTGCATGTCCGAGAACATTTCGCGGTGGAACACCAGCCAGTTCTGGTCGACTTCCGCCTTTCCGCTCTCTTGGCCGATCACCGTGATGCGATGGACGTTGCTCCCGAACGCTTCAGGGCTGTTGCGCAAGAAAAACCCGGACGCGCCACCCTCGACACTCCAGTTTATCTCTTCGATGTGCCTCAAGAACAATAGCGCACCGGGGCCCAGATGTCGGAATCCCGCCGTGATCTCCTTCTGCGCGATGTCGTCGCCATCCTTTAGTGGGAGGACGATCTGCGTTTCACCCGCCTTGCGTTCCGTGCGCCCCTCCCGTTGTGGCTGCACGTAGTCCTTGATGGCGAAATCCTCGTCGCCGGAATGAATCTCCGGGCGGTCGGTGAAGGTGTAGACCGACTTGAAACCAATCCCGAATCGGCCAATCGAGAACTTATCCTTGGTGCTTTCGGCTATGCCGCACACGCCCCGGACATCTGCCTCGTCGAACGGCCTGCCGAAGTGGGAGAGTGACAGCCGGTTCGGGGCCAGGTGGAACGTGACCTTACGCGGACCGGCCGAGTCACCACGCCGACCGAGCGCGTCCTCTGCGTTCTGCAGCAACTCAAAGATGAAATGCGTCCGGTCGTCGTACCTGTCAGCAAGCAGCATTGGACCAATCCGTCCAATGTCGGTGCCATAGCGTCGCCGGTTTTCTTCGCAGATTGCTTCGTAATTCGATGCCACCATCACTTCCCTCACGGTCAGGCATCTAATTAATGCCAAGTTTGCCCAAGTCTGCTCAGTTTCAGAATATTATGACAAGATGTAGTACAAACCAAAATCGGTGCAAATGACATGGGAAAGCCGATGAGCGACCAGCCAGACGAGATCCTCACGATTGATGAGGTTGCTGCTTACCTGAAGGCAGGCAAACGCACGGTCTATCGTCTGGCCGCCAGCGGCAAGCTCCCCGCATTCAAGCTTGGTGGCACGTGGCGCTTCAGACGCAGCGATCTGGATCAGTGGATCGCCAGCCGCGTCGGCAAGGCGATGGTGGATGACGACGAGGGGACGGAATGAGCCCCAGCCCAACCGCACTTCAGTCCAAGGCCAATCCTCAGCAGCTTGACGCCATTCTGGCCACCGATGGCCCGGTGCTCATCATTGCCGGTCCAGGATCGGGCAAGACCTTCACGCTGGTTGAGCGGATCGTCTACCTCATCACCCACAAGGGAGTCGCCCCCGAGTCACTGCTGGTTGTCACCTTCACTGACAAGGCCGCGCGCGAGCTGACCACCCGCATCTCCAACCGGCTCGCCGAGCTGGACATCCAGTTCAACCTGAATGAGATGTACCTCGGCACCTTCCACTCCATCTGCCTGCGGCTGCTGGAGGACTACCGCGAGTTCACACGCCTCAAACGCAGCTTCACGCTGTTCGACCAGTTCGACCAGCAGTACTTCCTCTACCAGCACATCAAGGACTTCCGCGCGCTGCCAGACGCCGTATTGGTCATGGGCGATGACCAGACGGGCCGCTGGGCACAGTCGGAGAACCTGCTCAAGTGGCTCAACAAGGTCGGCGAGGAGGCACTTGATGCCACCTCGCTGGCGGCAGCCCCTGAGCCGGAAATCCGTGCTCTGACCACCTGCTTTGCCAAGTACCAGGAGCTGCTGCACGAGCACAACTCACTGGACTTCTCCGGCATCCAGTACGAGGCCTTGCAACTGCTGGAAAAGCGCCCCGAGGTGCTGGGGCAACTGCGCGACAAGCTCACCCACTTGATGGTGGACGAGTACCAAGACACCAACACGATTCAGGAGCGCATCCTTCTGCTGCTGGCGGGCGAGCGCCGCAATCTGTGCGTGGTGGGCGACGACGACCAGGGCTTGTACCGCTTTCGCGGGGCCACCATCCGCAACATTTTGGAATTCCCAGCGCTGTTCGACGACGGGCAATGCAAGCAGGTCAAGCTGACCATCAACTACCGCTCGCACCCAGACATCATCCGCTTCTACAACGAGTGGATGAAGGAGCAGGTATGGGACGACGGCACGCGCGTGTTTCGCTTCGCCAAACAGATCCTCCCGCGCGAGGATGTCTTTCCCGACCTTCCGACGGCGGTACGGCTGGCCGCCAGTGACGACAAGGACGACACCACCAACTGGCACGCTGAGGTGCTGGCCTTCCTCAACGGGTTGAAGTCCTCCGGCCAGCTTGCGGATTGGAATCAGGTGGCCTTCTTGTTCCGCTCGGTCAAGAACGACAAGGTCGTGGCGCTGGCGCGCTTCCTCGAAACCCAGGGCGTGCCCGTGTTCTCACCTCGCTCGAACATGTTCTTCGAGCGCGAGGAGATTCGCCTGGTAATTGGCGCGCTGATCTTCCTGTTCCCTCAGTTTCCCAAGGTGCGGGCGTGGGCCGAAGGCGTCACGCTGCCCATTTGGGACTACTACGACCATCTGTGCTTCAAGCCCTTCATCGACGAGCTGCGCAAGCCGGAGAACAAGCCGCTGCTGGACTGGGCACGTCCGCTGGCCAAACGCCACGCAGTCCTGACTCAGAACACCGACTACGCCTTTTCCGGTCTGTTCTATCAGTTGCTGCAGTTCCCGCTGTTCTCACGCTTCCTCACCGAGGAGGCTGTGCAAGGCGTGGACAAGGGGCGCGCCGCCCGCAATCTTGGCACCTTCTCCAAACTGCTCACCAAGTTCGAGTACCTGCACTTTGTCAGCGTGCTCAACCCCGAGTGGCTGGAAAAGAATCTGCGGGATCTGTTCAACCAGTTCCTGCGCTTCCTGCAGGACGGTGGCATCGGCGAATACGAGGACGAGGCCGAGTACGCGCCCAAGGGCTGCGTCTCGTTCCTGACCATCCACCAGTCCAAGGGGCTGGAGTTTCCGGTGGTGGTGTGCGGTTCGCTGGAGGCGGTGCCGCGCAAGCAGTACGGGGCCCTTGATGTGCTGCTGGAAGACGGCGGCTACTTGTCCAAGGAACGCTTCGAACCGCTTGACCACATCAAGAACTTCGATTTCTGGCGGCTGTTCTATACGGCGTTTTCGCGTGCGCAGAACCTGCTGGTGCTGGCCGCGCAGGAAAAACAGGGGCGTGGCAAGTCGCCGTCCAAATACTTCGAGCGACTGTTCTACGAGCTGCCCCGTTGGCGTGACGTTGATCTGTCGGCGCTGACCTTCGAGGCCGTCAAGCAGATCAACCTCAAGCGCGAGTATTCGTTCACCTCGCACATCACGGTGTTCGAGAACTGCGCAGAGCAGTACCGTTTCTTCAAGGATCTGGAATTCGCGCCTATCCGCGAAAGCCCAATGCTGTTCGGTACCTTGGTGCACCAAACCATCGAGGACATCCACAAGACGGTGCTGCGGGGCGAGGAAGGCTCCATCACCTTCGACGTCATCAAGGACTGGTTCTCGACCAACTATGCGATGCTCTCCAAGAAGGAGCGCGTCTACCTCGCGCCCTCCTCGCAGCAGGCGGCGCTGCTACACGTACTCCGCTACTACGAGCGCGAAAACGACCACTGGGACCGCATCAAGGAGGCCGAGGTCGAGATCTCCCTCATCAAGGATCAGTACATCCTCAAGGGCAGCGTTGACCTGATTCGCGGCGAACACGACACGGTCGAGATCATCGATTTCAAGTCGGAGAAGAAGCCCGACATGGAAAAGGATCTGGATCGGCTGCGCCAGTACCAGAGCCAGCTGGAGGTGTACGCCCACTTGGTTGAGGAACGTACCGGACAGAAGGTTAGCCGGATGCATCTGTACTACACCGGCGAGGACGGCGGCAACCCCTACGTCTCCTTCAGCAAGGACGACCGAGCCATCGACAAGACCATCGCGCGCTTCGACGACATCGTGGCGCGCATCGAGCGGCAGGACTACCAGATCGCCACACGCCCAGCCAAACTGTGCCTGAGCTGTGACATGCGCGCCTATTGCGACAACAAGAATTGGAAATTCAGGAAAAACGACAGATGAGCAAAAACACACCCGCGCAGGAAAGCCTGCAACTGGCCACGCCCGATGGCACAACCACCAACGTCGAGAAGTACGAGTTCGAGCCGATCAAGGGCTACCCGATGCTCAACTGGCGCGGTAAGCGTCCGTTCACCTCGACACAGTATTACCCGGCGCAGTTGAAAGAAGTTCACGGCGAAGAGGTAGATGGCTGGCGCAACAAGATTTTCTGGGGTGACAACCTTCAGGTGATGAGCCACCTGCTGAAGGAGTTCCGGGGCAAGGTTGATCTGATTTACATCGATCCGCCGTTTGATTCCGGCGCTGACTACAAAAAGAAGGTGCAACTTGGAGGGAAGTCTACGACTACGGATCAGCCAGTTTTCGAAGAGAAGCAATACACGGACTTGTGGTCGAACGACGAATATCTGCAGTTCATGTTCGAGCGACTAGTTCTGATGCGTGAGCTGCTCTCCAAGACCGGGAGCATCTACGTCCACTGTGACTCCCACAAATCGCATCATCTCCGCTGCATCATGGAAGAGGTGTTCGGTCAAGAGCACTTCTTAAACGATGTCATTTGGTGCTATTCAGATGCCGCAAACAGCAAAAAATACTGGAACACAAAGCACGACACGATTCTGTTCTTCAAGAAGTCAGAAGAGTGGACATTCAACTATGAAGCTGTGCTTCGGCCACACACTGAGGAAAACATAAAAAAGTACCGATACGAGGATGAAAATGGGCGCTATAGGCTATTTGGAAAAAATGTAGCAGGAAGCCCTATCCAATGGCATCGAGATGTAAGTCCTGAATGGGAAAAAACCAATCCTGAACTTGTCTTCAGGCATTACCTCAAGGATGGCAGCCTCCCATTGGACTGGTGGAATATTAATCCGGTGAACCAAGCCGCAAAAGAGCGGACTGGTTATCCAACGCAAAAGCCAGAAGAACTCTTGGAGCGAATTCTCCTTGCCAGTTCCAGTCCTGGGGACATCGTCTTTGATTGCTTCATGGGGTCAGGAACCGCTCAAGCAGCGGCAATGAAGCTCGGGCGCCGCTTCATTGGTGCGGACATTAATTTGGGTGCGATCCAGACGACCACCAAGCGCCTTCTGAATGTTGCTGACGAATTGCGCCAGCGACCTCTCGATAGCGAAGCGAAATACTTCACTGGGTTCGAACTTCACAATGTCAACCACTACGACATTTTCCGCAACCCGGTGCAGGCCAAGGAGTTGCTGCTCGAGGCGCTGGAAGTACAGATGCTCGAGTTCAGTACAGTGTTCGACGGCGAGAAGGACGGGCGTATGGTCAAGATCATGCCAGTCAACCGCATCGCCACCCGTGCCGATCTGAACGAGCTGATCGCGGGCTTTGACTACAAGGCTTGGGAGCGCAAGCAGAGCGAGTCTCCGAACCGCCCGGTCGAGAAGATCACACTCGTCTGCATGGGCCATGAGCCAGACTTGGCCGCCCAACTGGAGTTGGCCGCCAAGCCCTTCAAGGTCGACGTCGAGGTGGTGGACATCCTGCGCGACAAGGCTGACTTGGAGTTCAAACGCGACTCGCAGGCAAAGGTCTCCATCAAGAACAGCGAGCTGGTCATCGAGAAGTTCTACCCGATGAATCTGTTGCAAAAGCTCTCGTTGCAGAAGGAGTCGGTTGAGGACTGGAAGGAATTGGTCGAGTCGGTGCTGATCGACTGGAACTACGACGGCGCGGTGCTGCAACCGGCGGTGGTGGACATCCCTGGCAAGAACGAGATGGTCAAGGGGGCGTACAAGATTCCGGGCGATGCGGGCACGATCCGCGTGAAGATCACTGACCTGCTGTCCGAGTCGTGGGAAGGAAGCGTGAGCCATGGCGACTAAGCGCACGCCCAAGGCGGTCAGCGCGTCGCTCGACTTCGCCTTCTTCCAGTTCCTCTGGCAGTTCTACCAAGCCAACCGGGGCACGATCCGCACGCACTACAAGGAGCTGACGCGCAAGTTCCTCGACTTCAACAACCCGGAGAAGAACCCAAAGGCCTTCCTGCGCCAACCTCAATTCGAGGCGCTGGAAACCTACGTCTTCCTCAAGGAGTTCCTTGGCAACGCGAAGGTCGAGGAAATTTTCCAGCACTGGTTCGAGAAGCAAGGCCGTTTCGCTGATCGTGCCGAAGGTGGCGTGGTGTCGGGCAACGCGGGGCAAGTCGGCCTGTTCGACAAGATCACGCAGGATCAGTACAAGGCCGTGTTTGCGGCAATGCGCAAGAACTCGCGTGCCTACCCGAACTACATCTTCGCGTTGACGATGGGCACGGGCAAAACCATCCTGATGGCGACCTGCATCTTCTATGAGTTCCTGCTCGGCAACAAATTCGAGAGGGACGCGCGCTACTGCCACAACGCGCTGGTGTTCGCACCTGACAAGACGGTGTTGCAGTCACTGAAGGAAATCGAGTCCTTCGACATGACCCGTGTCGTGCCGCCGGAGTACGTCAACTTCCTGACCACGCACCTGCGCTTCCACTACCTCGAAGAAGCAGGCACATCGCTAGATACGCTGGATCGCTCGCGCTTCAACATCATCGTCTCCAACACACAGAAGATCATCCTCAAGCGCCAGCACAAGGAAAAGACCTCTGTCGACAAGCTGTTCGGCGCGACCGGCGAAACCCTCGCCGCCAACGGCGTCTACGCCGATGCCGCCGACCTCTACAACTTCGACCAACCCGAGGAAGAAGGCGAGCTGACCACCAATCAGCGCTTCGAAAAGCTGCGCCGCCTGGAGCAGTTGGGCATCTTTGTGGACGAGGCCCACCATGCCTTCGGCAAGGCGCTGGCCAAGGACATGGGCGTGGGAGCGAAGGAGACCGACACCAGTCTGCGCACCACCATCGATATCCTGGCCGCCAGCCTGAACGCTGCTGGCACACGGGTAGTGGCCTGCTACAACTACACCGGTACGCCCTACGTGGGGCGCGAGGTGCTGCCTGAAGTGGTCTACGCCTACGGCCTGAAGGAAGCCATAGACAAAGGCTTCCTCAAGAAGGTGACGTTGCACGGCTACGCCAACACCCGAACCGACGAGTTTGTCGACATCGCCATCGAGAACTTCTTGAAAGAGTCTGGCGAGCTGCGCCCGGAAGGCTTGCTCCCGAAGCTGGCGTTCTTCGCGGCCACCATCGACGAGCTTACGGGCGAACTGCGACCTGCGGTAGAACGTGCGTTGCTCAAGCACGGCATCCCGACCTCGCGCATCTTGGTCAACGTGGGCGACGACAAGCTCACCACCAACGACGACATCCGAGAGTTCAACCGCCTGGACACCGAAGGATCGGAAAAGCAGTTCATTCTGTTGGTCAACAAAGGCCGAGAAGGCTGGAACTGCCGCTCGCTGTTCGGTGTAGGCCTGTTCCGCGAGCCCAAGTCCAAGGTGTTCGTGCTGCAGGCCACGATGCGTTGCCTACGCGCCATCGGGCAGGCCCAGCACACCGGTCATGTATTCCTCTCGGGCAGTAACCTCAACACGCTGAACGACGAGCTGCAGCAGAACTTCCGCATCAGCGCGGACGAACTGCAGAAGACTGGCAAGGACAAGGAGCGCGTTGAGATCCGGGTGGTCGAGCCCCCGGTCAAGATCAAGCTGGTGCGCGTGCGCAAGCAGTACCAGATGCGCGAGAAGGCACTGGTTCCTGGCCAGACGCTGGGAATCGACCGCGCCGACAAGGAAGTCTGGAACACGCTGGTCGAAAAGTACCGGTTGATCGAAACGCAGCAAGACGGGCTGACCGCTGTCGACGCAGCGCGCGCATCCGGTAGTCGTACCTTCGATTTGACCTCGCGTCGGGAAAAGAGAGCCTTCTCACGGCTGTCACTGGTCGCGGAGGTATCCCGCTATCTCAACCGAAACCCGCTGGAGATCGAGGAGCTGCTCGACGCGACGAAGGAAGGCACCGACGAACTGGTGGCCGTCACCAACGAGTTCAACGAATTGCTCTACGACGAGATCATCCCGCGCCTGTTCCGCCAGCTCTACGACCTCGACGAGTCGCAGCAAACCGAGGAGCACGAGGTCGATCTGATCAAGTTGCCCCCGAACGGCTACTACGAGGTGTCGGCGGCGAAGGACAAGATCGTCAGGATGAGCGACACGCAGATCAACGACGAGCAGCGGGCCAAGAGCTTCCACCTCGACACCTACTGCTTTGACTCCGGCTCGGAGAACTGGTTGTTCTGGGATCTGCTGCGTGAGCAGCGGGTAAAGAAGATCTACTTCACCGGGATGCTGACCCATGGCCAGTCCGACTTCTTCATCCAGTACATCGACCCAGACTCGCGCACCGTGCGCAGCTACTACCCTGACTTCATCTTTCAGCGCGAAGAGCCGGATGGCAGCTTGAAGTACGTGATCGTCGAAGTGAAGGCTGACAACCAGATCGAGGATGCCGTGGTGCAGGCCAAGAAGGACTTCGCCCAGCAGATCGCGGTGGCCAGTGGGATGGAGTACCGCATTCTCAAGTCGTCCGATGCTGACAAGCGGCATTTCCGAGTGCTGCTGTAAGGGCTATCAGTTGCCGTGGATTTCATAATCGTAGATGCAGGGAAAACCAAGTGACCAAAAAAAGAATCTCAAAGAGCAGGCTCTCAATGTTCCTTCGCACGAAGTGCGACCGGGAGCTCTATTTGTCCCTGCATGAAGATTCTGAGCTTGATGCACATGGGATGCCCGTGCCGCTTCAAGCGCGGCCGGGAATTGGGGTGCTGCAGACCGCAGGGCGAGATTTTGAGGATGAGCGAAATGATCAGCTGATCCAGGCATTCGGCAACCTTGTCATCTATCAACCTGACAGGGCTGGCACGAACAAGCCCGTCAAAGCCCCGCTGGCGACACTACTCGGGAAGGTGACGGCACTTCCCTCGATCATCCTGCAAGCCAAGTTCGAACCCTCATCTTTCCAGAACGGCGTAATGGCAAACATCGGACTGCAACCGGCGCAGGTTGCCCAAGTTCCGCCAATTGCCGGGCTCATACCTGACATCATCGTTGCGCGCCAAGCAAGAGCCGATGATGAAGAAGTATGTCCAAACGGATCTAGAAAGCCGATTGATCTGGTATCGGAGACACGATGCGCGTTGAGCATCATTGATGTTAAGCATACCAGTGAAGCGAATCCAAGCTACTCGGCTGAGGTGGCACTTTATGCGCTTTTTCTTTCGAACTGGATTGCCGATCAGGGACTGCAGAATAGTTACTTCGTCACAACTCACAGCTATTTGTGGACACGTTTCAAGCAGGGGCAATCGGCACTCGATGGATTAATGTCTGGTGCTGCTCCGGCAACACCGAATCAGTATCTGGACGCACTGATTGCCGACAGCGAAGATGCCAATCTCCGCTTTTATCTGCCAACCGTGCTGCATTTCTTCCGGGAGGACTTGCTCCGGGTCATTACCGTCGGCGATGCCTTGCCCAACGGTTGGGTAAACCTCGAGTGGCACGTGGATGGTCGCTGCAGTGCATGCGACTGGCTGGGACATGAGAAGTGGGCAAATGCGAAGGATAAGGCGCGAATTTCGGCGCAGCCGACCCATTACTGCTATCCAGCGGCGAAGCTCACTGGTCATCTGAGTCAAATTGCAGGCATGACCCGTGGTGCGAGGAAAACGCTCCAGATCAATGCTATTCAGGACACTGCAGGGGCGGCGGCGGCTCCTTCTGCACATCCTGCATTTCAGGAACACAGCCATCTCAAGAAGGAACGCAGTCGCATCCCAGCGCGTGCGAATGCACTCATCTCTGCGACGACAACGGTAGACAATTCTGCAGTGCTCGCTAGTTTGGCACCTGCGCCACAGCTCCATGTATCTATCGCAGTGAATTTCGATCCAAGCGCCGGACTGCTTACGGGTTTGTCCGTACTTGGTCGCGCGACAGCGTATGTAAGCGGACAGTCGCCGCGCCAGTTTGCGCCGAAGTGCTTTGTCGTCGACCAGAAGAGTTTGGCTGACGAATGGGTTGCCCTGGAGGGGCTGCTATCAACCTTGTCGGATATGGTTGATCAGTCAGAAACATTCGTTCGTGCTGCCGGAAAAACCCCGCTAACTGCGCAGATCGCCTTTTGGGAACAGCGACAGTTTGAAGAGCTATGTGCGGCGATGGGGCGGCATTTGCCAAGGGTACTGAGCCTGACGAATCGTAAAACCAAAGCGTTAGCCTGGCTGTTCCCGGCTGATGAGCTCATCGAGAAACCGGACGGTGCTGTTAGCCCGTGCATTGTCTTCATCGACGAAATTGTTCGACGAGTTGTCTTTGCGCCGACCCCCCACGTCATTACGTTGTTCGACACTGCTGAAACGTACTACTCGGGGCCGGGTCCTGTTCGACTGGGGGATGCTTACTATCGGGAATTCCTAACCAACGGTATTCCGAGAGAGCGGATCTACGAGATCTGGAGCAACGTCACCATCATCAAGCGGGGCTCAGTTACCGTCCCTAGAAATACGGTGATTCAGGAATTCGGCAATGCCTTGGAAAAACAATGCCGTGCGTTGAACAGCGTGGTCGAGCGGTTGCGAACGGATTTCAAAGGGCAATTGAAGGCGAATGCCCCGAAGTTGACGCTCTCTATACCCCAGGGCAGTCGTGACGTCGCGTTCGATAGCAAGCTGTGGATCTGGTGGGAAGAGCTGCAATATCAGACCAGAAAACTGGAATCTCATCAGCGGCTAGCGCTTGATGCCGAAGCATTGGAGGCAAGTTACGAGGCGGTGCGCCTTACCAATGGCCAGCCCACGGGAACTCCGAACGAGTACATCTACGATGTCCTGCCCGGGTCAACCGAAGCCAAGCTTGACGACAATGAGGGCTATCTTGCCTTGGGCAAAGAGGGATTCCCCGGGCTTCCACTTCAGCGTTGCAGGGATCTGATTCCCGTCACAGCTCCGCCTTATTCCGGGCAGGGTGACATTCTTCTTACCCCGTTGTGGTCGGCACTCTCTGTGACGCTGGTGTCATTCGACCGAGGCACACGCAAAGCAGTTCTGAAATTAAGCAACTGGCGCGAGGCGGCATTCGCACCGTACCTGCTAGCCAATTCAACTGTCGACCTACTGAACGATATTTTCATAACCAAGGGCCAAGGGGCATTCAAGTGGTATGAGACGGTCAAAAAAATCTTCGTCGCTGTCGGCAACCCATCGATTGCGGTTGCCGATAGAAATGCCGCCGCTGCAATGGGCGCTAGCGCAGCAAGGCCTGGTACTGCGGCGATCACTCCACTTGCTCGCATTCTGTGGGAAGCAGACACTGTCCATGCAACATCGGTTGTTGCCTCGCCTCAGGCTGCATCAGTAGCCGCCTACGCCAAAGCCAAGCACAACCTTAATACCAGCCAGACTGATGCCGTTGCCCACGCCGCAGAAAAAGGTCTGACCATCATCTGGGGGCCGCCGGGAACAGGAAAGACCCAGACGCTTGCCGGATGCATTCATGGGCTCGTTCATGATGCTGCGCAGAGGAGTCAGCCATTGAAAGTACTGGTCGCTGGGCCGACCTATAAAGCGGTAGAAGAGATCATCGGTCGCGTAGTTGAGGCGCTAGATGCCGACTCAACTTGCCCAGCAGAGGTCTTCGTGGGCTATTCCTCGTCGCAGACTCCTAAGCCCTTCGCTGCGGCCAACCCTCATTTGCGTGTTGAATCATTCAATCTCAGCCAATCCAATAAGGAGACGCAGGACTGTCTCGCTAGGTTGGCGAATACCGAATCAGTCACTATTGTTGCCACTTCGACAATGCAGGCATTCAAGCTCGCAGACTGGGGGTTCGGTAGCTGCGTTGGCCCTGTTTTCGACGTGGTAATCGTTGACGAAAGCTCACAGGTTCAGGTCACCACGGCGATATCTCCGCTTGCTACTCTGAAAGAAGATGCGCGACTGATCATTGCTGGCGATCATCTTCAGATGCCACCCATCATGGCTTTGGAACCACCCAAGGGTGCCGAATACTTGGTGGGCAGCATCCAGAAGTACCTGCTCGAACGACCGTTTGGCAATCAGATCACTCCATGTCCATTGGAAGAGAACTACCGTTCTGCTGAGGACATCGCTGCCTACGCCCGCACCATCGGCTATCGAGCAACCTTACAGGCCGCAAACCCAGCTACGGCGCTTCATTTATTGGCGGCGCCACCAACTCCCGCGTCCGGATTTCCTGGGGGCATGCCTTGGTCTCCTCTGTGGCCAAACATTCTGGCTCCCGAGAATAAGGTGCTGACTTTGCTCCATGACGATGACCTCTCGTCACAAAGCAATTCCTTTGAGGCTAAGATCGTCGCTGCCTTGACTTGGTGCCTCAGGCAAACAGTGAGTGATGAGCTCGATGGACGCGGCCCGGTTACGCATGCGGTGCCACAACCAGATCAGTTTTGGGGACGGTGTATTGGTATCGTTACGCCGCACCGTGCACAGCGTGCGTTGGTGATCCGCGAACTGAGAGCGATATTTCCATCCGACCCTCCAGATTTGATCGACTCAGCAGTTGATACTGTTGAAAAATTCCAAGGGGGACAGCGTCACACGATCATCGTGACTTTCGGGGTCGGGGACGCCGATGTGATCATGGGCGAGGAAGCGTTCCTCATGCAACTAGAGCGAACCAATGTCGCCATCTCCCGCGCAATGGCCAAGTGTCTGGTGGTCATGCCAATGACCCTCGCAGGACACGTCCCACAAGACAAGAAGGCGCTCGAGACCGCGCATGCGATCAAAGACTACGTCGATGAATTCTGCAACCAAGAAATCAGCGACCAGATCTCGCTCGGATCAACGTCGCGGCAAGCGAAACTGCGCTACCACCGATAGCAACTAACGCAGTCAAACTCTTTCGACGTGAAAATCAAACTCGACGGCGGCGGCAGACTCGGCTTTCATCTGATCTGCTTGCCGCTTGCCGACGTCTGCTGATTTCGCCGAACGGGTAGACACTAAGCGCCAATCGACCCCGGACTCCTCCAGCGAGGCTCTAAAGAGTTTCTTTGCATCAACTAGCGCAGAAGGAATGATTCCGAATCGGACGTACATGTGAAGCGACTCGGACGACGATGCGCTGGTGGCGATATTTTTCCAGACCTTACCGAGCGACGCGGCAAAGACCGGCTGTCCGCCATGATCGAGCTGCGGCCCAGCCGAGTAGTCTATGGAGTCAGGCCCACCCAGGAACCAGTTTCTTAACCATTGATCCTGAACATACGTCCGCATTCCGTAATAAGGGGGGGACGTGATCACAATCGATGGCGCAACGCTGATCGATTTGAACAACCCTTCCGACTGAGCATCGCCATGTAACACCTGAGATGTCGGACACGGCGATGCTTGCTCAAGCCCCGCCAAGCGTTCGATTTTCCGACGCAGTACCCGGAGCACATCGGTCTTTGGCGCATCAAGGTCCCGCTCTTTCCAAAACCTCACGGCGTAGTCGGGCTTCGACGCGTAAGTCCTCGGCATTTGATTAGAAAAGTAGCCCGCGTTCTCGACGTGTTTGGGAAGTGGGCCGTGCAAACACCCAAGTGCCGCAGCGCGCAAAATGGACGACGCATCAGTTTCGTCATCGAGACCAAGCAATCCTTCGCGCAAGGCGCAGATATCGCGGAGCGTTGATTGGTGATATGCCGAACGAAAAAATGGCGTATCTGGAATTTCGGTTGGAACAACCTCTGAGATCAACTTTGCAGCAAGCGCGAGAGGCGCCTCAATGTCACAGCTCGCTAACTTTGCTTTCGCAATGGCAACGGCGACGGGCGACGAGTCTATACCCCAGGCAGAAAACCCAAATCGTCGGGCAGAGAATAAGGTTGTTCCCCGACCGCAAAATGGATCGAGAACAACTGGCTTTTCCTTTAGATGATTCTTGAGGACCCTGTTCGGATACTCAAGCGGAAACATCGTAAAGTAAGGGCAAATTGCGTTCAGCGCATTTTCTTTGTTGTAGGCAAGGGCCACGTTCTTGGTACTTGTGCTTAGCGTCGATTTTGGATAAAAGCGCCAGTTTACACGGCTATGGGCGTGTAGGGAACGTTTCGGACTCATAGACCAGGCCTCCCATTAAAGATCAAGCATTCAGCCTCCCTGCGAGCAACCAGCCCTTGCAAGACTCGTCCTCCCCCGTAAACCCACCGCCGTAGCTCCGTACCGACAGCTGGCCAGTCCCTCTGGTTCACCCGGCGTCTGAGGGTCGAGGTCTGCAATCGCCCCGCACCAAGGTTGAAAGTGAAGTCCACTATGGCCGCCAGCCGCCCTTCGGGTTCGGTTGCAAGCACGGGGCAGTGACGAAGCGTGGCGACCAGTGCTGTGTTCAGATCGCGAGCCAGATAGAGCTCGGCTTCCGCGTCAGTGATCGGCGGATGCGTCGCATCGCACAGGTGGCCGTAGCCAATCGTCCAGAAGCCTGCGGGGCAGATGTAGGGCATGGCTGTGATTTCGGTGCCACGCTTCACCTTGCGCTCGAATCCCTCGAAGCGCTTGGCCAGATCAATGGCCGCTTTCGGTATTTCGATCACGGCCGCACCCTATCAAACACGCGCCCTAGGAACCAGAAGTTCAGCACACCGGCCCACAGCGCCTGATCAGCTTCTGTCCACGCGTGCAGGATGGCCGTGCCCCAACCTGCGCCAGCGGTCACAGCAGCGGCGAACCCTGCCGTCTTAGCTGCGCAGTAAAGCGTCATGAACCAGTAGGTGATGACAGGTCGCACGCTCACCGACAAGGCGTCGGCCCAACCGACACCCGATCTCTGACCCTGCGCCGCCACCGCATCACGCAATGCCTCGACGGCGCCCACATTCCAGGCTCCATCAGAAGCTGCACCGATTTCAGCCATGCGCTGGGCGCCGCGCAACTTTTCGAACTCCAGCGCCTTGTCCTGCATGGCCAATTCATGGCCACGCTCGCCACGGCGATCCAGCCATTTCAGGATTTCGGGCGCCAGGCGGAAGGCTCCTCCAAGGAGGCCACCAAGCAGGGTCTCGATCATTGCGAGCCTCCCATCAGCTTCAACTTGATGGCGGCACCCACCAGCAGCGCGGCCAGGGTGCCGGTCGTCACGACCTTGATAGTCGTCTGCCACGCCGTGCGGCGGGCATCACGCCATGCTTCCAGCAGATCGCGCAGCTCGCGAATGTCCTTCGCGGCATGGCCGTTTTCCAGGCCGAGGTGGGCCAGGCACCGCTCGGCTCCGCGTTCGGCGGCGCGAGTGAGCAGGTCATCCAAATCCTCGGGGCGCAGGGTGATGGACTGCGGCGAACCAAGTTCTTGTGCGTTTTCCATGGTTGATCTCCAAAATGCAAAATGCCCGCTCTGGATGTCCCCAGGCGGGCGTCGATAAGGGTCTTTGCTTCAGGCGAAGTGATCGGCGTTAGCCAGTGGCTTGATGAAGTTGGGCAGGTGGTTAGGATTGATGCCAGCGGGAATCATGGCGGGATCGACGATGTCCTCCACCTGCTCGCCATCACGCAAGGCGTGAATACACGCGGCAACCGTGCCATCTTCCAGCGCGGTGAGGGTGTGGACCTTGTTGCGGGCAATGAAGATGATGTGAGGCGCAGTGAACTCCGACACAACACCCTCCACATCGACTTGCAGTCGCCCCTTGACCAGCAAGGTGGGATGATCAAACGCGTGCTTATGACCCTCGTTGACGTCACCGGCTTTCTCGAATGTCATCAGCTTGATCCAGAGGTTGCTGATCAAGCTCAGTTGGGATTTAGGGCTGGCCATTGCTAACTCCTGACTCTGGCTGTGCTGTGATGGGAATGGATGGGTAGGTGATGACCGGATCAAGGCGGCCTTCAACGGCCTTGAAGCTGATCATGTCCATGGTCACATCATCAGGAATGTCTGCATTCGGGAAGCTGGTTTCGTCCTCGATCGCTGGACAGACATCCACCGGCACAAGCCTGACGTCCCCTTTTTGAAAGTTGAAATAAAGGCGCTGCATCGTTCCTCCTCAAACGAACTGGATGTAGGTGGCAGTAAACGAGTTCACATAAATCGAGTCACCACTGGAGCCACTCAGGATCGAGCCATATAGGTCAAACGTGACCGTGCTGTTGGGCGGCACCGTGAACGTGCCGAAGTTGTAGGTCTGCACGCCTCGGGCCGAGTACGTGCCATAGGTGCCCACAATGGAGCCGTTTTGGCGGATCTGAAACCCGTAGGTGTCATCGGCGGCAAAGTTGATCACCGCCGTCAAATTGATCTGCATCGACTTGGTGGCGCTGTAGTTCCAGATCGTGTTCCGACAGTTGCCTACGTTGACCTGCACGGTGCTTTTGCCCTGCGCAGCCATGTAGAACATGTTCGTGTAGTAGGTGCCGCGAGACCACTGCGTGCTCGAATAACTCGACCAAATCATGTAGCTCGGTGAGCCAATGGAGCGGCTGGCTCCTGGTGCCAGCGAACTGAACGTCTGAAACAGGCTGAAACTCTGCTTGACGTATTCGTCTGTGGCAAAGGATGTGGTGAGCACCCGCCCGGATGTTATCCAGGCTGTTCCGGTGCAATACAGGTCGTAGGCCTCGCCCGGCGCGAGTGTCACAGTGGCAAGCCCGTCAATCAACTCGGCTCCGCTGGGATCCAATGTCACCACCCCAGTGCCTGAATTGCGCACAGCGATGGTGAAACCAGAACCCAGCGTGGCAGAGGCGGTCAAGTTCAGCGTGAAAGTCCCGCTGCAATCGATCATCCGGCCACGGTCGCTGGAAACGACGGTGTAGGTCGCCGTTTTGCTGATGTAACCAGAACCGAGCGAGCCCAGTGTGGTCAGGGCTGTCGCAGCGCTTCCGTCTGTGCCGAGCAGTCCCGCCAGATAAGAGCGCAAATCGCTGAGCGCGGTCTTGAACTGACCTTCGGTGACCGTTGAGCCCGTGAAATTGGAAATGGGTGGCAATGCAGGCATGCATGTCTCCCGTTCACTGCGACCACATCAAGGTGTTTTCGCCTTGAGATGCGGTTGACGCAGAAACTGTCACGATCGATTCGGTACCGCTCACGTTCTTCTTGAAGTAAAGCTTGCCGTCCGTGGTGTTCAGGGCCAGTTCGCCCAACTGAAGCTGCGTCGTGGTCGGGACCTTACCCGCCACAGAAGATTGTTTGACCTTGATGACTTGAGCCATAAACAGGCCTCCTTTTCTCTAAACAGAGGGGTTGAAGAAAACTCAGAACGTTCCGCCATCGATGGCGGCACTTGTGGACAAGGCGTCTGTGATGCCGTAGCCAGCCAGCGTCGTGGGCTTACCCGTCACGCTGCTCCAGGCGGGGGTGTTGGTGGTGGTGCCTGCTGCAGTAAGCCGACCCTTGGCATCCACCGTGAAGGTGGGGATCAGGGCACCGGATCCGTAACTGGACGCGGCGACACCGGTGCTGGCCAAGGTGGCAGAACCCGTGACGTTGGCTGAACCATCAAAAGCAGCGGATGTCCAACTCACATCGCCCGTCATGGCGATGGTTCGAGCAGTCAGTAGCTTCGTGGCAGTCCCCGCATTGCCCGTGATGGTGGTGATGGTCACAGCGCCCGTTGCGCCGTTGACGCTGGAGACGGAATCGGTGTTGTCGATCTTGTCCCAGGCGCTGCCGTTGCTCACGATCCAGTCACCGATTTGCCAGTCGGTGATGCCACTGATGTTGGTGGCACCTGCCGTGGCCACCTTGTAGTAGAAGCCCTTGTTGCTGCTGGACGCTGTCGCAATGGTGGGGGTGTTGGTGCTGGCGTTCCAGGTGCCCTGGTAGTTCAAGCCTCCTATGGCCACATCCGGCAATTGCGCCGTGGGCACCTTGCCATCTGCACCCAGACCTGCCACGCCATTGGCCACGCCTACTGCACTGGTGGCCACCGCCCCAACAGCGGCGGCCGTGGGCAGCGCATGGACGTGGTCGGCGCGTGCGGCTGTTGTGGCCGTGCCGACCGATGCGCTGGCAGCCAATGCACTGGGGGCTGCTGCAGTTAGGCCCAAGGCATCGGTGATGCCGTAACCACTCAGTGTGGTGGGCTTGCCAGTGATGGCCGTCCAGGCAGGCGTGATCGACACATTGGCTGCAGCCGTGAGTCGCCCCTTGGCATCGACCGTGAACTGACCGACCTGGGTGGCGTTGCCATAGCTGCCTACGGTGACACCGGTCGCTGGCAAAGTCACAGCTACACCACCACTCAGCGTACCCGTACCGGATACATCCCCGGTGATGGCCAGGCTGTCGGCTTTGCGGGCAAAGGTGCCCGCACCTGCGATTGGCGTGACCACGTTGCCGCTCTCGCCAATGAACAAATTGTCCGAGACCTCGGACCAAGCCAGTTCACCCACAGACAGTGTGGGTGGCGTGGCAGTTGTGGCCGAGCGTTTGATCTGTAGGGTTTGGGGCATGAAATCCCTCCTTGAAGTTGATACCTGAGCAAAATCAGAAGTAGCCAGCGTCGATCACGGCGTTGGGATCGAGCACACCCTGATCACCTTTGTCGCCCTTGGGGCCGGTGGGACCCGGGACGCCGATGTTGGTGAGTACCTTGCGCACGCCTTGCGGCTGGACGCGCACGGTCTGGGTGTCGGTTTGCACGGTGACACCGGGTTGCCTCGGTGTGGTGATGGAAATGCGGATGGCCATGGTGTCTCTCGACTCCCATCAGCCGCGTGTGATTCGCATGGACACCAGCACACTGCCTTTGAGCAGCTGGGTGCGAATGCCTGCCGGGCTGGTCATGAACAGGTCGTAGACGCAAGCACGCACCGGCAAGCTTTCGGTGACTGACGCTGGCAAGATGATGGCTACCGTGCCGCTAGAGAGCCGACTTTCATCAAAACCAAAGCTCGCCAGCACAGTCGGACTTTCAGGTGTGGCCCGGATCTGACCTTCAAAGGCATAGCCAGTCAGGTCCATGACCGCCCCGCTCTCATCCAGCGTCAGTGCCGTATAAAACGTCTCGCCTTGCGCCAGTTCGATGTCGTACTTGGGGGCGCTCATCGTTGATCTCCTGTTCGTTGCTAGGTGACTCAATAGCGCCACATCAGCGAGGCGGCATCGGTCTGCCACATCAATTGGCCATCGCTGACCCACATGTAATCGGCACTGCTGCCGTAGAAGAGCGCCACCCATGGACCGGCGGTGAGGCCTACGCCACGCACCCGGATCAGGGTCTGCGCGCCATAGAGCGCGGTGACCGCAAAGTTGTTGGCCGAGGTCTCGCCTACCCGGGTCCAGACCAGGTTGGCCGCATACGGGTTGCTGCCCGCTGCCATCTCGATCTGGTAGGTCTCGGCACCCGGTGCGGGCGTCCAGGTCAGCAAGGCTTTGCTGTTGTCGGTCGTGGATGACCTCAGGGTCAGGTCCGCGATCAGCGGCGTGGTGTAGAGCGTGGTCAACTGGCTCGTCACCACGGCCGGGGCGGTCACACCCTGGTCGGCGCTGTGTACCGAAGGGTCTTCGTTGATGGCCTCGATCTCGACCTGGTGCAGACCGCGCGGGCGCACTGCGATGACCTTGGCCAGCTGCCGCCATGTCTCACCCCAGCCGAAGGCAATGTGGGTGCGCTCGTAATCCTGTCCGGTGTAAGGCACGGTCACGGGATGGGTCGTCAGCACCATCTCGTTGTCTGACGCCCCACGGCTTACTGCATAGGGTCCGTCCACGCCACCGGCTTTCGTCCTAAAACCAATGTAGTGGTTGGCAATGCTCCAGGTCAACGGCTCAGACACCGTGAGCGTTCGGTTTGCCGCATTCCACCCAGTGCATTCGGCAAACTGGCCCCAGGCGGGCATATCGTGCTGGATGGCGATCAGATCACCGAAAGCCGGAATGAATCCCTCCATCTCGGTGGTGAACTTCACCAACCGCCGACGGTAGCGGTTACTGGCGGCTTGGTACAACCCTTCTCGGTAGGCCTGCTGGCGGCTGGTCACCCCAAAGAGTTCGATCCTGGCCGGTTTGCTGGCTGCGCTGTCCGCCAGCTTGGCCGTGACGCGGCGCGATGCCCAAACTTCAGCGTCCCAGTAGCCCACCTCCACCGCATCGGCCATGTCGTCCGAGGGCAGCAGGTACTCGACACTGAAACTGCCGCGCACGATGTTTCGCATCGAGAACATGGCCACCGGTAGGCTCTGCGCACCGTCGCGCGCGAAGCGGATGATGCCGCCAAGCATGTAGGGCTTGGCGCGACCCGCCTGCGCGATCTTTGTGATCGCCTCCCAGAAATTCAGCGCCGAATCAAATCGGGCGTTGAACTCATCCCCTCGGCTGGCCCACAACGCGTCCAGCACCTTGAGCCCGGCCAGATCCAGGCGGGCATCAGGCAGCTTGGCCCCGTAGGCGGTGTTGCGGCAGGCGTCTGCCAGCGCCCAGGCGATGCTGCGCGTGGCCACCGGCGCTGACCAACTGCTGCCATTCCAGACTGGAAGTTTTCGGGTGCAGACGACGTTGATCTTGCGCGAGGCCTGGGCCGACAAGTTGTTGGATGCCCGCATGCGCATCGCGATCAGCGTCACGTTGCCAAAGGTCCGTGTCTCGGGCAGGTAGGCCCTGAGGCCTCCCCAGAGGATTTCATGCCCAAAGCGTGTGTCGGTTTGCTTGGCATCCAGGCGTCGCACGCGCACTTCGTAGCGGCCAGCGGTCACGGTAAATCGCTCCGAGTAGCGCTGCGGCGTGGTGGTTTTGGCCGTGTAAAAGCGCTGACCCAAGACGGACCAGTTGTCCGTTGCTACGCCCAGGTCGTTGACCGTCCGCGCCTCAATGGCGACCGACAGCGTCAATTCGCTCAAGGTGCCGTCGGTTTGGGCCTCATACAGGCCGCGAGAGAGCACAAAGTCGAAGCCCAGCGTATTGGCCTGGGAGCCAGCGGCATTGGCAATGAAGCCGCCAATGTAGTGCTGCAGGGTGACGTTGCCACTGGTCGAGAGACTACTGGCTGCCGTGACCGTGAATGTATCGGCGCTTGGCACTGTGGCAATCGAATAGGCACCGCTCACCGCCGCACCAGATGAGACATCCAGGTACAGCACCCGGCCCACGGCATAGCCATGCGCAGCCAAGTTGACGGTGATCGTCGTACCGGACTGGCTGTAGGTCGCCCCAAGGCTCCCGGCCAGTTCCTGACCAGAGACCTCCACCGAACTGACCACATTGGTTGGGAACTTGGTGATCGCACCGCCCGGCGCAATCACCTCGTAGTCGATCTCGGCGAAGTTGGCGACCGGGGTGTCCTCAATGCGGATCGCCTCAATGGCGTATTCCCCCATGCCCAGACACAGCAACTGATACAGGTACTGCTCGTTACCGGCGTATTCGACATAGGGCTGCGCAGCGAAGTCGGGGTACGCACAGACCCTGCCGTACTGCACCGGAATGGCCTGATCGAGCCGGGCCATGTTGCCCTGCGCTTGCAGGTTGTAGGTGGGCGACGGGGCAGCCAAACTCGCCGCCTGCTGCGCCGTGGTGGGCTTGGGCGGCGGGATGACTGCATTGACCAGCGCCATGCCCAGCATGGTGGCGCCTGCCTGCACAGCCGATACGCCCATCGAGCCGAGCACGGCCGCGCCATTGATACCGATCAGCTCAGATGCCAGCACTGGCGCGTAGACCATCACCGCCAGCATCAGCACCATGCGCAGTGGGTTGGAACCACCACCGCCACCACCTTGTGGTAGCACGATGATGGCGATCAGGTCGCCGCCGCACACCGGTTGATCCCAGGTGGCCCGCAACTTGGCTTCGCCATTGCGCAGCACCAGGATGGGCTGTTCCGTCTCGGGTACCAACGCACGCAAAGCCACCGGCCCCGGGATGGCCGTGATCTGGCGGTCCTGGTGCGGATGGAAAGGGTTGCGAACGGTGATGCTGTGAGCGAACGGCTGGCTTGGTGAACTCAGCACCGTCGATGCCATGACAGCACCCTCAAGCCCACGCTGGGCAATGCTGGCACCGGGGTGAAGACCACCCCGGCCGTTTCCAGCGAATGGAGCACGCCCCCGCCATCGGCTTCCAAATACACGCCGATGTGACTTGGGCGCTCAGATTTGCCCATCAGGCAGGCATCGCCCTCGCGCGGGTCTCTGACGACCTGCCAGTGCGCGTACTCAGGGTGATCGTCAAAAGCGCGCAGTGACGACAGCCGACTGGCGACATTGACATCGACAGCAGCCACATCCCAGCCAAACTGCTCGCGCCAGACCTGGCGCGCAAACGACCAGCAGTCGCTGCTGCCCGCCACCCAGGGCATGCCGATGTACTGGATGGCCCAGTGAAGATTGGAAGGGTTCATTGCGCAATCAGTCCAGGAAAGACTTCAGCCGTGTAGTCCAGGCCAGGGAATCGTCGGTTAGCGAGATTGGGGAATCCACAAGTGGCCCGCACCCGAAACACTGTGGCCGAGATCGACATCACCGTGAGGGTCAGCGGCGGGTTGTTCTGCGGGGCAGTCAGATCCGAAGAAAGGAAAGCCCGATAAGTCACGGTGATCAATTCACTGCTGCCCGGCTGTCCGTTCATCGAGGCCTCCACATTGGCCAGGATGTCCCGGCTCACGTTGTCAATTTCGATCACGCACTGCGGCACGGCCGTGTGGGTCACCTCGGGCGGCACGACATCGAAGGCATAGCCCACAAAGGTGACGTACTGACCGCCGTTGCGCGGGGCGCTGGATTCCAGCTTGGCGGTCAGATCCACGTGATCGCGCACCACCCGAATCGGCGTCGAGAAATTCGGATGCCAGATCTCCAGGGTGTGGTGGATCACCAGGTTGGAGGGCGCGCTGGCGTAGGCCTCTTTGATCGCCAGGCTCAAGGTGTCATCTGGCATGAATCAAGACCTCCATCTGTGAATCTCCATTAACGAATCTCCAACTTCGCACTGACCTGCCAACGCGGACCAGACTGCATTTGCGACTGCCAGGGACCCACAAATCGGGCCTGAACAGATCGCAAGCCCGCGTCTCCGGTGTTCAGATCCACCGTGAACCAGCTGGCTCCATTGGCACAGTCGCCATCGAACCAAGCCCGAAACGTGGCCATTTGGGCATCCGTGAAACGCCAGCCAACACTCACCTGATCATTGCGTGCTGCACTGCGGCGGCGCACGCGGGGCAGACCGGCTTCCATGTCGGTGCGCACGGTGACATCCACCGGCGCGATCGCGTAACCCGACACCAAGGGTCTGGGCAATGTTGTGGGCCAGGTGGCCATGTTTCTCTCCCGATCAGTACGCGCCTGCGACGCGGTTCAAGCCGTAGGTATTGGCCAGCACGCCAGGGCCGGGACCGGCACCACGCGCCACATCGCCCCAGACCTTGGCCGTGATTTGTTCCACCCAGACGTCGATCACCTGGTTGCCGTTGCTGTCGGTGCGCTGCTGTTGTTGGCCACCTTTGCCGGCAGCCTCGATGACATTGACGATGACGGTGCTGCCACCGCCGTTGACTTTGACGCCCAAATCGCCATCGCGCATGCGCGTCAGCGGCATGATGGCCTCGCCCGGGCTGCCAGGTTTTTCACCCATGAGGCCGATACGGGGCAGGCTCGTGAAGCCTGCCCCTTTTGCAAAGGGGAACACCGTCGGACGATCGACCACCGTGTTGCGGTAGACCGAAAGAGCCGGGGCGTTGAACACATTGCCCTGCGCGGAGGGAAACAGACTGCCCCACATCGAAGCCCAGTCCATGCTGGACATAGCATTCGCCAAGGGCAAAGTGATGGATCGCTGGATCTGGATGCGCAAGAGGTCCGCAATGATGGAGTCGGCCAGGCTTTTGAAGTCCAGCTTGCCAGTCATCACGAACTGCGTGAGCGCCGTCTCCATCCCCCGAAACGCATTGGCCGTGACCTGCTGGGCACGCTTGGCTGCGTTGGTCGCGTCATCGATATAGGTTCTGAGCGCCGACTTGACACCGTACTCAAAACTGCGCTGATAGTCCGTGTTGGCCCGCACCAGGTCTTCAACGATGGGTAGTTGCCTGGCCAACGCATCGTTGATGGCTTCAATGGTCTTAGCCCGCAGGCCCGGGTCTTCGATCTGGTTGGCTTCTTTGCGCGCATTGGCAGCCGCTTTTTCCAGATCAGAGCGGGCCTGCAGGGCGGCTTTTTCGGCATCGGTCATGTCCAGCATCTGGCGCTGCAACTGCAGGGCTTCGATGCGTTGGCGGTTGCCGCCAATCAGACCTTCGGTGATCTTGCGCGAAGCAGCTTCTTCTTTTTCAAAGGCGTCGAAGGCTTTGTTGGCTTCCTTCTGGCGCTCGATGGCTTCGAGCACCTGGATGTACTGCTCGGCCTGAGCCGCCACCCCCTTGTAGCCCTTGGCTTCGATCTGCAGGGCCCGGGCGCGCAGTTCGGCCGCTTCACCCTCTTGCGTACGGGTCAGGCGCGAGCGCAGCTGGTTCAAAAAGGCTTCGCCCTCGTTGAGTTTTTCAGCAGGCTTGGGCTTTTGAAAGCCGGACAGATCCAACTCCATCCGGGGCTTGCGCGGCAGTGTCGGCAGGAATTTGTCGTAGATGGCCTGCACTTCCTTGGCCTGCGCCTCGGTGTCGAGCACAAACTTTTGGCCCATGACGCGCACCGTGCGGCGCTGCTCGTCGAAGAATTTGGCCACCCGGTCCGCATAGCCCGGGTTCTGGTTGATGTTGAAGAGCCGGTCATTGGCAGCGCGCACGTAGTCATCCCGCGCGCCCTGCAGCTTGGCGATTTCGGCATCGATGACCTTGGGGTCGTAACCCATGGACTTCATCGTGCGCAGCAAATCGGTCTTGAACCAGGTCTCGATGTCCTTGCCCACCACCGACAGACTGTCAAAGGGCTGGGCAATCACCCGCTTGGCCAGCACAGCCGACTCGGCGATGAAGGCCAGGCCCGAGGCCACGGACTCCAGGAACGCGAGCGTTGCCTCCCGGTTGGACGAGATGCGCTGCAGTTCATTGCTGAAACTGCCGGTTTCACCCTGCGCCAAGATCACCTGCTCGGTGAAGTCAGCCAAAACTGGGATGACGGCTGCGCCGATCTGGCGCTGCACGCCCTCGAAGATGGCAGACAGGCGAGTCAGGTTGTCGTTGAAGACCTCGGATGCACGCGCCACGTCTTCCGACATGACCAGGCCCAGGCGCTGCGCTTCTTCCATCAGCGCTGTAATGCCCTCACGCCCCTGATTCAGGAACGGGACGATGGCCAGGCCTTCTTTGCCGAAGAGCTTGACCGCCAAAGCAGCCTTATCGGCTCCATCAGGCATGACAGAAAACTTGTCGGCCAGATCCAGCAAGACCTGCTCGGTCGGACGGATCTGTCCACGCGCATCGGTGGCCGACACACCCAGCGCCTTCAACGCTGCGCTACCCTCTTCGCCGTTGACCTGGGAGTCGAACATGGCAACCGACAGTTTTTGCAGTGCCTTGGTCAAGCCTTCGGTGCTGACATCCGACAGCTTAGCTGCGTAGTCCAGTGCGGTCAGCGCCTCGACCGAGACCCCTGTCTTTTGCGAGAGCTTGAAGAACTCATCGGCCACCCGGGCCACCGGCATGACGAGCGCCGTGATGCCCACACCGAGTGCTGCGATGCTGGCACCGGCGATCAGACCGGCAGGACCGAGCTTGCCCAGCACCGAGCCCAGCATGCCAAGTCGGTCGGTGGCGGCCTGCAGTTGGAACTTGGCATCGTTGGCGGCGCTGGACAGGAGCTTGAGGCCACCGGAGGCTGGGGTGGCAGCCGCTTCGATTTTCTTGAGCGAGCGCTCCCCCTTCTCGCCAATCTCGGACAGCTCGGCTTTGACCTTGCCGCCGTCGATCACGGACAGGCGAATGGAGAGATTGCGTTCAGCCATTTGGAAATACTCGGATCAAGGGGAATAAATCAGTCGTCGCGTTATTCGTTTTGCTCAAAGGTGCTCATCAAGCCCGCCTCTGCGGCCGGAAACAGATCAATCGCAGTGGCTTTGTCCAACCCAGCGCACTCGCAGGTCAGCATCCAAGCGTTCAGATCCAGACCCACGACACGACCCTGGGTCATGCGCAACTGACTGGCACAAACTTCCATGGCACTGGCCGCTTGCCAGCCTTCCAGGCTGAGGGGGGCATTCATGGTGTACGGACACTCGGGACATGGCTCAGCACAGCTTTGAAGGCAGGCACTGCAATAGCTTGGCCCGCCACCAAAGTGCCATGCGGTGCGGGCCTTCAGACGTTTTTTTCGGATTCCAGTGCGTACAGGCCAGCGAGGTATTCGCGCTCGAAGGCATCGGCCAGCAGCCAGTGCTCCATCAAAGCGGCCACGCCATCAGGTGTGACGGATGCTGGTTGACCTTTGTCATCGGCCACGCCTTCCCAGGCGATGACGGCCAGCTTGGCCAGTTCGGTGATGAGGGTGGCGGTGCGCTCGCCAGCAGCCGCGATGTCAGTCCCGGCCACTTTGGCGGCGGCATGGCGCGCAGCCATCACCAAGGCAGTGGTGGCGGGCCTGACCTGCAGGCGCACGCCAGCGGCCAGTGTGATCCAGTGCGGTTCACGTGGAATGTTGAGTTTGATCATTGGAAAGTCCTGGGTATCAATACGTGGTCACGTCGTTGAGCAGTTCGACGGTGAGCATCTTGTTGACCGCCACGTTCTTGGCGGCTTGCCACTCGAAAGTGGCTTGAATTCCACCTGGCCCAGTGATGGAGACTTTGGGCTTGGGCAGGTAGACCTCATGCGCGATGAAGGTCAGGCGCTTGGTGGCGTCGATCGTGTAGGCGAACGTCAACTCCAGTGGCGTGTTGTTGGTGGCCGCATCGATGAGCTGGGTATCGGCAAAGCGGACCTCCAAATTGCCAGTCAGGCTGGCCACCGTGGGGTCAGCGCCGTCGATCTTGCCGTCGGAGCGGATGGTCTCGATGCGCTCGAGGTTGTTGGAATACGTGAGTTGCGCCGAGACCACGTTCCCCAGCGCAGTACCACCCTTCTTGATGGATCCCTGGAACTGGTTGAACCGCAGAATGTCGCGCGTAGTCGGGGTGGCATCAATGGTGGCTGCCTGCTTGACCTCACCCTGCGCGATCAGGCCGACCGTGGCATTGGCCGCACCCGAACGGGCAAACCCCACCTGCAGGCTGTTGACCATGACGCCAGACGCCAAAAACCAGGCCGGAATATCGGGAAGACCCGTCTCAAGACTCAGGCTGGGCAAACTGGACTTGCCAGAGATGAATGTGTGGGTGAGCGTGCCGGTGCCCGTGGTGGTGGCGCTGCCCAGCAGAGCTTTGAGCCACATGCCGATATTGCGCACGTCCACGGGCACGACCATGTCGCCTTCGACCTTGATCACATCTCGAATCGGCGCATTGGGCTCACGACCCAGGCCAATCAGGTCGTTCGCAATCAACCCCTGCTCGGAGCCGAGGGTGGTGGATACAAAAGGCAGCTTCCAGTAGTCGCCCACTGGATTGCTGCCATAGGTGGTTTCGAACGCGGCCAAGAGGCTGGCGTTCGCGCCGTAGGCACGGGCCATGAGGTTTCTCCTTGGGAAATAGGTTTCAGTTCAGCGGACCTGAGCTGCTGTAGTGCAGGACCACGGGTAGCAAGCAAGCCTTGATGCCACTGACCCCATCGGGCGCCAGTTCATCGAACTTGGGTGGGCCGATTTCGGCGTACTCGATGACACCGCCAAGCGTGCGGTCCGCTTCGATCAGGGCTGCCAGTTCGACCAATAGGCCGTCCATGCGCTTATCGCGCTCGCTGGCATCCGGGTCGGCGACGAACAATTCGATCGCCACCTGGTGCTGCCAGTGGTAGGTCAGTGGCGAGAGCGACACCTCAGGCTCGCCCATCTCGCCGTCACGCAAGACGGCCATGGCATGCTCTGACAGCCTCTCGGGTAAAGATGCGTTGCGTTTGGTCATCACACCCAAAGACAGCTGCCCGAGCACAGCGAACAGTGCGCCGATGGCGCTCTCACGTTGACTGGGTCGTTGACTCATCAGCTTTCACCTTTGCGTTCAGCCTCATCGAAGCGGTTGGCGATCCGGTTGGCCAGGGTGCTGACCCAGCGGCGCGAGGCGCTGTCGATATCGAATTTCTTCTTCAGGGTGACTTGCGGCACCAACAGAAACATCGGCACCGTGACCAGGCCTCGGCCAGTGGCTTGGGCTTTTTGCGAGGCAGCGGAGAAGCCACCGCGCTGGCCCTGGCGAGCACGCTGGTTTTCTGCGACGAGGAGCGACGGCTTACCCCGGCGGTAGACGAAGCGCAGGCGCTGGCCACGGATCTTTTCCCAAAGACCGGGGGTCATGCGTTTGCCACGGGGGCCTTTGCCAGCAGCGGGCAAGGCAATCGCCAGCCAGAACCCGTCTTTGGAGCGAATGGTGGCGCCCTGGTCATGGGCACCGACCACTTCTGGGGCTCGGCTGTAGACCAGGCCCGCCGCCTTGATGCTCATCTGGCCCTTGGGGTAGACCTCACCACGCCAGGTGTTGGCCAGGCGCTGGCCCAAGCCCGCACCCGTGATTTGCGAGCGCAGTTCGGTCTTGAGCCCGTCAGTGGCCTCGCGGATGGACTGCGTCACAGCCTGCTCGGCAATGCGCACCTCATCGGCCAGCATCTGATCCAGGTCGCCAGACAAGGCCGCCATCAACCTCATACCGGTGCTCCGGTCAGGGTCCAGATCAGTCGATCACGATCCGCCAGCGGTTCACCCACCACCTGATAGGTCTGGCCTGCGACGGTGAAGCGTTCCCCCTCGCGGGGAGACATCACATCGCGGGCCATCACATCAAAGCGGTGGGTTGCCAGCGCCAAGTGCGTGTCACCGAAAGACTCGACGACATCGGCCTGCTTGGAGATGAACCGGGTGGCGATTTCTCGGCCATCGGCCAGCCGGTAGGTGCCAGGCACCCCCAGCCGGGCAAACAGACGCACCACTGCTCGCTCAAAGGCTGCTTGCATGAATCAAGCCGTCAGCTTGATCAGCACGCCCGGACGGTGGCACATGGGCAGCGGGTTGCTCTGCGTGTGCAGGTCGGTGCCTCGGTCGAACTGGCGGGGCGCCTGCTTGGCGTAGACCGGCTGACCCAGGGTGTTGACCGTCTCGTTGAAGTCCGCTGGCGCGAAGTAGGTGCCGAAGGTGTCGACTGTGCCCACGGGAAAGCAATGCGCTTCACCGTCCGCGATGAACTTGCGCACCGTGCCGTCGGCCGAGCTGGCCTGGCCCCGGTATTCCTCGAAAGTGATGCCGCCGTAGGTGAAGCCGGTGCGCACGTCTTCGCGCAGCCAGGCACCTTCCTGGAACCGGGTGTAGGACTCCACCACATTGGCGTGGCTGGTCAGGGCCTCGAAGAAGGACGGAGAGCACAGGCAGCGCACGCCGGTCATGAATTCGCCCTGCAGGGCCTTTTCCATTTCGCCGAGGACCTTGACGCACTTGTTGCGCACGTTGGTCTTGGCATCTGCCAGACCCAGCGACATGGTGGTCGCATCGATGCCGAACTCGTCGTACAGGTTGTAGATGGTCGAGCCATCGGCATCCAGGATCTCGCCCTTCAAGGCGCCCATGCGCAGGTGCTCCAGCGTGATCGCATGCTTGTTGCGCATGGTCTCCAGGTGGCGGGCCAGCACACCGGCCAGGGTTTCGAGCTCAGTCTCCGAACCGAAGGCTCGGATGCCCTGGACTTCTTCGGGCAGCACCACATCGTCGTGCGGAATGTGAGGAATGACAAAGGAGCGCACCTTGCGCTTGCCACGCGTGCCCACGGTGCCGGGCGAACCCGGGGGCATGGTGGGCAGCAGGTTCAATACGCCGTTGCGTTCTTCGATGATGATTTGCCGAAACCGCGTGGGCTTGGCAGGAAACAGGTTCAGGTCTTCTAGCCGGCCGTAGCGGTTGGGCACGTAGTTGATGGCGGCCGTGAGGTTGGCCATGCTGAAGGCCGGGTTGGCAAAGAGGTTCTGCATGTGGGGCTCCAAGAATGACGAAACCCGCACAAGCCAGACGGCCAGGCGGGTTCGGGGGAATGAGGGGAATGGGTGACGGGAGGATCAGACGTGTTGTTTAGGCACTCTCACGCACGAGCACACCACGCTCGGCCAGTTGATGCTCGTAGGCGGCGCGCTGGGCACCGGTGAGCGCAATCGGCCAAACCAGCGCGGTCTTGGCGACGATGGCGTGGCGGGCGATCAAAATGGCGTCCGACCTGTCGGCGTTGGTGGCATCGATGTAATTGGCCAGCACACCAATGGCGGACTCGGTGCCGTGGGTGGCAGCGGGGTCGATGGCGTAATGCTTGCCGTCGCTGGCGTTGCGGCCGAGCACTGTGCCCAGTGGCAGGTTCTGGCCTGCGGCGATGGTGGCGACGTCGCGCGAATAGCGGTTGGGTGCTTCGTACTTCAAGAGATCTGCGAGGTTGTTTTGTTCGGTGATGGCGGGCATGGCTTATTCCTTTCTCAGGCTTGGGCGGTAAGTTTCTTGACGGCCGCCACGATGGGCGAGGTCTCAGGTCGGTCAGGCGACTGGGTGCCCGCGTCCACGGTGATCGTGGATCGGATGTCGGCCGCATCGGACTGCGCGGCACGGGCATCGATCAGCACGCGGCGCACATCGGCTTGGGATTTGCCAGCGGCGATGAACTCGGCGGCACGGTCGGGGCAACCGGCCAGCAGGCACAGCTCGGCAATTGCCTGGGCGGTTTGCGTGACTTCGCGCTTGGCTTGGGCAACCAGTTTTTCTGCTTCGGCCAGATCGATGGTGTCTGCCACGGGGTTTTGAAGGATGTCCTGGGAATCAGGCATGGAAAGCTCCTTGTGGGGAAGTGCCGCCTCAGCACGGATGACGCCCCGCACCTGAGACGGCGAATGGTTACGGGCGTTGAGATACAAGTGGAATTGGCTGAGGGCGGCGTCCAGCGTCTGGACACCATCGGCAAGTCCCTGAGCCACGGCATTGCTGCCAAAGAACAGTCCAGCCTCGGTGGCGCGTACGGCATCAAGGTCCAGGCCACGCATGGCAGCGACATGCTCGGTGAAGATGGCGTAGAGCCGATCGACCTCTTCCTGCAGTTCGGTCTTGGCCGCGTCCGACAGCGGTTCGTGCGGCGAATAGTCGTTCTTGTGGGCGCCGGCAGTAATCGCGGTGTATCGGTAGCCCTCCTTGGCATCCTTGACCGACTGGTCGACATGCAGAGCGATCACGCCAATCGAGCCGACACCACCCGTCTCGGTCACGAACAGCCGCTGAGCACTGGCTGCGATGGCGTAGGCGGCCGAGTACGCCGCGTCATTGGCCACCGCCCAGACGGGCTTCTGGGCCGCCACCTCGCGCACACGACGGGCCAGCTCGAAACTGCCCGAGGCTTCGCCTCCAGGCGAGTCGATGTCGAGCAAGATGCCGCTGACCTGGGGATCGGCCAGTGCCGCATCGAGCATCGCAGCGATCTCACCGTAGGAGGTCAGGCCCGAGGCGGCCTCCATGCCAAGCGAGCGCTTCACCAGTGATCCGTGGATCGGGATTACCGCAATGCCCTCATGTGCGCTGACCATCGGGGGCCGTTGGAAAGTTGCCATGTCCATCATGGGCATCGCAGGCACATCGGCCATGCCGATGCGCTGGCCGACGACTGACAAGATCACGTCCAGCTTGGGTCGGTGGATAAGTAAGGGCGTCCCGAACAGGCGGGAGGCAAGGTAAGTCATGGTTGGGGGTCCTGGTTGTCTGTGGGTGCAGCCGTGGGATCGGCGGGCTGCTCGTCGGGTGGCTGCACGTCTTGCGTATTAGTGGGATCCGGTACGGGCGCCTGGTCATGCCGGGCATCGGAGTCAAAGACGAGGCCCAGTGCATCGGCCCGGGCGTTGTCGGCTGCGATTTCCCGATCGACGTCCTCGGCGTCATAGCCATTGCCGGAGATCGCTTCTGAGCGACTCATGAGACCTGCCCGAATGGCAAGCTTCATGGCGTTGAATTCCTTTTGTGGATCAACCCAACTCCAACCCTGCGGGATCCACTTGGCTGCCTGGTAGGTACGCCGTTCTTTCCGGTAGCCCGGTAGATCAATGACCCCTTCCAACACCGCCTGATCCATCCAGGCGCGCCAGATCGGGCGGCACAGTTGGTGCACGATCACCCCGTGCTGCAAGGCTTCGCAGCGGCGGCGGAATTCAAGTAACCCAGCACGGATCGACGAGTAGTTCACCTGCGTCAGGTCGCCGGTGAGCATCTCGTAGGTGATGCCCATGGCCGCCGCCACCGCTCTGAACTGCTGACGCATGAATTCGGCATAAGAACTGCCAACGTCCGCCGGTGCCGAGAACTTGATGTCTTCACCCGGTTCCAGGATCTGCAGCGTGCCGGGTTCCATGCCCGCCAGAGCGGCGCCATTCGCATCGGCCGCCGACTCGCCCATCAGGTTGTCTTCTGGGGCCATGCGCGTGATGAAACCCGCGAACATCGCGGCGGTTTTCTTGCGCACCAGCTCAGCGTCGTCGTACTGATCCAGCTCGTTGAGCTTCACGAGCGCCCGCGTCAACCATGGTTCGCCTCGGATCTGGCCGGGACGCAAGGGACGGAACAGGTGAATGACTTCACTGGCATCCACACGCACGGTGTCCATCCCACCCTGGCTGGACATCGGGGCCAACAACCCGTCATTGGGGTGCGAGCGGTACAGGTGGTACGCCACCCGACGACCCAAGCGGTCGAACTCGATACCCGCACGGATCACATTGCCACCGGGCAAATCCCGGTTCATCGTGGTCGGCAGGTGCTCGGCCTCCAGTACCTGGATCTGCAGTGCCACTGGTAGACCATCTTCGACACGTCGGTAACGCAGTCGAACCAGCGCCTCGCCGCCCTCGAGCATGGCCCGTGTGGCCAAGGCCTGCAGACCGTAGAAGTCGGTCAGGCCTGCGGCATCCGCCTGCTCGCACCAGTCCCACCACAGGCTGTGGATGGCTTCACGGATGGCTTGGTCCTGCACCATGCTCTGCGGCTTGATGCCGGTGCCGATGGCATTAGCCACGAAGGCTTCGATGCCAGCCGCAGCCCAGGCATTGCGACGCACCAGATCCCGGCTCTTGGCGCGCAGCTCGTCCTGAGCCAACGACAAAGCGGCCACGGCACCTGGGTTGCCCGGCATCCAGGCCAAGGCACGGCGACCACCGCCGGTGCCGTCATAGACCGGCGTTCCACCGAACATGCGGCGGCTGAGCCTGGACATGGTTTTGAGCCAAGCCATCAGAACGCCTTACTCGTGTTCACACGGATCTGGCGTGACTTCGCTGCGCCGGACTCACGGGCCATGGTGGCCTCGACCTCGGCCAACGCGGCCTTGAGGTCAGCCACGCTGCGGTACTCGATGCTCTTGCCCTCGTAGGTCACGCGGTGCTCGCCGCTGGCCAGGGCTTCACGCAGGGCCTGCAGATGTTCATGGGTGTAGGTCATGTCAGGTCATCCATCGGCTGCGCACCACTCGGCGGGAAGCCGGTGTTGTGCTGCCAGAAGTGCTGAGGCCACCGTCGAACCGTTGTTCTCGGGTGGCCTCGGGGGTGTCAGTAGTGATGGCGTCGGTTGGAGGATCAATTCCTGCCGATTTCTCGCCCAGTTGTTTTTCCAATTCGAGCCAGTGCCGGTCCTCGAACCGATCCAGGCCAGCAGCAGCTGCAGCCGCTCTGGCGTAGACGTAACAGTCCAGCGCCTCGTTGCGCTCGCGCATCTTTTGCCACTCGCGGTGTGCAAAGCCATTGCGGTCGCGCCGTGTGATCAGTTGCTCGGCACAGAGCTGCTGCAGGTACTCGGCGTCGACCTTAGGCAGATGCACGTAGCCGGCCGGGTAGATCGGCGTGGTGCCGTCCTCGGCAACCTCCGCGCTCTTGCGCAGGTTGTTGTAGAACTCCAGCTTGGCAATGCCGCCGGCCACCGGGAACACCTTGATGCCCCGGCGCAGCTTCTTGCCACTGACCGTGGCATCCACTGCCGTTGGCGTGCCGATCAGCGCCGCGCCGCCAGCGGTTCCCTTGATCGGCATGAGCCGGGGATCGCGCACGCTGCGCACAAAGGCGTAGGCTTCCTGCGTGGCGTAGCCGGTATCCAGAGCAATGCGCGCCAGACTCAACTGGCAACCACTGCTGTGGGTCCAGGTTTCACCCATCAGCTTGGCGAGAGCCGACCAGACCTCGGTGCGTGCCGTATCGCCCATGAGCACGCGGTGCTCGACCAGCCACGATGCCTTGCCCCGCCCGAAAGCCCAGACCGAGACTTCGATGCGATCCTTTTGAATGTCGGCGCCGGCAGTCAACAGCAAACCGCCCGCAGGCACAGTGCCGACGTGGTAATCCTCACGCCGCTCGAGCAGACGTTGCCAATCCGGCGCTTCGCCTTCCTCGACCCAGGTCTCACCCAGTTCGGTGTTCTTGAAGGTCTTGATCGCAGAAGCGGAACGGGAGTCCGACATCGCCGCCGACTCCCACGCCCGGGCAATCTCGATCCAGCTGCGCCAACCCACCGGGCTGTAGAGGCTGGAGAGGTGAAACCCGGCCGTGCGTCCAGCATTCTCCGGTGCACAGGCCTGCCACTGGCCGTTCTCCAGCATCCAGGTCTTGTGGTGCTCGGCGATGCTCTCGCCACAACCTTCACAGATGTAGACCGTCGTCTCTGGCTGTCCGCGCTCCCATCTCAACTGCTCAAAGCGCAGCCACTGGCGGTGCGCGCAGTGTGGGCACGGGACGAAGAACCGACGCTGGTCCGATGCCTCGAACTCTCGGTCAACTGCACTGACCCCAGCAATGGTCGGCGTCGAGACGATCAGGATCTTGCGCCGGGCAAAGGTGCGGGTGCGTGCTTCAGCCAGAGAGATTGCGTCACCTTCACCCTCGACGTCCAGCGGGTAACCATCGACTTCATCCAGGAACAAGTAGCGCACCGGCATCGAGCGCAGGCCCACCGCACTGTTGGCACCGGTCATCACCAGCACCCCGCCATGAAACTCCTTGGCCAGGATGGTGTTGCCCGAGTCCCGGCTGCGCGCTGGCGCGATCCGCTCCTGGATGGCCGGGCTCTCCTCGATGAGCGCGTCAATCCGCTGCTTGGAAGCCCGCTTGGCCATCTCCACCGTCGGCCACACCGCCATCATTGGCCCCGGGGCGTGGTGGATCACATAACCCACCCAGTTCAGGCCCAGCTCCGTGCCACCGACCTGCGCCCCTTTCATGAACACCACACGCTCGATCGGCGACATGGGCGACAGGCAATCCATGATCTCGCGCAGGTAGGGCGTACGGCTGGTGCGCCAGCGGCCAGGTTCTGAGGCCGCCTTGCTGGAGAGCACCCGGTGCTTGTCGGCCCATTCGGACACGGTCAACAACGGATCGGGCGTCAGACCTTCACGCCAGGCACGCTCGATCGCGTCCCAGCCTTCGTAGTAGATCTCGTCCATGGTCAATCGACTTTCGGCTGCAAGTCGCCCAGGTCCTGCAACTGTTGGCGCACGGCGGCGTCCAGCGCGACGTGCAGCACATGGGGATCAACGTTCAGACCTGCCGCCATCTGCGCCGATATCCGTGCTGGCCAGTTGAGCCAGGCATCCCGCTCAGCCCGAGCCAGCTTGAAAACGTGGGCCACGGCCTGTGACCGATCGACCAATTCGCCTTTGAGACGGGCCAGGCGAACCTTGTTGGTCTGCGCCTTGACGACTTCGTTGACGGTGCGCGCCTGCAGCAGCGAGGTGCCGCCGGTGGACAACGCTGGCGGCGGCGGATCAGCTGTTTCGCGCACCACTTTTGAGGATGCCTGCGGAATCTCGCGGACTGCTGCGGGAGCTTGCGGTACTTCTCTGGCTTCGCCAGTTACTGACCGACGGTTCGGTGTGGTGTTGGCCGCCCACTGGGCATCTGCCACCACCGGATCAATCGTGCCGTCCGGCAAGGGCGTGATACGCCCCGTGTCGATGGCCTTCTTGACAGCCACGTGCGACACACCTCGGTGGCGCGCGTAGGCGCGAATGGACAGTCCCATGGTGTCGATTTACTCAGTGCAAGTGGGTGGCCTCCTGGATGCGTTTTGTCATGCAAAGACGAGTGAATCACCCGGGATTAGAAAGAGCTTGGCTTCGGTTGCGAACAGCGCGTCAATCACATCGCCCTCAACACATCAGGCAATCGAAAGGCCAAGACGATGAAAAAACAAAACACCCAGCCCATCCAGTACCTGCTTGAAAAGATCGCACTCGATCACCTTTTCATCCAGACCCTGGAAACACAAATGAGCGACCGACTCGACTTTCATGAGGTCAGCGTCTGGGGCGTCAAAAGCGCACTGGAAGCAGCTTTTGAGGCCGGGCGTATCGCCGCCAGCGGAAAACAAGAACCCCAGAAAACCAAAGCTTGATCAGGAGCGCACCATGACCACCCAACTCACCCCCGCCCAGCACGCCATCCTGGTTCATGCACATGAGAACACCAAAGGCAAGATCACCTGGTTCCCTGAAAACATCAAAGGCGGCGCGCGCCAGAAAGTGATCGACGGCTTGTTCAAGCGCTCCCTGATCACTTACGACGGCAAGGACTGGTTCCTAGCCGCCGAGGGCTACGACGCACTGGGTGTGCCACACAGAGCGCCCTTAAGCGCGCAGACGATCAATGAGGTCATAGAGGCAGCAACGGCTGCAAAACCACGTACCCGAGACAACAGCAAACAAGCGCAAGTGATCGCCATGCTCAAGCGCCCCGAGGGCGCCACCATTGCGCAAATTTGTGAGGCCACCGGATGGATGCCGCACACCGTGCGCGGCACATTTGCTGGCGCATTCAAAAAGAAGCTGGACCTGCAAATCACCTCGACCAAGGAGGCAGGAGCAGAGCGGATTTACCACGGCTCCTGAACAGGAGCCAGGATATGAAAACAATGACCATCACGATCGAGCGCAAACCTCTGACAATCATGCTCGATGGCCAACAGGTGCAGGTTGAAGAGTTGAGCGTCCGACTGCCCTTTGGACGCAAGCCCACGGACATCAAGGACATCGCAGCCAGTGGCGACTACGTGGTTTACGTCACTGAAACCAGGACCATGACACCTGAGGAATTCGACGGCTTTGCCATGAACCTCTACAAGTCACGCGACTGGCTCAAGGGCAAGGGCGGCTACTTCATGCAAGGCCGACTGTGCGTGGAAGTCCACGCGCCAGGACGCCCGTTCCTTTACGTAGATCCAAGTGGCAGCGACTACTGCCGGTACATCGCGCGTTTGGGCTAGTGGTAAAGGAGCCACGCTGCGCACCCATTTCAATCAAAGCCTTGGCTTTGATTGGAAACAGCGCATCAATGGAGTCATTCGCAAACCATTAAACGAAAGCCCAACATGACCCTCAACCTCGACACCCTGATGCGCCAGATGACCGAGCAAAAGGCCAAAGATGCCTTGCTCACCGCCCGATCCACTCTGGAGCGCAGCCTGCGCGAGTTGGACCAATACATTGAGCGACTCGAATCTGCTGAGACGCCACAGGACAAATCGCAGGTGATGAACTGGGCGCTCAACACCCTAGCTTGCAACATCACGCCCAACCTGCGCTTGGACCTGATCGCCAACGCGCAGGCCGAACTGGCCAGCGTCGCGAAATGATCACGACCTCCAAAAATGATCGAGAAAGCCTTGGCTTTCATATCGAACAGCGCGTGAATGGAGTCATCGCCAAGACAGACACGGAGCCAATGATGTCCACCACCCAGCAGGCACAGATCCCCGCCTCCATGAACGAAGCCTGGGGCTTTTGGGGCACGATGAACAACCAAGCAGCAACGGCTTGGCCGATCGCGATGACCGCGATCTCGGACGCCACCTACCAGCCGCTTGAATCGGTCCGCACCTTTCTTGATAGTCGCCACGGTCGCCACTTTGCCGACGATGTGTTGAACGGCATGCACGCCGGATTGAACCTGCAGGATGCGATCCAAGCCGCCACCCAACGCTGGATGGGCTGGACCATTGGGTGCCTGACCAGCAAGCAGCACGGCATCCCCAAGGGACTTCCTTACCTCACCGGGTTTGTGATTCACTGCGAGATCGTCGAAGAGTCACTGGCCGACTGATGCACCCGCAGGGCTTCAAAACTCCGGCGTAGCGCGTAGCTGCGCACGATGGACACAGCCGTGAAAATCAGGCCAATCAGGAGGTTTTCCGTGATCGTCACTGTCAGACCGAACAACGGAAACACCGCTATTTGCGTGGCCACCGCCACGCCAAACCCCACCAGCACATTGGCAAGCGACTCCACCAGGGACATGAGGCGCGACTGTTTCATGCGTCGGCCTCTGCTGAATCTGCTGCGGTTGACATGCCTGCCAGTGCCGCGAGGTCATTGAACTTGACCGCATCGGCTTCCCGGTAGGCCTCCTGACCAGTCCAGTCTTGCCATCGGCGCACGATCACGTCCACGTACTTTGGATCGAGTTCGATCAGCCAACCGATCCGGCCGGACTTCTCTGCGGCGATGAGGGTAGTGCCCGAGCCACCGAAAGGATCGAGCACGATGTCACCCGGACGGCTGGAATTGCGGATGGCCCGCTCGACCAGCTCCACCGGCTTCATGGTCGGGTGCAAATCGTTCTTCTGCGGCTTTTTGATGTTCCAGACATCGCCCTGATCGCGGTCACCGCACCAGTGGCGGTTTTGCCCCTCGGGCCAGCCGTAGAGGATGGGTTCGTACTGGCGCTGGTAGTCGGCGCGGCCGAGCGTGAAGGTGTTCTTGGCCCAAATGATGAAGGTCGACCACTTGCCGCCCGCTGCCCGGAAGGCTTGCTGCAGCGTGTCCAGCTCGCTGGACGACATGGCGATGTAAATGGCTCCGGCGCAGCGTTCCAGCATCGGGGTCAGCGCGGCCAGCAGGAAATCGTAGAAGCCATCGCCCAGGTTGTCGTTCAGGATCGGGCGGTCCTTTCCGCGCATCTTGTCCTTGGCGCTGTTGGCGTAGTCCACGTTGTACGGCGGATCGGTGAACACCATGTCGGCCTGGGCATCGGCCATCAGCAGCTCGTAGCTCTTGGGTTCGGTGGCATCCCCACACACCAGCCGGTGGTTGCCCAGTTCCCAGACATCTCCCGGGCGGGAGATCGGCGTGACCGGCACCTCGGGCACCGCGTCGTCGTCCGTTTGACCGTCAACCGTGGTCTCCTCGCCCGCCATGATCTCGGCCAACGCATCGGGATCGAAGCCGGTGATGTCCAGGTTGAAACCGTCCTCCTGCAGAGACTGCAACTCGATGCGCAGCATGGCATCGTCCCAGCCGGCGTTCTCGGCAATCCGGTTGTCCGCAATGATCAGTGCTCGGCGCTGGGTGGGCGTCAGGTGGTCGAGGACGACCACCGGGACGGTTTCCAGGCCCAGCTTCTGCGCGGCAGCCAAGCGACCGTGCCCTGCCACGATCATGCCGTCGGAGCCGGCCAGGATCGGGTTGGTGAAGCCGAACTCAACGATAGAAGCCGCAATCTGCGCCACTTGTTCATCGGAGTGGGTGCGGGCATTGCGGGCGTACGGGACGAGCTTGGCTGTTGGCCAGCGTTCGATATTGGTGGAGAGCCAAGGTTCAGACATCGGTGGATTCGCTTTGTCGCTGTTGGGCGATGACCTCAAAGGTCTCGCCTGTGGTGGCCAGGGTGACTGGCACACCAGGGAAGTTTTGTTGGAAACGGATCAACGCCACATCGACGTACTCAGGCGCGATCTCGACAGCACGACCGATTCGGCCAGTGCGCTGGGCGGCCATCAGCGTGGTGCCGCTGCCGCCAAAGGGCTCAAACACGATCTCGCCTTCCTGCGTGTAGGCTTCGACCATCTCCACCGGCAGCGTCACCGGGAAGACCGCCGGGTGGTCGATGTCTTTGCCGATCTTTCCTTTATGGCGCATGACCCGGATCACCGAGTCAGGGATGCGGTAATCCTGCGTCGGTTGACCCTCTGCGGTCCAACCGTTGACTTGGCCGTCCTTGCCGCGCATGGCAGTCGAGGAACCATCGGCGCGCAGGTGGGTTTCCTGACCGGCGAACTTGCAGGGCACCGTCTTGTTGGGTCTGCGGCTGGGTTTGCCTGTATCGCGGTTGAAGTGGAAGATGAACTCAAAGCTCGGTGCCAGGCGGCCCTGCCAGTCCCCCGGCATGCCCGGCCCCTGGTCCCAGACGTACCAGGCAAAGCGCCGCCAGCCTTGGGTTCGCATCCAGGCGAGCCACTGGTCCCAGTACGGGATGAACTCGTTGTCGCGGTGGATCAATCCGAGGTTGACCAGCACCTGGCCATCGGCGGCCATGGGCACCTGGGCGAACACGCCGCGCATCAGGCCATCCCAGTCGGCGATGCCACCGGAGGTGTAGTCCCGCTGATTGCCGTAGGGAGGCGAGGTAAAGCACAGGCTTGCCTGCTCGCCCTGCATCAGGGTGGCGATGGCGACAGGGTCCGACGCGTCACCGCAGATCAGGCGGTGCGGACCCAGTTGCCAGACATCACCTGTACGGGAGATTGGTTGCTTCGGTGGTTCTGGGACCTCATCGTCTGCTTCGGGATCCGAATCCTGCTCCGGCGCTGCACCATCCTCATCACCGAGGTCGGCCAGCATCTTGGCCAGTTCGTCATCGTCGAAACCGGTGAGCACCAGGTCGTAGCCTGCTTCGGACAGCTCCGCCAATTCCAGTGCCAGCAGTTCATCGTCCCAGCCGGCGTCCAGGGCCAGGCGGTTGTCTGCGATCACGTAGGCGCGCTTTTGCGCTGGACTCAGATGGCCCAGCTCGATCACCGGCACTTCAACCAGTTCCAGCTTGCGCGCCGCCGCCAGGCGACCATGGCCGGCGATGATCCCGTTGTCGCCATCGACCAGGATGGGTTGCGTCCAGCCAAACTCCACGATGCTGGCCGCGATCTTGGCGATCTGCGCCGGCGAATGCGTGCGCGGGTTGCGCGCGTAGGGCAGCAGCGCATCGATCGGGCGGTATTCGATCTGCAGGTTAGGCGTCATGCAATTGAAAAACCCGCCGAGCGTTGCCGCCGGGCGGGTGAGAAATGTTCAGGAGGTGGTAACTGTCAGGGACGGTGGTAACCACAGGCCGGTAACCTGGCCGGGTGGTAACCTGATTTTCAGGTCAGTCGCTATCGAAATCTCGCGCTGTTGCCCCCCGCATACCGCTTTGGCCAGGAAGGACCCGTTGATTTCCTCAGGTGCGAGGTGCTTTGTAGCACCTGCGCTTCTTTCCTGACCGTAGCTCAAACTGTACGCTCAAAAGGCCCTCCGTGCTGCATTCGGATTCGGCCCCATCCTTCGCTCAAACCCGCATCAACCGCAGTCCTTACCCGCAATCGCGTCAAAACACGCCAAAACACTTTTAACCGAAAACAGGTCAAAGTCTTTCTTTGCCGACAGGCAAACCAACGCTGGCCCCTTCATGCAGATTGTCTGCGTTGATACCGCCCATCAACTTTTGAGCAGCAACCCGTGCCGCGTATTTCGCCTCAAGTCGGTCAAGCACTTGACCTGCTGAACGGGCCTCACCACTTGCAAGACCTTGAGCGACAGCGAATCGCAGAGATTGAAAATTCGCAGCATCCATCGACTGGCCTCGTAATTTCACTGATAGAGGTCCTTGAACATCAAAATGGTTTCACGAACTTTTTGTGACTCACGTTCTTTCTTTTCAGATAGGCTTTCCATGAACCCTACTCGCTCGTAAAACGACAGCACCCGTTCAAGATTGACTGCATCTACCGTGATTAACCGAACAGCAAAGGGCGCTGAGGAAGCGATACCGCAAATCAGGTCGATGAGGTATTCACCGACACCTGTGCTTTGCATCGATTCGATCACAGCCAGCTTGGTCAGTTTGACTGCCGGGTAGTAGCTGATTGGTGCGTCGAATGGCAAGCCAAGGTCAGTACGCTCGCCACTGCTTAAGTGGACCGAGTCTGCCGTTAAGCTGAAATATCCGATGGGACCAGAAACGTCTGCGTGGAAGACAACTACGGTATTGGTCAGTCCGTGTTTGTCGTAATCGCGAGCATCTTCGTAAAGGAATTCGTCCAGTTGCGGACGACCACACGCGAACTGCTTCAATACCTCGTCTTCAACATCCTGTATGTGCCGAAGTGAGATTTTTCTCGCATCAACGGCCATTCACCTTGATGGGCAATGGCCGTGCGAATGCTTGACGTGCAGCCTCAGCATAGGAGGCTAGCTCAGACCGACGCTTTTCGGACAAATTGACCCGACCGACGACCTTGAGTAAGGCTCGGCTCGCATCCGCATCTAGGCGGGGCGTTGCTTTAAAAGCGGCGGGTTTCATGAATTTGTCCTGTTTGGGTACCCCGATCAGATTCGAGGTACCCACATTATCAGGCATTTCCCCACGTTTTGCCACCACATCACCCGGAGTTGAGCCGGTACGCCACCAACTCCATGACCCGGTGCCAGCGCCGAGAGGCGGTGTTGCGATCGCAGGCAAAGCGCCTGCCGATCTGGTGCCACTCATAGCGGTTGGCCCGCATCCAGACCAGGTGACGTTGCTCCAACTCCAGCCACTGCACCCAGCGCATGGTCTCGAGCATCCGCTCCACCGCTTGTGGACTGGGCGGCATGGGGCGGTACAGCCGTTCTGGATCGGCGTAGCGCTCAGGCACCTGCATGGCCAGACTCATCCATGGGTTGAAGTGGCCCATGGGACGCACGCGTGGCAATCGGTGCGCAGTCTCAGCAGCCTCAGCAAAGCGAGCGGCCACGGCATCAGCCGTCCATTGGGTCATGATTTCAGCCATGGCGTTTTCCTCCGTCGCCATAAAGGCGTTCGCCAAGCCTGCGCACGAACTCCCGCTCGACCCAGTCCAGGCGCTCGTCTTCTTCCGACACCACCAGGATGTGGTTATTGCGCCAGCCTTCGCGTTTGACGGCATCCAGATCCGGGGTGGTGGGCTGCAGATTGCCCAGGGGGCAGCGGTAGCGGTATTGCGGCACTTTCATGTCACACCCCCTCTGCGGCCAACTCGCGGGCCAGGTACAGCAAGGCGATGGCGTCGGCCTCGTTGTCGTCTGCGGGGCTGTGACCACGGGCACGGACGGATGCCACCATCTCGTCCTTGCTGGCGTTGCCTTTGCCGGTGGCGTGCTTCTTGATCGTGCCGACCGGAATGCCCTGGTACGGGATCCGGTGGTGCTCGCACCAGGCGGTCAGCTGGCCCATGAAGCCGCCGTAGGCGTGCGCGGCGTCGACACCGACGTGGCGGCGGACCTCTTCGAAGACGACTTGGTTAATGCCATCACTGCACTGCTTGATGTCGGTGAGCCAGCGCTTGAAGCGCAGAAAGCGCATCCCGCCGCCTTCGAAGCGTTGCGGTTTGAAGGATTGGCTGCCACTGGTGATGCTGCCGTCGCGGCAGGCCAGTGCCCAGCCCGTTTGAGTGCCCAGATCGAGGGCGAGGATGGTCGTGTTCATGTTGTCAGTCCTTGTTTTTGGTTCGGTCTGACGGATCGGACGGACTTTGTCGAAACTCCGTATAAGGCGCGCGTCACGCGCCCGCGTGGAGAGTTACGTCGAAATCTGTCCGATCCGTCAGATTTGGGTCTTCATGGCAGTCAGTTGTCCGTGTAAGGGGTGTAGGTAGGAGTGGGTGGGGCCTTCAGTCCAATGCCCTGAAAGCCACGCAGCCCCATTCCGTTTCGCCATTTTTCAAGCCCGCGGGTGAGCAGCAAATCTGCGAAGCGCTTTTGCGAACCAACAAATTCCCCTGCCGCTTCTGCCCACTGCTTCCAGTCGGTGAACAGTTCGGCGGTCAGTGACTTGGCTGTCCCAACCCGCAGGCAACGCTCATCCATCCAGCGCCCCAGGGCGTCCTCGGCTTCGAAGTACTCATCGGTGGCGTCCAGCACCAATTGCGGCGGATCGAGCCGGCCCAGTCGTTGCCAGGCGAGACACCCCTCAAGTGCCCAGGCCAGGATTCCATCCCGTTCAGCCAGTAGCTTTTGCTGCAGGTGCTTGTCGCGTTTCTCAGGGGGCACGGTGATCGTGAATGGAATCAGGTGCAGCCGCCTCTTCATGGCTTCGTCGATGTTGCGAATCGCTGGCTTGTGGTTGCCGGCCACGAAGAGCTTGAACTGCGGAAAGAACTCAAAGAAGTCCTGGCGCATGAAACGCGCGGCGATCTTGTCGCCTCCGGTCAGGCTCTTGAGCTTGGACTCGGCCCAACGTTTGCCCTGTTCAGTTTCGATGGCTGCCACGAAGCGCGCGCCGCGCAGCCCCGCCATGTCGGTGGGATGCCGGTCGGTTCGCGTCTCCATGAAGGTGTCCATGGGCGCATTGGTGGCGTAGTCACCCAGGATGTCGGCCAGGGTGTTGACGAAGACCGACTTGCCGTTGGCCCCGGTGCCGTAGAGGAAGAATAAGGCGTGTTCGCGGGTCGATCCGGTCAAGGCGTAACCCACCATGCGCTGCAGGTAGTCCTGCAGGTTTTGGTCGCCGCCAGTGACATCGCTCAGGAACGAACGCCACTGGGGGCACTCGCCGCGCGGCGTGGCCGTGGTGATCTTGGTCATCCGATCAGCTCGGTCATTGGCGCGCATGCGACCCGTTTTGAGATCGACGACGCCACCCGGAGTGTTGAGCAACCATGGATCTGCATCCCACTCATCGGTGGTTGCAGCATGGCGGCGGTCAGCACGGGCCAGGCGTTCAACGCCACCCACGGTGCCAGAACTAGCCAGCTTGGCGGCAACCTTGCGATCGTCGGCACGCAGGGCGGTCTGGCGGCACACGCTGCGGATCAGATCGGTGGCGGCCAGCGTGTCCTCGTTGCGCCAGCGTTGTCCGTCCCACACCAGCCACCGACCCCATGCAGCCACATAGCGCCAGTCGCGGTGGTAGCGGCGTGTGAAAGCCAGCGCCAGCGCATCCTCCGTGCCCCACACCGACTCATCGCTGCTGACCACCGGTTCGGCGTCCTCGGCCACGGCATGAATCTGCATGCGAGGGCCATGCACGAGGAAGGACGCCACATCAAAGCCTTCTGCAATGGCGTCCGCAGCATCCCATCCTTCTGCCGCTTCCTGGGGCGGATACAGAATGTGGCAGGACCTGGCACCGGCGTCCAATACCGCCTGCGCAGCACTCGCCGCATACTCCCAGCCCGGTTTATCGCGGTCCGGCCAGATCAACACGGCCTTGCCTTCCAAGGGTGTCCAGTCGGTCTTGTCGACCGGGGCATTGGCGCCGTGCATGGCCGTGGTGGCGGTGACGCCAGCGTGGATCAGCGCCTGCGCGCACTTCTCGCCCTCGACGAGGACAATTTGGGCTGCGTCCTTCAAACCAGGCTGGTTGTACAGCGGCCGCGGGTCCGGTGGAGCCATCTTGCGGCGTTTGGCATCCCAAGGGCGGAACTCCTTCTTCCCGCCGGGCGGGTCGTAGCGGTAGACGACAGCGATCAGCTTGCCTGCCCCATCCAGGTAGTCCCACTTGGCCGTGGCCGGGCCCAGGTCGTCGACTGGCACGTCCTTCTTCTTGGTCTTGCGAGACGGGGTTACAGGCGAGCGCCCGAGCAGATCCGCAGCGTGTTGCATCACGCGTGGAAAATCCGTGTGTGCATTGGCACCAAGGTTGGCTGCGATCAGATCGAAGATGTCACCACCGTCACCGGTGGCACGATCGGTCCACAGCCCGGCCTTCTCGCCGTCAAGTACCACCTCAAGGCTGTCACCGGGACTGCCCAGCACATCGCCGATGAGAAATTTGCCTTTGCGCTTTTTGCCGGCCGGGAACAGTGTGGCCAGGACGAATTCCAATCGTGCGACAAGATCTGTCCTGATCGACTCGCGTGTCACGTCGGGGTTGGGGGCCCCTTCAGCAGGGGTATCGTTGAAATCAAGCATCCGATGCACCCCCTTGCCGTTCGACCCAGTCGATCAACTCTTGGAGCTTGAAACGCACCAACTTTCCGACTCGGTAATGTGGCACCTTCAAGCGCTCGCGCTCGCTCGGGTGTGTGAGCAAGTACAGCGGGAGATTGAGGCAGTGCGACGCTTCGCGCGCATCAACCAGACGCTCACCCAGCACGTCATTCATGGACGGGGTATTCATAGGGGACTCCTCCAGCACCGGTCCTGCCATGGGCACAGCCGGCACTCGAAATGGGTGGATTCATGGAATGCGCGGGGCAGGAGTTCCCCGGCATCGGTGGCGGTGATGACCTTGACGGCGCGATCGGACATGCGCTGCGCCAGCACCGCATCGAAGGGCACGAGTTCGGTGTAAATCTCCATGGTGTCGGCGTTGATCGCCGTGAAGAGCGCCGGGTGCTCGTGCAACTCCAGGTAAGCCTGATAGAGCACCACCTGGGCGTGGTAGATCGGCTTGGCAATCGCCAGCTTGTGCTTCTCCAGCTCGCGCCAGGATTTCTGACCGAGGCATTTGCACTCCCACAGGGCGGGGTAGGCAAAACCTTCGGGGCCAGCGACGATCACGCCGTCGACATGGCCCTTGAGTCGTCCACCAGCCGCCGAGAAGCCGAACTGGTCGCCGTCGGCCTTGCGGGTGCGCAGGTCAAACCCGGCCTCACGCAGCCAGGTGACCATGCAGTCCTCCATCACGTGACCACGCTCGAAGATGCGCAGGATGCGCCCCGAGGTGTCACGGCCAGGATCGACCGGAGCCTTGGCGAATTCGTACTGGAGGGCTCGCTCACACGAGGCCCCCAGCCTGGATGCACCCAGGTATGCCCGGGGCGTTTGCTTTGCACGCTGTCGCTGCATGCCGACGTCGACCAATGCTTCCAACTGGCCGGAGACACTTGCCGAGGAGTTGAAGTCGATCATGACTTTCTCCCCTTCGCCGGTTGCGGGTGTGACGTTTTCGCCTTCGGTTCTTCCCAAGGCAAGTCATCCTCGAGATCAGCGAACGGGTTGGCCAGCGGATCTGGCGTCGGTGACATGCCACGCACCGGTGGAAACTTGGTGGCTTCGTGGTGCGCCGCCATGGCGTCCGTGTAGCAGGTGACGATCGCATCAATCACACGCAAGGCTTCAGTCTCAGCGTAGTCACCCAGCGGCTTGGCAAAGCCAATCTTGCCAGCCGCTTCGCCAAAGGCCTTGAGGCACTGGCGCATGGCGGCCAGCTCGACATCAGACGGATCAATCATGGCGACCTCCGTCTTGTTGATGCGACCTTCCTTGACCCGGAGCCAATTGCCATACATCGCGTGAAACGCGTCCTGGCAACGGTGGGAACAGAACACCCAGTCGATGGGATAGCGCCGAGGGTTGCCGGTGCCATACCGGTTGTCGGTATGGCCGTACCCCCGGGCCTGTCGTGAGCAGACCCAGCATTTCATTGCCCTCCCTCACTGCGCCCAGGCGGGCTTTCCGGACACCGGAGGGCGTTGGGCTGATACCGGCGCGGCTGCAGTTGAGACTGCGGTCGGGGATACGGATGGAACTGCGGTTGGGGTTGCGACCGGGGCCGCTGCCGTACGGTTGGGAATGAACCCAGCGCCAGCCATCGTGGGCGCGTATTCAGGCTCACCCGGCTCCACGGCCATCTTGACCACGTTCTTGGCCTCGCCGCGACCGTCTTTTTCGATGTCGATGCGGGCGACGAACTCCAGACCGTCCAGTTCATGGAAGCCCTGGATGCGTCGGGCTGCTGCCGCCTGCGGCGTGTTGTCGTCGGGGCGGACGTTGCGCGCCGAGTTCAGGGCTGCGCGCACAAAGGTGCGACCCATGTTGCCCCAGGTGGGCCCCTTGCTGCTGTACAGGCCAATGTTCGACCACAGCTTGCGGCGGGCGTATTCGCCCTCGAGCACGACAAATTCGCAGGCCAGGAAGATGCTGCCGGTCTCAAAGCTCTGGGTGGCGTAACCGCCAAGCCAGCCTTGGCTGGGGTCGTCGTACCCACCGGGCTTTACGGTCATGCGGACCTTGGCGACCGTGCCCTTGGGGATGAGATCGAAGGATTGCTGTTGTTCGGCGTCGTTGAAATCGGACCAGTTGGACATGGATTACTCCTTGGGTGTTTGGGATGAGGGAATGCCAGAGGGCATGCGGGTGGCAGCGGCGCACTTGTCGATGAGGGCGCGCAGGTTGGGCGGCTCCTGCAGGTCAAGCTGGCCGGAGCGGTCCTTGGCCGGGTAGCCATAAGGGTTGAGCGTGTGGGTGATGAAGGCGCGGTAACTGCTACCGTCCTCAGCCTTGATCTCGGCCAGGGTGACGACTTCATCGACGATGCCGGGCAGTTCAGCTGCGGTTTTGGAGCCCTCGATCTGCGGCACAAACACCTTGCGGTTGAAGTCGTCGAGCTTCTCGTCGAGGATGGCGACAAACACCACGTGCTTGCCCCGGGCGTGTTGCAGGTGGGTCAGCGCAGTGAGCATTTCCTGGCCAAGGAGGCCATAGGCCCCGCGCGTGTCGGGCTTGCCGGTGCGTTCGGACAGGGCCTGCGGCTGGACCTTGGCCCAGATCAGTGCCAGACGTGCCAGCACCGTGATGCTGTCGACGAAGTAGGTGTCGTACTTGGCCAGTTGCGCCGGGTCGCCATAGCGTTCACACACATGGTCGAAGTGAGCCTGTGAGTACGGGGCGTCGGCAGGCAGCGCAGGATTAGGGCCAGCCAGGAAGACCACCAGGTCGCGGAACTCAGGCCAGGTGGCGGGGCGCACGCAGTCGCCATGCCAGTCCTTGACTGCAAGATCGCCGGCCTCCAGGTCCACGAACAGCGTGCTGTCCTCGGGCAAGGTCTTGAGCTGGGTGGTCTTACCAATGCCAGACTTGCCGAGCAGCACCAGCTTGACGCCTTGCTTTTCTGCCAAGCGCTGGGATGCGCTGATGATTGGAAGCGTCATCACACACCTCCTTCATCACGGCTGAGCTCAAACGTGGCCTTGCCAGCCTCGACCGTGCGTGCGTCGGCAAATTGCTGCTGCAAGGCCGGCGGCCAGTTGATGTAACGGGACTCGGGTACCGCCAGCTTCACGTCGAGATAGCTCTCGACGGCTTCGCCCGAGGTGGCAATGCGCTCGGCAATGGCCTTGAGTTTTTTCTGGTCCCAGGACACCTTCTTGGGCAACTCGAACTTCACATGCAGACCATCGAGGTTGAAATGGACGGTACCGAAGTCACGTGAGGAATCGCTCAGGGCTTCACGCCCCTGAGCACCGAAGCGCTGCCCCAGGGCAGCATCCACCTTGGTGCGGGCACTCTTGAGCCAGGCGATGGCCTGATCCAGGTTGGTGTCGACCTCGTAGAGTTGGTGGGCTGGCAACTTGGCCAGTTGAGCGGTCGACATCTCGGCGATGTCAGCGGGGAAGATGGACACATCGTTCATGACCATCTCCCTCAAGCCATCGCACGTTCGGCGGTCGAATCGTGCAGCGCGCTGTACTCGAAGTCGAGGATGGCTTCCAGCGGGTAGCTGACCCGCTTGGAAAGCTTGAGGTAACGCGGGCCACGACCCTCGCTGCGCCAGCGCTGCAGCGTCTTGGGGCTGACACCCCAGCGCTGGGCCAGTTCGTTTTCGTTCAGGACCCGGCGATCACCGGGTGCCATGGTGGCGATCGTCGGGTAGGACGACCGGGTTTGGGGGCTTGCCGTAGCTGCCATGAGGCTCTCCTTTGAGGCTGTTGAGGAACAGGTGTCATTGGAGATTTCGGGTGGCGAACTTACGAGGGAGCGATTGGCGAACTCGGTGGAAACTTCCAGTTCGCCAATGCGCCTCAGAATGCAAAACGGCGAGCACTGGGCTCGCCGTCTGCGTTAGAAATCGGTTACGTCCTGATACTGAAATCTGTCAGGTGAATGTCTCTGGTCGACCCATTACAGACCTTCGTGAGTACTTGAAGCAGTCACTCGTTAAATCCGCCATCTAAAAAATAACGGGTAATTTTTGACTTCCGCGTTTCATTTTTCAACCACTATGAGCACGTTGCAGGGTGCCTCTTCAACCAACGACTTGGCAGTTGAGCCACTCCACCAACGACGCAACAAACTCTTTTCGTGTTTGTGACCCACAACAATCAGGTCGGCATTTTGATCTGCAGCGAATCGGGTCACCTCACGGATCACTTCGCCTTTAAGAATTTCGCCATCGGCTTCGAAGCCCATTGAGCGCAGTGTTTTGACACCTTTACGAAGTTGCTCCTTGAGTTTGTCCTCAATGTTTGCGCTGCCAGTACTTCCAAGGTAGCCCATTTCAACTGTACCAACATCCATTTCAAATGACGGAGCCACGGCAACCAGTGTCAGCTTTGGACGCTCCCAATGGGCCATGTCTTTGATGCTCAGCAGCGCTTGTTGACCACTGGCAGTTCCGTCGTAGGCCAGGATGATTCGCTTGTACATGTTGTCTCCTTCAGAAAAAAGCCGATTTTTAGTTTTCAGTGTCAAGGGGTAGGGGTTAACCGCTTGAGTTGCGACAAGGTCAAAGCCAAGTAGAGCGGCTGGCTGATCATTCGGGATACACCGCTGGCAATCAATGCACTGGCCATCAGGCTGAGCACCAGTTCATGGCCGGTGATCATTTCCATGACGATGATGAAAGCCGTCAAAGGCGCCTGTGTCACCGCAGCCAAGAAGCCAGCCATGCCCAAAGCGATCAAGGTTGGGGCATTGGGATAGCTCAGAAAGGCAGCCAGATCGTTACCGAGCGCTGCACCAATGGCCAGTGAGGGAGCAAATATCCCAGCTGGAACGCCTGACCATGTTGTCAGCCAAGTGGAGACCATTTTTAATAAGACATAGGCTTTGGAGACATCGTCATGGTTCTCCAGCATGGCGCGGGTGTGCGCATAGCCGCTACCAAAAGTGGCTCCGTCGGTGCTCAGGCCAATGATGGCTATCACCAGGCCGCAGAGCCCGGCAAACAAAATCGGATATGACCTTCTTAGCTGGTGAATCCAGTAGCGTGAATTTGTGTGCAGGGAGTAAATCAGCAGCCTGGCAAAGATGCCACCGAAAACCCCGCTGAGAACTGCCACGATCAGTCCGGGAAACAGCAGAGTAAAGCTGATGTTCTCGATGGTGATGACACCAAAGTAAGTGAAATTTCCGTAGACAGACACCGCCATCAGACCGGCCAGAATGATGGCGGCCATCAGCAGTCCGCTGCGGCGATCCTCTGGGTGCCTGGAGAGTTCTTCGATGGCGAACATCACACCTCCCAGTGGAGTGTTGAAAGCCGCAGCAATGCCGGCTGCCCCTCCCGCCAGGATCAACCCAGAATCCTTGATTTGCGAGTTTTCTGACAACCAGTGTCTGGCGTTGTGCATCACGCCAGACGCAATTTGAACTGACGGCCCCTCACGACCTGCAGACAGTCCTGCCAGCAAGCCCGAGGCAGTGAGTGCCACTTTGCTCAAACTGAGTTTGAGTGAGACAAAAAGGGAACGCTGAAACTTCGGCGTTTGGGAGGAAAGCGCCGCCATGACCTGCGGGATGCCTGAACCTGCTGCACCGGGCACAAAGCGCCGAGTTAAGTAAACAATCCCCATGGTTAGTAAGGGCGTCCAGATGAGCGGTAACCAAAAGAAGCGCGCATGCAGCGAAAAAAAGGTGGCCAGCGCATGCTCTGAGAGCCAGGTGAAAACCACCACCGTCAGCCCAGACAGGGTCGCAAACAGCAAAACAACAAACCGGTCAGACCACAGGCGCCAGTTCGCCAGTTCTGCTTTGACTTCCTTCAAGAAATGAGGGGGGCGGTGCATGTATGACCTCAGAGTTCCGGGTATTTTACATTTGATCAAATGTAAATGATGCACAATCGCCCCTCGCATGAAAAATGTAACGATCAGGAGGAGCACATGCTGAAAGTCGGACTGATGGGATACGGCAAGGCGGGGAAAGCGGTTGCCAATGTGTTGGCCGATGATCCTCGCTACGAGTTGTGCTGGGTGTTCAGGCGAAGTGGCTCCTCTCAGGAAACGGTCAAGGGTCTTGAGAAGACACCTTTGCGGTCCATGCAAGACACCGATTTGGCGGCTTGGCTGGATGCGCACCCGGTTGATGCTGTGGTGGACTTTTCCAGCGAGGAAAGTGTGTTGTGGTACGGAGAGCAAATCCGCAAACGAAAGATCATGCTGGTGACTGCCATATCCAGTTATCCGGATGAGCAACTGAACTACTTGAAGGCCCTCGGCCAGGAAACCCGCGTCTTGTGCTCACCCAACATCACCTTGGGTATCAATTTCTTGTTGATGGCCGCCAAACTTCTGCGGGGAATCGCCCCGTTTGCCGACGTGGAGGTGGTTGAGCAGCACTTCAGAGAAAAGCCTGAAGTCTCGGGTACTGCTCGCAAACTGGCACAGTCTTTGAATTTGGACACGAGCAAGGTGACCTCTTTGCGCGTGGGGGGAATCGTTGGCCACCACGAGGTCATCTTCGGCTTTCCACATCAGACCGTGCGATTGATTCACGACTCGATCCGACGTGAAGCTTTCGGAACGGGGGCCGCTTACGCCTTGCAAGAACTTGCTCGCTGCGACAAGGGCTTTTACACCTTTGATGATTTGCTGCTGGCCAACATCCGGCAGCAATTACTGGCAGACAAACCAACCTCATCTGCATCAATTTGATGACCTATCAAGCGATATTGATCGTTTCGTGCCTGTTGCTGACCGCCTTCGGAGTGGAGCGTCTGAGTAAACGCACGGGGGTGCCTTCGGTTGTGGTGATGATCGCCATCGGCATGATCGGCAAGCCACTGATGGCCTCTGCAGGTGTTGAACTCACAGGTGTAGATGCATCGGTGCCACTGATGGGCGCACTCGGGCTGGTCCTGATCGTTTTGGAGGGGGCTTTTGATCTTCGACTGAACCGTGAGCATTGGCGCGCAAATTTGCAAGCCCTGCTTTCTGCGAGTGTGGGTGTACTGGTTTGCGCGGCCCTATTCAGCTTGGCGGGCGTATGGCTACTTAAGCTGAATACCTACGATGCCATGTTGTTGGCGCTGCCGGTGTCGGTCATCAGCAGCGCTGTGGCTATACCCGCCAGTGGATTCATGGACAAGGCAGGTCGTGAATTTGTGGTTTACGAAAGCTCAATCTCTGACATCCTGGGAATCTTGCTTTTCTTTGCAGTCTTGAATTCCGATGGAACGGCGACGGGAATCGTGTCTTCTCTGGCCATCAATGGATTGATCTCCATTGTCCTGGGCAGCATTTGTGCACTGGGGCTACTTTATGCCTTGTTTAGGTTGAGCGGGCACATCCGATTTATCCCCTTGCTCTCGGGCTTGTTTGCGCTCTACGCTTTGGGCAAACTCTGGCATCTATCGCCCCTGATCATGGTGCTGATGTTCGGGCTGATTCTGAACAATCCAGCCATGCTGGCACGGATAGGCTGGTTTCGAAACATGGCCAGTAGTGCTGCGTATGCCGATACGGTCAGGGAATTCAAGTCATTGACCGCTGAACTTACTTTTGCCGTGAGGGGGGTATTTTTCGTGCTGCTGGGGTACTGGACAGATCTCGGCAGTGTGAGGCATTGGGGCGCTTGGCTGGCTGCTGGGGTATTGCTGACTGGCATTTATTGGCCACGCCATTGGATGCTGACGGCACTGCGAGTGCCATCACGCCGACAGCTGACCTGGTTAGCTCCGCGAGGACTGATTTCTGTTTTGCTTTATTTCACAGCCAAAGAAGCCACTCACCCGCCTGAGTTTTTGGATGGGGCACTGATGTTGGTGGTGATGCTAAGTGCTATCGCCATGGGAATTGCCAGATGGCGCAAGCTCAATTGACTCAGCTTTGCTTGAGCTTAAAGTGCGTTTCCATTTACATCATGGCCATCGGGGTCTGAGCTGAACGCTCATCGATGTCCATTCTCTGGAGCAACACCTCCAAATTTCGCTCAAGCTCCAGTAAGGTTTGCGCATCCAACTCGCTCAAGGCTTGTGGAAGTACCCCTGAGTAGGGGCCAGGCACTTTCTTGAGTAATTTCAAACCGGCAGGCAATGCATACAGCTCGACAACCCGTTTGTCATGAGCAGACTTTTCGCTGATGATGAAGCCCGCTTTGACCAAGCCCCTGACCAGATTACTGGCTGTGGATTGATGGACATCCATGGCTTGTGCCAGTTGAGTCACGCCAATTCCAGGTTGCTTGGCAATCAAATGCATGGCCCAGATGGGTGCCCCACCAATGCCCGCACTTTTTTCCATGACTTGAAAGTGCTTACGCACCGAACTGAACACCGACCGGAATTGCCGGAGCACGCGCAGATGTGCTTCAGGTGTTGATGATGAATGGCTGTCGCTAGAAGTGACGGAAGACTTAGGACTCATGGACAGGGGTACTGCGAACTGATCGGAGTTTCTCGGATTGCCGAAAAGAATACTCCAAAACATAGGCCATCGCTGGAAGAATCAGTTGTGACTGGTTCAACGTGCAGGCTATTTTTTGTAAATTAGCGATCTGATCTGTAACGGCCCGATTCGGAAAACGGCCCTTGTCGGTGCGAAGCAAGAGATTGGGACCTGACATGTTCAAGCCGAGTCACCACATTGGCAGGCAGTTCAGCCAAGGCTGCATCAAGGAATTTACAAATCTTTGATGAGATTTCCAGTTCATCGTACTCAGGGCTCAAACCTATATGCAATGCTTTAGCGGCCAGATTAAAGCGATCCATGTGTTCACCGCCTCAGTGATTTCTTGTGACCGTCAGGTTCGCCATAACATCTTCGCGGATCATTCCCTTGCTTTTCATGAGAACCCACAACTCCTGAGCCATCAGGATGTCGGCTGCAACGAAGACGCAGATCACGATGAAAAAAACCAGGCGCATGGCGGAAAAAAATACATTTAATCAAATGTATTTTATCAGCTGACATCACAAAATGGCTCAGTAGGTACCCCTAATTGAGTTGAAGAGTGAGGAGTCATGCTCAAGTGCACGATGCAAAAAAGAAGGGCACCAGTCGCCCGGCGCCCTTCAACCTCGTTATGGCTGAGCTTGTCTCCTCAGACCCTCGCACTAGCTCGAGTACTGTGCGAAATTACATTTGAACACAGCTAATTCATCGGATTGCAACGAACCTAGGGTTGATACTCATATCGAAAACTCTTGTGAACGCGGCGGGGCAACTACCGACGTAAGCATTGACGCCAAACATTGAAACCTATGGATAAACTTCCAAATGCTTGTTGCAGCTCTGGCGAAATGTTCAAAATAGTCTGAATGAAAGCGCCGCCACAGCAGTGGGAGGAATTGCCGCAAGCAGTAATTTCCCGGCATTGACCACGCCCTCGTCAAATCGACCTTTCAGGATGGCGACCCCCGCAGGGTTTGGAGCATTTGCTATGACGGTGAGGCCTCCCCCTGTGACTGCTCCTGCAACAATGGCCACCTTGAATTCATCACTCAGACTTGGAACCAAAGAAGCCAAGTAAGTGAGCGCGGCATTGTCAGTGATGGCTGTCAGAGCGGTTGCACCGTAAAACACCGCGTTGGCACTCAAACCCATCAAAAGTGGTTGCAGCCACCAGGCCTGCTGCCCCCCAAGAACCACCAAGCCACCAAGAAAAAAAGCCACCAGCAAGGCTTCGCGCAGGATGAGTCGATCTTGGTGGTGGGCATAGGCCGATGCGTAGCCAATGAAAAATAGCAGCAGGCCCATGAAGACCACAGGATGGTGAGCAAACAGAACCACGCCCAACAAAAAGGCAAGATGCACAACCACCATCACAGGTGGAACGGTCATGAGGGCCCGCGGCGGGTCACCCAGACCTTGCAGCTCACGGCGCATGAGAAAGGTCAAAGCTGCAGCATTGAACGTGACCGCGAAAGCAGCTTTCCATCCGAAAGTCTGAAACATGAAAGGCAAGTCCCATTGCCAGGTAGTGGCAACCATCAGTACAGGAGGGGCTGCAAAATGGGTCAGCGTTCCACCGATGGATACATTGACGAAAAGCACACCCAAGGTGGCGTACTTGAGCCTTTCGCTGACCGTGAATGAAAAGACCGAGTCCCTCAGCATAAGTGCGGCTAGCGTCATAGCGGCAGGCTCGGTGATGAAAGACCCCAGCAAAGGGACAACTGAAAGCAGCAAAAAGTAGTTGCCCATGGCGGTGGGCAAAGGTGCAAGTCGGGCCGCATGCTGTACCAGCAGGCCGCAAGCCTGGAGGATCGGACGTGTGCCAGCCACCACCATGATGGCAAACACGAACAGCGGCTCGGTGAAATTGCGGGATTCCAGGTATTCGAGGGTGGTCGACTGGCCCACCATAAGCAGCATGCATGCGGTCAGCACCATCGCCCAAAAGCCAAAAACGACTTCTACTTCACCCAGCAGGTGCCATATTCCAGCGTGGCGTGGGTTTGTGTGTGCAAGATGCTCGAAAAACTTTGTGCTGAATGTGTGGACGACAGCCAACGCAAACAGTCCGGCTGCCAGCCAGGGCAGGAAGGGGTGCGACATCAAATTCTCCAGTGTCGGCAAAGGCCGATCGGTGAGGCGGCCCGACCTTCACCCTGCCTGCTGAACAAATGAACTTGCTAGCACCCAGCCATCATCTTACCAAGATACATATGCGTGAGGACTGTGGGTTTCTTTGCTGGCTGAAGGTGAGGAAGAGTTGGTGAAGACGTGACCGACTGCTATAGGACAAAGTCTTTTATGACGGCTATAGGCCGATTGCTGCCATCAGATTTGTCATGCGCCCGAGCCTACAAGATCCGGTCACATCGAAAACCCGCACAACTTTCGCTGCTCATCCCAGTCCCGTGGCAACGGGTCATGCCGGCCACGTAGCGTCTGCAGGTTGAGGTGCCGAGGTTGCTGACCATCGAGAACGGCTTCGATGATGTCCGGCGCCAGCGTGGTCATGCGAAGCGCCTCAGCCACCCATCCGGCTTCAAGTTTCATCGCCGTGGCCAAGTCCCGGATGGTGGCGAACTTTCCCTGGTCAAGAAGCTTTTGCCAGTAGAAGGCTTTGCCCAGGGTGCGGATCATGGCGATGTCCTCACCCCCGGTTCCCAAGACAGACTGTTCACCCGGAGGTAGCGTTATCACCTTGTGGTTTTGCTTTCGACGTATCGTCAAAGGAACCATCGTTACCCTCTGCTGGCCGGTGACATAGTTGCGAGCGTCTTGACCAACCTCGATGCGCACGTTGCGAAGCCTGGGGTTGTCTGGATGCATGACTGGTTCAACATTCGATTTCATGCAAACATCTCCTCTGCATTGTCCCTGGCTTCTTCCACCAGCGGATGGCAGCCGACGTCTTCACCCAGACCCAACCATCCGTCTTCGCGCCACAGGATGTCTAGTCCGCGCTCATGCAGTTGAACCCGCTCGATCAGCAGCTGCGTGATGCGCTGCTGTTCTTTGGGGAACAACTGGTCCCACACAGCGCCAATGCGCTGCATGGCCAAGACCACTTGCGCTTCCTGCAATTGGACGCCCCTTGGATGCCCCTGACACGACCGCCATGTCGCCAGCATCATCTCCGGCGCACGAAGAGCCTGGTGAATTTGCTCAAGCACAGCCGTTTCGATTTCGGCCGCAGGCAATGGACCAACATCTGTGGCACCGGGTGCAAGAGTGGCACCCGCATTGCGCCGCTTGTGCAGGTAGGGCACGTAATAGCGGTACAGCCGTCCGTTTTTCTTGCGCGTGAAGCTGTGAATCATCAACTGGCCATCGGGCGCGTGCAGCAATCCAGCCAAAAGCGCCGGATGCTGCGTGACACCCTCGCGTGGCCCTTGCTTTCGCCGATCGACAAAGGCATGCACGAGATCCCAAGTGTCCTGTTCGATGATGGCCTCATGCTGACCTGGGAAGCTGGTGTCCTTGTGCTGAATTTCGCCGAGGTAGATCCGGTTACGCAACATCTTGAAAAGGTACTGCTGATCGATCGGTCGCCCTTCTCGAAAATGACCGCTTTGCGTCTGCCATGCCTTTGTGGTGCGCCCCTCGATCGCCAATTCGCGTACCAACTCTGCAGCCGACCCATGCTCTGCATACCGGCGGAAGATGTAGCGCACCAGGTCGGCTTCCGGCTCGTTGACAAGCAACTTGCGCTCAACGACGTCATAGCCGAGAGGCGGGGTGCCGCCCATCCACATGCCTTTGGCCTTGCTTGCTGCAATCTTGTCGCGGATGCGCTCGCCCGTGACCTCGCGCTCGAATTGCGCAAAGGACAGCAGGATATTGAGCGTCAGGCGGCCCATAGAGGTCGTGGTGTTGAATTGCTGGGTGACAGACACAAAGCTCACGCCGTTGCGATCAAACACATCGACCAACTTGGCAAAGTCGGTCAGGCTTCGAGTCAGCCGGTCGATTTTGTAGACGACCACAATATCGATCCGACCGGCCTCAATGTCTGCCATCAGCCGACGCAATCCTGGCCGCTCCATGTTTCCACCCGAATAGCCGCCGTCGTCATAACCGTCAGCTACGACAGTCCAGCCCTCGTGCCGTTGGCTTGCAACGTAAGCCAGTCCGGCATCGCGTTGTGCCTCAAGACTGTTGTAGTCCTGGTCCAGGCCTTCGTCGGTCGATTTGCGGGTGTAGACAGCACAGCGTTTGCGTGGGGCAAGCGCAGGAGCCGTTGGCATGTTTCGCTGTGGTCTCATGCTGCCTCCTTCTTTTTGGTCTTGAGACCAAAAAACATGGGGCCAGACCATGGGCATCCTGCGATGACTTTGGCCACCGCCGTGAGGCTGGTAAACCGCTGCCCGCGATACTCAAAATCACGCATGCCACGCACCAGCACCTTGTGTTCAACATCGTCATAGACACGGGTGAGGATGGTTCCGGGCAGCAAGCGATCAGCCTCGCGTCGCAGGCGCGGTGGCAGGAGGCCTGTCTCCCCGATCTCTTCCAGCTTGCGGCGCACAGATCCTTTCAGGGCACCGTATGCGCGTTCCTGGATCTTGTACGCCAGGCGGGATTCAAGCCATGTGCGGTGGTGGTGATTTGGGCGCTCGTCAAAATGCTCGTCCCACAGTGCCCAAAGACTGTCCATGGGAAGGTGCGGAAGTTGAGCGACCCGAGCAGCCAGGCTGGCCCCATCGGGTTGTACTGCGTGTGTCGTCATGCGATAACTCCTTCTTGTTGATAGGGGTTCGTATTGACGCGCTGGTGGCCAGAAAAGCCAAGGTCAACCTCGTCTTTTGCGCCAACAGTGGCTGAACTGTCACATGAAGAATCCTTGGCACGCAGGCGCAGGAGCGCCACGGCGAGGAGATCAGCGATTTCTTGATGGGGGTGGCGCGGACGATCGTCGTTCGCGCAGGAGATAAGTTCGTTTTTTTGCATGGTAAGTGTCCGTGTGGAAAACACTTCTCATGCTAGGGATGGAGGGCACTCCGCGTAACGTGTTTTAGCGGGTATCAGCGTGCTGCGGCAAAGATCGACTCACGCATGACTGGCCATCCATTGGCGACGGTGTTCATCTTGTCGGTTTGCTCGACTCTGCTCGGAGTCAAACTCTTCCACAAATCGCGTCTTCCTTGAATGCAGGTCCGCAACGGCGGCTTCCCGCTCGCGCAATCCCAACCGCGCCTGCGTTTCCTGGATCAACGCAAGGCGCTGGTTTTCCAAGCTGCGCAACTGCCTTTCCAAGTCCGTCAACATCGATTGAGCGTTGTGAATTTCCGAGCGCAAGACGGCTGGATCAACGCCTTCTTGCTTCAGGTCGAACATGTGTTGGCGGTCTTTTTTTACCGCGCCAATCTTCTCGATGGTCATGCCTATTTCGGCAAAGTTCCGATCAATCGCCTGCCGGAGCGCTGCCTGTCTGGCCTTGATGTCGGCAAGCCTTCGCTTGCTATCACCAATATCGCTCACAGCCTCTCCACGGCGGTACTTGGCCGAAGACAGATCACCATGACTCTGGCCAAACAGTGAATGCTTGGGGAGTTTTTTGCCGCCATTGCCGAACAGCCATGGTGTTCGTTCTGACTTCGAATACCATCTGTCGACATCGCTTTTCGCATCTTCAAGTTCTTCATAAGCCTCTTGAAGATCATCATGTGCGCCAGAGCGCTCCGCCTTTATGGCTCGCGCATCGGCCAGCAGCCCCTCTTTTTCCTCGAACAATTGAGTTTTCTGGGCGTAGAGTGCATCAAGCTCGGCCTTGTAGTTCCGCTCAAAAATCGACAACAGTTGGCGGTCTTTGCGCAGCCCATGCTCAGTAGCGGCAACCCGCTGACCCAGCGATGCAATATCAGATCCAAAACGCTGGTCCCCAACTGCCGTGGCCTGTTGTCTGATCTGTGCGATCTCTTTGTTGAGTTGACTGGCGTCGAACCGACGATCGGCCTGCGTTAAATGGAGAGCGCGCTGCTCACGCTCATACCGAGGGTAATCAATCTTAATGCGGGAGTTTCTGATGAAGCTTTTGACGGCAGCGAACATGCTTTATCCGATCCTCGCCTTCATTGGCTTGCGTCACCGCGCGAACCAAACTGATCAAAGCTGTCCGACACAACTTCATCTTGCCACGACCTATCCCATGGTCGCGGCGCGGCGCTCTCAAGCAACAGCAGGGACAGGACGCGATCACGGGCACCGTAAGTGTGCTTGAACTCGGTCAGTGTGATGTCGGAATGTTCTTCTGGGCACCAGACATCGGCGGGCATGTCGACGCCATTCCACTCCTGCGCAATGTCCGGGTCAGCTGCCAGCGTTTCTGGCAGTGGTTCTTGCGGATCATCGGTACGCCGAATGCGTGCCCCTGTTTTCTTGGCACTGCTGCTACGCCACTCGTACTTGGCAAAGCCGTTGTCCCAATAAACCAGGATCGCGCGCTGCGGCGTGAACTTCACGAAACGGATGCACAGGGACTCGAATGAGACCTGAAAGCGTTTGGCCAGATTACTCAAGTGATGCAAATCGATGCGTCGGTCGGAGATCGCGTCGCGCAGCAAGTCACCGGGGATCAGCAGGTTGCTGGCGAAATCGTCGGCCTCGCGCTCGATGGACCGCATGCGGTCAGCGCCGGAGTAGATGCTCTCCTTGTCACAGCTGAAGTTCGGCCCCTGGCTACGGTGTAGGACGAAGTGGCCCAGTTCATGGGCAATGGTGAACCGCTGGCGCTGTGCGGATGAATGGCCGTTGTAGAAAATGCCCCACTCGGCTGCGTCATTTGGGTTGCGCGCCAGCATGCCTTCACAGCTGGCAAGGCCATGCGCCATCGGTGCCTTGATTTCACGAACGCCCTGGCCGTAGGGTGTGTCCGGCAGCATCTGACGTACAAGGTCCAGGTCGATGGCGTCAGGTGCAGAGCCTTGGTGCCATGCGCGCATCCACTTGTGGATGTTGTTGGCCGCGATGGGACCGGTAAGGGCTTGCACCGTGCTCAAGACTCAGTCTCCGCCTTTGCCCTTATCAGGGAACGCGATCTGGAGCAGCTGCCGGTAGCGATCTTTCTCCTCGTCGGTCATGCCCGCGTACTCCCGGAAGAACTGGACGTCCTCAGGGCTGGCTTGGGGCACCTGCTGCAGAGGTTCGCCCATCACATCCTCCATCGTCACACCCAGCACCTTGGCCAAGCCGTGGACGCGCTCGGCAGATGGGCGCTGGCCTTCCTTCATCTCCAGTTCCCAGATGTAGGCCTTGGTGCAGCCGACAGCATCGGCTACTTGTTGGAGGGTTAAACCCTTCGCCTCGCGGAGACGCCGCAGGCGTGCCCCGAATACCGAAGCCATGACGTTGCTCCTATTTGCTGGATGTTTGGACTTTTTGAGTATAGCAGCGAGAAACGGATTATCGCCACATGTACCACCCTGATTGACAAGCGGAAATGCGCGGGACACAATCACGCTGTATCACGTTACTTTACTTGTACGCGATACCTGTTTAGTCATTTTATCGACTTGTCGCTGGCCAGCGCATCCAGACCTCACGGTCCGCAGACCTCCGACGCTTTCTCGGAATGGACCGCCAACATGAAAAAAACCTGGATTGATTTGCTGTACGAGTTGCCCGTGGACGCCACCTTGCGTGAGTTCCTGACGGGGCATGGGCTGATGATGCCCGACGACTTTGCCTGGACCGACAAGCCGGAAACCACGCAGGCCCTGATTGCAGCCTTGCTCGGCTGCCCGGACATTGGCGTGCGTGACACGGTGGCCGCCAAGCTGCGTGCCAGCGTCACCCTCGGCGATTCGGCCGGAACGCAGGCCATGTTCCAGGTGGCCACCGGCAGTGGGGCCGCTTTGACGACACTGGCCACCTGCAAAAGCGATATCCATCGCTCGTTCTGGCTGTATGTGAAGCACCCTGAATTGTTCGACCGTGCCGGTGACGTCGACCACTTCGAACGCCAATCAGCCAACGCCCAGCAGCATGACCTGGGCGTCAAAACTATCCCCGACACATCGAATACCGCGCTGGCGGCATTGCGCGCCGATGTTTCGGCCTTTTACCAGCGCGAGTTGCAATGCGGTGACCGCAGCAAGGCCTACGTCATGGAGCGCAGCCCTGGTGTGTTCCTGCTGAGCGTGCACGTGAAAGACCTTTCCACGGTCCAACTGGAGTTCCAGGGAGATGACCTCAAGCGCCGGGTTGGCAACCCCAACATCCATTCGGTGTTGGAATATTCAGCCCGCACTGGCGTCACCCGATCTTTGGTCAAGGGCGGCACCAAGTACCACCAGATGCTGCTCAAGGCATTTGCCGAGCATCTGCTGCACACGAGCCTTGATGCGCAGCGATTGATGGCGCCGACACTGGATCTGTCAACACTTCGCCTCGGGTTCGATGTGCCGCAGGCGCAGGTCGATGGTTTCAATGTCCTCCAGGTGAAGTCCATCAGCCTGATGAGTCCTGACAACCAGTTGAAAGTTGACTGTACGGCCATGGCGGCAAGCGAGCACCGCTGCGTGACCGATCTCTTGGCAGAAAAGCTGCCCGGCCCATTGGCGGAGAACTGGATGGTCACGGCCGCGCAGATCAACCTTTACTACCCGCCCGAGCCGGGCAAAGCCAGGGCCAAGGTTGTGACCATTGAAATCACCCGCAAAGGTCGGCTGAACCTGCACAAGTTCGACGCGGCATTGCAGTCGCAGTTGGAAGGCTACCTGGTTGCCTTGGGCATCCTCAGCAAGGGACAGACGCTCAACCCGCAGGACATGGCCACGAGCGACACGTCCAATCTGCAGCCTGCCTACGAGGACTGATCGATGTCGGCTCACCAAGCATGGTCGTTGGTCTGCCGACTGTTCAAGGTTGGCTCGCCAGTGTTCAAAGCAGCGCTATCGCCCGCTGAGGTGAATGCCTGCGCCAGCCTGGGCCCAGCGATCAAGCCGACGGTCATCAGCCAGACATTCGCACTGTGTCCTTACTGCCAACTGCGCAGCGGCCAAATATGCCAGTGCCCGGAATGCGGTCCCACAGTGCTCTCGGCGGAGGATCGTGCTGCCCTGATGTTGGATGAGGGATGGCTCAGGTCAAAGCTGCGCATGGCCATGGAAATCGAAAGTCGCGACGGCATCACCGAAATCTGTGACGGCGTCTGGCGGTTGGGTGATGCACGTCGCTCGCCGGTGTTGCTGGCCAGGAGTCTGACTCGACTGTGGTCGGATCCGTCCATCTTTGACAGGGTTCGCGTGGCAGGTGCCGACATCCGAGTCATTGCACCCAAGACGCGGGAGGTTCGCGGCAACCCGTTTTCCGCAGGCGTCGAGTGGCTGCCGCTGGATGAACGTTTCACCCTTTACGGTGGTGGGATTGCTTTCATCGGTTTCGACACGGGCCAAGCCCCGCTGATCGCGGCTGAACCTTGGGCCGCCTACCTGGGACCCTTCTCGTCGGACTTCAGGTGGGTGACGCTTGATGACTGGCCACATGGTCCTATCCGATGCACGGATGGCCAGGCGGCCATCTTCAGGGCGCTCTGGTCATTCAAAGGCGTCAAGGTGAACGCTGAGCGCATCATGCTCAAGGCTGGCCAGGACAGCGCGAAACCCAACGACCTGTTCAAGGTCAAGAATGAGAACAAGGGCAAGCCTGAATACGAGGGGCCGCTACACGCCTACCGGACGCTTGTGAAATCGACACAGCGTCCTGGGGAATACTGGATGCCTTGCGCATCCACTGATGAATGAGACCAAACCAAGGAGGAAATAATGTTCGGAAGAAGTATTGATAAAAGCAAAGGCTTGCTGTTCTGCACGAACGATCTTAGCCAGACGCTGCGTGGCACCTCAGATGAAATCCGCAGGGACGTTGAAAGCCTTCCACCTGACAGGTTCCTCAACACAGCACCCGAGGATCTCAAAAACCATCTTGCAGCAAAGTACCGTATGGAGCCGATTGATCTCCTCCGAGACCAGTGGTACGCCGAACATCACGAAATGCAGGTCGATGTTCGCTATGACTCTAATCGTTGGATTGACGACAAGAGTCGTCCGTTCATGGTTCCCGGAGAGCGGGTCGAGGTGCGCGTGCCCTTCGAGGGTGACGCCGAGTTGTTCTATGCCCAACCGAATACCTCAACCTCAAATCCACCACGAGCTCTCATCGAGAAGAACGAGTTGGTACTTCGCTACGACTCGCCCGCTGACGCGCCGCGCGATGTCAGGCCATTGATTGATCGGATGCTGGCAGATATTGAGCAATACCTCGGATGGCAACGCGCAATGATTGAAGCGCACAACAACGGGCTAGCCGGCATTGCGGAGCAGGCAATCCAGCAACGGCGAGAGCGATTGCTGGCTCAGTCCCAGCGTGCGGCATCCCTTGGCATACCGGTCAGGCGACGCGAGGATGCGCCAAAAACGTACGCGATACCAACTACGCGCAAGAAGGCAATTCCTGCACTTCCCCCGGCGAGTGCCGCACCGTTCACACCGGAGCCGACTTGGGCGATGGAGCAGTACGAACAGGCCCTCAAAATCATGCAAGACATGACGCTTGTCATGGAGCGCAGCCCTGATGCCTTCAAGACTATGGACGAAGAAGCGCTTCGACAGCACTTTCTAGTTCAGCTCAATGGTCAGTTTGAGGGTAAGGCCACGGGCGAGACGTTCAATATGTCCGGCAAGACCGACATCCTGCTGCGCGAGGGCGAACGCAACGTTTTTATCGCCGAGTGTAAGTTCTGGAAGGGGCCAAAGGCCTTTGGAGAAGCTATCGATCAACTACTGAGCTACGCCACATGGCGAGACGGCAAGACGGTAATCCTGGTGTTCAATCGCGGCACCGAGATGTCAACGGTTCGCACAGGCGTTGACGCGAGTGCCAAGTCACACAGCAACTTCAAACGCATGGTGAACTGGCCTCACGAAAGTGGATTCCGCTACGTGTTTCATGCAAATGGTGATAGCAATCGCGAATTGATTGTTACCGTGCTTGTTTTCCACGTACCAAAATAAACCGTCCAGCATCAAAAGTACCGCAGCCGGGGCTGGTACTGTTGATCTTTATAACTAGATATTCGGCAGGAGAGTCAGATGAACGCGTGGCAAATTGTAGGAGGCATCGTTTCGATACTAGGGACGGTCTTGATGTTCTACGGGTCTTACCAACAAGCACAAGGCGACAAAAAATTTCAGGACACAGTCGGAAGCTTTGTCGATAAACGTGAGGCAGAGGATGCTCCAGAGCTCGTAGCGCTTGCTGTTGAAAAAAAAGATGCCGACTACCTCGTCACCGTGCAAAACGTTGGTCGAAAACCGGCGACCAACGTAAAGGTGATCTTCTCCGACGAAAGCACCCCAAGTGTTTTTGTAAGCAACTTGATATCAGGCGCCCAGGAAATCCCTCAGAACACAAAATTCACCTTACCGCTCAACCTGTTCACAGGATTGAATCTGGTCATGAAGTTACCAAACTCTGTACCGGGATACAAGGAAGATTTGGAAGCATCGCTTCGTAAATTTAATGCTGGAGAAATGGCATTCATTCCTCGTTTCTACATTCAGTATTACCATGGCGAAAAGCTAATCACCTCACCCAGGTATTACCTTGTTTTGGAAAAGCAGGCGGGACTGATTCACTTTGGCAAAGATGAATGAAATGGTGTGCCGACCATCCTGTATTGAACTCCGTTCCGCTAATGGATTGCCCCTCCAAGTGGCATGACGAACTCAAAAAATCGACACACGCATAAGTCGTTGTCGCTCAAGGTATTGTGCGTGTGCTGTGGCGAAAGAGTTGGCGTATCTTTGCAGAGAACAGAGGGCAGAAAAGAGTCGAACTGGCCGAAGTGGGCTCCAGCCGTGACCACCCCGTGGCACACGCACAATGCGCCTGTTCCCCGCGTGTACTGGGGGAAGCCCAAATGAAAACGCCCAACTGAGAGCAGTCGGGCGTTTGTATATGGTGGTGGAGTATAGCAGCACCGCAAACACTCATCCCGAAGGTGTGAGGCTTGTTGTCCTGAAAACACTCCCCGAATGAGGAAATCGGGGCGCTTCCGAGGTTTTGCTCTAACTTCCTCGCTGGTTAGGAGAAATTCCTGCCACCACGCGTGTCGGCCACTTGGTGGCCAACAATCCTTTTAATTATATCGCGCCATCTGTCACGCATCATTGCAAAGACTACCCACGGGTTTAAAAATTTGGTAGACTGCCAGATCTTTTAAACCAAACCCTAGGAGGCATCATGATCGCAGATCGCATTCGGCAAGCACGATTGGCTGCAGGTCTGACCCTGGGTGCTTTGGGTGAAAAAGTCGGTGTCTCGCACACAGCGATCCAGAAGTACGAGAAGGGGTTGCTAACGCCTTCTTCCTCTCAACTCCTCAAGCTGGCGCGTGCCTGCGACGTCCGCACCGAATACTTCTTTCGCACCCACTCCGTCGAACTGCTTGAGCCAGAGTTCCGTAAAACGGCGGCCTTTGGCAAGACGGCACAGGATGCACTAAAGATCAAGGTCGTGGAGTTGGTGGAGAAGCGTGTGGAACTTCTCGGGGCTTTTCCAGAATTGCCTCTATTGGTGTTCGCCCCTCCGGTCGGACTCCCTGAACACATTCAGGCGCTGGATGAGATCGAAGCACTTGCCGACCAGGCACGCAACGCTTGGCAGTTGGGAATGAACCCCATTGGGGACCTCACAGACACTCTTGAAGGTCTTGGTCTGCTGGTCATCGTCGTTGATGAAGAACACCCTGGGTTCTCTGGCCTGACCGCCAAAGCCCGCACCGACGATGGTCGGGAATTCCCGATCGTGGCCGTCTCAAAACGGTGGCCAGGCGATCGGCAGCGGTTTACGCTGGCTCACGAACTGGGGCATTTGCTGCTTGAGGGACGGCTGGCTGCTGGCCTTGATGAGGAAAAGGCCTGCAACCGGTTCGCGGGAGTCTTCTTGGCACCACGCGTGGCCGTGCATCAATTGCTGGGGCAGCAGCGCCACGCGCTAGAGTGGCAGGAGCTCTATGTGCTCAAGCATGAGTTCGGCCTATCGATGTCTGGCTGGCTGCAACGAGCCAAGCAGTGTGGCGTGATCACCGATGCAGCGCATCTCATGATGTTCAAACGCTTTTCTGCCAAAGGCTGGCGCAAGAACGAGCCAGGAAACCCATTACCTCAGGAGCATCCCCGACTCTTCGATCAGCTGGTTTACCGCGCTCTGGCAGAGCAATACATCTCTGAAGCCAAAGCAGCGGAACTGCTGGGCATCCCGATGATGCGCTTCCACAAAGAACGTCAGTTGGAGTCATCGGATGCGGTTGCTCATCAGTGATGCCAATATTTTGATCGACATGGAAGCCGGGGCGTTGATGGGCACGCTCTTTCAGCTTCCCATGCAGTTCGGCATCCCTGACCTGCTGTATTACGAAGAAATTGAACCGGGCAGCCCAGGACTTGAAAACCTGGGCCTACAAATCATGGAGGTCAGCGGCGACTTCGTGGCGTATGCCCAGCAGTTGCCAGCCCAGCACAATCATCTGCTTCCAGCGAAAAACGGTCCCAAGCCCAGTCACAACGACTACTTAGCTCTGGCACTTGCGAAGCAAGAGGTCTGCACCCTGCTGACGGGTGACACCAATTTGCGAATTGTCGCCAACAAGGAGCAGGTCAACGTCATGGGCACCATTGGGCTGTTGTGCGCCATGATTGAAAACCAGTTGCTGACGGTCGACGACGCCTTCAAGGCGCTTGACAGAATGAAGCTTGGTAAGCGCCGGTTGCCCTGGCCAGAAGCCGAAAAAATGCTCAACGCCTTGCGCTGAGCACAACATCCACGGCGACGGAACAGCCACTAATTTCGCGCACGTTCGATCTCCATACGTTTTGCTGTATGGAGATCACCGATGCCAATCAAATACTGCCGTTCCGGCCTTCTATTCTGACCAAGTCAGCCAACGAATCTAGGACCACTAAGACTGCTGGCGTAGCTACCAAACCAAAAAATTCTTAACGAGCGCCCTTGAGATCAGTAACGATCATTTTCCCCCCTTCATTGATGACCATGAATTCGACCTTATCACCAGGCTTCACATTGGCGAGTAACGCTTTGTCTTTGGCTGTAAACACCATGGTCATGCCGGGCATGTCCATGTGCTTAATGGGGCCGTGTTTGATGGTGACTTTGCCAGCCTCAAGGTCTATTTTCTTGACTTCGCCTTCGGTCATCGACGCAGCGGGCTGCGACATATCCATCTTGCTGTGATCCATGGTGGTCTGTGCCATGCTGCTCACAGGCAGCGCGATGCCCAAGGCCAAGGCGGAAACGGTGGTGATTTTCTGGATGATGTTCATGGTTATCCTCGTGGGTAGGTGTTGAAAACAGTGGTGCTGCCGTCGCGCTGGATTAGCAGCACCTGATACGCATCGCGTCGGTTGTCATAGGATGGACCGTCCATGCCTGGCGACCCAACCGGCATGCCTGGCACTGACAGTCCCAAGGCTTTGGGTTTTTCTTTGAGTAGGCGTTGGATGTCTGCAGCGGGCACGTGGCCCTCGATCACATAGCCCTGGATCAATGCCGTGTGGCAAGAGCCAAATTTCTGCGGCATACCAAGGCGTGCGCGTGCGGCGTTGTTGCCTTGATCAATCACAGTGGCCTCAAAGCCGTTCTTTTCGAGGTGCGCGATCCAGTCTTTGCAGCAGCCGCATTTGGGGTCTTTCCAGACCTGCAGGGTTGCTGGTGCGGCGTAGGCGAGCATGGTCGAAGGCACAAGTGCCAGCACAGCGATACCGGCAAGCCACGCGCGCCGGGTGGTATGAACCCTTGAGTGCAGTCGAGACATGGGACGCTCCTTGCTGATTGCTCAAACTATTTCTTGCTGACTTTGACTTGACCCTTCATACCGGCCTCGTAGTGCCCCGGCATCAGGCAAGCAAAATTCACGGGGCCCGCCTTGGTGAACTGCCAGACGATTTCTCCCTGCTTTCCAGGAGCCAGCGTGACCTTGCTGGGCTCGTCGTGCTCCATGTCAGGGAACCTCTTCATCTGTTCCAGGTGTTCCAGCAATTCTTGCTGAGTACCCAGACTCAGTTCGTGTTTGACCTGACCTTTGTTTTTGACGATGAAACGCACCGTCTCGCCTTGCTTGACCTGAATATCAGAGGGCGTGTAACGCATGTTGTCCGTCATCTCGACGGTGACGGTTCGGCTGGCTTTGCTGGCCACGCCGGGTTTTCCAATGGCAGTCTCGTCACTGTCGTGGCCGTGACCACCTGCATGGGTACCACCTGCAAAAGCAGCACTGGACAACGCCAGCGCGGCGATCAAGGTTAAGGGACGAAGGGTTCGGGTCATCTGGGTCATTGCGATTTCTCCTGGGTTGAATGAAAAGGATCAGTGGTTGTCGTGGCCGCCGCCGCTTGGCTTGCGCACTTTTACTTCCGTTGGGGTGAGCGGCTTCTCGGCGCGTGGCATGGATTGCCCGCCTTCCGACTTGAAGCGGGCGGGTTCGGCCAGTGGCCCGGTGTATTCGTGCGCAACCGAGCCTTCCGGGTGCTTGAACCAGCCCGGATTGCTGTAATCACCGGGCTTTTGGTCGCGGCGTACCTTGAGCACGCTGAACATGCCGCCCATCTCGACCGAGCCGAACGGGCCTTCGCCGGTCATCATGGGCGCGGTGTTGTCAGGAATGGGCATTTCCATCTCGGTCATGTCGGCCATGCCGCGCTCGCCCATCACCATGTAGTCTGGAATCAAGGAATTGATCTTCTTGGCGATCCCTCGATGATCAACACCGATGAGCGTGGGCACATTGTGACCCATGGCATTCATGGTGTGGTGACTCTTGTGGCAATGGAAGGCCCAGTCGCCTTCCTCGTCGGCGAGAAATTCGATCTGCCGCATTTGGCCGACCGCGACATCGGTGGTGACCTCGTACCAGCGAGTGCTCTTGGGAGTTGGCCCGCCATCTGTGCCAGTGACGAGAAACTCGTGCCCGTGCAGGTGGATCGGGTGGTTGGTCATCGTCAGGTTGCCGATACGAATGCGAACCTTGTCGTTCAACCGCACATTCAATGAATCGATGCCGGGAAAGATTCGGCTGTTCCAGCTCCACAGGTTGAAGTCCAGCATCGTCATGATCTTGGGCGTGTAGCTCCCAGGGTCGATGTCGTAGGCGTTGAGTAGGAAACAAAAATCCCGGTTCACTTCATCGATCAGCGGATGCTTGGCCTTGGGGTGCGTGATCCAGAAGCCCATCATGCCCATGGCCATCTGCGTCATTTCATCCGCGTGTGGGTGATACATGAAGGTGCCGGGACGACGCGCGACAAATTCATACACAAAAGTTTTACCTGGTTGAATGGCGGGTTGATTCAGTCCAGCAACTCCATCCATACCATTGGGCAAACGTTGTCCATGCCAGTGAATGCTGGTGTGCTCAGGGAGCTTGTTCGTCACAAAGATCCGCACGCGGTCGCCCTCGACCACTTCGATGGTGGGGCCTGGGCTTTGCCCGTTGTAGCCCCACAGGTGGGCCTTGAAGCCTGGGGCCATCTCGCGCACCACTGGCTCGGCCACCAAGTGAAACTCTTTTACGCCGTTGTTCATACGCCAGGGCAAAGTCCAACCGTTGAGTGTCACCACCGGGTTGTATGAGCGCCCAGTATTGGGCACCAGTGGCGGCATGGTGTCAGGGCTGGTTTGAATGACGGGCTCTGGCAAGGCTGCAAGTGCCACGCGGCTCACAGCACTGGCTGCAACTGCACCACCAGCGATACTGGCCAATCGGAAAAAATCTCTTCTGGATGTCATTGCTTTACTCTCGTGTTCAATGTCCAGCCGCGCCAGCGCTAGGCGCGCTGGTCATCACGGACAGGGAGGTCGTGGTGGGGCGGCCGATCAACGATGCCTGCAAGGCTGCGTCCGCCAGCCAGTACTGCTGCTGCGCAGCGATGGCGGCGGTCACGGTGCCGACTTGATCACGAGCATCGGCCATCAGCTCAAAGACACCAATCAGCATGCCGTTGTAGCGAAGTTGGTTTTCATCGGAGATCACACGGCGCACGGGCAGCACTTCATCCCGGTAATGCTTGGCCACATCAAATGATGTGCGATAGGCCGAATAACTCTCGCGCAAGTGCGAGCCCGCCGCGCGCACCGTGGCCTCCAGTTGATTGGCCGCCGCGAGCGTGCGGGCATTCCACGCATCGCGCTGCATGCCGCCCCAGTCGAAAATTGGTAAGCGAACCGCCACCTCGAATCCGCGCGGTTCGGTTCGGGTTCCTGCTGCGTTGTCAAATACCGTATTGCGCCGCGCGGTCAGTTCGATGTCGGTGAAGCTGGTGATGATGTTCAAGCCTTGTGCCTTGCCCGCGCCAGCCAGTGCGCTTTGCGCCAAACGAATGTCCAGACGACCATTCGTCGCCAATGCGCCGACCGTATTTGGTTCGAGCGGCGCTTTGGGCAAATCGGGCAGACGTTCGGGCAGTTGGAGTTGTTGCCCCTGCGCCTCATCAAGCCCCAGCAAACGAATCAGCTCCTCCCGGCTCGCGGTCGCTTGGTGTTGGGCCGTCGCCAGGCGGGTAGCGGCATCGGCATAGAAAGATTGCTCACGGGCACGACTGATGCGGTTGAAGTTGCCTACCGACTGCATGCGCCGCGCGAGTTCGGCACCTGCCTCGGCGCTTTCAAACACCTGTCGCGCGTAGCTCAGGGCCTGCTGAGCCGCCACGGCACGCACCCAGGCTTGGCGTACCTGCGTCACGCGATCCACCACCTCAGCAGAAAGACGGAATTGCGCCTGCTCAATGCGGCGCTCGGCGATGCCCGTGCGGGCAGGCAAGGTCAAGAGATCCAGCAGACCAAACGAGAGCGAGCGCGCCAACTCCAGCTCATCACCAACCACCATGCGCTCAAAACTGAAGATGGGGTTGGCAATGCGGCCGACCTGTGCGGCGTCGGCGGACTCCGCCCAACCTTGCGCCAGCAGGGCTTGCAAGGCGTGGCTGTTGGTCAATGCGAGCTGCACAGCTTCTTTCTGCCCAAGGGGTTTTGCCAGCAATTGGGCAGCGAGCTGTGCGCGTTGCTCACGTTCCTGATTGCTTTGGGCCAAGCTCAATTGCCCGTCAGTGAAGCCGGTGGTCTCGGTATTGACGCGGTTCACGTTCTGCTCAAGGCTGACGCTGGCACAGCCAGACAAAACCCCGATAGCAACCACGGACACCGCCAGCTTGGCGCGATGAGATGAGAGCAAGCGCTTCATTGCTTGCCTCCCTCATGGTGACCGGCATGCGGATTGGCCGCCGGTGGCGTATCGGGCGCTGGCTGTCCAGTTGCGGCTTCCTTGGCGTAGGCGCGCCAGCCGCCAATCCGGCCAACCCGGTCATTGGCCTCACGCCAGGACTGCACCGCCTGATCGGTGTAGCCCTGATAACTCGCCAATGCAGAGGCGTACTGCAACTTGGTCGGCAATGGATTGGCCTGAATTTTTTCCACTGGCGCGGCCAGTGCGGCACCGGTAGCCAGCACGCAGAGCCACGGCAACAGACTTCTGGACAGGGACGAAGGGTTTGGCATCACCGCAGGCTCCTTTCAATTTGTTGAAACATGAGAAGAGTTTGGGCCACCACCCCTGTCAGGAGGGTGATTCCAAGATGACATTTATGTCATCTTGCTGCCATAAAGACAAAATTCTGTCAGACTAACCGGTAGAAATAGATGGAGCAGGCCCGTGAAAATATTGATCGTTGAAGACGAACCGAAAACCGGCGAATACCTGCGCCAAGGGTTGAATGAAGCCGGTTTTGTCGCGGATTTGGCGGCCACTGGCAGTGACGGGCTGCACCTGGCGTTGCATGGCGAATACGACCTAGTGATCCTGGACGTGATGCTGCCGGAACTGGATGGCTGGCAGGTGCTGGCATCACTGCGGCGGCGCGGGCTGGAAATGCCGGTGCTGTTTCTGACCGCCCGCGATCAGGTGGAAGACCGTGTGAAGGGGCTGGAGTTGGGAGCCGACGATTACCTAGTCAAACCGTTTTCTTTTGCCGAGCTGTTGGCCCGCGTGCGCACCATCCTGCGGCGTGGACGAGGCGGCGGACTGGACAGCAATGTCCTGCGCGTGGCCGATCTGGAGCTGGACTTGCTGCGCCGCCGCGTCACGCGAGGCGGAAAGCGCATTGACCTGACGGCCAAGGAGTTCGGTTTGCTGGAATTGCTGATGCGCCGTCAAGGCGAAGTGCTGCCGCGCTCATTGATTGCCTCGCAGGTGTGGGACATGAATTTCGATTCGGACACCAATGTCATCGAGGTGGCCATGCGCCGACTGCGACTGAAGGTTGACGACGGGCAGCCCGTTAAATTAATCCAGACAGTGCGAGGTATGGGCTACGTGCTGGAAGTGCCGCAGGAGCCTTGAATGTTGCGCCGCCTTTCGCTGATCCGCCGTCTGACCCTGTTCTTCACCCTGGTGGCCGCCAGTGTGGTGCTGGGATTGGGCGGGCTGTTCATGACGGCGGCGGACCGTCATTTCATCGAGCTAGATCGCAGCGTACTGCAAGACAAGCGACACCTCATCGACGACATCCTGGCCAGCGCCAATTCTGCCGAGGACCTGCGTTGGCGGCTCTCCGAAGCGCTCAACCATCATCACGGGCTGTTCGCACGGGTGACCACTCCGACAGGCCAGGCCCTGTTTCAGACCGAGGGCTTTCCGGAACCGGATCGCTGGCTGTTGCCTGAGCACGAAACGCTCCTTCATACCTTGACGAGGGAGCAGCACGGACAGCAGCAATACCGCACCCAGCAGTTCCGTGCCCAGGCGCAGTACGCGCCCGAGTCCCCACTGGTGATCACACTGGCCATGGATACGATTCACCATCGGCATTTTCTGGATGATCTGCTGCGCACCTTTGCGGTGTATGCCCTGGCCGCCATTCTGGCCAGCGGGCTGCTCGGATGGGCCGCCGTCTACTACGGTCTGGCCCCCCTGCGCGCGATCAAAGCGCATGCGGCTGCAGTGACGGCGCAACGCTTGCAGGCGTGCATGCCGGTGCAGGCCGTCCCTGCGGAAATGGCCGATCTGGCTCAGACACTCAATCAGATGCTGGAGCGTCTGCAGGACGACTTTCGTCGCTTGTCGGAGTTTGCTTCGGATTTGGCCCATGAGTTGCGCACCCCGATCAGCAACATGCTGACGCAGACCCAGGTGACCCTGGCGACCCCGCGCGAGAACGCCGCCTACCGTGACATCCTGGCCTCCAATGCTGAGGAGTTGCAGCGCCTGGCCCGCATGGTGGCTGACATGCTGTTTTTGGCTAAAACCGAACGGGGTGTGGATCTGCCGCACAAGGAACGCTTCATGGCGGCCGATGAAGCCCGGGCTTTGCTCGACTTCTACGAGGCGGTGGCGGACGACAAAGACATCCGCCTCACGGTGCAGGGCAACGGCAGCATCGAGGGGGATCGCCTGATGTTCCGCCGCGCGTTGAGCAACCTGCTGTCGAATGCGCTACGCCATGCCCCGGCAGGTGGCCACGTCCGGATCATGGTGGCTGAGCGGCCAGCCGGCACCGAGGTTTCTGTGGATAACGATGGCGAAGACATCGATCCCCAGGTGCTACCGCGACTGTTTGACCGCTTCTACCGCGCCGACCCCGCGCGTGCTCATCCGACCTCCGATGGTGCTGGGCTCGGCTTGGCCATCACCAAAGCCATTGTCGAGGCGCATGGCGGCCTGATCAGTGTCACTTCTGCGCAAGGCGTCACGTGCTTTTCCATGGTTTTTCCACACTCAGACGAGTGATGTTTTTCACACATTTTTTGGATTGACCGTTGAGAAGAAGCCAAGCAGCCTCGGCCTCTCTGCGATTAACCAGACCTGGCAAGACTCGGCCTCCTCCGTAAACCCAGCGCCGCAGCTCCGTACTGGCGGCGGTCCAGTCCCTCTGGTTCACCCGACGTCGCAGGGTCGACGTTTGCAAACGTCCCGCCCCAAGGTTAAAAGTGAAGTCAACGATGGCCGAAAGTCGCCCTTCGGGTTCGGCGGCGAGCACCGGGCAGTAGCGCAGCGTCGCGGCGAGCGCCGTTTGCAGGTCGTGCGCCAGATAGACCTCGGCTTCGGTCTCGGTGATCGGCAGGTGCGTCGGCTCGCACAGATGGCCATAGCCAATCGTCCAGTACCCTGCGGGGCAGATGTACGGGTGTGCGCGTCTAGGATCGACCTTCGGCACGCGATGGAATCCCTCGAAGCGCTTGGCCAGCTCGATGGCCGTTTTCGGCACTTCGCTCACGAACGCACCCGGTCGAACACGCGCCCGAGGAACCAGAAGTTCAGTACACCATGCGCAACGCACAGCTGATTGAGGCCAGCGCTTCAGAGCCCGAGGTGTACGTGGCCACAGCCACAGGGTTGCAAGAGATTGGCATCACCACTCAGCCACCACGCACAACACGCGAAGGCACCAAGCAAGCCGTGCTGATCGGGCTACTCAGCCGCGCCGAGGGCGCCACGCTGCCGCAGATGACCGAGGCAACAGGCTGGCAGGTTCACACCGTGCGCGGTGCGATGGCAGGCGCACTCAAAAAGAAGCTGGGGCTAGAAATCACCTCAGAGAAGCAGACCGGCACAGACCGCGTCTACCGAATCACCACCACAACCGTTTGAGGACCTCATGAACCCCATCACTATCACCATCGAATCCATGCCCACGACCATCAACTTCGATGGCCGCGAATTGCAGGTCCAAAAGCTCAGCATCCCGCTGCCCTTTGGCCGCAAGCCTACAGACATCTCCGACATTGCCGCTTGCGGCGTCGAGGCGGTCTACGTGACCGAGATCCGGGAGATGGATCCCGAAGAATTTGATGGCTTCAAATTGAACCTTGGCAAGTCTCGCGACTGGCTCAAAGGCAAGGGAGGCGATTACTGGGATGGCCGGTTGTGCGTGATGGTGCACGCACCTGGTCGCCCTTACTTGTTCATCGATCCATCCGGAGGAGACAGCGTTCGCTATCTCGCGCGTCTGGGCTGATCAGTTGCGAAGAAGCAACTGATCAGAAAGATTAAGCGCGGACACCGGCAGCATCTTTACGCGCATTGCGGAACTGCAGACCTGACGCAAATGTAATCACCAGCACATCTTCATGTCAGAGCCGCTCGACAGAATACAGGACGTGCATTCGCACAAGGTGCTTTGAGTAACGTAGCACCTGTATTCAAGAAAGGACCTGATATGAACACCCGCATCACTTCGCTCTTCGCTGCCGTCGTGCTCAGTACCCTGGCATCGACCGCTTTTGCCACCGACTCGCTGGCAGGCAATGTCGACAAGACCTACCGCCTGAAGGACGGTGGCACCGTATTCGTTTTCAAGGACGGAAAGATGGCAGTGGCCGACAAGTTCGACCGCGCCGTCCATCTCCCCAAAGGCCAAGTCCTGGAGGCGGCTGACGGTCAGAAGATCGTCATGACCAGCAGCGAAAGCGCGCGTCTCGACTTCCAGCTGCGCCAAGGTCACGAGAACTGACCTGTCATTTAGGCATGCCCCGTTTGAGGTACTGCCTTTCGTTCCTTTTGGGGGACGATGTCTCACGAGTCTTGGCGATGATCAATCGATCTTGCCAAGGCTCGTGAAATCTCTGCCATTAGAAACTTCGACCTAGCCAACCCGGTCTTTGCAAGATACGGCTACGAACGATTGCTTCGATGTCTTCGTTTCCGGTTACGCATCCTGCGCCGGAACCGATCCGTACACATCTGGAAGATGCAATAAAAAATCAGCACCGACACGGTGGCAATGGCACTCGAAAGAATGTCCCAAAGGCCCTGTGCATGCGATTCACCAAGCAATTGAACGCATCCGCATCAGGTCAATGTGATCAGATGGTGATACCGGCCTCGCTCCATGGAACGATTGGCATGTGCAACTCGGCGCTTACCAGCAAGCCACTGGAATCCGTCTGGCAGGACTTCCCACATGCCCGCTGCAACGGTTAAATAATATTTTTTCCTACTAGGAGATCCTTTATGGAACATCCACATGAAGGTCATGAGGCGCCACCGAGCTTTTGGACCACGCGCTATGCGATTGGACTGCTGGTAATTGGAGGGGTAGCGGCCTACTTCCTACTCACGGAGCATCTGGCCCACGTAGTGGGTGCTTTGCCATTTTTGCTGTTGCTAGCCTGCCCCTTGATGCACGTATTCATGCATGGCGGTCATGGAAGCCATGGACATCACCACCATGATTCCAGCAGTTCAGAACCACGCAAACCAGGAGAACCATCATGAACCACTCAGAATCGGCTTATGGCTTGTGGTCTTTGGTAATTCTCAATTCAGCGATCTTCATCATGTTCGCCTTCAGTTTCTTCAAGCCAGCTACTGGACGTGACTGGAGGACCTTTGGCGCCTTCGCGGCGTTTGTCGTTGCTTTGTTTGTTGAAATGTATGGTTTTCCGCTGACCATCTATCTAATGTCGGGCTGGCTGCAAACTCGGTTCCCAGGACTTGATTTGCTTTCCCATAACTCGGGACACCTGTGGTCGACACTACTAGGCGAGAAAGGAGATCCACATTTTGGAGTTTTGCACATCGCCAGCTACATATTCCTTGGCTATGGCTTCTATTTGCTTTCTACAGCTTGGCATGTCCTGTACCACGCTCAACGGCGTAACTCTCTGGCCACCAGCGGTCCTTATGCACGCATTCGGCATCCGCAATATGTAGCCTTTGTGATGATTTTGCTTGGCTTTCTCCTGCAATGGCCCACGTTACTGACCTTGGTCATGTTTCCAATTCTTCTTCTCATGTACGGTCGACTGGCTGTTACGGAAGAAGAGGAGATGCGATCTCAATTTGGTGACGTGTACGACCTATACGCAAAAAGAACTCCTCGCTTTTTTCCGAATCTTTCCCCGTCATCTGGCACACCCAAAGACTAATCAGCATTGAATCATTGATGTGTATTTAAATCAATGAACCACATGAAAGGACACATCAATGAAAACGATTGAATTGACAGTAGAGGGCATGACATGCGGATCATGCGTAAAGCATGTCAAACAAGCATTGCAAGCTGTTCCTGGCGTGGTACATGTCGAGGTGGATCTATTAAGTGGCCGAGCCAGAGTACAGGGCGACTTGCAAGTAGGAAGTACCTCGCTTATCGCTGCTCTGGCCGAAGAAGACTACGTCGCGAACATCGCAACCGAGTCTTCTCCTGCGACTGCAACTACCAAGCCCGGGTGTACATCGCAGCCTAGAAACTCAGGTCGCTGCTGTTGCGGCTAACCTGAAAATTCACAATCACTTTGGAGTAATCAGCATGCGCAAATTATTTATTCTCCTGATATCAGTCTTTGTCCTTACTCTGAGTGGTTGTGGGTACAACACTTTCCAAAGTACTGACGAACAAATCAAGGCGAGTTGGTCAGAAGTTCTGAACCAATACCAACGACGCGCAGATTTGATCCCCAATCTGGTGAGCACAGTCAAAGGGGAAACTAAATTCGAGCAAGACACCCTGATCAAAGTGGTGGAAGCACGAGCCAAAGCCACCTCGATCCAAGTGAATTCGGAGCTAATCAACAATCCGGCTGCTTTCGCAAAATTTCAACAGGCACAAAGTCAGTTGTCAGGCGCGCTCTCTCGCCTGCTGGTGGTATCTGAGAATTATCCTAATCTGAAAGCCAACCAAGCATTCAGAGATTTGCAGGCACAGCTGGAAGGCACCGAAAACCGCATTACGGTGGCACGAAATCGGTATATCAAAGCAGTTCAAGAATACAACGTGACAGTCAGGTCCTTCCCATCAAATCTGACCGCAATGGTCTTTGGTTACAAAGAGAAGGCCAATTTCACTGTGGAGAATGAGAAAGAAATCACCAAGCCCCCCTCTGTAAATTTTGATAGCGCTCCGGCTGCGAATCAAAGCTCCACACCCGGGATCACCAAATGATTGGTAAAGGAGTGATATACCGCTTTCTGATAGCCTGCTGGCTATCGTTGGCACTTTTCGCTCCTTACGTTGCCAAGGCGCAGGTTGCGGTGCCGCCCCTAGTGGGGCATGTTACTGATCAAACCGGCACACTCACACAAGATCAGAAGACCGCACTGGAGCAAACCCTGTCAGCATTTGAAGCCCGCAAGGGATCTCAGCTGGCGGTATTGATCATTCCAACCACCGCTCCTGAGGGCATCGAACAATATGCACTGCGCGTAGCCGAGCAGTGGAAGCTGGGTCGGCAGAAGGTGGATGATGGCGTTATTTTGGTGGTGGCCAAAGATGATCGGACTGTACGTATCGAAGTCGGCTACGGTCTAGAAGGTGCCTTATCTGATATCACCAGTAAGCGAATCATCAGTGAAGTTATCGTTCCCCATTTCAAGCGAGGCGATTTTTTCCAAGGACTTCAATCGGGCGTTGGACAAATCATCTCTGTAATCGATGGTGAACCACTACCAGAACATCAACGCCACTCCAAAAATTCCGATCAAGGACTTCGTCAACTTGTCCCCTTCTTGTTGATTGTGTCTTTAGGTGTCGGCAGTGTATTGCGCAGTGCATTCGGAAGAGTTGGCGGTTCACTCGTCACGGGTATGGTCGTGACTGGCCTTGCCTGGTTGGTTGTCGGATCACTGCTTCTCGCCATCTTCGCTGGCATTGCCGCTATGTTCGTCACGCTGATCGGGGCGTCTACGGTGCTTCACGGATTAGGCGGTATGTCAGGGGGTGGGCGTCATGGATGGGGCGGCGGCGGATTTCGAGGTGGTGGTGGCGGATTCGGCGGCGGCGGCGCATCGGGAAGGTGGTGACTATGCCAATCAAACGTATCTTTCAACATTTGCTGTTCTCAGATTGGCAGGTCCACCGTGCTTTTAAACGTGAAAGCCTTGATGCCATCACAAAAGCGATTCATAACAGTGAACATTTGCATGGCGGTGAGATTCGCTTGGCGATAGAAGGTGGCTTAGACGGCATTCGTCTTCTCAAGGGCCAATCATCTCGCGACCGCGCCATCGAGGTGTTTTCTCAGCTAAGAGTTTGGGACACTGAACACAACAATGGTGTCTTAGTTTATGTACTGCTTGCTGATCGTGCGGTCGAGATCGTTGCCGACAGGGGAATTCATATCAAGGCTGGCGATGAATGTTGGCGGTCGATATGTCAAACCATGCAAGACCATTTCTCCAGATCAGAGTTCGAGACAGGTGCATTAAAAGGAATAGCGGCAATTGCGAATGTGATCGGCCTCCATTTTTCCGCTCATGAAAAGCATGAAAACGAACTTCCTGACGCACCCGTCATGTTGAATTTTAAAAACTAAAAAATACTATGAATAAAAACCAACACGACCATCACGCCCACGAACACGGGCACGTTCACCACAACCCAATAGAACATCCCGACGCGTCTTCTTCTGAGAAATCTAGTAAGAGCAACACCACGGACCTAAAAGATCCTGTTTGTGGAATGACAGTAACCAGGCAGGCTGCGTATCAATCTGTACACATGGGAAGCACATTTTTCTTTTGCGGGACCAAATGCAAAACGAAGTTTGATGTCAACCCCATGTTGTACATGAGCGGAAACGCTGAAAAGTCGCAAATGACATCTGCTGCCGCAGGAACAATCTATACCTGCCCTATGCATCCTGAAATCCGGCAGGATCATGCAGGAAATTGTCCCAAGTGCGGCATGACACTCGAACCGCTTTTGCCTGAGTTGGAAGAAGACGAAAACCCCGAGTTGCGTGACTTCCAAAGACGCTTCTGGTGGACGCTTCCACTCACCATCATCGTGACATTTTTGGCGATGGCTGGCCACCGGTTGAAGTGGTTTGACATGTCTGTGCAAAGCTGGGGCGAATTTGCGCTTTCACTGCCAATCGTTATATGGGCTGGCTGGCCATTTTTCTCTCGAGGCTGGCAATCTGTTGTAAACCGCAGTCCCAATATGTGGACACTGATTGGCCTGGGCACCGGTGCAGCCTTTGTTTACAGCGTGGTTGCCACTGTGGCACCGCAGGTATTTCCAGACTCCTTTATTTCGATGGGCCGAGTCGCTGTGTATTTCGAAGCAACGGCTGTCATCATTTCACTAACCTTGTTGGGACAAGTTCTTGAGCTCAAGGCTCGCTCTCAGACTTCTGCTGCAATCAAATCACTTCTCGGGCTGGCCCCGAAGACGGCACGTCGCCTGCGTCCCGATGGCTCTGAGGAAGACGTTCCATTAACGCATGTGCATGTAGGAGATTTGCTACGCATTCGCCCCGGCGAAAAAGTTCCAGTTGATGGAGTAGTGACCGAGGGCAGTAGCGCCATCGATGAATCCATGCTGACCGGTGAACCCGTGCCAGTGTCTAAGCGAGTTGGCGACAAGGTGATTGGAGCAACTCTCAACACCAATGGCTCTCTCGTGATGCGGTCTGAAAAAGTCGGCGCGGCCACCATGCTCTCTCAAATCGTTCAAATGGTGGCCCAAGCGCAACGCTCCAAAGCACCGATGCAACGAATGGCTGACACCGTAGCGGGGTGGTTCGTGATGGCAGTTGTCAGCGTTGCCTTGCTCACTTTTTTTGCTTGGGGCCTGTTCGGTCCCGAGCCAAGCTGGGTTTATGCCCTGATTAACGCAGTTGCGGTTCTGATCATCGCCTGCCCCTGTGCGCTGGGCCTGGCCACACCGATGTCCATCATGGTCGCCACCGGGCGTGGTGCCACCCATGGCGTTCTTTTCCGCGATGCCGCTGCAATTGAGAATCTGAGAAAAATTGATACCCTGATCATCGATAAAACCGGCACGCTGACGGAGGGTAAACCGGCGTTTGATCGCGCGGTGGCTGCCCCGGGTTTTAACGAAATAGAGGTGCTGCGCCTTGCGGCCAGCCTGGACCAAGGCAGCGAGCACCCACTGGCCGATGCCATCGTGCGCGCGGCCCGCGAACGTCATCTGTCTTTGGACAAACCTGAGAACTTCGAGTCGGGTTCAGGAATTGGCGTGCGAGGTCAGGTTGGAGGACGACAACTGGCTCTGGGCAACACGGCATTGATGGAGCAGCTTGGTGTGGCTGTCCAGGCACTGGTGTCACAGGCGGAGTTATTGCGGTCAGAGGGAGCAAGCGTAATGCATCTGGCCGTTGATGGGCAACTAGCAGGCTTGTTAGCCGTGTCTGATCCGATCAAGGCTAGCACGCCCGAGGCTCTGGCCACTCTCAAGGCTGCCGGTCTGCGTATCGTCATGGCGACAGGTGACGGCTTGACCACTGCCCGCTCAGTTGGCGAACGACTTGGAATCGACGAGGTGCATGGTGAAGTCAAGCCCGCAGACAAACTGGCTCTCGTGGACCAGTTGCAAAAACAAGGCCGTATCGTAGCGATGGCTGGCGACGGTATCAACGACGCACCTGCACTGGCCAAGGCCGATGTCGGCATCGCCATGGGAACAGGCACTGATGTGGCCATGAACAGTGCCCAGGTGACTCTCGTAAAAGGTGATTTGCGCGGGATTGCGGTAGCCCGCACGCTCTCACAGGACACTGTGCGCAACATGAAACAGAACCTGATGTTTGCTTTTCTGTACAACGCGTTGGGGATTCCTGTTGCGGCGGGTGTGTTGTATCCATTGACTGGCTGGCTGCTGTCCCCATTGATCGCTGCGCTGGCCATGAGCTTCAGTTCGGCCTCGGTGATCGGCAATGCCCTTCGCTTGCGTCGTGGTGAATAAGACTAAAACCAGGTTATGAAATAGTCAGTGTAGGTCATCAGGTTACATGAATGTAATCTGGCCATCATCTTCACAACAGGTACATATTTAGAAAATGAAATCGTTAGTCTGACCAAGCGCAGGCCAGCGACATTTGAAGCCAATTGGAATCTGTGCAATGAATCAAAGCTACCACCGCTTTACTGAACTCTTTTTGCAGTTGGGTCTGCCATCCGATGTTGATGGCATAAAACATTTTCTAGAGAACCATAGCCCCCTTGACCCATCTATTCGTTTGGAAAACGCGCCCTTTTGGACGCAGGCGCAATCTACCCTGCTACGTGATGAAATACTCCAGGACGCAGACTGGGCCGAAGTTATTGATCAGCTGAATGCGGCCCTACGGCGAGGAAAGCAATGATTAACTTCAAATCGGCCATCGCTGCAGCGTGCTTCACTCTCTTTCTTGCCCCAACGAGCTACGGCCAAGATCTACAAATTGGTAGCAATTTGCAAGGATTACTAAAGCTAGCCAAGGAAAGAAATCCTGACTTAGCCAGCATGAGCTTTGATGCGAATGCTGCATCTGAAAGAGTTATACCTGCCGGGTCACTCCCAGATCCTAAATTTCGCACTGAGTGGCGTGACATCACACGTATGGGAGAACAGGGACCCACCCTTTCACCCAGTCGTGTTGGAAGCACGCGCTACTTGCTAATGCAAGACCTCCCTTGGTTTGGCAAGCGTGAACTAAAGCGTGAAACAGCTGAAGCCCTTTCTGAAGCAGCGAAAGTACGTGTAACAAGTACTTGGCTTGAGTTGGCCTCGAAGATAAAAACAACCTACGCACAACTCTACTATTTAGATCAAAGCGAACGCTTGACCCAGGAAATTTTGGATCTAATGGTTCGTTTAGAAAAAGTGGCTCAGGTTCGGTATGCAAGTGGGCTGGCTGCTCAGCAAGACGTTATCCGGTCTCAAGTGGAACAAACCGCTATACGCAGTGAGTTGATTTTCATTGAGTCGGAGCGTCGTCAATTGCAAGCGAGGTTGAATGCTCTGACAGGCAGGCAAGCCGATGAACCACTAGCAAGACCAACACAAATTCGGTCTCTACCTACGCCGGAAGTTTTGAATTTTTCAGCCTTAGAACAACGTGTTCGTTCGAACAATCCACTCTTGCAAGTTGAAGGTGCACAGATCAAAGCGGCGGAAAAGACACGTGAACTTGCTTATAAAAATCGATTTCCTGACTTCACTGTGGGCGCGTCACCCATTCAATACGGCAACTCAGTTCGCGAATGGGAGTTGATGGTTGAAATCAATATCCCACTGCAGCAAGGCGCTCGTCGAGCACAGGAAAGAGAGTCTGACGCCATGCTTTCCGCCTCACGCTCCAGACGAGAAGCGATAAACAACCAAGTCCTGGCTGATCTTTATGAAAACGTTACAGGATTTGAGTCAGAGCGACGCTCGCTCACTTTGACAACAGAAAGTCTTCTACCCCAGTCAGAGTTGAACTTCCGGTCGGCTCTTGCTGGATATGAATCAGGAAAAGTTGACTTTGCGACACTTCTGGATGCTCAAAAGCAAATCCGCCAAGCCAAGTTGAATCAAGTCAAGGCAGGCATCAATGCACAAATGCGTCTCGCGGATATCGAGCGCATCGTAGGAGAAGAATTATGACAACTGCCTTGAAGTTGGGCATGGCGGCGGTATTCGTTGCAACCTTGACAGCAAGTGGAGGATATTGGTATGGGAAACAGCAAGCCATTGTTCATAAGGATGGTAGTGCTGAAACAAATACGCTAGCCAAGAGTGCTTCTGAAGCACGAAAAATACTCTTCTACCGGAATCCGATGGGGCTGCCCGACACCTCGCCCACGCCCAAGAAAGATCCTATGGGCATGGACTACATACCGGTCTATGAGGGAGAGCAGGAATCGACACTCGGTAGTGCAAATTTGATTCGTATCAGCACGGATAAAGTTCAAAAGCTGGGCGTGCGCGTCGAGGCAGCAAGCACGCAAGCTCTGAACAAGACCGTGCGTGCAGCAGGACGAATAGAGCCTGACGAGCGCCAGACCTTCACCATTGCTCCCAAGTTTGAGGGCTATGTAGAACGTCTGTATGTCAATGCAACGGGTCAACCGGTTGGCAAAGGCCAGCCACTATTCGATGTGTACAGTCCCGAATTGGTCTCCGCTCAGCGTGAATACGCCATTGCATCGCAAGGTGTTGATTCCTTGAAAAGTGCCAGTGAAGAAGCCCAGCGAGGCATGCGTGAACTGGCGGACTCCAGCTTGTCAAGACTACGCAACTGGGATATCTCGGATGAACAAATCACGGCTTTGACCCAATCTACAGCGACGCGTCGCACATTAACGCTGCGTTCACCAGTTTCGGGCATCGTTACCGAGAAGAAGGCCGTTCAAGGCATGCGTTTTATGCCGGGAGAAATGCTTTACCAAGTTACCAATCTGGCCTCTGTATGGGTGATTGCCGATGTCTTTGAGCAAGACATCGGTCAGATTCGAACCGGTGCCAAGGCCACTGTGCGGATCAACGCCTATCCAGATAAGCAGTTTTCGGGGGCAATTACCTATGTTTACCCGACCCTCAAATCGGAGACGCGAACCGTTCCGGTTCGCGTGGAGTTGTCGAATCCACATGGACTTCTCAAGCCCGGCATGTTTGCGCAGGTCGAACTGCCCGTAGACAGCAAGCGTTCTGTGCTAACCGTTCCTACGTCCGCCGTGATTGATAGCGGGACTCGTCAAATCATTCTTGTTCAAGTGCAGGAAGGACGCTTCGATCCAAGGGAGGTCAAGCTTGGCGCGCGTAGCGATGATCGCATCGAGGTTCTGGAGGGCGTGCGAGATGGCGAGATGGTAGTTGTTGCTGCGAACTTCTTAATTGACGCCGAAAGTAACCTCAAGGCTGCGATCGGGGGGCTGGGACATTCGGGACACGGGGCGGCAGCTTCTAAAGGAGGATCGGCAGAATCCAAGACCACGGCATCCGTAGGTCATCGTGCAGAAGGAAAAATCGAGGACATCGATACCAAAAGTGGTTCGCTGACGATCGCACACGGTCCGGTATCCACCCTTAAATGGCCTGCCATGACCATGGAATTCAAGGTTGCAAATAGCAGCCTGCTATCTGGTCTGAAGCCTGGAATGTCTTTGAGCTTTGAGTTCGTTGAGCGTGGCCAGGGCGAATGGATCATCACCGCCATCAAGCCTGTCACGGTAAGTGCGGCCAATCCACACACTGGTCACAACTGATCTTTGGGGGACACCATGCTTGCAAAGATCATTGATTGGTCAGGACGAAACCGTTTTTTGGTCCTGCTTGCTACTTTGTTCGTCGTTGTTGGCGGTGTATTCGCCGTCATCAGGACACCACTGGACGCGCTTCCCGATCTGTCTGATGTTCAGGTAATCGTTTACACAGAGTACCCAGGACAAGCTCCGCAGGTGGTTGAAGACCAGGTCACTTATCCACTGACCACAGCCATGTTGTCGGTTCCGAAATCGAAAGTCGTTCGGGGCTTTTCATTTTTCGGCGCGTCCTTTGTCTACATCATTTTTGAAGATGGCACCGATATTTACTGGGCGCGTTCACGGGTACTGGAGTATTTGAACTTCGCGTCCAGTCGCATGCCCAAGGGGGTGACGCCACAAATCGGTCCTGATGCAACCGGGGTGGGCTGGGTTTACCAGTATGCCGTGCTGGCCAAGGACAAAACCCTGGCTGAACTGCGCACCTTGCAAGACTGGTACCTGCGGTATCAACTCACAAAAGCACATGGGGTCGCCGAAGTGGCTTCCATCGGTGGGTTTGTCCAGACTTACCAGATCACTGTCGACCCTGTAAAACTCCGCGCCTACGGCGTTCCTCTGGCCAAAGTGTCTCAGGTGGTGCGCGAATCCAACCGAGATGTTGGTGGCCGTGTGGTCGAAATGGCCGAAACTGAATACATGGTTCGGGGACGTGGCTACCTGCGCGGCGTTTCGGATATCGAGAATCTTGTCGTCAAGTCCGACAAGGGAACGCCAGTGTTGGTGCGAGATATTGCACGAGTTGAATTGGTTCCTGATGAGCGGCGCGGCATCACTGAACTCAACGGTGAGGGTGAGGTCGTCTCCGGCATCGCCATGTCTCGTTACGGTCAAAATGCCCTGGAGGTAATCCACAACCTCAAGGAAAAGATCACGGAAGTCTCAGCAGGATTACCGGAGGGGGTCAGCATCCAAGCGGTGTATGACCGCTCTGATTTGATTCACCGCGCGATCGACACTCTCAAGCGCACGCTGCTGGAGGAAAGTCTGATCGTTGCCTTGGTCTGCGTTGTGTTTCTGATGCACGTTCGCTCGGCTCTGGTGGCAATTTTGATGCTACCTGTGGGGGTGTTGATCGCTTTTATTGCCATGCGTCTGCTGGACATGAACTCGAATTTGATGAGCTTGGGAGGTATTGCCATCGCGATTGGTGCCATGGTGGATGCAGCCATCGTGATGATTGAGAACGCTCACAAGCATCTGGAACGCTTACCCGAAGACCACGATAACGCGCAACGGGTTGAGGCCATGATCACTGCGTGCAAGGAGGTGGGACCAGCATTGTTCTTCTCGCTTTTGATCATCACCGTGTCCTTTTTGCCCGTGTTCACGCTTGAGTCGCAGGAAGGACGTCTGTTCTCACCGCTTGCCTACACTAAGACCTTCGCCATGGCGGGGGCGGCAATGCTTTCGGTGACACTGGTGCCTGTACTGATGATGCTGTTCATCCGGGGAAAAATCATGCCGGAAGCTAAAAATCCGGTGAATCGCTTCTTGATCTGGGTGTATCGCCCGATCATCGCTGGCGTGATGCACAAGAAAAAGCTAACCGTTGGCGTAGCGCTCTTCGTGCTGGGAATTTCGCTATATCCAGCCAGCAAGCTCGGATCCGAATTCATGCCGACACTCAATGAAGGCACGTTGCTTTACATGCCAGCGTCGTTACCAGGCATGTCGATCACCAAGGCTGCCGAGTTGTTGCAGACGCAGAACAAGATCATCAAGAGTTTCCCTGAGGTGGCTTCGGTGTATGGCAAAGCTGGCCGGGCGAACACGGCCACGGACCCGGCACCGACAGAAATGTTTGAAACGGTGATCAACCTCAAGCCAACCTCTGAGTGGCGCAAGGGTATTACGACCGACAAACTGATTTCCGAGATGGACAAGGCGTTGCAGTTCCCGGGCGTATCAAACGCTTGGACCATGCCGATCAAGGCGCGCATCGACATGCTGTCCACCGGCATTCGTACACCAATTGGCATCAAGGTCTTCGGCAAGGATCTCAACGAGATGGAACGTTTGGCCCGCGAGATTGAAACGGTAGTCAAGCAGGTTCCAGGCACCACATCTGCATTTGCCGAACGCATCACTGGTGGCTTCTACCTGAACATCGAACCAGATCGCGCACAACTGGCGCGCTATGGACTGGCTGTAGGTGACTTGCAAGAGGTGATCGGTACCGCGCTTGGCGGAGACATGGTGACCACCACCGTTGAAGGGCGTGAACGCTTTGGAGTGACAGTCCGTTACCCTCGCGAACTTCGTTCAGACCCGCAGCAAATTGCACGGGAAGTTCTTGTGACCACCATGGACGGTGCAATGGTGCCTCTGGGACAGGTCGCTCGGGTTGAGGTGGCCAAAGGTGCACCAGGCATTCGTACTGAAAACGCGTTGCTATCTGCCTACATCTTCGTCGACATTCGTGAACGTGACATCGGCAGTTACGTGGCGGATGCCCGTAAGGCGGTAAACGAACAGATCAAATTTCCAACTGGTTACTACGTGACCTGGAGCGGTCAGTTCGAGTCGATGGAGCGTGCTGTACAAAAGATGAAGCTGGTGGTTCCGGTAACGCTGCTGATCATCTTCTTGCTGCTGTATCTGAATTTCAAGCGGCTGACCGAGACACTGATCGTCATGTTGTCAGTCCCATTCGCGCTGGTAGGCGGCGTCTGGCTGATGTGGTTGCTCGGATACAACTTGTCTGTGGCCGTTGCGGTCGGCTTTATTGCACTGGCTGGCGTAGCTGCTGAGACTGGAGTGGTGATGCTGATTTATTTGGATCATGCATGGGAGGAAATAAAGGAAAGACGCATCTCTGAAGGAAAAATTCCTGATACCAATGATCTATATCAAGCAGTCATGGAAGGTGCTGTAGAGCGGGTTCGCCCCAAGATGATGACTGTAGTTGCCATCATGGCGGGCCTATTACCCATCATGTGGGGTACTGGTACGGGCTCTGAAGTTATGAGCCGCATTGCGGCCCCGATGGTGGGCGGAATGATTTCCTCAACTGTGCTGACGCTGGCAGTTATTCCCGCGCTTTATGCTTTGGTTAAAGTTCGGGAGCTCAACTCAAAATGAGTTTTTATTCTCCTAGAGAATTTGACTTGCTTGTGTATTGACCAAGCGGAAACTGCAATCCTGAGCAGTCGCATGTCCGTGAAGAAAGCGATAGGTCACTTCTGATGTTCCTCAAGAAATGAAACTGCTATTAGCGCAACAACTCCTCCCTTGATCGCCACGTCGGCGATGTTGAACGCAGGCCAGTGCATACCACGCAAGTGAAAGTCCAGATAGTCGACGACCTGCCCGCGTGCGACGCGGTCAAAGCCATTGCCGACGGCACCGCCTAAGATCAGGCTGTACGCCAAGGCCTCAAGACGGCGCACCGGTTTGCTCAGCATCCAGGCCAACCATATTGAAGCCCCCAGTGCGATCGCAAGGAAGAACCAGCGCTGCCAACCTCCGGCGCCAGCCAGAAAGCTAAAAGCCGCGCCCGGGTTCAGAACATGGACCAGATTGAAAAACGGTGTCACTTCAAGTGACCAGCCCAGCGGCGTGGTCAGATCAATGAGACTCTTAGTGGCTTGGTCGATTGCAAGCACGATGAACGCCACGGAATACCAATAGGATTTGCGATTCGGATACGTCATTACTACTTTTCAATTTCGAGGACATCGATGCTTGGCACCGCATGTGACGGCGGCCAGTGCAACTTGAAGGGGCATACGGCTGCGTGAATATCCGGTAGTCAAAAGTGCATCAGCAGCCAGCGGCCTGAACCTGCGCAGCGATTCGAATTGGTGGCATCAGCACATCTCGAAGAGGTTAAAGCAGACGCTCCTTAACTTGATCATCAAATTCATCAAATCATGCATGACAGGAACTTTCACAGGCCAAGTCAGTGCAAGCGACACCGAAAAGTTGTCGCCTACAAAGATGGTTCCGTCAAGTCGCTGCCTTTCCGCAATGAGCACAGAACTTCGCCCACGCTTGCAGGGTCGTTCCGCATTGCGTGCACGCAGAAGGAACCAACGTAGTTCCGCACTGCTGGCAGAAACGAGCCCCTAGCGCGTTCAGCGCCTTGCAGTTCGGGCATGCAACGCCGGCGTTGCCTCCTCCGCTGGTTGGAGGTCCGCCGCTTCCGTACCCACCGCCATAGCCGTGGCGATCACCGTGATGCGCCCCACCATGGTGGCCGCCACCCTGATGACCACCGAAAAGTCTGTCAAAAATACTCATTTATCTTTCCTCTTTCAAGAACGCCTTACAAGGCCGCTAAGGCCAACCAACGGATCTCATCACAATTTTTCGAAACATTCGCACTCGCTAGGGCAATGCAAAGAAGTGCCAAGAAGGTCGTTCTCCGCCCTTACGTCACTTCAGAACAAATCGTGCCGTCGCTGCCTTGCTTGCAAGATTCACCTGCGCGACAACCTTCGTACCGGGCGCGACTTTAAAACTGCCTTTTGCTTCAAGCTTGTCACCCGATGGTTTCAAATCAATCTCTTGCTTGTCGCTACCTGAGAGCAAAGTGATTTTTGCTGTTGCCCTGCTGACATCAACTGGTTTCCCGTGATCTCGCACGTACAACTGAAGCACATCGGGCTTGGCCACGAGCTCGTAGTCCATATCCTTGATTTCCGTGACCAAACCTCCATGGAGAGGCTTGTCTCCATGACCATGGTCATGTTTGTCCGCAGCAAATACGACGCCTGATGCCATCAACATCAAAGCGAAGGTGGTCGAAATCAGTTTCATGAGTTTTCCTTTCAAAAGTACAGGTTAAGAATCAGATCTAAAGACTGGCTTATGAATTCTGCGAAGCAGCCGCAGCCTGCGGATGCACCGGTTCGGCAGTGACGTCCTCCAATTCCTCGTCCGGACGATGGGCCAGCCGATACAGAATCGGAAGCACGAGCAGCGTCAGCAATGTGGAGGACAGGATGCCGCCAATCACCACGGTGGCCAAAGGACGCTGTACCTCCGCGCCGGTTCCCGTGGCGATTGCCATTGGAATGAAGCCCAACGATGCCACCAAGGCTGTCATCAATACAGGGCGCAAACGAGTCAACGCTCCCTCACGGATGGCTGCGTCCAATTGGGCTCCCTCTTCTCGCAAGCTGCGGATGTAAGAAATCATCACGAGGCCATTGAGCACTGCAACACCTGACAGGGCGATAAAACCCACTGCGGCGGAAATCGACATTGGAATGTCACGCAGCCACAGCGCCAAAATGCCGCCGGTCAACGCAAATGGAATGCCGGTAAATACCAGCAGGCCATCCTTGACGTTGCCGAACATTGCAAACAGCAACACGAAGACCAGGAGCAACGACACAGGGACGACGATTTGCAATCGCTGTGTCGCGGACTGCAGGTTTTCAAATGTGCCACCCCAGCTCGTCCAGTAGCCTGCGGGAATCTTGACCTGCGCCAAAGCAGCTTCCGCGTCGGCCACAAAGGAACCGACATCACGGCCACGCACGTTTGCACTCACCACAATGCGACGCTTGCCGTTCTCGCGGCTAACCTGATTAGGCCCCGGTGCCAGCTCGAAGCTAGCCACTTCGGCCAGTTGGATGAAATTGGTTCGTCCTTCGACGCCGCCCGAACCGCGTGGCAAAGGAATCGGCAAACGTTTCATGCTCTCAAGGTCGTTGCGCAAGGACTCTGGCAAACGAACAAGGATGTCGAATCGACGGTCACCTTCAAACAACGTACCGGCCTCACGCCCCCCGATGGCCGTGGCCACTGCATCCTGAATATCAGCCACGTTTAGCCCGTAGCGCGCGGACTTCTGACGATCAATGTTGACTGTGAGCATCGGTAATCCGGTCGTCTGCTCCACCTTGACTTCTGACGCACCAGGGATTTTTTGCAACTTGGACGAAACCTCTTCGGCTGTCTTGTTCAAGACGTCCATGTCGTCCCCGAAGATCTTCACCGCCACGTCGCTTCTCACCCCCGAGATGAGTTCGTTGAATCGAAGTTGGATCGGCTGGGAGAACTCGTAGTTGTTACCCGGTATCTTGCCCACGACCTCCTGCACGGCGGCCAGCAACTCGTCACGAGACTTCCGCGGCTCGGGCCACTCAGACATTGGCTTGAGCATGATGTAGCCATCAGAAATGTTCGGCGGCATGGGGTCGGAGGCAATTTCCGCCGTTCCAGTGCGCGCAAAGACACGGTCGATCTCTGGAAATTTGGCTTTCAGCGTTGCTTCCAGTTGCTGCTGCATCGCCACCGATTGCGACAAACTGGTGCCAGGAATGCGCAAGGCCTGAATAGCGAAGTCTCCTTCGTTCAAGCTGGGCACGAACTCACTGCCCATGCGCGTTGCGATCAAACCGCACAACACCACTGCCACGGCTGCGGCAGCCAACACAACAGCCTTGGCTGCCATCACGCGATCTAGCAAGGGACCGTACCAGCGCTTGGCTTGCACCATCAAGAAGTTTTCCTTTTCGCTGACACGGTTGCCAATGAACAGTGCGACCGCAGCCGGAATGAAGGTCACCGACAAAATCATGGCTCCCACAAGCGCCGCCACCACCGTGAACGCCATCGGATGAAACATCTTCCCTTCGACGCCGGTCAGGGCAAAGATGGGCAAGTACACCACCATGATGATCAACTGCCCAAATAGCAGCGGGCGACGTGATTCCTTGGATGCAAGGAAAACCTCGTGAAAACGTTCCGCCCGAGTCAATGGCCTGCCGTAGTGAGCTTGCGCATGGGCAAGACGGCGAACACAGTTTTCGACGATCACCACCGCACCATCAATGATGATGCCGAAGTCCAGTGCGCCGAGGCTCATTAAATTAGCGCTGACCTTGTAGCTCACCATTCCTGTGAAGGTGAACAGCATCGATAAGGGAATCACGGTGGCCGTGATGATGGCGGCGCGGATGTTGCCGAGGAACAAGAACAGGATCACGATCACCAGGATCGCGCCTTCTAACAAGTTCTTTTTGACCGTGTTGATGGCCTTATCCACCAGGACGGTGCGGTCGTAGACGGTCACCGCATGTACACCCTCGGGCAGGCTGCGGTTGACCTCGATCATCTTCTTGTCGACGGCTGTTGATACCGTTCGGCTGTTTTGACCGATGAGCATGAAGACGGTGCCCAGCACCACTTCACGGCCGTTGTCAGTAGCAGCACCGGTGCGAAGTTCACGTCCGATGCCGACCTCGGCAACATCACGCACCCGAATCGGCACGCCACCCGCACTGCTGAGGATGACATTGCCGATGTCCTCAAGTGTCTTAACCTGCCCGGGGGCTCGAATTAGGTACTGCTCACCTCGCTTTTCGATATAACCTGCGCCCACGTTGCCGTTGTTGCGATCCAGAGCCGTCACAATGTCCTGCAGGGTGACGCCCAACGAGGCCAGTCGCTCGGGTATCGGTGAGATTTGGTATTCCTTTGCAAAACCACCAATCGAATTGATTTCCGTCACGCCGGGCACATTGCGCAACTGTGGCTTGATGATCCAGTCTTGAATCTCGCGCAGATCGGTGGCCGTGTAGGGCTGGCCATCAGGTTTTTTCGCACCATCCTTGGCCTCGACTGTCCAGAGGTAAATCTCACCCAAGCCTGTCGATATGGGCCCCATCGCAGGAGTGATTCCGGGAGGCAGTTTGTCGCGGGCCTCCTGGATGCGTTCATTGACCAACTGGCGCGCGAAGTAGATGTCGGTGCCGTCCTTGAAGATCACAGTCACTTGCGACAGCCCGTAGCGAGACAAGGAACGGGTCTGCTCCAGATTGGGAAGACCCGCCATCACGGTTTCAATCGGGTAAGTCACCCGCTGCTCGGTTTCCAGAGGGGAATATCCCGGCGCTTGGGTGTTAATCTGCACTTGGACATTGGTGATGTCCGGGACGGCATCGATAGGTAACTTTTGGTAGTTGAACACGCCGATGGCAGCCATACCAAAGACCGCCAGCAACACCAACCATCGGTGCTCAATGGCTGCGCGAATAAGTTTTTCAAACATGTATGTCGCTCCGGTATCAATGGGTGTGTTCGGCAGAGGCTTTGCCAAGCTCTGACTTCACGACAAAACTGCCTGCCGACGCATAAGGTGCCCCGGCTCTGAGCCCTTGCAACACCTCGACACGCTTGCCATCACTGCGGCCCAACTGCACAGGCTGAGCGATGAATCCCCCATTCACCTTCAGGAATACGACCGGCTTGTCGCCAACGGTCTGAATGGCATCACTGGCCACTGTCACGGGTACGTCAGCCTCTAAGGAGGTCACTTCCACGTTGACAAACAGCCCAGGACGCCAAGCACCTTTCGGGTTGGACAAGACCACTCGGGCTTTGGCCATACGGGTTTGTTCGCCAATCAGCGACCCAACAAAGGTGATAACGCCAGTAGCGCTGGCATCGAATGCAGTGGCCTTGATGGTCACTTTTTCGCCGACTCTGACCAGCGGCAAGTCCTTGGCTGGCACGTTGATTTCAGCCCAAACCTGCCCCAGATCGGAGACGGTAAACACGGCAGCATCCTCCTTGACGGCTTCGCCGAGGCTGAGATGCTTTTCAATCACTAAGCCATCGAAGGGCGCACGCAATTCAAAGCGGTTAAGCCCCCCCTTAGAAACGGTGGCTAGGCCCAAAGCGGAGAGCTTCTGTTGAGCGTTGGCCACAGCTACTTCAGCCTCGTGCAGCGCTTGCCCTGCTTGCAGGTAGTCCTGCTCTGCGGAAATCTTTTGCTCCCAGAGCCGCTTTTCACGCTCAAACGTGGTACTGGCCAAGGTCAGGCGCTTTTGCGCTGTTTGCAACTCGCTGCGCTGCTCAGACGCAGCCGGGCTGGCAATGACGGCCAGGACCTGCCCCTTCTTGACGGCTTGTCCCAAGCTGGCCTGCACGCTCTCGACCACACCCGCAATGCGCGGGACAACGTGCGATGTCCGGTCTTCGTTCAAGCGAATTTCCCCCGGCATTAGCAGGGCTGTCTTGATTCGTGCAGCCCCTGCTGTGTCGATGCCAATAGATGCCGCTTTAATTTGCGCATCACTGAGTTCGACTTTCCCCTCTTCTTGTTTGAGAACGAACATGAAGGGTTCGTTGGCTGTCTGGGCAACGATGTTGATCTCGAACGCGTGCGGCTCCGGCACGACCTCCCGGCTCAACAGGCTGTCTTTTTCAGTCGCGAAATTGAGTGTCTGTTTCTCTCCGGTCAAACGCGTGATGGTCGCGCTGACCTTTGCAGCGCTGGTGGGAAGAGGCTTGCCTTTGTCATACAACCAGACTCGCAAACGAGGCTCACCGCCTTCCTCAGCGAGTAACGCTTCCAGCCCGAAATCCCCCTCCTTGAACAGCTTGCCTCCATGCGGCCCCTTGGTCGGGGCCTCGTGGTGTTCGCCGTCCGCATGACCCTTGTCGTGGTCGTGTTTGTCTCCACTCTCCTTGCCGTGATGCTCACCATCACTGTGTGCCTTGGCTTCAACGTGGCTGCCGTGACCGTGGCCGTCATCTTCGGCTGTCTTGGTTGCTTTGCCGCCGAGAATGGCGCTGCCCAGTACAACGCCCGTCGCAACGATCACGGCGATGGCGATCAGATGCTTCTTGCTGACATTCAGTTTGTTGGTATCGATTTTCATGTTTATTCCTTATTCGCTGGCTGGGTAGCATTTGCGCCAGATTCGCCGAGCACGCGGTCAATGTCCGCAGCCGTGCGATGCGCCTCAGCCAATGCTTTGAGGTATTGAGACTTGGCGGCAAAGTAGGTGCGCTGTGCGTCCAGCACTTCCAAGAAGTTGAACTTGCCGTTTTCAAATCCGACGGTGGCCGCGTCGTAGGCACTTTTGGCCCCAGGTAAAACATCTTGTTGCAAGACGTCGACTTCCCTACGAATGGATTCCAGCCGCTCGCGGGCTTGCAATACGTCCGTGCTGACTCGTATGTTCAAAGCTTGGAGTTCGTCCCGCGCCTTGTCTTCGCGCTTCAACGCTTCCAACAAGTTCCCCTGATTGCGATCAAACAGCGGCAAGGGGACGGAAACACCGAACAGCAGTTGATCGCGCTGCAGTTCGGTGGGGCGTTTCACCCCTAGGCTGAATGTGACGTCGGGTATCCGTTTGCTGCGCTCTACATCGACCAACGACCTGCGGCGCTCAACCTCCAGCTGCATACGGCGCAGCGTTGGCGAAGTGGACAGGCGCTGCTGGACGTTGTCGAGCGAAGGGACAGCCGGAAGCTCTTCCACGTTGCCCGACACGAGAGTAAATCGCGGTGGGTTGGCCCCTAGCAAACTGGCCAAGCGTGCCCGAGCATTGCGTTGCTCGCTCTGGGCCTGTGCCAATTCGACTCGCACACCTGCTTCGGCTACCCGTGCCTTGGTTTCTTCGACCGGCGAAACCTTGCCAGCTGCCACGCGTTTGGCAACAGCATCGGTAGCGCGTTTTGCCAGATCGACACTGGCCCCGGCCAATGCTGCGCGTTCCTGTTCCGCCAAAGTCTCGAAGAAGGCAGCGACCACGGCGGCACGAATTTCGACGCGGCGCAAGTTCAGTTCTTCGACCGCAATGTCGCGTCCTCGCTCTGCCGTAGTGATACGGGCGGCGCGCTTGCCACCCATTTCGACGGGCAGATTGATCTGCACACTTTGTGTGCGGGTCGCTGCCCTCTGGTCTTCCAGTGAGTACGCCAATTCGGGATTGGGGCGAGCTTGCCCCTGGATCACCTGACCTTGCGTTGCCTCGATTTCCCGCCTTGCGACAGCCAAGTCTAGATTGCTGTCCAGGGCTAAATCGATGGCCTTTTGCAGCGTCAGGATCGTTGCCGCTTCGCTCTGCAAGCCGTTTCTGACGGCTGAAGGATTGTATTGTGCTGCTGGCAACGCCTGAGCGAAAGCTGCCCCTGCAGCGAGCGCTACGAGCAAACTCGTCGCAGCCGCAACTTTTGAGGTGCGGAGGACAGAGACTGACTTCCGTCGTTTTTGATTTTGATGACTCTTCAACATCCGATTCTCCAGTGATATTCAAATACACGAGGGAATCGGCGGAGAGCGATCCAAATGATCGCCTACGACGCCATCACATTAACCGCACGAAGTCGGCTTGACACGGTCACGCTCTAGCCGTATCCGTACATTGGGATGACGAAGGGAAAGGAACGCGCTCCCCACCGATCAGGCGAGGACGTGCCACTGAGGGCGTTCGAGGCGTTCAAAAGGGGGCGACGTGAGACGAGCCCCGTACTCTGCTGTATCCAGAGACGAGTCGGCCAGCGATGCAATCGCTACTGCCCCAAGCAAGGCCGACAAACATCCTGCGTGACAGGATGCGCAATCGGGGTCGCCACCGATGGTCTTGACTGAATCGGAAGATGCGTCTTTGCCATCCGCAGTCTTGTGCTGATGGTCATGGTGACCAAAGTGCTTGGCTGAGGTACCGGTTTCGTGTTGGCAATAGCTGGCTGCAGCCGCCCAGCTAAGCTGTAGCGGCACAAATACCAACAAAAGGATTGCCAACCATTTACGCATATGATCAAGACTATAGCAGCTATAGACTTTCCCGTACATCTTTTTCTACTTGCTCGATTGCTTTCCAAGCAACCTTAGCCCATTGAGGACCACCAGCAAGCTTGCCCCCATGTCCGCAAACACCGCCATCCACATGGAGGCGTTGTCGAAGATGGCCAGCACTAAGAACACCAACTTGATGCCTAGCGCGAGACATATGTTCTGCCACAGAACAGCGTGGGTGCGCTTCGAGAGCCGTATCGTTTCCGGCAGACGACGCAGGTCATCGTTCATGACCACAACATCTGCGGCTTCCATCGCCGTATGGGTTCCAGCAGCACCCATGGCGAAGCCGATGTCGGCCTTAGCAAGTGCTGGTGCATCGTTGATGCCATCGCCAGTCATTGCCGTGATGCCCAGTCGCTGTTGAAGTTCGCCGATAGCCTGTAGTTTGTCTTCTGGCAGCAGGTTGCCCCGCACTTCGGCTATGCCCGCCAGAGAGCCAACGGTGCGCGCGGTCGCGATGTTATCCCCTGTCAGCATGACCGGTGTCACGCCGAGCGACTTCAGGTCGGCCACCGCTTGGGCGGAGGATGGTTTGATGGTGTCCGCCACCGCGCAGATCGCCATCACACGTTCGCTGTTAGCGAGGAGTGTGACCGTGCGACCTGCCTCCTCATGAACTGCGAGGCGGGTTTCGAGTTCAGCCGAACATTGCCCACGCTCCTCGATCCAGCGGTGGTTGGCCAGCGCGTAGGAATGATTACCGATAACACCTTGCACTCCACGCCCTGCAACGGCTTGAAACTCTCCCACCTCTTGATCGGCGGTTGACAGCCCCTCTGCGATGGCTTTGGAAACCGGGTGATCCGACCGGCCCGCGAGACTCTTTGCAAGCCCCTCCAGCACCCGTTGATCAAGACCTGTGTCCACGGGCTCGAAGGCCACCAGTTTGGGCTTGCCTTCCGTGATCGTACCGGTCTTGTCCAGGGCCACAGCTTTGATCTTTCGCGCATCCTCCAAGTAAACGCCACCTTTGATCAAAATCCCCCGCCTTGCCCCGGCTGCCAAACCGCTGACGACCGTGACAGGTGTGGAAATAACCAAGGCACAAGGGCAAGCGATGACCAACAACACCAAGGCCTTGTAGACAGCCTGCATCCAGGTCAAGTCCGTGATCCACGGCGCTAGCAACGCGACGGCGACAGCCAGGATGAAAACGGCAGGGGTGTAGATCGCGGCAAACCGATCTACAAAGCGCTGTGTCGGCGCACGGGACGACTGTGCTTGCTCGACTGCGTGGATGATGCGCGCCAGGGTGCTGTCCGAAGCGGGCGCGGTGACACGGAATTCCAAGGCTGCAGACTGGTTGATGGTGCCTGCGTACACTTCGTCGCCAGGAGCCTTGTCTATAGGCAGGCTTTCCCCAGTCACAGGGGACTGGTCGATGGCACTCTGTCCGAGCGTGACGACACCATCGAGTGGAACGCGCTCTCCTGGACGGATGCGCACTGTTGCGTCGACAACGACAGCTTTGACGCCGACGCGCGTCCAACTGCCGTCACCTTGACGCACCTCGGCTTGCTCCGGTGCCAGCGCCAGCAAGCTCTTGATGGCGTTACGCGCCCGGTCCACCGCTCGAGCCTCGATGGCCTCGGCTATGGCATACAAGGCCATCACCATGGCAGCTTCTGGCCACTGGCCTATCAAGAAGGCACCTGTCACGGCCACAGTCATCAAGGCGTTGATGTTCAAGCGTCCTTGCCGCAGTGCGGAAAGCCCTTTACCGTAGACGGAGAAACCCGCCAGGGCGATGGCCACCGCGGCCAGCGCCATTCCAAGGGCTTTTGCTGGCCAACTATCTGGAAAAGCGAATGCCAAGCCTTCAGCCGCCACGGCCAGCCCCAATGCAGCAATCAATTTGCCCCATGAGGCCCAAAAACCAGTTGGCGCAGCGGCAGTAGCTCCATCCGATTTGTCTTCTACTCCGAGTGGTTCCGGTTTGAAGCCCGCTTTGCGAATCGCATCCAGTGCCAACCGCAGAGCATGATCCTCGGCAGCGATGGTCAACTCGCGGTCGCCCAAGTTGAACTGCAAGCCACGAATGCCTGCCACGCCGTCCAGCGCTCGACGGATTTCTGACTCTTCGGACGCGCAGTCCATGTTCGCGATCCGGAATCTATGTGGCTCAACAGCCGTTGCTTTAGACGCCATTGGCCCGCCCACGGCAGGCGATGCAGCGCAGCCACTTCCACAACCGCAGGCAGTGTCAACTTGTTGGCGTTGGTGAGTAGGGTTCATGATCTTCTCCTTGTTGGATGGATTAAAAACCCTGTAGCCACTACAATGTCAAGTACCTACAAATAAAATGGCGCAACTTTCTTGCCACCGCTCAAGGTGAAGATATGAAAATCGGTGAACTGGCCAAGGCGGCTCACACTCAGGTTGAGACGATCCGGTATTACGAACGCGAAGGATTGTTGCCAGAAACGCCTCGCACAGAAGGTAACTACCGGGTGTACGGCAGCGAACACGTTGACCGACTGTCCTTCATACGGAACTGCCGTGGGTTGGACATGACGCTGGACGAAATCCGAATATTGCTGCGCTTCAAGGACTCGCCTCTAGAGAACTGCGCAGATGTCAATGACTTACTCGACGAGCACATCGGCCATGTGGCCGCCCGCATCAAAGAGCTGAAAGCGCTAGAGCGACAGCTCAAGACCTTGCGGGAGAACTGCCGTAAATCTCAACAGGCCAGTCAATGCGGCATCTTGAGTGAGTTGTCCACCGCATCGCATCCCGATCAGGAGTTAACCACCAGCAAGGGGCATGTTCATGGGGCACACAGTCTCAAGGCAAAGCTTTGAACGAAAGGCATCATCTGCTTACATCGGGTCATGACATCAATTTTCGTGATGACGATGGGCGCACTGCTTTGTATGTGGCAGTTTATGAAACTTACTATGGGCTAGCCATACACGCTACTTGAGCGTGGCGCAGATCCAAACATTCCAGACAACGAGTGCGACTTACCTCTGGATATCGCCAAGTACTCGCACCTTTACAGACGAAGTAACAATACAGAAATGGTGGATGCATTGGTGAAGGCTGGAGGAAAGTGCAAGGAAGGCCCGTCAGCTAGGGAGCTCCTTGATGACAAGATCTATGATGGATTTGCACAGGCCAGCGCAATGAAAAACCTTCTTTCTCTGATCGATAAAGCTAAGAAGGATTAGATTCCCATGGATCCAGAAGGATTCCCGACCGCACAAACGACAAAAAGCCCGACCTGTCCTAAGACAAGCCGGGCTTCTGTTTAAGGTTCAATTGCTGATTGTTTTTGGTACCACCGCTGTACCTCAAGCAGCATCAGGGTGGTTTGTGCAGCATCCTTGCTCAACTGCGCGCAACTCACCGCTCCCGCATCTCCAGCGGTAAGAGATACAGCGTCGGCGGGGTGGCTTGCAGCTCCTGCGGGAGCTTCGGAAACTGTGGGCACACTCCCGGCACAGATTGGGGTGCTACTGCACACCCCGACAGGGCGAAGACTAGGCAAACGACTGGCCAGTGCCTTTGAGTTTTTGGCATATTCATTTGAGATTTCCCGATTGATTTGACTTTGAGATTGCTGCACATCAGCGGCGCGTTGCTCTTGCTTGGCCACGACCAACGCCACGCGTAACTTCTCGGCATTCCACTCCCGTTGAATCCGGGACTCTCCGATCTGAACTCCGCAGATGAATACCATCATCAGCACGAGACCGCCCATCAGGTAATTCCAGTTGGCGTAGATGAATCTGGAAACCCAGCTCATGGCGTACCTCCGTCCAGAGCTTGCAGCTTGTGTTGGTTCATCAGATTGATCACTTTGTCGGCATAGCCTGGATCAGTGGCATACCCGGCTTTGGCCAGTGCCTGTGCAAATGCCTCTGCCTTGAGGCATTGGAAGCACGGCTGATAGCGTGGGTTTTGCTTGAGAAAGGCTGCGTGGTCATCGATGCTCTCTTGCCAGCTGGCGTACTTGCGCCACTTGGCAGGCACCACAACCCACTGGCCACGGATGAATTCCTTGGTCTGCAAGATCAAGGTCTCCCCCCGCCAACGGCTATCGGCCTTGATACCAAAGAGGTTCTTCCCCACCTTAGCAAGACCCGACTCACCCCAACCTGACTCCAAGGCCGCCTGAGCGATCGTGATGCTGGCGAACACACCCGTGCGTTTGGCAGTAGCCTGCGCGGAAGATCCGATCATTGCGATGAACTCAATCGGCTTCATAGCAGCTCCTTCACGTCCTTGGCCACGGCATCAAGCGAGTCATCCCGACGCTTGTCGATGAAAGCAAAGGTCCAGCGCACCATCGCCCATCCCGGCAGACCACAGGCAAAGATCAATCCACCCATGGCACACAGTCCCATGGTTGAAAACGCCCAGTGATGTAGATCGAAGTGCTCGACGGTGAATGCACCGCCGCCGATGCTGGACACCACCGTGCTGATCAAGCCGACGGCCCACTCCCGCTTATTCCGAGGTGGGGTCATCAGCATGACCACCACGGCTGCCAAAGTGGCCCCGCTCGCGACAGCGGCTGCTGTTCCTCCCAGCGCCTTGTAGGCCACTGCTGCTCCGGCGACCCCACTACTTGTCGGTTCTGGCATTCATTTCTCCAAAAAGAAACCCGCCGGGATTGCTCCTCGGCGGGCGGTTACAAAAATCAGGTTCAGATCAGGATTGATCGGCGGTATGCACCAACGCGTTCTCGGCCACGCAAGTCAGCTCGACCTGCTCAGCCCTAGGCTTGACGCTCATGACGCGTGCCAACTGGGACCAGGACTGGCCCACACCAAAAGCAAAGTGCGTTCGCTCTCGGTCAGCACCGACCTGTGGCTCAAAGCCAGGCAGAGTTTTCAGGACAGCATGGGTGGCTGTTGCGCCCGGCGTGACCTCGATGGCATCAGAGACCGAGCCATCGGGCCTTCGCAGAACGAGGTAGTGAACGGCTCCTGACTGCCAACTCAGCGGCTCGGAACACCGCACGGTTCTCGTCTGGCCGTCCCAGCTTAAGACCTCGCCACTAACACCCCAACGGGGAATGTCATGGCTTAGGGCAATCAGATCCCCATAGGTCGGGATCAAACCTTCCAGCTCAGTGCGAAAGGTGACGATTCGTCGGCGATACCGATTGGCCGCTGCGATGTATTTCCCCTCACGAATGCCCTGCGCCTTATCGGTGCAGCCAAACAACCTCACACGAGCAGGCTTGGCAGCTTGGGATCCAGGCAAGGACACCGTGAACTCATCTGGCTTCCAACTCTTGGGATTGACGTATTCGATCGTGACTGCATCCGCCGTGGCATCGCCTGGCATCAGGTACTGGATCTTCAAGCTGTTGCGCACGATGTTTCTTGCAGAAAAGAGCGCCACCGGGATGGTCTTGGGTTCATCGCGAACGATGCGAACAATCCCACCCTGCAAGAACGGCACAGCACGCCCCGTCCGGGCAATCTGTCCCAAGGCGTCCCACACCGTCTGGTTCTGATCGAACACGGCATTGAAGGTATCCCCGCGCGCCGACCACACCGCATCCAACTGTGCCAAGGCTGCCAGGTCTAATTGCCGATCCGGCAACCCTGCTCCATAGCTGGCCTTGACCGCATCCGCGAAGGCCCACGCAATCGAACGAGTGGGTTGCAGCGCAGACCATCCAGTGCTCGGATTCCAGATAGGGAGCTTGCGCGTCACCAGACAGTTGACCAGTCGGGATGAGCGCTGCGATAAGTTGTCGGTTGCGCGCATCCTGAGTGCCAAGTAGGTCAGATCAGTGGGCAAACTCGATCCCGCCAAATAGCCCTTAGCCTGGCCCCAACGCAGCTCGTGACCAGCTCGGTTGCTGGTGTCCCGCGCATCCAGGCGCTGCAGGCGAACCTCATAACGCCCAGGCGACACCGAATACTTGAACGACAGGCGTTGCGCAGTGTTGGTGGCCGCCGAGTAAGTTTCATCTGCCACATGGAGCCAGCCTGAGGTGGCGTCGCCATCGTCGTTGATGCTTCGTACCTCAACCCGCCATTGCACCGAGCGGCTTTCCAATGCACCACTGTCGTTGGCGTAATACAGACCGCGCAGCATCACCACATCGACACCGACCTGATTGATCTGTGTACCCACCGGATTAAGGGCAAAGGGACCAACGATGGCACCGGCGTCGCTGACAGCAATCAATTCCTGACCGGACACCTCTGGGGCCGTGACCACATCGGGGTTGAACAAGGTGTTCTGTCCGCCAGGCTCAATCACCTGCGCCTGCACCTCGGCAAACGAGCTGATCGGGCTGTCATCAATGGACAGCTCCTCAAACTGAAACTGACCCACGCCAATGACGTGCAACTGATGCAGATATTCCTCGTTGTTTTCGTACTCGGTATAGGGCATGGTGGCCAGATCCGGGTACACCAAATGATGGCCATAAATCACGGGGACTGGTTGCGACAGACGTCCATAGTTGCCGCGCGCCTGCAAGGAGTAGGTCGGGCTGGGGGATGTCGTGTTAGCCGATGCCGAGGGCAAAGACTGATTGGGCAATGGCACCAGCGCATTCACGAGCACCGAGCCCGTGACTGCGATCGCAGTGGATGCCACTGCTGTGGCCAGAGTTCCCGAATACCCCATTGAGGCAGCCAGTGCGCCGCCATATGCATTGGCGACGACCAGAACGGCGATCATGAGCACAGTTCTCAGCGGGTTTTTGCCCCCACCTCCACCACCTTGCGGCAGAGTGACCAAAGCAACAACGTCACCTGCATCGATCGGAGTCACAGCCCTGTGTGCCAACAGCACCGGCTGGCCGTTTTTGAGGATCAAGGTGGGCTGGTCGAGCTCGATGCCATCACGATTCATCCATTGAGCGATCGTGGGCGAACCAAACACATGACTCACCTGCCGATCACTGGGCTCGAACGGATTTCGCATCCAGATGACCAGTCCAGGACTGGGCAGGTCTGACATGCAAACGCTTGTCATGGCAATTCCTTCCATCGGTAATACCCCTCCACCTGCCAGCCGTGACTAGCAAGGGAACTCAGTTGTTGAAACACCACCCCAATTTGCTGGGCGCAGTGCAAGACACCACCGCCGTCCGCATCGACCCACACACCCACATGCACGGGGTGTCGAGACTGACGCATCAACACTGCATCGCCCTGCTTGGGAACATCGACTGCCGCCCAGCGTTGTCTCTCCGGGTGGTTTTTGAACGTATGAAGGACCGTGCGCAGATTCAGCGCGTCCACCGGGATCACCGGCAAGTCACGACCGAAGTGGGTCTTCTGGACCCAAAGAAAAAGGCCCCAGCAGTCAAATGACTCGGGGCCTCTCTCGCCTGCAATCCACGGACGACCGATGTACTGGATCGCCCAACTCGGTGAATCTTCATCTTTCATCGGGCCAACCCTGGAAACTCAGTTGCGGTGTACAGGCGAGACGGGAAGGTCTTGTTGCCAATGTCCGCCATGCGTGCCTTGGCCGTGACCCGCTGCACGTCGGCCTCGACTTCGGTGATCACGAGCGTGATCGGTGGATCCATCTGCGGACCACTCAGATCGTTGGACAGGTAAGGACGGTAGGTCACTTCAATGGATGACTCCGAGGCCGATGCCTCGTCCAAGTGCTTCACGATCTCCCGGGTGACGTTGTCCAGGGTGATCGCGATTTCAGGAACCGGCGCGATATCCACCGGCGGCAGATCAAGCTCAAAGCCCATGGCCACGAACTGGACTTGCTGGCCCGCATTGATTGGCGCTGACTCCTCAAGCCTTGCCAGCAAGTCTTGCTGATCACGCACCACACGGATTGCCGTCGTATTACCCGCATCATCTTTGAAATCCGGGTGCCGGATCTCCAGCGTATGCAGAATGACGACATTGCTCGGAGCGCTTGCATAGGCCTCCCGCAGTGCCTCAGAGAGTGCGACATCAGGCATTTGAGACCTTGATCGGGATGAACTTGCGGCGTGGTGATCTTTGGTCTTGCGACTTCAGCCCAAAAACGTCGGCTCGACCCTCTGGCAAGTCGCCTTCGATGCGATAAACGGCACACCCTGTCAGGTGCTCAATGGCAGCCACAAAGAACGGCACATGGTCCGAGTACGCATTGTCACAAGCAGCTGTCCACAACGGCCCTTCCAAGAACATGCAAGCGCCCTTGCAAGCCTGCAGCACAGGACAATTCAGACACTCTTCACGGTGAGACCAGTGCGTCGAACTGCGGAGGGCTACTTTTTCGAGATTGGAGAGGTGGCCAATGTGATGGGACTGCCCGTTGGGTGCAACAGCAACCGCGCTCACGTTTTGACAAGTGAGCACGTTGCCCATGAGGTCAACGGCGACTTGGTTCGCGGTATCCATCCCGCACTTTTGTCCTAATACGCTGGCAGGACGACGTTCCAAGATGCTGCGCGCCCATTCCTGCATGCGAGATCGAGCCACATCCAAATGCACGATGCGACCACGCCGGATCTCTTCAAGCGATTGGCGACGGAATTCAAAGGCCTCCTGCTCAGACTGGATCGAGTTGGCCAAGCCACCGACATCGTAGGGATCGACAAATGAACCCTCGCCGATTGACAGCGACGGGTCACCAGTCAGTTGCAGGAAGAACTTGGCGATTTCTTCCCGGCTGGTGTTGGTTCGATGGACCATCGCATTGAACGAAATGCGCCCCTGCGGTGCAAGACGTCGATACAAGTCCATGATCCCTTCGCGACTCGCTTCATCATCTAGCGGATCTGGACCGCGAGCGGCTTGTCCTGGCCCGTCATGACTAACGCCTACCCCAAATCCCATCACATCAAGCCAGGTGTTGACCTCGGGGTTGAGTAAAGAGCCGTTGGTAACGATGCTGAATGAAGCATCCGGGTATCGCTGTCGCAGGGCTTCGGCCAATGGACGCAAGGTCTTGATGTAGACCAGCGGCTCTCCACCCCAGAACTCAATGCGCTCTGGAGCCCTCTCAAGACTTGATTCGAGCAGATGCAAGAACTGCGGCACATCTGCCTGCGTTGTTTCTTCAGCATGAGGGACGAACCGCTGGCTGCAGTAGTCACACGAATAGTTGCATGAGAGACCTAGCTGAATTTTCAGAACTTTCGGACTCTCTTTGCGCCCTGGCATCGTCTGACTTATCGCCTCGATGTGACCAACCGACCAGGTTTTTTCCACATACGGCAGAGGCCAAGGCATCAGATCCCCATCGAGCAGTTCACTGGTCTGGTTGTCGTAGATCAGCGTAACAGGTGAATTGGCACGATCGCGTGCCAGCAATGTGAACTTAGCCATCACATGCCTCCGCTCTGAACCGACGGCTCTTGTGCGAAAGCCTCGGGGCAAGCCTGACGACAAACCTCTTCAGCGTCTTGGTGCGCGAACTTGGCCAAGTGGTATTCACGACGGGAGCGGATGCGCTCGCCTTCGACTACCGTCACAGTGAACAAAACATGCTCGTCATCAACGAGGTCTATGGTTTTCTCAATCATCGTCATCTCCGAATCGGCTCATAGCCGGGTGTACAGCTCGGTGTAGTTATGGGACGCCACACGCAGAGTCACGACCAACAAGGTGCGTTGACCGCTTGGGGCATTGAAGGGGTTGGTCTCATGCCATACCCGCGATGGGTGCAATACGACCAAGCCGGGAGATGTTTCGATGTAGCGAACCTTCTCCCAAAATGGAAACCCCGCCATGGGGCGGGGGTCCTGTAAAAGCAACTCACCATCTCCGACTGTCCAATCGCGGTCCTCTGGAGGTATTCGGTCGTTGCCGCAATCCAAATACAGACACAGCACATGATCGCCCGTGTGGTGGTAATGTGGCTGCGCGCGCATGCCTTTTTGGTAGCAAACAGGAATGCACCGAGCGAGCACTTCAAGCTCGTTCACATTCCTAACTCCATGGGCCTCTTTCAGATAGGCGCGGTAGGTGCGATCCACCCAGCGTTTGAATTCAAACCAGACCGCTGGGGCATGCATCTCATGATCAGGCAAAAACAGATTCAGCTGCGTTCGCAACTTCACGGGCACATCAGGCAATGCATGACGAGGCGGATGGGCTTTGTGATTGCGAAATCGCTCAGTGGTGAATTGCTTCAACTCCTCGAGCTGGTCCATGGTGAAGGGCGATTCCTCATGGAGAACTGGGGTGCTCCATAGATGCTCAAGCATTGATCACCTCACATCCAAATGAAACAGCAATTCGCAGTTCGCTGCAGTAGCGAGAAATCGGACGAGCTGCATGCGTTTGCGTCCCGTTAAACACCACCAGTCGATTGGGTTTGACCAATGCGCAGGCATCGACCTCTCCATCCTCGGAAAGCGTGATGAAATCTCCACCCCAATCCCTCTCCCAGTTCATCACTGGATACCAAACGGCTGTGCGGGCAGTCCGTGCGTACTGCACAGGGAAGTCCTTGTGAAAAGCCGACTCGTCACCAAAGGACTGAAAGTTGGCCCAAACCCGCGTGAAGGCTTCTCCTCCAAAATGCTGCTGGCGAATGATCTCGGCAACCGCTGCCAATGGACTCCCTGAGGCGCTAAAGGTCTCGTAACTCAGATCTGGATTCCACGCACCGTCGTCATAGTGGTGTTGATGCGTTCCTGGCAAGACGAAATTGCGATGCCAGAACACGCCTGGTGCTTTCGAATGCGCACGCCAGCCGAAGATGGGGCTTTGCGCTACGAGCCAGGCTCGCGTCGTTTCACAGAGTTCGGGGGAAACTGGGTTGTCGTAAACGTTGATGGGCATGGTTGTCGACCACGTTGAGTTCAAAGTGCAACTCAACCGCTGGCTCCTGTGCGTTGTAGGGGTGAGTGTGGTGAGCCAGGTAGCTCGGAAAAATCATCAGCATTCCTGCTGCCGGATAAATCAGTTCCGATCTCAGCCCCTCCCATGGCAGTCGCTTGAATCCAAACGCTCCACTCGGATTGACCAAAACGAATGCGCCGGAGTAATCACTGCGCTCAGGATTCGCCCTGGCTTCAGTACTCAGAACGAATACCGCTGACAGATCGGTGTCCTCACAGTGCAGCGGCAGGCATTGCCCGTTCTGTATGACCACTTCTCGTCCAGTCAGGTGGCTCACACTGCATCCGTACTCAGTCTCGACCACATGCTCGATCAATTCCGAAACCTGCAAAAATGGTTCGGCAACATGCAAACTTTCCCGTGTGCATCGAGACCATGGCATGCCATGAGGATTAGTGCTCTCGTGTAAAGTCAGCGCCCGTTTGCGCATCTCCAGCATCACGTCATCTGGAAATGGATGGACGCCGACATATACCCTTGCTCCAAACAGCTCCTTAGTCATGGATCTGGATGGAGACATCAGAAGCACCACTGAAGTATTTGAAACCGGCTTTGACCCGTGCTGAATCTCCTGCCACAAGGCCCAAGGCCATGAAAGGGACACTTGCCTGACCGTTGACTGTTTTGATGCGGGTCTTTGGAAGGTAGCCATTGACCGCCTCAAGAAAGATTTCAGCATCGTGCTCAATAGGCATGTCATTCGCATCGAGCACTTGCACCTGGACGTTGACCTGGCCGTCAGGTGTACAGCTCGTTGGCGCTGATATCTGGACACCAGGCAACAAGATCAACTCCCGTACCTGGGCACTCGCCGAATAGTCGGTACGTTCGATTTCCGAAGCGTCCACGCCCATCACCACACAATCGCCTTTGTTCACATCGGGGTTGATGTTCACGGTCACAGCACAGTCTTCAAAGGCCGAGTCCGAGAACGGAACTACAAAGCCCACTGACAGATTGTTTTGGTAGGTCGTTCGAGACAACTCTGGGGCCGACATCTTAGTGGCCATGGAATAGGTGTAGAGCGGAATCGGATCAGTGAACGATCGAACATCCCAACGGAATGTCAGATGCCAGGCTTGACGATCCGCCCACCCCGTACTTCTTTTTAGTAGCTCATAGTCAAACTCGCTGGCAGCAATGACCTTGTAGAACTTGTCACCGCTTTGCACAACGCTCCCATCATCTGGCACTGGCTCGCTGGGATTGGGTGAAAAAACAATGCACATCTCAACGCCAACGCGTTGCTTTGGCGCATCGACCAGGACACGAACCACATGATCTGGCGAACTTGCATAGGCCGGGGGACGAGTGATATAGACTTTCATCGCATCTCCTCAGCAGCAGCCGCAACAGGCACAGTTGCAATTGCAATTGGTTCGGCAGTTGAACGCCCCACAGTTGCAATTGCGATACCAACGGTGGTACTCAGAACCACCGATCTCGTTGGCGGCTTCGTAATACCCGTCGTAGTTAAATCCCACCGACACCGCGTTGAAGACCTGAGTGGTGCCGCCTGCGCCGTCATAGCTTCCCCAGTTGGCGCAATTTCCAGTCGGCACACCACTGACGCCCCAGGTCCACCAGTTGCCATTGGGGGGGTTCCAGTACACGTTACTGGCGCAGTTGCCATTAGGCAGATATCCATTGCAGTTGGTGGCCCGGTCGTCGTAGTACTGACTTGAGCGAT
>ERZ1292633.53-Hain-H41-02um-R1-53-length-161435-cov-8_pt1 | contig 161435 bp, 135 predicted proteins | sample MGYA00564406_ERZ1292633 | MGnify/ENA primary metagenome ERZ1292633 (study PRJEB36523, sample SAMEA6512639) | groundwater metagenome | collected 2019-01-08 | study: AquaDiva: Metagenomics assemblies of 32 groundwater samples
GACTTTGACGGACGCATGAGCTATGGCGACTACCTGCAGCTCGACGCCATCCTGAACGCCCAAAAGCCGCTCTCACCCGAGCACAACGAAATGCTGTTCATCGTGCAGCACCAGACCAGCGAGTTGTGGATGAAGCTGATGCTGCACGAGTTGCAAGCGGCCATGACCGGCATCGCAGCAGACCAACTGCCCGACGCCTTCAAAAAACTGGCCCGCGTGAGCCGCATCATGGAGCAGCTGGTCCACGCCTGGGATGTGCTGGCCACCATGACGCCGCCGGAATACAGCGCCATTCGCCCTTATTTGGCGCAGTCGAGCGGCTTTCAAAGTTGGCAATACCGTTGCATTGAATTTTCCATGGGCAACAAAAACGCCGCCATGCTGCAACCGCACGCACACCGCCCGGACCTGTCGGCCACCGTGCGGGCGGCTTACGAAGCCCCATCGCTGTACGACGAATGCCTGCGCCTGTTGCAGCGACGTGGACTGGATGTGCCAGACAGCCACACGCAGCGCGACTGGCGTCAACCCTATCCAGCCCACGAGGCCGTGGAAAATGCCTGGCTGACGGTGTACCGCAACCCCCAGCAGTACTGGGATCTGTACCAACTGGGCGAAGAGCTGACCGATCTGGAAGACGCTTTCCGCTTGTGGCGCTTCCGCCATGTCACCACCGTGGAACGCGTGATCGGCTTCAAGCGCGGCACCGGCGGCACCGGTGGCGTGCCCTATTTGCGCAAGATGCTGGACACGGTGCTCTTCCCCGAAATCTGGACGCTGCGCACGCAGCTGTGAAGTGCCTCTCGCGGTGCTGAACCACAGGCCGCCGACAAGGGCGTGGGCTTGCACTCACTTTCATGCAGCTTGGCGACGCCCCGGATGCTGAAAGTCAACGGGCATTCGCGCGCAGGGGCGTGCTCCCACAAGGTTCCCCGGTTATTTGTGGGAGGCCGCCCCTGCGGCCGAAGGCTGTTCTTTCACAGTAACATCGCGCCACGCTCACTCGAGAAAACCCCATGCAGCTGAACATCAACGGCGAAAGCCGCACGTCCCACGCTGACGCCAGCACCCCCTTGCTGTGGGTGCTGCGCGACGAGTTGAACCTCACGGGCACCAAATTCGGCTGCGGCGTGGCCGCTTGCGGCGCCTGCACGGTGCATGTCGATGGCCAGGCGGTGCGCTCTTGCGTCATGCCTGCGGCTGCGGTGGCGCATCAACAAATCACCACCATCGAATCCCTGGGCAGTTTAGAAAAACCCCATCCCTTGCAGGCGGCCTGGATCGCCGAACAAGTGCCGCAATGCGGTTACTGCCAAAGCGGCATGCTGATGGCGGCGGCCGCACTGCTCAACAACAACCCCCACCCCAGCGACGCCGAGATCGACGCCGCCATGACCAACCTGTGCCGCTGCGGCACGTACCAGCGGGTGCGCGCGGCCATCCACCTCGCAGCCTCTGTCATGGGCCATGCGGCCAAGAAGACAGGCGGTGCTGCATGAAGCGCCGCACCTGGTTACTCAGCGCCTTGGGCGCCACGGGCGCATTGGTCGTGGGCTGGGGCGTGTTGCCCGCCCGCTCACGCCTGGGCTCGCCCGAGCTGATGCTCAAAACCGAAGGCGACGTGGCCTTGAACGGCTGGATCAAAATTGCCGCCGATGGCGCGGTGGTGCTGGCCATGCCGCGCAGCGAAATGGGCCAAGGCATCCACACCGCGCTGGCCATGCTGGTGGCCGAAGAACTGGACATGCCTCTGGAACGCGTGCGCCTGGAGCAAGCGGGTCCCGACAGCATTTACGGCAACGTGGCCATGTTGGTGGCCAGCCTGCCGTTTCATCCACTGGACAGCGAAGGCGAGCACAAGAGCGTCAAGATCAAGATGGGTGAATGGCTGGTGGGCAAGATCGCCCGCGAATTGGGCATCAATGCCACCGGCGGCTCGTCCACCATCGCCGACCTGTGGGACCCTTTGCGCATGGCCGCCGCCACCGCACGGGCCAGCCTGGTGCAAGCCGCCGCTGCAGCATGGACCGTGCCCGCCAGCGAAATCACCGTGGCCAACGGCGTGATGCAACACGCCTCTGGCAAAACAGCGCACTACGGTCAGATGGTGGCCGCCGCTTCGGGCAGTACGCCATCGGGCATTCAAACCAAAGCGCGCCAAAACTGGAAGCTGATCGGGCAAGCCACGCCGCGCACCGACATCCCGTCCAAAGTCACGGGACAAGCCACCTTCGGTCTGGATGTGCGCCTGCCCGGCATGCTGTTTGCCGCCGTGCAGATGTGCCCCATGCTGGGCGGCACCGCCGCGTCCATGGACACGACGGCCGCATTGGCCCTGAAGGGTGTGTCCAAAGTCGTGCCGCTGGACGCCTGGGGCGGCGGCACCGCCGGTCTGGCCGTGGTGGGCCAAACCACGTGGCATGCCCGCCAAGGTGTGCAGGCCGTCAAAGTGCAGTGGCAGGCCCCTGCCACAGGCACTCTGGACAGCCAGCGCATTCAGGCCCATCTGCTGAAGGCCTTGAACACCGAAAGCGGCTTCACCTTCCATGAACAAGGCGTCACCACCCAGGCCGAAAAAGCCGCCGCCACCCGCATCGATGCGCTGTACCAAGCGCCCTACCTGGCCCACGCCACGATGGAGCCGATGAACTGCACTGCGCAGGTCAAAGACGGTCGCGTCGAGATCTGGGTGCCCACGCAGGTACCGCAGTTGGCCCGCGACATGGCGGCCAAAGTGGCCAAGGTGGACCCCAACCAAGTCACCGTCCACGTCACCCAATTGGGTGGTGGTTTCGGTCGCCGCCTGGAAGTGGACTTTGTCGGCCAGGCGGTGCAAGTGGCCATGGCTTGCGAGGGCGCACCGGTGCAACTGAGTTGGTCACGCGAAGAAGACATGGGTCACGACTTTTACCGCCCCATGCACCTGGCCAAGTTCCAGGCGTCGCTGGACGAGCAAGGCACCGTCACCAGCTTGCGCATCAAGTCGGCAGGCGACGCGATTTCGCCGCGCTGGATGGCGCGCGCGGTGCCGATGTTGTCGGGCCCGATCGATATGCCCGACAAAACCACTGCCGAAGGTTTGTTCGATTTGCCCTACGGCTTTGCCAGCCAGCACATGAGCCATGTGGCCACAAAGTCCGGCGTGCCGGTGGGCTTTTGGCGCTCGGTCGGGCATTCGCACAATGCCTTCTTTTCTGAAAGCTTCATCGACGAACTGGCGGCAGCCACGAAGCAAGACCCGCTGGCCTTCCGCTTGAATTGGCTGAAAGACGCGCCGCGCTACGCTGCGGTGCTGAAGCTGGCCACAAGCAAAGCCGGCTGGGGCACACCCCGGCCTACAGGCCGTGCGCAAGGCTTGGCACTGCACGAATCATTTGGCTCCATCGTGGCGCAGGTGGCCGAGGTGTCCGTGGACAACGGCCAAATCCGGGTACACCGGGTGGTCTGTGCCATCGACTGCGGCACCGTGGTCAACCCCGACACCGTGGCGCAACAAGTGGAAAGCAGCGTCATCTACGGCCTGAGCGCCGCCCTGTTTGGACAGATCAACATCGTGGGCGGCGTGGTGCAGCAAAGCAATTTCCCCAGCTACCCGCTGGTCACGCTCAGTCAGGCACCCCAAGTGGAAACCCACATCGTGCCCAGCACACGTCACCCCGCCGGCGTGGGCGAACCAGCAGTACCGCCGATCGCACCGGCAGTGGCCAATGCGCTGTTTGCCCTCACGGGCAAGCGGCAGCGGGCTTTGCCGCTGGTGGTGTGAAGCCAAGACCGCCAGTCAGCCCCTGTCGGTGGCTTTAGCCCCGACATTGACTTTTACCGGAGGCTGCTAACGTCGGAGCTGAAGCTCCGACCTACAAACCAACGGGTCTTCTGCGTCAGTCTGCAACAGGCCCGCCGCCATACAGCCACGGCACATCCATCACCCTCTCGCCCAGCAGGCGCATCGACAGGTTGCGGCCCAGCGCCACGGGGCCTGTGGCGTGGAAGATCTGGCCGTTGCGAATCGCTCGCGCTTGCACCTGGGCATTGCGTGCCCAGCGCTGCTCGGCATAGGCCTTTAAACGCGCTGACACGCTGCCAGCGCCTTGCGCGAGGCACTGCGCCAGCACCTGCGCATCTTCAATCGCCATGCCCGCGCCTTGCGCCAGATAAGGCCGCATCGGGTGCGCTGCATCGCCCAGCAGCGCCACGCGGCCTTGGGCCATTTCACGCGCTGCCGTCATGGGCGCGCGGTCGTGCAGCGCCCATTGCCGCCAGGCGGGCACCGCGGCCAGGCGCTCGTGCAGATCTTTGCCCACGCCACCCATGGCCTGCATCAGCGTCTGGGTGTGGCCTGCTGCGTCCCAGGCATTGGCCTGCGCGGGCTTGTCACCGTGCACGATGGCCACCAGGTTGAGCCACTGCCCGCTGCGCACCGGGTAATGCACCACATGCAAACGTGGCCCCATCCAGACGGTGACCTCATCGGTGCGCAGATGCGCCGGCAAATCGGCCTGCGCCAGCAGTGCCCGGTAAGCCAGGTGCCCGGTGAAGCGGGCAGGTGCATCGCCCAGCAACTGCTGGCGCACCGCGCTCCACACGCCGTCGGCCCCGACCAGCGCATCGGCTTGCACGTTGGAACCGTCGGCCGCGTCCACTTGCAAACCCTCTGCGGTCTCGTGCCAGCCCTGCACGGCCTGGCCCAGACGCACCGCCACACCTGCGGTCTGGGCTGCGGCGTGCAGCAAATCCTGCAAGTCGGCACGGTGGATGGTGGCGTAGGGTGCGCCATACAGCGCCTGTGCCCGCTCAGCCAGACGCAAACTGCCCAGCACTTGCCCGGTCTGTGCGTCCCGCGCTTGCAAGCGCTTGGGGAAAGCCGCCACCTGCGCCAGCGCATCGCCCAGGCCCCAGGCCTGCAAGATGCGCGTGACGTTCGGGCCGATCTGGATACCCGCGCCCACCTCGCTCAGCTGCGCCGCCCGCTCCAGCAATTGCACCGACACGCCCTGCCTGGCACAGGCCAAAGCCGCGGCCAGCCCACCAATGCCGCTGCCTGCCACCAAGACCTGTGGAATGCCATTTTTTGTCATCCGTCGATTGTGCCCCGGCCATCGTCCTCCAAAAAATCGGACAATCGAGGGATATGACGACGATCAAATCCCCCGAACTTTTATTGCCCGCCGGCTCGCTGGACAAAATGCGCGCCGCCTACGACTTTGGCGCCGACGCCATTTACGCTGGCCAGCCGCGCTACAGCCTGCGGGCACGCAACAACGAATTCAAGCTGGAGCAAATCGGCATCGGCATTGCCGAGGCCCACGCGCGGGGGAAAAAGTTTTTTGTCACCAGCAACCTGCTGCCGCACAACGACAAGGTGCGCACCTATCTGCGCGACATCGAACCGGTGATCGCCATGCAACCGGATGCCCTGATCATGGCCGACCCGGGCCTGATCATGATGGTGCGCGAGAAGTGGCCCGAGATGCCGATCCACCTGTCGGTGCAAGCCAACACCGTGAATTGGGCGGCGGTCAAGTTCTGGCAAAAAATGGGCGTGGCCCGCATCATCCTGAGCCGCGAACTGAGCCTGGACGAAGTCGAAAAAATCCGCCAGGAATGCCCGGACATGGAGCTCGAAGTGTTCGTGCACGGAGCGCTGTGCATTGCCTATTCGGGCCGCTGCCTGCTGTCGGGCTACTTCAACCGGCGCGACCCCAACCAGGGCACCTGCACCAATGCGTGCCGCTGGAACTACGGCACGCAAGAGGGCACCGACGAGACCGACTCCGGCGAAGTCACGCCCCTCAAGCTGGACGGCGACTTCAGCTTCGAGCAAGAACAAGAAGCCGCCGAGAAGAACTTCTCGGCCTGCGGTAACGGCCAGCGCCACCCAGCCGCCGACAAGGTGTACCTGATCGAAGAAGCCGGACGCCCCGGCCAGCTCATGCCCATCATGGAAGATGCACACGGCACCTACATCATGAACAGCAAGGACCTGCGCGCGGTCGAGCTGATCGAGCGCCTGGTCAAGATCGGCGTGGATTCGCTCAAGATCGAAGGCCGCACCAAGAGCCTGTATTACGTCAGCCGCACCGCGCAGGTGTACCGCCGCGCGATTGACGACGCGGTAGCGGGCCGCCCCTTCAACCCCGAACTCATCAGCGAACTCGATGGTCTGGCCTCACGCGGCTACACCTCGGGCTTTCTCGAGCGTCGCCCCGCGCAGGATTACCAGAACTACGAAACCGGCCACTCGGTGGGGCACCGCAGCCAGTTCGTCGGCGAGGTGCGCGAAGTTGGCGAGGGTTGGGCTTTGGTCGAGACCAAAAACAAGTTCTCGGTCGGCGACACGATCGAGATCATCCACCCCAGCGGCAACCGCAAAGTGCTGCTGACACAGATGAAAAGTGAAAAAGGCGAAGCCATCGAGGTCGCCCCCGGCAGCCCGCTCAAGGTACGGATTCCGATGGAAGGCCCGGCCGAGGGTGCACTGATTGCCAGGATGTTCTGACTTTCTTGCTGCCAACCTGAGTTCAAACCATGACATTTCGGACACTGCTTTGTGCGCTCTTATGCGCCAGTTCACTCTCAAGCGTCTCTGCTTGGGCACAAACACCGGCTTACCCAGCCCGGCCCATCCACCTGGTGGTGCCATTCACACCGGGCGGCAGCACCGACATCCTGGCCCGCACCATCGGCCAGAAACTCAGTGAAGCCTGGGGACAACCCGTCGTCATTGACAACGTGCCCGGCGCAGGGGGCTCGATTGGTGCAGACAAAGTAGCCAAAGCGCCTGCGGACGGCTACACATTGCTGATGGGCCATATCGGCACCTTGGCCATCACGCCCTCGATTTATCCACAACTGCCCTACGACCCCATCAAGTCCTTCACCCCCGTGGCTTGGGTCGCGCGTGTGCCCAACGTGCTGGCCATCCACCCATCCCTGCCGGTGAAATCGGTGCGTGAATTGGTGGCTTACGCCAAGGCCCATCCGGGTCGGATGAATTTTGGTTCGGGCGGCAATGGCAGTGCCGCACATGTGGCCATGGAATACCTGAAATTGCGCAGCCAAACCTTCATGGTCCATGTGCCCTATCGCGGTGCAGCACCGGCGGTGGCCGACACCGTAGCAGGTCAAACCCAACTGATCTTCACCGGTGCACCGGCCTTGATGCCCATGATCAAAAGTGGCAGGTTGCGCGCCCTGGCGGTCTCCAGCCCCAAACGCATCGGTATCTTGCCCGATGTGCCCACCGTGGCAGAAAGCGGATTACCGGAACTGGCTGACTTTGAAGCCGACCAATGGTATGGCATCGTGGCGCCTGCAGGCACCCCTGTCGCCATCGTGCAAAAACTCAATGCACAAATCAACGCGAGCTTGCGTTCAGTAGAAATCATGCAAAGACTCAACGCCGAAGGTGCCGAGCCCACACCCAACCCACCTGAAGTTTTTGGCAAACTGATCACCAGCGAAATCACCCGCTGGAAACCCGTGGTGCAAAGAGCGCAACTCAAACCGGATTGAATTAAAAAAAAGCCCTGTCGACTTTCACCGACAGGGCTGGATCTCAACGCGGGGTTGATCAGGCCGTCACGCCCTTGGCGATGTCCACGTACTCTTCAATCTGGTTGAAGTTCAGGTACTTGTAGATGGCTTCGCCGTCTTTGTTCACCACGCCCATGGCTTCGTGGTATTCGGCCACGGTGGGGAACTGGCCCATCTTCGAGGTGATGGCGGCCAACTCGGCCGATGCCAGGTACACGTTGGTGTTCTTGCCCAAGCGGTTGGGGAAGTTGCGTGTCGAGGTGGACACCACCGTGGCGCCTTCGCGCACTTGCGCTTGGTTGCCCATGCACAAAGAGCAACCGGGCATTTCGGTGCGCGCACCGGCCGTTCCGAACGCCGCGTAATGGCCTTCCTTGATCAACTCGCTCTCGTCCATCTTGGTTGGAGGTGCCACCCACAGCTTGACAGGGATGTCACGCTGGCTGCCCAGCAGCTTGGCCGCTGCGCGGAAGTGACCGATGTTGGTCATGCACGAGCCGATGAAGGCTTCGTCGATCTTGGTGCCGGCCACTTGCGACAGGAACTTGGCGTCATCGGGATCGTTCGGGCAGCAGACGATGGGTTCCTTGATGTCGGCCAGATCGATCTCGATGACGTGTGCGTATTCAGCGTCTTTGTCGGCTTCGAGCAGGTTGGGCGCGGCCAACCAGGCTTCGACTTTCTCGATGCGGCGGGCCAAGGTGCGCTCGTCTTTGTAGCCGTCGGCGATCATGTTCTTCATCAGCACCACGTTCGACTTCAGGTATTCCTGCACCGGCTCTTTGTTGAGCTTGATGGTGCAACCCGCAGCAGAGCGCTCGGCCGACGCGTCGGACAATTCAAAGGCTTGTTCCACCTTGAGGTTGGGCAAGCCTTCAATCTCCAGAATGCGTCCCGAAAATTCGTTGATCTTGCCGGCCTTGGCCACGGTCAACAGACCTTGCTTGATGGCGTACAGCGGAATCGCGTGCACTAGATCGCGCAGGGTCACGCCAGGCTGCATTTCACCTTTGAAGCGCACCAGGATGGACTCAGGCATATCCAAAGGCATCACGCCCGTGGCCGCACCGAAAGCCACCAAACCGGAACCAGCGGGGAACGAAATACCGATGGGGAAACGGGTGTGCGAGTCACCGCCTGTACCCACGGTGTCAGGCAACAACAAACGGTTCAACCAAGAGTGAATCACACCGTCGCCTGGACGCAAAGCCACGCCGCCACGGTTGCTAATAAACGCTGGCAGTTCGCGGTGCGTCTTCACGTCCACAGGCTTTGGATAGGCCGCAGTGTGGCAAAACGATTGCATGACCATGTCAGCCGAGAAGCCCAAGCAAGCCAAGTCTTTCAACTCGTCGCGGGTCATCGGGCCGGTGGTGTCTTGCGAGCCCACGGTGGTCATCTTGGGTTCGCAGTAAGTGCCGGGGCGAACGCCTTGGCCTTCTGGCAAACCGACCGCACGACCGACCATCTTCTGGGCCAATGTGAAGCCAGCCTTCGTGGCGACAGGCGCGGTGGGCAAACGGAACACGGTCGAGGCAGGCAGCCCCAGGAACTCGCGGGCTTTAGCGGTCAAGCTGCGGCCAATGATCAAGTTGATGCGGCCACCGGCGCGCACTTCGTCAAACAGCACATCGCTCTTGACTTGGAACGTGGTCAGGGTTTCGCCGTTGCGCACGATCTTGCCGTCGTAGGGCAGCACGTCAATCACGTCACCCATTTCGAGCTGGGTCACATCCACTTCGATGGGCAATGCACCCGAGTCTTCTTGGGTGTTGAAGAAGATGGGGGCAATTTTGCCGCCCAAAGTCACGCCGCCGAAACGCTTGTTGGGCACGTAAGGGATGTCTTGACCAAAGCCCCAGATGATGCTGTTGGTGGCCGACTTGCGGCTGGAACCTGTACCCACCACGTCGCCCACGTAAGCCACCAAGTTGCCCTTTTGCTTGAGCTCTTCGATGAACTGCATCGGGCCGCGCTTGCCGTCTTCTTCGGGCTTGAACGCGGCGCCTTCGCGGGTGTTCTTGAGCATCGCCAGATAGTGCAATGGGATGTCTGGACGGCTCCATGCGTCAGGCGCTGGAGACAAGTCGTCGGTGTTGGTCTCGCCGGGCACCTTGAACACGGTGACGGTGATTTTTTTGTCGACTTCAGGGCGGCTGGTGAACCACTCGGCATCGGCCCAGCTTTGCATGACTTCTTTGGCTTTGGCATTGCCCGCCTTGGCTTTTTCAGCAACGTCGTTGAAGAAGTCAAACATCAACAAGGTTTTCTTCAAGGCATCGGCTGCCACACCCGCGACTTCCGCGTCGTCGAGCAATTCAATCAAGGGGTGCACGTTGTAGCCACCCACCATGGTGCCCAACAACTCGGTGGCTTTGGATTTGGAAATCAAACCCACCTTGACTTCGCCATGGGCGACTGCGGCCAGGAAAGAAGCCTTGACCTTGGCGGCATCGTCCACGCCTGGAGGCACGCGGTGGGTCAACAAATCCATCAGGAAAGCGTCTTCGCCAGCGGGCGGATTCTTGATCAGCTCGATCAGATCGGCCACTTGCTTGGCATCCAAGGGCAGTGGCGGGATGCCCAGGGCAGCGCGCTCGGCAGCGTGTTCACGGTAGGCGTTCAACATGGTTTTTTCTCCTGTCAGTCAAAGTTTCAAGATTTATCGCCCCATGCCTGTCGTATCGATCAGGCTGGGCGGGGGATTGGTTTTCATGTTCTCGGCAAAGGCCACTTGTTCGGCGTTGACACATTCATCGGCCAAGCGGCGGCCTTTGTTCTGGTCCATCAACATGGATTTGTTGGCCAGTTGCAGCCAAACAGCGCCCGCTTTGCGGTCTTCTAGGCGGATCGCGCCTGTGGTTGTGGCCACGGGGTGCATCCGGTAACGGAAGCCTTTGCCATGCAGATAAAAATAACCCGGCTGCGCAGCGTCGGCCTCTAGCCGCACCGTGGCGCCCAACTCACAAGGCAAATGGCCTTTGTGAACACGCTCGGCAATGGCCAGTTCGTCCGGCCCCATGGGCGTCACTGCTTCGGGCTGTGCCTGCGTTTTCGCGGCTGGGGGTTTTGCCTTCTGCGTTTTGACCACGTGGGTGGTTTTAGCCTTGGTTGGCGTCTTGGTTTGTGCCGCTTTAGCAGGGTGCACCGGTGTTTGCGACCAAGCGGGCGAGATCAGAAAAACAAGCAACCAGAGGACCGTCAGTTGGGTCATGTCAATTTTCTCCAAGTGCATGGACTTCATCATGAGACAAGCCGCGCCTTGTGGCCAAGGCCTGTGAAAAACAACTGAATCTCTTGCGGCAAACGGCGGCCGGTCTGGTGGGCACGCTCAATCAATTGCCAGAAAAACCGGTAACTGGCCCGGTCGTGCAATTGACCGGCATGGCTGATGGGGGCCCATTGGGCCGCCTGCGCCGCCAGGATGATGGCACTGGCTTGGTCGATTTGCGCATCACTGGGGGCCATGGCCTCCAAAATCGGACGGATTTGATCGGGGTGGATGCTCCACATGCGGGTGTAACCCAACTCGCGCGCAGCTTTTTGGGCCGCCATGCGGATGGCTTCGGGATTCTTGAATTCGGTGACGACACAATGTGAAGGCACTTTGCCATGGGCGTGGCAGGCGCTGGCGATGTCGAGCTTGGCGCGCAGCACCAGCGGGTGCGTGAACTGCCCTTCGATGCCCATGCCATCGGCGGGTATCGCACCGCCATGGGCCGAGACAAAGTCCATCAGGCCAAAGCTGAGGGATTGCACACGGGGGTGCGCGGCAATGTCAAAAGCGCGGTGCACGGCAGCAGGCGACTCGATCAGAACATGCAGGTGCAAATTCGCGGCACCGGCGGTGATCAGGGCGGCCTGGGCACGGTCCACATCGGCCACGGTTTCGACCTTGGGCACCATGATGTGCGTCAAAACCCGACCCGCTCGGCCTGCGATGTACGCCATGTCGGCGTCAAAACTGGGATGGTCCACCGGGTGGACACGAACGGCAATGCGGGCCTCTGGTGCGGCTGCGGTGGCGCTCAAGGCCAGCTCGCTGACCAGCGCCGCGTGTTCGGCTTCGCCACCGACTGGCGCACCATCTTCGCAGTCCAGGGTGACATCAAAAACACAAGTGCCGAACTCTTGCGTCATGTCTGCTTGCAGCTGCAGGCTTTTGCGCATCCGCGCCTCCACTCCGCTGTAATGGTCACAAACCGGCAGCTGAACGCTACCGGCTTGCGCCCCCAGCAAAATGTTGCGCGGATGACTCACTCTGTTGTCCCGCTGAAAATCAGACCAAGTGGGCCACGCCCGCTTGCTCGTCGGTCAACTCTTTCAGGGTTTTGTCGATGCAGCCTTGGCTGAACGCATCGATGTCCAGACCTTCAACGACTTTGTATTCGCCGTTTTCGCAGGTCACGGGGAAACCGAACATGACATCCTTGGGGATGCCGTACCAGCCTTGCGAAGGGATGCCCATGGTGACCCACTTGCCGTTGGTGCCCAAGGCCCAATCACGCATGTGGTCGATGGCGGCATTGGCTGCGGATGCAGCAGAAGACAAGCCACGGGCTTCGATGATGGCGGCACCGCGCTTGCCGACGGTCGGCAAGAACACGTTGGCGTTCCAATCCTGGTCGTTGATCATGGCCTTGACCGACTCACCCTTGATGGTGGCAAAACGGTAGTCGGCGTACATGGTGGGCGAGTGGTTGCCCCAGACGCACAGTTTTTCGATGTCGGCCACGGCTTTGCCGGTTTTGGCGGCAATTTGCGAAGCCGCACGGTTGTGGTCCAGACGCAGCATGGCGGTGAAGTTGCCGGGCTTGAGGTCAGGCGCAGCCTTCATGGCGATGTAGGCGTTGGTGTTGGCGGGGTTACCCACGACCAGCACTTTGACGTCACGCGAAGCGACAGCATTCAGTGCCTTGCCTTGGGCGGTGAAGATGGCACCGTTGATGGCCAGCAACTCGGCGCGCTCCATGCCGGGGCCACGTGGACGCGAACCGACCAACAAGGCGTAGTCCACATCTTTGAAAGCGGTCATCGGATCGCCATGGGCTTCCATGCCGACCAGCAAGGGGAATGCGCAGTCTTCCAACTCCATCATCACGCCACGCAGGGCTTTTTGTGGGCCTTCGACGGGCACTTCCAGCAATTGCAGGATGACGGGCTGGTCTTTGCCCAGCATTTCGCCGGAGGCGATGCGGAACAACAATGCGTAACCGATTTGACCTGCTGCGCCAGTGACGGCAACGCGGACGGGCTTTTTGCTCATGGTGGAAACTCCAGAAGTGTTGAAAACAAGGGTCGCAGTCCTGGCCGACAACTTTTGTCAGCAGGTCTGTCCGGCGCACCGGACCCGCGCATCAACCCCGATCTGTGTGGAGATGACCGCAAGCAAACAGTTTTGGAGTGTACCCGCGAAAACCCTGATTCGTCAATTTGTCTTATGTCTTATATAAGATATGATGCGACACCTGACGTGCAACTGACCCGCACCCCCAATCCACCCCATGAACAACACCTCTTCAGTGGCCGACAACAGCTTTCCTGTTGCAGACGCGACCGCGCCAACGCCCGCGTTCAGCCCGCTGTACCAGCAAATCAAGGGGTTGATCCTGCAAAACCTGCAGTCTGGGGAATGGAAGCCTGGCGAATCCATCCCCAGCGAGATGGAACTGGCCGCGCGCTACCGGGTCAGCCAGGGCACGGTCAGAAAAGCCATCGACGAGCTGGCCAGCGACAACCTGCTGATCCGACGCCAAGGCAAAGGCACTTTTGTCGCCACCCATGCCGAACACCATGTGCAATACCGGTTCTTGAAGCTGGTGCCTGACCGTGGTGGCGACCTGGACACCGAAGGCCCCGCGCAGCGTGACATCGTGGACTGCAAGCGTCTGCGCGCCTCGGCCGACATTGCGCGCGCACTGGCCCTGAAGACGGGCGACGCGGTTTTGCAGGTGCGTCGGGTGTTGTCTTTCGCAGGTATTCCCACCATTTTGGAAGACCTGTGGTTGCCAGGCGGCCCCTTCAAAGGCCTGACCGCCGAGCGCCTGACCGACTACCACGGCCCCATGTATGCACTGTTCGAAACCGAATTTGGCGTGCGCATGGTCCGGGCCGATGAAAAAATCCGGGCGGTGCTGCCCGACGCGACCCAAAGCCAATTGCTGAAAGTGGACGGCGGCACCCCTTTGCTCAGCGTCGAGCGCATTGCCTACACCTACAACGACTCCCCCATGGAACTGCGGCGCGGTTTTTACCGCACCGAAAACCACCATTACCACAATGCCCTGAACTGACTTGCACGGGATGGTTGAATAATCGCCTAACGCACACCGTGTGCAATGCTCATGTCAGTTTGTTGCGTTGCAATAGAATCCAACGGTTTGTCACCCAAATTACGAACGCGTTACACCCAGAAAGTACACACATGACTGAACTCGCTCGAAAGCGGCCTGAATTCCGCAACATCAACGCACTGAAAGACCTTCCAAACTACCGTCTTCCGGTTGCCGGCGTGGTGTCCATCCTTCACCGCATCAGCGGGCTCTTGATGTTCGTGCTCATGCCACTCATCATCTGGCTGTTTGACAACTCCATCACCTCCGAAATTTCGTTTGCGCGACTGTCTGCTGCCTTCAACGTGGGCTTGGGCTTCGTGCCAGGCTGGTTCATGAAACTGGTGGCTTTGGCCTTGATCTGGGCTTATTTGCACCACTTCATCGCAGGCCTGCGCCACCTGTACATGGACGTTTGCCACGCTGTCACCAAAGAATTCGGCAAATCCTCTGCCATCGTCACGTTGACGCTCAGCATCGGCCTGACTGCCGTGCTCGGTGCCAAGATGTTTGGTCTGTACTGATCAGCCCCCACCACAAAAAGGAAACTGACCTATGTCCGTGAACTACGGCTCCAAACGCATCGTGACCGGTGCTGGCTACGGCTTTCGTGACTGGCTCGCACAACGCGTGACCGGCACCTTGATGGCTCTTTTCACCGTGATCTTGCTGGCCCAGGTGATCTTCACCGCAGGCCCCATCGGTTACGAAGAGTGGGCAGGTATTTTTGCCTCCCAATGGATGAAGGTCCTGACCTTCTCCGTGATCCTTTCTCTGCTGTACCACGTTTGGGTGGGCATGCGCGACATCTGGATGGACTACATCAAGCCAGTGGGCGTGCGCCTGGTCTTGCATGTCTTCACCCTGGTTTGGCTGGTCGGCTGCGCTGGCTGGGCTGTTCAGGCCCTCTGGCGCTTGTGATGCGCCTGTAATCAAGTTGATCTCACACCAAGATAAAAAATCATGAGCTATACCAAAGATCAAATCTCCAACCGCAAGTTCGACGTCGTGATCGTCGGCGCCGGTGGTTCAGGCATGCGTGCCTCGCTGCAATTGGCCCGCGCGGGCCTGAATGTGGCCGTGCTGTCCAAAGTGTTCCCGACCCGTTCGCACACCGTGGCCGCCCAAGGGGGCGTGTCCGCTTCGCTGGGCAACATGAGCGAAGACAGCTGGGAATACCACTTCTACGACACCGTCAAGGGCTCCGACTGGCTCGGCGACCAGGATGCCATCGAATTCATGTGCCGTGAAGCGCCCAAGGTCGTGTACGACCTGGAGCACATGGGCATGCCGTTTGACCGCAACCCCGACGGCACCATCTACCAGCGCCCGTTTGGCGGCCACACCGCCAACTTCGGCGAAAAGCCCGTGCAACGCGCTTGCGCGGCGGCTGACCGCACCGGCCACGCCATGCTGCACACCCTGTACCAGGCCAACGTCGCGGCCCGCACCACTTTCTTCGTGGAATGGATGGCGCTTGACCTGATCCGCAACGAAGCCGGTGACTGCGTGGGCGTGACGGCCCTCGAAATGGAGACCGGTGAGGTCTACACACTGCAAGCCAAAACCGTGCTGCTGGCCACCGGCGGTGCAGGTCGCATTTACCAGTCGTCCACCAACGCCTTCATCAACACCGGTGACGGTCTGGGCATGGCTGCGCGCGCAGGCATCGCATTGCAAGACATGGAGTTCTGGCAGTTCCACCCCACTGGCGTGGCCGGTGCTGGCGTGCTGCTGACCGAAGGCTGCCGTGGCGAAGGCGCCATCTTGCTCAACAGCAATGGCGAACGCTTCATGGAGCGCTATGCGCCGACCCTGAAAGACTTGGCACCGCGTGACTTCGTGTCGCGTTGCATGGGTCAGGAAATACTGGAAGGCCGTGGCTGTGGTCCCAACAAGGACTACATCCACATGAAGCTGGACCACCTGGGTGCCGACACCATCCACAAACGTCTGCCTTCGGTGTACGAAATCGGCGTGAACTTCGCCAACGTGGACGTGACGCGCGAGCCCATCCCGGTGGTGCCCACCATCCACTACCAGATGGGCGGCATCCCGACCAACATCAACGGCCAGGTTGTGCACACCGCGAACGGTGAAGACCGTCCCATCAACGGTTTGTACGCTGTGGGCGAGTGCTCTTGCGTCTCGGTGCACGGCGCCAACCGCCTGGGCACCAACTCGCTGCTGGACTTGCTGGTCTTCGGCAAGGCCGCTGGCGACCACATCATCGCCAACAACAAGCCCGGCACCGCGGTGCAAGACCTGCCCGCCAACGCCACCGACCGGACACTGGCCCGCCTGAACCGCCTCGAAAGCGCACAAAGCGGCGAGTACGCACAAGATGTGGCCAACGACATGCGCGCCATCATGCAAGCCCACGCTGGCGTGTTCCGCAGCCAGGAAGTCATGAACGAAGGCGTCAAAAAGATCGCCGAGCTGCGCGCCCGTGTAGCCAACATCGGTCTGCAAGACACCTCTAAAGTTTTCAACACCGCCCGCATCGAAGCGCTGGAAGTGGAAAACTTGATGGAAGTCGCTCAAGCCACCATGGAAAGTGCGGCCGCCCGCACCGAATGCCGTGGCGCCCACCTGGTGCGCGACTACGAACACGATGTGACCCACCCCACTTGCCCACTGGGCCGCAACGATGCCGAGTGGATGAAGCACACCCTGTGGCACAGCGAAAACAACAGCCTGACCTACAAGCCAGTGCGCATGAAGCCCCTGACAGCCGAAACCGTGCCTCCCAAGCCACGGACTTTCTGAGCTGCCCGCACGAACACAAGGAATCTGAAAAATGGCAAAACGTACCTTCAAGATCTACCGCTACGACCCAGAAAAAGATGCCAAGCCTTACATGCAGTCCCTCGACGTGGAACTCGACGGCACCGAGCGCATGTTGCTGGACGCCCTGGTCAAGCTCAAGGCAGTAGACCCTACCTTGTCTTTCCGTCGCTCTTGCCGCGAAGGCGTTTGTGGCTCTGACGCCATGAACATCAACGGCAAGAATGGCCTGGCCTGCCTGACCAACCTGAACACGCTCAAGGGCGACATCGTCTTGAAGCCCCTGCCAGGTCTGCCTGTCGTGCGCGACCTGATCGTGGACATGACACAGTTCTTCAAGCAGTACCACTCGATCAAGCCTTACCTGATCAACGAGACGCCCCCTCCTCAGACCGAGCGCCTGCAAAGCCCGGAAGAGCGGGATGAGCTGAACGGCCTGTATGAGTGCATCTTGTGCGCCAGTTGCTCGACCAGCTGCCCCAGCTTCTGGTGGAACCCCGACAAGTTCGTGGGCCCGGCCGGTCTGCTGCAAGCCTACCGCTTCATCGCGGACAGCCGCGACCAAGCCACCGCCGAGCGCCTGGACAACCTGGAAGACCCCTACCGTCTGTTCCGCTGCCACACCATCATGAACTGCGTCGATGTTTGCCCCAAGGGTTTGAACCCCACCAAGGCCATCGGCAAGATCAAAGAAATGATGGTTCGCCGCGCTGTCTGATGACTGTCACCCCGATCCTGGAAGATGCGTCTTTGGTCGGCGCCGATCGCCTCGCGCCCTTGAGCGAGCGGTCGCTGAGCAAACTCCGTTGGCGCAGCCGACGGGGCCTGCTTGAAAACGATCTGTTCATCGCGCGCTTCTTCCAACAGCATGACGCTCACTTGACCGTCGGGCAGGCCCGGGGCATGTATGCGCTGATGGACCTGTCTGACAACGATCTCATGGACTTGCTGTTGCGCCGCAAAGAGCTGCAGCCCGAGATCAGCACCGAAGAGGTGCGTGAAGTCCTGGACATGTTGAGAGCCTGACCCATTTGGATCACTTCTGGAATTTTTGAGGAAACCCACCATGAAACTCGCCGATAACAAAGCCACCCTGTCGTTCTCCAATGGCAGCCCCAGCATCGACATGCCCGTTTACTCTGGCAACATCGGTCCTGATGTGATCGACATCCGCAAGCTGTACGCACAAAGCGGCATGTTCACCTATGACCCTGGCTTCTTGTCCACGGCATCGTGCCAATCTGCCATCACCTACATCGATGGCGACAAAGGCGAGTTGCTGTACCGCGGCTACCCCATCGAGCAACTGGCCAACAAGGCCGACTACCTCGACACCTGCTACCTCTTGCTGAACGGCGAATTGCCGGTCGGCCAGCAAAGCAAAGATTTCCACAAACTCGTCAACCAGCACACCATGGTCAACGAGCAGATGCAGTTCTTCCTGCGCGGCTTTCGCCGTGACGCCCACCCCATGGCCGTGTTGACCGGTCTGGTGGGTGCTTTGTCGGCCTTCTACCATGACAGCACCGACATCAACAACCCCGAGCACCGCCACATCGCTGCGATCCGTTTGATCGCCAAGATGCCAACCCTGGTGTCCATGGCCTACAAATACGGCGTGGGTCAGCCTTTCATGTACCCCCGCAACGACCTGTCTTATGCGGGCAACTTCTTGCGCATGATGTTCGGCACCCCTTGCGAAGAGTACAAGGTCAACCCCGTGCTCGAGCGCGCCATGGACCGCATCTTCACGCTGCACGCAGACCACGAGCAAAACGCTTCGACCTCCACGGTTCGTCTGTGCGGCTCGTCCGGCACCAACCCGTTTGCAGCCATCGCAGCGGGCGTGGCCTGCCTGTGGGGCCCTGCCCACGGCGGCGCCAACGAAGCCTGCCTGAACATGCTGGAAGACATCCAGAAAATGGGCGGCGTGTCCAAGGTGGGCGAGTTCATGAACCAGGTGAAAGACAAGAACTCCGGCGTCAAGCTGATGGGCTTCGGTCACCGCGTTTACAAGAACTACGACCCGCGCGCCAAGCTCATGCAAGAAACTTGCGACGAAGTGCTCAAAGAACTGGGCCTGGAAAACGACCCCCTGTTCAAGTTGGCCAAAGAACTGGAAAAGATCGCTCTGGAAGACGAATACTTCGTCAGCCGCAAGCTCTACCCCAACGTGGACTTTTACTCCGGCATCGTGCAACGCGCCATCGGCATTCCTGTGAACCTGTTCACCGGCATCTTCGCCCTGGCCCGCACCGTCGGCTGGATCGCCCAACTGAACGAAATGATCAGCGACCCCGAATACAAAATCGGTCGCCCACGTCAACTGTTCACCGGCTCCCCACGCCGCGACGTACAACGTTGATCGGTTCACAACCGCATCCCAAGCCCGCCTTGTGCGGGCTTTTTTCATGGCGCAAAGCACCGGTCTGCACGACGGCCCCGCAGGACGACACCTTCAGGTCCGACGTTTCAGGCTTCGTCGCAGGGCCCTGTCGGGGCTGAAGCAGCCGACAAAAGGCCCAACTGCTGTTCCCGTAGGCCAGCGCTTCACCTCCGACATGGCGGGCCAGCGGCATTTGTCGGGGCTGAAGCCACCGACCTACAAAATCAGCACCATTTGAGTGGCTGTGGCCCGGGGCAGTCAGGCCGATTTGCTGGCGCGAAGCGACTGATGAGGCCTGGCAGCCCGGGGCCACAGCCACTCAAGCCCCACAAAGGCAGGGATACCGCCCTCTCTCCGCATAAAATGAACAGCTGAATTGAAGGAAGCCCCATGGCACGCACGCTTTACGACAAGATCTGGGACGAACACGTCGTCCACACCGAAGAAGACGGCACCTCCGTCCTCTACATCGACCGCCATCTGGTGCACGAAGTCACCAGCCCCCAAGCCTTTGAAGGCCTGCGCCAAGCCGGTCGCAAAGTCTGGCGCGTCAGCTCCATCGTGGCCACCGCCGACCACAACACCCCCACCACCGGCTGGGAGATGGGCTACGACGGCATCACCGACCCGATCAGCAAAGAACAGATCACCACGCTCGACGCGAACATGTTGGAATACGGCTCGGCCGCCTTCTTCCCCTTCCTGTCCAAACGCCAAGGCATCGTGCACGTGATTGGTCCTGAAAACGGGGCCACCCTGCCCGGCATGACCGTGGTCTGCGGCGACAGCCACACCTCGACGCACGGCGCTTTTGGCGCACTGGCCCACGGCATCGGCACCTCCGAGGTCGAACACGTCATGGCCACCCAAACCCTGCTGGCCAAAAAAGCCAAGAACATGCTCATCCAGGTTGAGGGCACCCTGGCCAAAGGCGTCACCGGCAAAGACATCGTGCTGGCCATCATCGGCAAGATCGGCACCGCAGGCGGCACGGGCTACACCATCGAATTCGCCGGATCTGCCATCCGCGCCTTGAGCATGGAAGGCCGCATGACGGTCTGCAACATGGCCATCGAAGGCGGCGCTCGTGCGGGCCTGGTCGCGGTGGACGAAAAAACCATCCACTACGTCAAGGGCCGTCTGCTCTCGCCAGGCACAGATCCGAAATCGGGCCAGTTTGTCGGTGGTGCCGAGTGGGACCAGGCCGTGGCCTACTGGAAGACCTTGCAGTCCGATCCAGGTGCCCACTTTGACGCCGTGGTCGAACTCGACGCCAGCACCATCGTGCCGCAAGTCACTTGGGGCACCTCGCCCGAAATGGTGCTGGGCATCGACGGCAAAACACCGGACCCGGACAAAGAAAAGGACGACGTCAAGCGCGACGCCATTGAGCGCGCGCTGACGTACATGGGCCTGCAGCCCGGCAAGGCTTTGTCCGACATCACCATCGACAAAGTCTTCATCGGCTCGTGCACCAACAGCCGCATCGAAGACATGCGCGAAGCCGCCGCCGTGGTCAAAAAGCTGGGCCAGAAAGTCGCCAAGAACGTCAAGCTGGCGATGGTCGTGCCCGGTTCAGGTCTGGTCAAAGTACAGGCCGAACAAGAAGGCCTGCACGAGATCTTCAAGGCCGCTGGCTTTGAGTGGCGCGAGCCCGGCTGCTCCATGTGCCTGGCCATGAACGCCGACCGCCTGGAGCCAGGCGAGCGCTGCGCATCGACTTCCAACCGCAACTTCGAAGGCCGTCAAGGTGCCGGTGGCCGCACCCACCTGGTCAGCCCCGCCATGGCCGCCGCGGCAGCCATTCACGGTCACTTTGTCGACGTTCGCCAATTCGCCTGAATGAAAGGAAGCTTGTCATGAAAAAATGGACCCGTCTGAGCCTCATCGCTGCCTTGTTGGCGCTTGCCGGTTGCAACACCGTCCGCGGTGTGGGCCAAGACATCGAAAAACTGGGTTCCACCATCGAAGGTGCAGCCAAGAAATAACGCCATGCAAAAATTCACACTCCTCAAAGGCCTGGTGGCCCCAATGGACCGCGCCAACGTGGACACGGACGCCATCATCCCCAAGCAATTCCTCAAGTCGATCCGCAAGACCGGCTTTGGCCCCAACCTGTTCGACGAATGGCGCTATCTGGACGTGGGCTTCCCCGGCCAGGACCCGGCCAGCCGCAAGCCCAACCCGGACTTCGTGCTGAACCAGCCGCGCTACCAAGGTGCCAGCGTCTTGCTGGCCCGCAAGAATTTCGGCTGTGGTTCCTCGCGTGAACACGCGCCCTGGGCCATTGACCAATACGGCTTTCGCTGCGTGATCGCGCCCAGCTTTGCTGACATCTTCTTCAACAACTGTTTCAAAAACGGCCTATTGCCCATCGTGCTGCCCGAAGCCGTGGTGGCCCAGCTGTTTGACGAAGTGGCCGCCTTCCCCGGCTACCAGCTCACGGTGGACCTGGAACGTCAGGTGATCGTCAAGCCCCAAGACGATGAGATCCCGTTCGAGGTGCAAGCCTTCCGCAAATACTGTCTGCTCAACGGCTTGGACGACATTGGCCTCACCCTGCGCCATGCCGACAAAATCAAAGCCTTTGAAGCCGAACGCCTGGCCACCAAACCGTGGCTGGCGCATACCGCGACCTCCGCTTGAATTCCTGAACAACCCCACTGAACCACACCATGAAAATCGCAGTCCTCCCCGGTGATGGCATCGGCACCGAAATCGTCGCTGAAGCCGTCAAAGTCCTGAACGTTCTGGACTTGAAGTTTGAGATGGAAACCGCCCTGGTCGGTGGTGCCGCTTACGACGCCTTTGGCCATCCGCTGCCCGAAGCCACACTCAAGCTGGCGATGGACTCCGACGCCGTGCTGTTTGGCGCGGTGGGCGACTGGAAATACGACAAGCTCGACCGCCCCCTGCGCCCCGAGCAAGCCATTTTGGGCCTGCGCAAGAACATGGGGCTGTTTGCCAACTTCCGTCCGGCCATTTGCTACGAGCAGCTGGTGGGCGCCTCCAGCCTCAAGCCCGAGCTGATTGCGGGCCTGGACATTTTGATCATCCGCGAACTCACGGGCGACATTTACTTTGGCCAGCCACGCGGTCGCCGCATCGCCACCGACGGGCACTTCCCCGGCGCGGAAGAAGCCTTTGACACCATGCGCTACTCCAAGCCCGAGATCGAGCGCATCGCCCATGTGGCCTTCCAGGCGGCCCGCAAGCGCAACAAGCGCCTGACCAGCGTGGACAAAGCCAACGTGCTCGAAACCTTCCAGCTCTGGAAAGATGTGGTCACCGAAGTCGGCCAGCAGTACCCCGATGTGGCGCTGGACCACATGTACGTGGACAACGCCGCCATGCAGCTGGTCAAGGAGCCCAAGCGCTTTGACGTGGTGGTGACCGGCAACATGTTTGGCGACATCCTGAGCGACGAAGCCTCCATGCTCACGGGCTCGATCGGCATGCTGCCCTCGGCCAGCCTGAACACCAAGAACCAGGGCCTGTACGAGCCCAGCCACGGCAGCGCGCCCGACATCGCGGGCAAAGGCATCGCCAACCCGTTGGCGACCATCTTGTCTGCGGCCATGATGCTGCGCTTTTCCCTGAACCAAGAAGCCGCCGCCCAGCGCATCGAAGCGGCTGTGCAAAAAGTGCTGGCCCAAGGCCTGCGCACGGGCGACATCTGGAGCGAAGGCACCACCAAAGTCAGCACCCGCGAAATGGGTGACGCGGTGGTCAAAGCTTTGGCCTGAACAGCCTGACTCGGACAAAGCAAAGCCCGCCCCATGGTGACATGGGGCGGGCTTTTCACTTGAACCTGGCCAGCTTTTTAATCGACCACGGCCGTGGGCACGGGCAGTCCGTTCTCCAAATTGATACCGAAGTGACACGGGTCGTCGTTGACGATGCAGCGCCCGGTCTGAGGCTGGGTGCCGCCACCCGCCTCGGCCGTCTGCAAACAACGCCGGCCCTGGCAATCCGTGCCGTTACGGCAGGTCTTGCCGGCATCGGCATAGGCGCGCACACAGGCCAGCGTGCCCATCATGCACACCCGTTGCCAGCGGCCGCCCGAGGCCTGGCATTGCACCTCGGTGCCCTTGGCGCAATAGCCCAAATCAGTCTTGAAATTGACCGCCTCCCAGGTGCCGCCACTCGCAGCACAACGCGCCTCTAGTGACGTCATCGACCCTGGCGTTGCCGAAAGCGTCTGTCCTTTGGGGGCGACGCACGCGGTCAATGCACACGCCAGAGCGAGCCAGACTCCAACCCAGCGCCAGCGGGGTGTCCAAAGTAAATTCTTCAAGTTTGCATGCATCTGGTGCCTCCTCGCATCGCCGTGGAAGATCATCTTGTTCGATGGATTTTGCACCGAGGCACGCCCATCAAGTGCCTGTCAGCCTCCTATCAGAAGGCTTCCGTTACAATGGGCACCCATGTTTCACGCCCGTTCGTTCTTGCTGAACTTTTCTGCCGTCCCTCTGATGGTGGTTAGCGCGCGTGCATTCTCCACAAAAACCACGACCATTAAGGGCTGATCCGGCCTGGTTCGTCGTGCGCCCTCCCGGCCAGACGAGCCGGGCAAACAGTCAGGTCAAACACTGTTTTTAAAACTGAAAGGGCGTTGAAATGAGCAAGTTAGTAGGTTTGGTCGGCTGGCGCGGCATGGTCGGCTCGGTTCTGATGGACCGCATGATTCAGGAAAAAGACTTTGACCTGATCGAGCCCTTGTTCTTCTCCACATCGAACGCGGGTGGCCAAGCCCCCGCGATGGCCAAGAACGAAACCACGCTGCAAGACGCCTTCAACATCGAACAGCTCAAGCGCTGCGAGATCATCATCACCGCCCAGGGCGGCGACTACACCTCGGAAGTCTTCCCCAAATTGCGCGCTGCTGGCTGGAACGGCCACTGGATCGATGCCGCATCGACCCTGCGCATGGAAAAAGACGCCGTGATCATCCTCGATCCCGTCAACATGCCGGTCATCCAAAATGCCCTGGCCCAAGGTGGCAACAACTGGGTGGGCGGCAACTGCACCGTCTCGTGCATGCTGATGGGCGTGGGCGCACTCTACAAGGCCGGTCTGGTCGAGTGGATGAGCACCCAGACTTACCAGGCGGCCTCCGGTGGCGGCGCGCAGCACATGCGCGAGCTGCTGACCCAATACGGCACGCTGAACGCCGAAGTCAAAGCCCTGCTGGACGACCCCAAGGGCGCCATCCTGGAAATCGACCGCATGGTGGTGGCCAAGCAACGCGCTTTGACAGCGTCCGAGACCGCCAACTTTGGCGTGCCTCTGGGTGGCTCGCTGATCCCCTGGATCGACAAGGACCTGGGCAACGGCATGTCCAAAGAAGAGTGGAAAGGCATGGCCGAGACCAACAAAATCTTGGGCTTGGGCGAGGGTTTCAACTCTGCCGCCATTCCCGTGGACGGTTTCTGCGTGCGCGTGGGCGCGATGCGCTGCCACAGCCAGGCCCTCACTTTCAAGCTGAAAAAAGACGTGCCCGTGGCCGACATCGAAGCCATGATCGCCGCCGACAACGAGTGGGTCAAAGTGGTGCCCAACACCCGCGAAGCCACCATCCAGGACCTGACCCCTGTGGCCGTGACCGGCACCATGACCATCCCGGTGGGCCGTGTGCGCAAATTGGCCATGGGCCCTGAATATGTCGGCGCGTTCACCATCGGTGACCAGCTGCTGTGGGGCGCGGCCGAGCCGCTGCGCCGCATGCTGCGCATCTTGCTGGACGCTTGATGCGTCTGCCCGCGATGACCCGGCAAGCCAAGGTCCTCTGAGACATGCTGCGCATGCGTTGCTCCCACCACAGCGCCCATCACCTCGCCAGGTCTTGGGCCGTGGCGTCGCTGCTGGCGTGCGCCAACTTGTCGGCCAAAGCCCTGACACTCGGCCATTTTTCGGTGGAGTCGGGGCTGGGCCAGCCGCTTCGGGCAGCCATTGAGATCACGCAATACAAAGTCGAAGACCTGCGCAAGCTCAAAGTGCAATTGGCAGAACCGGCCAGTTTTGAGCAAGCAGGCATGGCCTTTCATCCGGCACTCAACGGCTTGCAGACGCGACTGGAATTTCGCGGCGACGGCAAGCCCTACATCGCCCTGTCCGGGCAAACGCCGGTGGACGACCACTTCCTCGACGTGATCGTTGAAGCGCAGTGGCCTTCGGGCCGCCTGGCCATGAACTACACGCTGCTGGTCTCGCCCGTGGGCGCGGTGAAAGCGCCGATCGAAAAAACCAGGCCCGATGACCCGGTCCTCGCCCCCGTGGTCTCGGCCCAAGCCTTGACCCCTGTGGCCGTGCCCGTTGCAGCGCCCCAGAGTCCCGTGGCCGAAGAAGCCATCACCGTCCAAACAGGCGACACCGCATCCCGACTGCTGTTGCAAAAAATGCCGGCGGGCGTGTCGCTTGAGCAAATGCTGCTGGCCATGGTGCGTGCCAATCCCGAAGCCTTCATCGAGGGCAACGTCCATCTGTTGCGCAAAGGTGCGCAAGTGCGCCTGCCCCAAGCGCAGGACGCGGCGCAGATTTCAGCCGAAGAAGCCCGGCAAACCGTGATCGCACAAACCGTGGACTTTGTGGCCTATGCCCGGCGCCTGGCGCAAGCCACACTGAAAGCCCCAGAGACAGCCGGCCGCGAAATGACGGGCAAAGTGGCCGCCGAAGCGCCGCTCCCCGCACCACCGCGTCCCGTTCAAGACACCTTAACCCTCAGCAAGCGCGAGCTCACGGCCGACAGCGCCGAAGCCCGTCTGGCTGTAGAGCGCGAAATCCAGGACAAAACCGAACAATTGGCCGCACTGAAAAAGAACCTGGAAACCTTGAAGTCCTTGTCGGCCACACCAGATGCTGCGCCGACCACTCCTGCCGCGCCATCGGCTTTGCAACCCAGCCTGCCTGTGGCGGCAACGCCCACGACTTCGACCGCCTGGTTCAACGCCATTGGCCGCAACCCCTCCATAGGGGCCTGGGCCATGGCCCTTTTGGCCGCCATGGGTGGCTTGGTGTGGCTGGCCCGGCGCCGCCCCGCTGCGGCCCATGAGGATTTGTTTGGCACCGCCAACATGCCGCCCGAAGCCAGCGACACACCACCCCATGTGGCCCCCGTGCTGACGCCGTTTCCATCGGGCTTGCCGCCTCAGTTTGCGGGTCTGGACCTGAACCTGACACCCGCACCGGATGCCCCCAAAGCCACCCCACCAGCAGGTTCCGGCCAGTGAGACTCGCCCTCGGCATCTGTTACTCGGGCACGGCTTACCAAGGCTGGCAAAGCCAGAGCTCTGGCCTGACGGTTCAGGACAAACTCGAAAAAGCCCTGGCACAGTTTTGCGCTGTCCCCCGGATCAGCACGTTGTGTGCGGGCCGCACCGATGCCGGTGTGCACGGCCTGATGCAGGTGGTGCACTTCGACACACCGCTGGAGCGCGCGCCTTCGTCTTGGGTGCGCGGCACCAACCGCTATCTGCCCCACGACATTGCCGTGCAGTGGGCGCACTATGTGCCCGACAGTTTTCACTGTCGCGCCAGCGCCACGGGCAGGCGCTACATCTATGTGGTGCTCGACTCGATCGTGCGCCCCAGCCTGGAAACAGGCCGTGTGGGATGGGTGTACCGCCCTTTGCAAGAAGACGCCATGCGACAGGCCAGCCAGCATCTGTTGGGCGAACACGACTTTTCATCTTTCCGGGCCAGCAGCTGCCAGGCGCTGTCGCCCATCAAGACGCTGCGGCACATCCAGATTTCAAAGCACGGCGCTTACTGGCGCTTCGAATTTGAAGGCAACGCCTTCCTGCACCACATGATCCGCAACATCATGGGCTGTCTGGTCACCATTGGCCAAGGCCAGCAAGCACCTGACTGGATGCGTGAGGTGCTGTACGCCAAAAACCGCGATGCGGCGGCCCCCACGTTTTCGCCCGACGGTCTGTACTTTGCCGGGCCGATTTACAGCCCCGAATGGGGTCTGCCCGACACCACCCCTGCTTTTGATTGGTTGCCATGACCCCGCCCAACCAGTTGTTGCCCAACGCCCCCCAACAACGCACCCGCATCAAGATGTGCGGCTTCACCCGCGAGACTGATGTGCTGGCGGCGGTGCTCGCCGGTGCCGACGCCATCGGCTTTGTGCTGTACCCGCCCAGCCCGCGCAGCGTCAGCATCGAACGCGCGGCAGCGCTGGCCCGCCTGCTGCCCGCCTTCGTGACGCCGGTGCTGCTTTTCGTCAACGAAACGCCCGAGCGCATTCAGGCCGCCTGCACCGCCGTGCCCGGTGCCATGCTGCAGTTTCATGGCGACGAAACACCCGAATTTTGCGCGGCCATGAGCCAGGCGACAGGTCGGACGCACCTGAAAGCGGCCCGCATCCCCCTGACCGAAGCGGCCAGCTTCGACTTGGTAAAATTTGCGAACTTTCACCAGCAAGCCCAAGCCCTTTTGCTCGACGCCCACGTCGACGGATACGGCGGCGGCGGAAAAACATTCAATTGGTCACTGCTGCCACCAAACGTCAATGCTCACCTCGTTTTGTCTGGTGGACTCACACCTGCAAACGTGGCCGATGGCATTCGGGCGCTGCGCTCACGCGGCCTGTCATTGGCCGTTGACGTGAGCTCGGGCATCGAGGCCGACAAAGGCCTCAAGGATGCCGAAAAAATCCAGCAATTTGTAGCAGCCGTGCGTGCTGCCGATGCGGACCTTCTTTGATTTTTTCCCGGATTGAATTCCGAAAGAACACGCCATGTACGACTACCAGCAACCCGATGCCAAGGGGCATTTCGGCATTTACGGTGGCAGTTTTGTCAGCGAGACGCTGACACACGCCATCAACGAACTCAAAGCCGCTTACGCCAAGTACCAGCACGACCCTGAATTCATCGCCGAATTCAAGTCCGAGCTGGCCCACTTTGTCGGACGCCCCTCGCCCATCTACCACGCCGCCCGCATGAGCCGCGAAATGGGCGGCGCCCAGATCTTCCTCAAGCGCGAAGACCTGAACCACACCGGCGCGCACAAGATCAACAACACCATCGGTCAGGCCATGCTCGCCAAGCGCATGGGCAAGCCGCGCATCATTGCCGAGACCGGCGCGGGCCAACACGGCGTGGCCACCGCCACCATCTGCGCCCGTTACGGGCTGGAGTGCGTGGTCTACATGGGGGCTGAAGACGTCAAACGCCAAAGCCCCAATGTCTACCGCATGAAACTGCTGGGCGCCACCGTGGTGCCCGTCGAGTCGGGCAGCAAGACGCTCAAGGACGCCTTGAACGAAGCCATGCGCGACTGGGTGGCCAACGTGGACAACACCTTCTACATCATCGGTACCGTGGCGGGCCCGCACCCCTACCCCATGATGGTGCGCGACTTTCAAAGCGTGATCGGCGAAGAATGCCTGACGCAAATGCCCGAGATGTTCCAGTCGCTCAAAATGGCCGAGGAACAACCCGACGCCGTGATCGCCTGCGTGGGCGGTGGCAGCAACGCCATGGGCATCTTCTATCCCTACATCCCGTTTGAAAACACCCGCCTGATCGGCGTGGAAGCAGCCGGTGAAGGCATGGACACCGGCAGGCACTCGGCCTCCTTGCAGCTGGGCAGCCCCGGCGTGTTGCACGGCAACCGCACCTACATCCTGCAAGACGAAAACGGCCAGATCACCGAAACCCACAGCGTGAGCGCGGGCCTCGACTATCCGGGTGTCGGCCCCGAGCATGCGTTTTTGAAAGACATTGGCCGCGCCGAGTACGTGGGCATCACCGACAAGGAAGCGCTGCAAGCCTTCCACTACTTGTGCCGCACCGAAGGCATCATTCCCGCCCTGGAATCCAGCCATGCTGTGGCCTACGCCATGAAGCTGGCCAAGACCATGCGTCCGGACCAGTCGATTTTGGTCAACCTGTCTGGCCGAGGCGACAAGGACATCGGCACCGTGGCCGATTTGTCGAAGGCCGACTTTTATTGCCGTCCCAGCTGCCAGGGGCAGTCGGTCAAGGGCGCTGAACAGCCTGTGCATTTTGCGAAGTGAGGGCCCCCACATGAGCCGCATTGATTCCACCCTCTCCACCCTGAAATCCCAAGGCCGCAAAGCCTTGATCCCGTACGTCACGGCCGGCTTTCCGCAGGCGGACACCACCGTGCCGCTGATGCACGCCATGGCCGCGGCCGGGGCCGACATCATTGAGCTGGGCGTGCCGTTTTCAGACCCCTCAGCCGACGGCCCCGTGATTCAAAAAGCCGGTGACAAAGCTTTGGCGCTGGGCATTGGCACCGTGCAGGTGCTGGCCATGGTGCGCGCGTTTCGCCAGACCAACAACCACACGCCGGTGGTGCTGATGGGTTATGCCAACCCGGTGGAACGCTATGACCAAAAACACGGCACCGACAGCTTCATCCGCGACGCATCGGCCGCCGGTGTGGACGGCGTTCTGATCGTGGACTACCCGCCCGAAGAATGCGTCGAATTCGCCGCCAAACTGCGCGCCCACAGCATGGACCTGATCTTTTTACTGGCCCCCACCAGCACCGAAGAACGGATGAAGCAAGTGGCCGAAGTGGCCAGCGGCTATGTCTACTACGTCTCGCTCAAGGGCGTCACCGGCTCCGGCACGCTGGACACCGATGCGGTCGAAGCCATGCTGCCCCGCATCCGTCAGCATGTGCACATCCCCGTGGGCGTGGGCTTTGGCATCCGTGACGCCGCCACGGCCAAGGCCATCAGTCGCGTGGCCGATGCGGTGGTGATCGGTTCGCGCTTGATCCAGCTGATCGATGCCGCACCCGAAGGCAGCGTCCACACCGTCGCCGCCGACTTCCTCTCGGGCATCCGCCAGGCGCTGGACGCCTGAACGGGCGGGCCTGCACCCCGACGGGTGCGGCCTGCCCCTGGTCTGTGCTGAACGGTGCATTGGCCGTTTCAACGATAATCCGCCGCTGAAGGAGAATCCTCATGAGTTGGCTCGAAAAATTGCTCCCCCCGAAAATCCAGCACACCGACCCGGCTGATCGCCGCCAGGTGCCTGAAGGCCTGTGGATCAAATGCCCCAGTTGCGAGACTGTTCTGTACAAGACCGACCTCGAAGAAAACCAGAACGTCTGCCCGGGCTGCGCGCACCATCTGCGCATCGGTGCACGTGCACGCCTGAACGGTTTCCTCGACGGCGAAGGCCGTTACGAAATCGGCCAGGAAGTCGTGCCGGTCGATGCACTGAAATTCAAAGACAGCCGCAAATACCCTGAGCGGCTGAAGGAAGCCATGAACAACACGGGCGAAACCGATGCCCTGGTCGTCATGGGCGGCGCGGTGCACAGCATCCCCTTGGTGGTGGCCTGCTTCGAGTTCGACTTCATGGGCGGCTCCATGGGCTCTGTGGTGGGCGAGCGTTTTGTGCGTGGCGTCGAAACCGCCATCGAGCAAAAAGTGCCCTTTGTCTGCTTCACTGCCACCGGCGGTGCCCGCATGCAAGAAGGCTTGCTGTCGCTCATGCAGATGGCCAAAACCAATGCGGCGCTGACCCGTCTGGCCAAAAAAGGCCTGCCCTACATCAGCGTGCTGACCGACCCCACCATGGGAGGTGTTTCGGCCGGTTTTGCCTTCCTGGGCGATGTGGTGATGGCCGAGCCCAAAGCCCTGATCGGCTTTGCCGGTCCCCGCGTGATCGAAAGCACCGTGCGAGTGACCCTGCCCGAAGGCTTTCAGCGGGCCGAGTTCCTGCAAAGCAAAGGCGCGGTGGACCTGATTTGCGACCGACGCGAACTGCGCAAAACCATCGCCAGCACCTTGGCCATGCTGCAACGCCAGCCTGCCGATGCGGTGAGCTGACGCCCGGCCATGCCCCTTAAAAAAATGGCCCTCTTCGGAGGGCCATTTTTTTGTGCACGTGAACTCAGTACCACCAGCTCATCTGGAGCCGCGCCAGCACCATGCCGGCCATCTGCAACAGCAGCAGCAAGGCAATCGGTGACAAATCCACACCGCCGACCAGGGGCAACAGCCTCTGAAATGGGCGCAAAAATGGTTGACTCAAACGTGCCGCCAGGCTGTACATGGGCGAGCCAGGGTTGACCCACGACAGCACGGCCAGCACCAGCACCAACGCACTCAGGGCAGACACCACCAACTGGGCCAGCCCGACCAGGCTCACCAAAGGCAACAAGCCCACAGACCCCTGTCCACCAGCGACCAGCCACAACAAGGCGTATTGCACCAGTTTGATGAGGAAGGCCCCTGCCAGACTCGACAAATCCCAGGCCGACCATGGCGGGATCACCCGGCGCAGCGGCAACAGCAACCAATCGGTCACCGCAAACACAAACTGGCCCAAAGGCTGGTGAAAAGAAATCCGTTGCCACTGCATCAAAAAACGCAGCAAACAGGTGCCGGCAATCAGGCCCGCCACCACATCCAACACCAAGCTCACCATCTGGAACAACATCGATTTTTCTCCTGCTCGTGCGATGATACCCAGATGCCAGAACGCGCCGCGCCATCCCCGCAAACCTGGACGGAATGGCCCCCTTGATGCGGTTGGAATGGGTCGGCGACAGGGTGGAATCGTCGCCTTCGGGGACTTCCGGTGTCCATCCGGGTCAGAAACCGCCCGCAAACTCTTAAAATAGAAGGCTTTGCGCGTTCGCGCACCTTCACAACCCCGGATCGGGCCGCCCACTGCACCCGACCCCAACTGCACCTCGCCATGTCTGACACGACTGCCCACGCCTCTGCCACTGCCGCGCCAACCCCTGCGCCCCAGGATGAAAACCAACTGATCGCAGAGCGCCGCGAAAAACTCAAGGCCATGCGCCAGGCACAGGCGGACGGCAAGGGTGTGGCGTTTCCCAACGACTTCAAGCCCGAGCACCATGCCGCCAACCTGCACCAGGCACACGGTGAGAAAGCAGCCGAAGAACTGAACGGCGAAGGCGTGGCCAAAACCATGGCCAAGGTGGCTGGCCGCATGATGCTCAAACGCGTGATGGGCAAGGCCAGCTTTGCCACGTTGCAAGACGCCACCGGACGCATCCAGGTCTATGTGACCCGTGACGACGTGGGCGAAGACCTGTATGCCTTGTTCAAGCACTGGGATCTGGGTGACATCGTGGGCGTGGAAGGCCATTTGTTCAAGACCCGCACCGGCGAGTTGTCGATCCACGCCACGTCGATCCGCATGCTGACCAAAAGCCTGCGACCCATGCCCGACAAATTCCACGGCGTGGCCGACCAGGAAGTCAAATACCGCCAGCGCTATGTCGACCTGATGACCGACGAAGCGGCCCGCAAACGCTTCGTGGCCCGCAGCAAAGCCGTCAGCGGCATCCGTGAGTTCATGGTCCAGCACGGCTTTTTGGAAGTCGAAACGCCCATGCTGCACCCGATTCCCGGGGGCGCCAACGCCAAGCCTTTTGTGACCCACCACAACGCGTTGGAACAAGAAATGTTCTTGCGCATCGCGCCCGAGTTGTACCTCAAGCGCCTGCTGGTGGGCGGCTTTGAGCGCGTGTTCGAGATCAACCGCAACTTCCGCAACGAAGGCATCTCGGTGCGCCACAACCCCGAGTTCACCATGATGGAGTTCTATGCAGCGTACTGGAACTACCAGGACCTGATGGGCTTCACCGAGAGCCTGATCCGCGATGCGGCCATGACCGCCGCAGGCACGCTGAACTTGACCTACAACGGCAAGCCTGTGGATCTGAACAAGCCCTTTGCCCGCATGACAATCCGCGAAGCCATCGTCAAACACACCGAAGCCGGTGACAACGTGGACAACGCCGAGTGGCTGACCAACGCCCTCAAAAAGCTGGGCATGAACGAAGCCAAAGACAAGCTGTCCACCCGCAGCCTGGCCAGCCTGCAGGTGTTCTATTTTGAGGAAACCGTGGAAGACAAGCTCTGGGAGCCGACCTTCATCATGGAGCACCCCACCGAAATCTCGCCCCTGGCCCGCGCCAATGACACCCGCCCCGAAGTGACCGAGCGCTTTGAGCTCTACATTACGGGCCGTGAGTTCGGCAACGGCTTCAGCGAACTCAACGACGCCGAAGACCAGGCCGCACGCTTTCACGCCCAAGTGGCCGCCAAAGACGACGGCGACGACGAAGCCATGTACTACGACCACGACTTCGTGCGTGCACTCGAATACGGCATGCCGCCCGCCGGCGGTTGCGGCATCGGCATTGACCGCCTGATGATGCTGCTGACCGACAGCGCCAGCATCCGCGACGTGATCCTGTTCCCGGCGCTGCGTCACGTGCAGGAATAAACGCCCTTCATCGTCGACAAATAAATGGCCCGCTGTTGCGGGCCATTTTTTTAGCGCTTGGCCAAGACCTCAAAGCACCGTCACATGCACCGTTTGGTGAATGAACAAATCCAGTCCCAAGGTGCTGTTGCTGTAAACCGTGTAGTTTTGGCCACTGAGCACGCTCGGGTTTGCGGCCTTTTGCCATGTAAAAGTGGAGCCGCCAAGCAAATCGTCCAACATCACTTGGTCACCCGCATCACCGTCAATGCGCATTTGCTGGTGGCCGTTAGAGATGAAACTGTTTTTGACGCTGAGCGCCAGCACATCGCTGGTTGTCAAAGCCAGGGTGTGCGCCGCATTGGTCACCGTGCCCGAACCTGACAAACCGATGTGGTTGATGGCGCCCACGCTGCCGGCACCCGGGCTGGTGCTGTGCAAGGTCGACAAGTCCAAGCTGGTTTCGTTCGTGCTGAGGGTGTACAAGCCCACAGAGCCCGCCAGCTCTCCGCCACCGAAAGCAGAGGGCGGAACGTTCGTCGAAGGGCTGGTTTTTACAATGGGGTCCGTCAATTCAAACTCCCATTTTTTGTCATTGACCATGGCATAGCTGTTGCCGGCCAAATCGGTGTAGACAATTTTCAACTGGCCCACGTCATAGGTAAGCAGCGAGCCGTCATCCGTGGGTCCAGGTGCATTGATCACATTGCCTGACTGATCTTGGAATGAGAAAGTCCCTGCCTCTGCGTCTGAAAAAACGGCTGCGGACGTTCCTGCTCGCAAGGTCATGGATGAGTAACGAAGGGTGGTGTTGTCGTTGAAACTGGCAGAGCCACTCACATTGAACAAAGGGGCCTTCAAGTCCACCGTGAACGACTGGTCTGTCGCTTTCAAAACATTGCCGGCCAAATCCACCACCGAGGCTTTCAGCACATACTGTGTGTGCTGTCCAACCACCCCCAAGGTCTCGGCCGTGTTGTCATAAGACCAGATGCCATTGACATTCGGGTCGACGTAGGCTTGTGACTTCACCACGCCATCTGTCCCAAAAATTTGAACCAATACCTTGCCCGTGAACCCCGTGTTGGTATTGCCAATATTGCCCATGAAAGACAGGTGCGTTTCTTTGGTTAGAAAGTCGGTGCTGGAAACGCCCGAATCCTGCACAAGCTGGGTGACGGCCACAGCAAAACCCGCGTTGGCATCGGCGTTGGCATTGGTGTCAACGGTCAAGGTTTGTGGCGCAGCGGCGGTCCCCACCGCATTGCCCGCTTTGTCCACCAACTGCGCCGTCAGTTGGTAACGACCGTCGGGCAGTTTCTGGCTGGTGTTGTCCCATGACCATCGCCACGCACCCGTGGCATTCACGGGCAAGACGTATTGGGATGCCACCACGGCCCCATCGCTGTTGAGCAAACGGAGTTCTACGGCGTTTTGTGCACTGGCACTGTAGCCACTCAGCGTGCCGAAGAAACTCAAGGTGTTGTCACTGGTGACCAAATCTTGCTGACTGAACCCCGTGTCCGTGCTGATGCCTGAGATGTGCAGGGACGTCCCTGTATTGGTTTCATTCACGGGTGTGGGTTGGTAGTTTTGGTCAGCACTCCTGTCCACCGTCAAGCTGCCATCAAAAGGCAAACTCGCATTGCCCGCGGCATCTTTGACGACCACCGTGTAGGCGTACACACCATTGCCCAACGCATCGGCATCAGGCACCTGGACCACGAATTGGCCCTGTGGGTTTTTGGTGGTGCTGGTGTAGGTCTTGCTGTTCAATTTGACCGTCACTTCGGTCGCATCGGGATCGGCATCAATCAACAACCTCGGTGTGCTGTCGGCCGTGATGCCATCGCTGTGGCTGACACCGGTGTCATCTTCCGCGTGCAGTTTGGCTGCAGGCCTGTTGGGTGGCGTCGTGTCTGCAGAACCACCACCGCCACCACCACCTGCTGCGGCCCCCACCAAAGCCAACGGTGCGGTAAGCAACGGGTTAAAGCCTACGGCACCCACCAAAGCGCCCACGGCCGCGCCCGATCCGACAATTTGCTCTCCCCCCAGCGCCATGCCGACATTGGATGCGCCATCGGGCAGGGAGCCCACCAAGGCGATCGACTCTCCAGATTCAGGGATGTACGCGTAATAAACACCCGGATCGGTTTCACCAATGACCGCGCCCCATCCTGGTTCGGCGTATTCGTAGTAGCCAGAAATCACCAAGTCCGCATCGCTGCGGCCTTCAAAACTGATGGCCAGATCATTGCCCTTGCGCTTGACCCGAATGTTGTCAGGCCCCTGTCCGGTGGTTTTATCGACCAGTTGGTAACGCGCCCCGGGCAGGGCCTTGATCTTGAGCGCACCCCACCATGATCCGGGGTCAGGCACGTCGTATGTTTTGGATTTCTCGGCACCCTGATGGGCTTTGACGATGACTTGGTAGGCGTTTTTCATGAGCGGTGTATCGAAATGAGGGGCATGCGCCTTGGCTTCAGCGTCTGGCGCCCGTGACCACGATTTCCACGCGGCGATTCGGGGCATGGCACAACTTGTTTTCAGGCGTGGGTTTGTTGCCGCAGCGCAACTTCACCAAATGCACCGAGCCCTCGCCCTCGGTCTTGAAACCCTTGGTCGGTTTCAGGCCTCTTTCCTGAAGCTGCTGCGCCACCACTTTGGCGCGCTCCATCGACAGCTTGGTGTTCAATTTGGCTGGCCCAATGGCATCGCTGTGCCCCACCACGCGTATGCGTTCAACACTGCGAAAATCCTGCTTGAGTTTTTGCGCCATGATTTCAATGGTGTTGTAGCTTGAGGCCCGCAGCTCCGCCTTGCCAAACTCAAACAAAGCATCGGACTCCAATGCATACAGGCGCGGCACTGTCTGCTTGGGAGGAGGCAACACAGACACAGGCATGGGCACATGCACAACCGGCGCTTGTGCCAGCACAGGTGCAGGCATTTGGCAAACCTCCACCAGCGGGGCGCGGGACACCGTGTGAATTTGCTGTGCGGTCGAGCTCAGCTCCCTTTGTGCCTGTTCCGCAGGCACTTCGGCCAAGCGTCCAGCCTCCTGAACCTTCAAAAACAAGGTTTTCCCGGATTGAAATGTCCAAGTCTGGCCTGCGCCTTGCTTACCTGTGTGCATTTGGCTGGCATCGGCCAAAACCGCCTGCACCGCCACGGTGCCCGCTGCAGCACAAAATTCAGAATAACCACCTCGCAGCAAAGAGGTGTGGTAGCGGCCATTCAGGTAAATATTGACCGGCTCTTCTTTGGCTGCGGGCCCTTGTCGGTAGACGAAAATTCGGGCTTGTTGGAGGGGCGCCGCCGCCGCCAAGGCATAGCGAGCACCAAAGGGTTCAATTGTGACGGCAGTGGCTGGTTCGGACTCTGGCGGACTGGTGGCCTGTGCCCTGGCCTGGAACATGGAGGCTGCCAGCAGTAAAAATAATAAAATTAATTTATTTATTAATTTGTACGAAACGTGATCTGTTTGAAGCTGACTCACACACACTCCGGCTTGCCAATGAAGCTTTAAATGTATATCAAATAGTTACTTAATAAAACGTCACGTTTTCTCAAAATCAGGAAAATTTGATGGGAAAAACCCTCTCCTTGCAAGCCAGGGAAAATCTGGTACAAAAGCCGTCACCACGACGCCAAGCGTCGTGGATGGCGTTATTTTTGGGTCAGGCGCGGTGCGTCTTCCACCACTTCGCGCACGTCCACATCCACCACCTGGTCATCGGTGGCCGGACTGGGGCCGCGACCCCACGTGCCTGAAAACCCTGAACCCTGCGCAGCACGGAACCCGCCTTCACCGAAGTTCTTGCGCAAAGTGCTGAACTGCTGCCAAACCATCACCACCTGTGGTTTACGGCCAGTGAGCAACCAACGCAGGGTGGCCCAGACGGTGTAAAGACCCAGGGCCGCCAACAGAAACAGGACAAGCACAAGACCCAAAAGGCCCATGAAAATTTTGACAATCAATTGACTCATTGACGTTGACGCTCGCTCAGTTGTTGAACAGACACGCCTGCTTTGATGCCCTTGGCGTGGGATGGGTGGGCATGTCAGGGCAGGCGATCCAATGCCTGCATGTAGTCGGCCGAGCACACCAATTCGTCCCAAGGACGAGCGGCCGATCGGGGGAAAAGTGTCAAGCGCCGCTCTTCGCTGATCTCGCTGGGCGTCCAGTGCCCTTTGACGGCAGCTTCGGCCAAGGCGTCCAGCACTTCATCCAGCTCGGCACCGCCCCCCACCGAGCGGTTGCACAGCAAGGCCAGGTCGCAACCCGCCTGCAGTGCCGTGATGACCGCTTCGGCATAGCTGAGCGTGCGCCCGTCCATTTGCCGTGCAGCAGCCATCGACAAGTCGTCGGTGCAAACCACGCCCTGAAAGCCCAGCTGGACGCGCAAAATGTCTTGCAACCAGCGTGACGAAAATCCTGCGGGGCGGCTGTCCACCTTGCTGTAAACCACATGGGCGGGCATGACCGCCGTGAGCACACTGCCCAGCCAGCGGTAAGGCTGCGCATCGTCGGCCAGGATGGCCTTGAGGCTGCGTTTGTCCACCGGCAAAGCCACATGCGAGTCGGCCTTGACGGCACCGTGGCCAGGGAAGTGCTTGCCGCAATTGGCCATGCCGGCCTGCAACAGGCCGTGCATCAGGCTGCGCGCCAGCAGGCTGACCACACGCGGGTCGCGGGCGAAAGAACGGTCGCCAATGACGCCGCTCTCACCGTGGTCCAGATCCAGCACCGCCGTGAAGCTGAAGTCCACACCGCAAGCGCGCAATTCGCTGGCCAGCACAAAGCCTGCCGAAGTGGCCGCCTCACAGGCCTTGAGCACGCCCGAGCCTGGCTGACCTTTGTCGTCTTGCGTCCAGAGCTCGCCCAAAGCGCGCAGGGGTGGCAAATGGGTGAAGCCGTCGGTGCGAAAGCGCTGCACCCGCCCGCCTTCGTGGTCCACCGCGATCAGCAGATCCGGGCGAATGCTTTTGATGTCGGCGCACAAGTCGGTCAGTTGCGACCGGCTTTGCCAATTGCGGCCAAACAAGATCATGCCGCCCGTGAGCGGATGCGCCAGGCGGCGGCGGTCCACGTCGGTCAGGCCGAGGCCTTCAATGTCCAGAATCAGGGGGGCGTGGATGCTCATGGTGTGTCTCGGCAGTTCAGGGCGAACAACAAAAATTCAAGAGGCAAGAGAGGATGCCGCAGGAAGCGCTGCCCCTGGGTGGGTTTCGACCACACAAAAGCTCGCAGCATATTCAGACTCGTCGGTCACGGTAATGTGCGCGCTGAGGTGCTTGGCCTCAAACCATTCCTTCAGCACGCCGTGCAGCACGATGACCGGCTGGCCACTGGGCAGTTTGCCGATCTCGCACAGCCGCCAAGTCATGGGCATGCGCATGCCCAGGCCAATGGCTTTGCTGAACGCCTCTTTGGCCGAAAAGCGGGTGGCCAGGTAACGCACACCGCGCTCGGGCCAGCGGGCACTGCGGGCCTTCCAGGTGGCCATTTCCGCATCGCTCAACACCTTGGCGGCAAAGCGCTCGCCATGGCGCTCCAGGCTGGACCGGATGCGGCGGATGTCACAAATGTCGGTGCCAATGCCATAGATCATGCGAATCCTGGCATCAGCCAGCCAAGGCTTTCAAATACGCCTTCACCGTGGCGTCATAACCCATCTCCAGCGCATCGGCCATGAACGCGTGGCCAATCGAGACTTCTTGCAGGCCCGTCACCTGTGCCACAAAAGCGGGCAGGTTTTCACGGTTCAGGTCATGGCCCGCATTCAGCCCCAAGCCGACCTGCAACGCGGCGGCTGCCGCATCGGCATAGCGCTGCAATTGGACCGCGTGTTCAGGTGTGCCAAAGGACGCGGCATAGGGTTCGGTGTACAGCTCTACCCGATCAGCCCCCACCGCTTGGGCAGCCGCCATTTGTTCAGGGACGGGGTCCATGAACAGGCTCACGCGCACGCCCAGCGCTTTGCATTCGTCAATCAGGGGCTTCAGGCGTGCCGCGTCTTGCGGGAACGTCCAGCCGTGGTCACTGGTGAACTGGCCTTCGCTGTCAGGCACAAAAGTCACCTGGTGCGGGCGCACAGCGCGCACGTGCTGGATCAGGTTGTGGAACGGGTTGCCCTCGATGTTGAACTCGCGATCGGGCCAGGCCTGCATGAGCGCATGCAGCTCGGGCACATCGCTGGCGCGGATATGGCGTTCGTCAGGGCGAGGGTGGATGGTGATGCCCTGGGCGCCCGCTTGCAGACAAAGCTCTGCGGCGCGGGTCACGCTGGGAATGCCCAGGTGGCGGGAGTTGCGCAACAGCGCAACTTTGTTGATGTTCACCGAAAGGGCAACGCGATGGGTTTGAGTGGTCATAAGGTTTGCAAGTCCAGCATCATTTGGCGGGTGCGCAAGGCCCCCACACCGCAATGGTAGTTGAGCAAGAGGCGCAAGGGCCGTTGCAATTGCACCAGCAAGTCGGCGCATTCGAGCAGCAAGGCCGCCAGTGGACTGGGCGCGTTCAGCGCCGCATGCAGTGCCTGCCATTGCGCGCCTCGCAGGGCGCTGCGCAGATCATCGCCCACCCATTGCAAACCCGCCTCGGGCACCAGAACGTAACAATCGTGGGGCTGCAAAGGTTTGAGGGTCAAGGTCTGCACATCCAGCGCCGGCAGCAAGCCCATCTCTTTGAGCAGCAAGAGTTCAAAGCCACGCAAGGCCCATTGCAAGGCCTCGGGGTCGCCGCTGGCCAACAACCTGACCGCGGCGGCGTACACGTCAAACACCCGCGGATGGGGGTCGTCGCGTGCGGTCAGGCGCATCAACAGTTCATTGAGGTAATACCCCGACAGCAGTGCCTCACCCGTGGGCATGACGTGCCCGCCGACCCATTCGGCCGACTTGAGGGTACGGATGTCGCCATCGCCGCCAAAAGCCAGCGACAAAGGCTGCAAGGGCAGCAACACCGGGCGAAAGCTGGAGGTGGGCCGTTTGGCGCCCTTGGCCACCAAAGCCACCCGACCATGGTGGCGGGTGAAAACTTCCAGGATCAGGCTGGTTTCACTCCAGTCATAGCGGTGCAGCACATAGGCTGGCTCGTCTGCAATCCGCTTGGTGGCCATCGGTCAAAAAGCGCTCACTCGTAGCCGAAACTGCGCACGCGGGCTTCGTCATCGGCCCAGCCCGAACGCACTTTGACCCACAGCTCGATGAACACCTTGGCATCCAGCAACTTTTCCAATTCCATGCGGGTTTCAGTGCCGATGCGTTTGAGCTTTTCGCCTTTGTCGCCGATCACCATGGCCTTGTGGCCTTCGCGCTCGACCACGATGGTGGCAGCGATGCGCAGCATGCGCTTGGAGGTGCGACCCGCTTCTTCTTCGAACTTGTCAATCACCACGGTGGAGGTGTAAGGCAACTCGTCGCCTGTCAGACGGAACAGCTTTTCGCGCACCATTTCGCTGGCCAGGAATTTTTCGCTGCGGTCGGTCAACTCGTCTTCGGCGTGCCACCAGGCTTGCTCGGGCAGGTATTTTTCGCAAATGCCCAGCAGGCGCTCAATGTCTTTGGGCTGCTTGGCCGACATGGGCACAAATTCGGTGAACGCATGGCGCTCTTGCATGCTTTGCAACCACGGCGCGATGTCGCCACGGCGGTGCACGTTGTCGAGCTTGTTGGCCACCAGCAAGACCGGAATGCCCGGCTTGAGCAAGGCCAGCACCTTGGCATCGGCCGTGGTGAAACTGCCGGCCTCCACCACGAACAGCACCAGGTCCACGTCACTGACCGCACCCACCACGGTCTTGTTGAGCGACTTGTTGAGGGCCGTGCCGTGGATGGTCTGAAAACCGGGCGTGTCCACAAAGACGAATTGGGAGACGCCTTGCGTGCGGATGCCGGTGATGCGGTGGCGCGTGGTCTGCGCTTTGCGCGAGGTGATGCTGATCTTCTGGCCCACCAGGGCGTTCAGCAAGGTGGACTTGCCCACGTTGGGCTTGCCCACAATCGCCACCAGACCGCAGCGCTGCCCCGCCACGGGCACGGGTGCTGGCGTGGCGGCCATCGGGGGCAAGGCAGCGCCTTCCGAGGCATCGCGTGGCTGAATGGTCACGCCCGCAATTTGCACGGGGCGGCGCATTGGCTGTTCGTGTGCCGTGCGTTCGGGGTCGGCGGGTGGGTTGTTGGTTCTCATGCGGCGCTTTCGGATTTCAAGATCTGCAGCAAGGCGGCTGCCGCTGCTTGTTCGGCTGCGCGACGCGATGCGCCCGAGCCCTGTTGGGTTTGTCGCAATTCGGTCACTTCGCACGAAACCTCGAATTGCTGCCGATGCGCCGCCCCGGAGGTGCCGACCACGGTGTATTTGGGCAAAGCCAGCTTGCGCCCCTGCAACCACTCCTGCAGTTCGGTCTTGGGGTCTTTGCCCACGGCCTGCATGTCGGGCTTGATGTCCACCTTGGCAAACAGGCGTTCGACCAAGGATTGCGCATCCTTGTAACCGCCATCCAGGTACACCGCACCAATGATGGCCTCGAGTGCATCGGCCAAAATAGAGGGACGACCTTGTCCACCCGAACGCATCTCGCCTTCACCCAGGCGCATCACCGAAGACAGGTCAAGATTTTTGGCCAGTTGGTGCAGCGTGTCCTGTTTGACCAGGTTGGCCCGCACCCGCGACAAATCGCCTTCGGGCAAGCTGGTCAGTTGCGCATACAGCATGTGCGCCACGGACAGGTTCAGCACCGAGTCGCCCAAAAACTCCAGGCGCTCGTTGTGGTCGGCACTGAAACTGCGGTGCGTGACGGCTTGCTGCAGCAAGCCCGTCTGGCGAAAGGCGTAGCCCAGGCGGATCTGCAGTTCAGCCAAAGCGGGGGATGTGGCCACACTCACCTCAATCAAAAGAGCCGATGCGCTGCAGGTTGCCAAAGTTCATCCAGACAAAAAAGGCTTTGCCCACAATGTTGGCATCGGGCACAAAACCCCAATAGCGCGAGTCGAGCGAGTTGTCGCGGTTGTCGCCCATCATGAAGTAATGGCCCGCAGGCACTTTGCAGGTCACGCCCTCGACGGTGTAGTTGCAGTTTTCGCGGCCCGCAAAGGCGTCTGCGCCCGCAACGAAGGCGGGGCGCTCATCGTCTTGGAGGGTCTGGTGCGGCTTGACGCCCAGGGTCTCGCTGCGGTGCTTGAAGTAACGCATGGTCGACTCGTCAAAAAAGTCGGGCAAGGCCTGGGTGGGCACCGCTTGGCCGTTGACGGTCAGGCGCTTGTTCAGATACGCCACCTCATCACCCGGCACGCCCACCACCCGCTTGATGTAGTCCACACTGGGTTTGGGCGGGTAGCGGAACACCATCACGTCACCACGTTGCACGGGTGCGCCATCGGTGAGCTTGGTGTTGGCCACTGGCAAACGGATGCCGTAATGGAATTTATTGACCAGAATCAGGTCACCGATGTGCAGTGTCGGGATCATGGAGCCCGAAGGAATCTTGAAGGGCTCGAAAAGGAATGAACGCAAGATGAACACCACCACGATGACCGGAAACAAGCCGGCTGTCCAGTCCAGCCACCACGGCTGCATCAGCAGCTTTTCACGGCTTTCGCGGATATCGGTGTCGATTTTCTCGATGCCCATTTTGACGAGTTCAACGCGGCGCTGGGCCGTCTCGGCCTCCAGCTGGGCCACTGCTTTTTGGCGCTGGGGCAAGAACACCCAACGTTCGGCCAACCAATAAACACCGGTGACCACCGTGGCCAAAAACAAGAGCAGCGCAAAGTTGCCCTCGATGAACCCGAGATACCAACTGCCGGCATAGCCCACAAAAGCGGCCAACACCAAAGACGTTAAGAACTGCATCAATCTTCCACCTGCAAAATGGCGAGGAACGCCTCTTGGGGAACCTCGACCGAACCGATCTGTTTCATGCGCTTTTTACCCGCTTTCTGCTTTTCGAGCAGCTTGCGTTTGCGCGAAATATCGCCACCGTAACACTTGGCCAGCACGTTCTTGCGCAAAGCCTTGATGCTCTCACGGGCAATGATGTTGGCACCGATGGCCGCCTGAATGGCCACGTCAAACATCTGGCGGCTGATGATCTCGCGCATCTTGGCCACCACGGCGCGACCACGGTACTGGGCCTGCGTGCGGTGCACGATGATGGACAGCGCATCGACTTTCTCGCCATTGAGCAAAATGTCGACCTTCACCACATCCGATGCACGGAACTCTTTGAACTCGTAGTCCATGGACGCATAGCCGCGACTGACCGATTTGAGCTTGTCAAAAAAGTCGAGCACGATTTCGCCCAGCGGCATTTCATACGTCAGCATGACCTGGCGACCGTGGTAGGCCATGTTGAGTTGCACACCACGTTTCAGATTGGCCAGGGTCATCACCGGACCCACATAGTCTTGTGGCATGTACAGGTGGACCGTGACGATGGGCTCGCGGATCTCTTGCAGCTTGCCTTGGTCGGGCATTTTGGAGGGGTTTTCCACCATGACCACTTCGCCGCCGGGCTTGACCACTTGGTACACCACGCTGGGCGCGGTGGTGATCAGGTCTTGGTCAAATTCGCGTTCCAAACGTTCTTGCACAATTTCCATGTGCAGCAACCCCAGGAAACCACAACGGAAACCAAAACCCAACGCTTGCGAAACCTCGGGCTCGTAATGCAACGAGGCATCGTTGAGCTTGAGTTTTTCCAACGCGTCGCGCAAGGCGTCGTACTGGTTGGCCTCGGTCGGATACAAACCTGCAAACACCTGGGGCTGGATTTCCTTGAAACCCGGCAACGCTTCGGCGGCGGGTCCCAAGTTGTTGGGCAGCTTCTTTTCCAGTGTCACGGTGTCACCCACCTTGGCGGCCTGCAACTCCTTGATGCCCGCAATGATGTAGCCCACCTCGCCCGCCTTGAGCGACTGGCGTGGCTCGTTGGCCGGGGTGAACACGCCCAGGCTACCGGCTTCGTAAACGGCATTGCTGGCCATCATTTTGATGCGCTCGTTCTTGAGCAACTGGCCATCGACCACACGCACCAGCATGACCACGCCAACGTAGCTGTCAAACCAGCTGTCGATGATCATGGCGCGCAAGGGTGCGTCCGGGTTGCCTTTGGGCGGCGGAATGCGGGCAACCACGGCTTCGAGGATTTCTTCGATGCCCATGCCGGTCTTGGCAGAGCAAGGAATCGCATCGGTGGCGTCGATGCCAATCACGTCTTCCACCTCGCTGCGGGCATTGTCCGGATCGGCGTTGGGCAAATCCATCTTGTTGAGCACGGGCACCACTTCCACACCCAGATCGAGTGCGGTGTAGCAGTTGGCCACGGTCTGCGCTTCCACACCTTGGCTGGCGTCCACCACCAGCAAGGCCCCTTCACAAGCCGACAGCGAACGACTCACTTCGTAAGAGAAGTCCACATGGCCTGGCGTATCGATCAGGTTAAGGTTGTAAATCTGACCGTCTTGGGCTTTGTATTGCAGCGCCGCCGTTTGCGCCTTGATGGTGATCCCACGCTCTTTCTCGATGTCCATCGAGTCCAGCACCTGGGCTTCCATGTCACGCGCTTCAAGACCGCCGCAGCGTTGAATCAAGCGATCGGCCAGCGTGGATTTGCCGTGGTCAATGTGGGCAATGATCGAAAAATTTCTGATGTGATTCATCAAACAACGTCTGCAAGTAGGGGTGGATCCGGGATCCGTAAAAGAAAAAAGGGCGCGTCTGGTGTTGACGCGCCCTGAACCAACAATCTATGGCAACTGCGATAGTTGGGTCTTCATTGTAGGCAAATTGGCCCACGCGCACAGCCCCAAAAACACGTTTGGCAGGTCGTTGCTGCTTTGCAACATCAATTTTATCAACAGGTTACTCACAGGACACCTAACATCTTGCTGAACAACTTGTGGGCCATCTGTGGATCACCGGTGGAATCCTGTGTGGAATCTCGCATCGTGAACTCACCCCTGCGCTTTATGCCATCAATCACTGGTCAAGACCTGAGATTTTAGCCAAATTCGTTATGAGCGATGAACAAAGTTAGTCAGCGCAAACTTCAAAAATCTTTTCAAAGTCCTGGGCAATTTACAAAAATGACGGGGTTGGCCCCCGAAATTCTCCCAATGACCTGCAAAAATCCAAGGACTCTTGACAAGTCAAAAGCTTCATTTGGCAGGTCGAATCAACACGAACTGGGCCCCATCACCCCGGCGAATCAAGACATTGGCAGGGCGGGTCTTGTCCACACGGGCCATGATCCGTTCAAACTCCTTCAGCGATCTGACCTCCACGTTGGCAATGGCCAAGATCAAATCGCCCTCGCGGATACCCGCTTTGGCCGCGGCATCGGTTGCCGCATCCACGCGCACACCCTCGCGCACGCGGAATTCCTTCTTTTGTGCATCGGTCAAATCGCTGACGGTCAGGCCCCAATGCTGCCCGCTGGCAGCAGGTGCTTTTTTCTCAGTGGCTGCAGCCACCAATTTCTCGGCCTCTACTTCAGCCACCGTGATGCTCAAATCCTTGTGCACACCCCGACGGAAAACCGTGAGGCCCACTTTGCTGCCGGGCTTGGTATTGCCGACCGCGCGAGGCAAATCAGCAGGCTTGTCAATCGGCTTACCGTCAAAACGCGTGATGATGTCGCCGGCCTCGATGCCGGCTTTTTCTGCGGGCGAAGCTTCTTCCACTCCCCGCACCAAAACCCCCTGCGCCTTGGCCAGACCAATCGATTCAGCCACGTCTTTGGTCACAGGTGCAATCTGAACCCCAATCCGGCCACGGCTGACACGGCCAGTGGCACGCAGTTGCTCGCTGACGCGCATCGCTTCGTCCATGGGAATGGCAAACGAGATGCCCATGAAACCGCCAGAACGCGAATAAATCTGGCTGTTGATGCCCACCACCTCACCCCGCATATTGATCAGCGGCCCGCCAGAATTGCCGGGGTTGATCGCCACATCGGTTTGGATGAAAGGCAAATAATCACCTGTGTCGCGCTGCTTGGCACTCACGATGCCTGCCGTCACGGTGTTCTCCAGCCCAAAGGGTGAGCCAATCGCCATGACCCATTCACCCACCCGCAAACGGCTGACATCGCCCACCATCACGGCAGGCAAACCCGTGGCCTGGATTTTCACCACCGCGACATCGGTGCGCTTGTCAGCGCCCACAATGCGCGCCTTGAATTCGCGCTTGTCGGCCAATGTCACCATCACTTCATCCGCGCCTTCGACCACATGGGCGTTGGTCATGATGAAACCGTCCGCACTCAGGATGAAGCCCGAGCCCACACCGCGCGGTTGAGCCTCTTCCTGAGGCCGGCTCGAACGTGGGGCTTGCCTGGGCGTGTTGGGCAGAGGTACGCCAAAAAAACGACGGAAAAGCTCTTGCATTTCTTCATCGGGCGTGGCGGAATCCGGCGCGCTGGGGCGCACTTTTTCAAGCGTCCGGATATTGACGACCGAAGGCCCCACCTGCTCCACCAAATCCGTGAAATCAGGCAGCCCACGCACCGCAGCCGTGGGAGGTTGGGCCATCACCCCACCCGAAGGCAGCCAACCTAGACCCGCCACCAAGGCACCGACCAACGCGCTCGATGCGGCCGTTTTCATCCAATTTTGTTTCAGCACAAAGCCTCCTTGTGTTGTGCACAATCCACGTTCAGATTTTTTGCCAGATGCGGGCAAACGCCTTCAATTCAAGCCATCTCCAGCACGCTCAGGGCCCAAGCCGTCTACGGCGTGGCTGGCCTTGGCTCGCGAATATACCGCGCACCGAAAACCGTGCCATTGGGAGGGCATCGCCCCCTCGCTCAGCCAGGCACCAACCCACTGTCCACACCCTTGACCCTGCACATCCAGCCCGCGAACAAAGAGCAAAAGACCGCCCCCCCAATCCAAGCCGACTGACACCATCAGATCCTGCTCGGCAACCCCAACAGGACAGTGGCCATCTTCTGCCTGCCAGGTCCAGGCCTCACCGCTCCAGAACAAGCGCCCCCCGGTCAGCGTCTGCCGCGGTACCCAAAACGCAGCGCCCAGCACACACAGCCCCCAAAAGCCCCAGGCCCAAAGCACGTGGCTCCACGCGACCTGACCCCACATTTGCCACGCCCCAAGCCCCACCGCCCCAAGCCCGGCCATGGCTAACCAAACTGCACGGCCCCAAACAAAACGCCCCACCGGGAAAGCCACAGGTGGGGCGTTGTGCATGGCAGAAACTGACTTTCAATTCATCAGATGCGCTTGAACACCAAAGAGCCGTTGGTGCCACCGAAACCGAAATTGTTTTTCAGGGCCACATCGATTTTCATGTCGCGTGCCGTGTTGGCACAGTAGTCCAGATCACATTCGGGGTCGGGGTTGACCAAGTTGATGGTTGGCGGCACTTTCTGATGGTGCAAAGCCAACACTGTGAACACGCTCTCAATACCGCCTGCGCCACCCAGCAGGTGACCGGTCATCGATTTGGTGGAGCTGACCACGGTCTTGTGCGCATGCTCGCCCAAGGCCGCCTTGATGGCATGGGTCTCGTTGATGTCGCCCAGCGGTGTGGAAGTGCCATGGGCATTCAGATAATCAATCTGGTCGGCATTGATACCGGCATTGCGCATGGCGTTGATCATGGCGCGGCGTGGGCCGTCCATGCTTGGCGCAGTCATATGCCCTGCGTCTGCACTCATGCCATAGCCACCCAGTTCAGCGTAAATCCTGGCACCGCGCGCTTTGGCGTGTTCGTACTCTTCGAGCACCATCACACCAGCCCCTTCACCCAGAACAAAACCATCGCGGTCTTTGTCCCAAGGACGGGAAGCGGCTGTCGGATCGTCGTTGCGGGTCGACAAGGCGCGCATGGCCGCAAAGCCACCCACACCCAATGGAGACACGCAAGCTTCCGAGCCGCCCGCCACCATCACATCGGCATCGCCATATTCGATCAAACGACCGGCTTCGCCAATGCTGTGCAAACCTGTGGTGCAAGCGGTCACAACGGCCAGGTTGGGGCCTTTGAAACCACTGCGCATCGACACATGGCCCGAGATCATGTTGATGATCGAAGCCGGGACGAAAAATGGGGAAATGCGACGCGCACCGCGCGCCGTGTATTCGGTGTGGGTGTCTTCGATCAGCGGCAAGCCGCCAATGCCGGAACCGATCACCACCCCCATACGGCAAGCCTCTTCCTCGCCCAAGGCATCGCCCGTGGGCAAGCCAGCGTCTTTGATCGCCTGACTTGCAGCAGCAACACCGAAATGGATAAAGCGGTCCATGGTCCGCGCCTCTTTGGCGGAGATGTAGGACTCGAGATCAAAGTTTTTGACTTCACCCGCAAACCGGCAGGCTATGGCTGAAGCATCAAAACGGGAGATCAGACCAATGCCGGACTGACCGGCAAGCAGGTTGGACCATGCATCAGCCACCGTGTTGCCCACGGGGCTGATACATCCCAAACCCGTGACAACAACGCGGCGCCGGGTCATCGTCGATCAGGCCTTCTTGCTTTGGGCGTAGTCGATCGCAGCTTGCACCGTGGTGATCTTCTCTGCGTCTTCGTCAGGAATCTCGATGCCGAACTCGTCTTCGAGTGCCATCACCAGTTCCACCGTGTCCAGGGAGTCGGCACCCAAATCGGCCACGAAGGCTTTTTCGTTGGTGACTTGTGACTCTTCCACGCCGAGTTGTTCAGCAATGATTTTCTTGACACGTGCTTCGATATCGCTCATGGGGTCCCTCTGAGGGTTGTGAAAAATGGAGATTTTACCTGTCCGGAAGGGTGTTCCGGCAAATCAGGCCATGAACATGCCACCATTGACATGCAATTCTTGTCCAGTGACATAGCCTGCGTGCGTTCCGGCAAGGTACGCAACCGCGTGGGCGATGTCATCGGGTTTGCCCAGATGACCCAGAGGAATCTGGCCCAACAAGGCTTTTTGTTGCTCTTCGGGCAAGCTGGCGGTCATGTCGGTTTCAATGAAACCGGGGGCCACGCAGTTGACCGTGATGTTGCGGCTGCCCAGCTCACGGGCCAGCGCACGGGTCATGCCCGCCACACCGGCCTTGGCGGCCGCGTAGTTGGCCTGGCCGGGGTTGCCCGACGCACCCACCACACTGGTAATGCTGATGATGCGGCCATAGCGCTGCTTCATCATGGGACGCATCACGGCGCGGCTCATGCGAAACACCGCTTTCAAGTTGGTGTCGAGCACCGCATCCCAATCGCCGTCTTTCATGCGCATGGCCAAGGTGTCACGGGTGATGCCCGCGTTGTTGACCAACACCTGCAAGGCGCCGTGCTCTTTCACGATGGCGTCGACCAGTGCCTCACCAGCGGCGGCATCGTTCACATTCAGATTGGCGCCACGGCTCCCAGGGAAAGACGACAGCGCCTGGCTGATCTTGGCGGCACCCTCGTCGCTGGTGGCGGTGCCGATGACCACAAAACCTTGTTGCGCCAACTGCAGGGCAATGGCCGCGCCAATGCCACGGGAAGCACCCGTGACCAGCGCCACTTGTGTGGTTTCGATTTTTTCAACTTCGCTCATGCCAGCAACCCCTTCACTTCGGCCAAGGTGGCCGGATCGTACAGCGCCACGCCAGTCAATTCGGCATCGATGCGCTTGGTCATACCCGCCAGCACCTTACCGGGCCCACACTCCACCAGCGTGGTCACGCCACGGGCTTTGATGGCCTGCACACACTCGACCCAGCGCACTGGGCCAAAAGCCTGGCGGTACAGCGCGTCGCGGATCCGGTCGGCATCGGTTTCTACCGCCACATCGATGTTGTTGAGCACCGGAATCTGCGGGGCACCCAAAGTCAGGGTGGCCAACTTCTCGCGCAGCTTTTCGGCCGCGGGTTTCATCAGGCTCGAATGGAACGGCGCCGACACCGGCAACAACAGCGCACGCTTGGCCCCCATGCCTTTGAGGACTTCGCAAGCCTTGTCCACGGCGGCTTTGCTGCCCGCGATCACGGTTTGCGCCGCGTCGTTGAAGTTCACGGCTTCGACCACTTCAGCGCTGCCTGCAGCGAATGTGGCTTGGGCTTCTTGGCAACCCTGCATGACTTTGTCAGAAGGCAGACCCAAAATCGCGGCCATCGCGCCCACGCCAACGGGCACAGCTTCCTGCATGGCGGCAGCACGCAGGCGCACCAAAGGTGCTGCTTGCGCCAGCGTCAGCACGCCAGAAGCGACCAAAGCGCTGTATTCACCCAAGGAATGCCCGGCCACCACGGACGGCTTGGCCCCGCCCTCGGCCAACCAAGCGCGGTAAGCGACCACGGCCGACACCAGCATGACCGGCTGGGTGTTGGTGGTCATGGCCAACGCCTCCTTGGGGCCTTCGTGGATCAGCTTGGCCACATTTTCACCCAAGGCGTCAGAGGCTTCTTGGAGGGTTTCGAGCACCACAGGGTGGTCACTCCAGGCGTCGAGCATGCCCACCGACTGGGAGCCCTGACCGGGAAAAACAAAAGCAAATGTGGTCATGTGCAAATTTTGTATTTGGAAAATCGGGTCCAGCGTGCCGTGCATCGCTGACCCGGGCCTGTCAAATCAATTGGATCAATAGCGCAAAAGCACCGAACCCCAGGTGAACCCACCGCCCACGCCTTCGAGCATGAGGGTCTGACCCCGCTGGATGCGCCCATCGCGCACGGCAGTGTCCAGCGCCAGCGGTATCGATGCGGCAGACGTGTTGCCATGCTGATCGACCGTGACCACCACCTTGTCGGGGCCCAACTTCAACTTTTTGGCCGTGCTTTGCATGATGCGGATGTTGGCCTGGTGCGGAATCAGCCAGTCGATGTCGGCATCGGTCAAATTCGCCTTGGCCAAACTGGCACGGGCCGTCTCTTCCAACACGCCGACCGCCAGCTTGAACACAGCCTGACCATCCATCTTGAGAACCGGGTCACCCAAAATACCCCCCCGGTTCACATGACCGGGCACACACAAAATATCTTTGTACTTGCCATCTGCATGCAAATCGGTGGCCAGAACGCCCGGCTCGCCAGAAGCTTCCAGAACGACCGCACCCGCGCCATCACCGAACAGCACACACGTGGTGCGGTCCTTGAAATCCAGAATGCGGCTGAACACTTCAGCGCCAATGACCAAAGCACGCTTGGCAGAACCCGACTGAATCATCGCATCGGCAACGGTCAGCGCGTAAATGAAACCGCTGCACACCGCCTGCAGATCAAACGCCGGGCAGCCTGCGGTGCCCAGCTTGTGCTGCACCATGGTCGCCACCGAGGGGAAGACCATGTCGGGCGTCGATGTGCCCACAATGATCAGGTCAATGTCGTGCGCAGCCAAACCGGCAGCATCCAATGCCTTGCGCGCCGCTTCCGTGGCCAGATCGCTGCAAGCCTGGTGATCGGCTGCAAAGTGTCGGGCACGGATGCCCGTGCGCTCCACAATCCAGTCGTCCGAGGTTTCAACGCCTTGTTGCGCCAATTCGGCAGCCAAGTCGGCGTTGGTCAGGCGCTTTTCGGGCAAGTAGCTGCCTGTACCAATGATGCGTGAATAAATTCTCATACGGGGGTGACCGCAGGTTCTGCCCGATCGGCCTGCGCGCCCATCAACAAAGGGGCGGCGTGGGCGATGCGTTCACGAACGCGGTCCAGCAATTGATTTCTGGACGCATCATAAGCCCGGTTCAAGGCGGTCTCAAAAGCCACCTCGTCGGCCGAACCATGGCTTTTGAACACCAGACCCCGCAAACCCAGCAAGGCCGCGCCGTTGTAGCGGCGATGGTCCACGCGGTCTTTGAATGCTGATAGCACCGGATAGGCGAAAAGTGCGGCAATTTTTGTGAAGATATTGCGAGAAAACTCGGTTTTCAGAAATCCACCAATCATGGTCGCCAGACCTTCACTGGCCTTCAATGCCACATTCCCCACAAACCCGTCACAGACCACGATGTCCACGGTGCCTTTGAAAATATCGTTGCCTTCGACATTGCCATAGAAGGTCAAATCCCCCGAACTGGCCGCATACCGGAGCAGTTCCCCGGTTTTTTTGATGATTTCGTTGCCTTTGATGGCTTCTTCACCGATGTTGAGCAAGCCGACCGTGGGATTGGGCTTGTCTTGCAAGACCGACACCAAAGCAGACCCCATCACCGCAAATTGCAGCAAATGTTCAGGCGTGCAATCGACATTGGCACCCAGATCCAACATGGTGGTACCGCCGCCCTTGAAGTTGGGCATCTGGCCAGCAATGGCGGGACGGTCAATGCCCTCCATGGTTTTGAGCACATAACGCGCAATCGCCATCAAAGCGCCTGTGTTGCCCGCAGAAATGGCGGCAGAGGCTTTGCCATCGCGCACCAACTCGATGGCCACACGCATGGAGGAATCTTTTTTCTTGCGCAACGCGACTTCGAGCGCGTCGTCCATTTCGACCACTTCGGTGGCCGCCACCACATCGGCCCGGGCATCGGTAAAACCGGCCAGTGCCTCGGCACGTCCCACCAGCAGCAGCCGGGCATCGGGGTGCGTTGACAAGAAATGGCGGCAGGCCGCCAGCGTGACGCGGGGACCGTGGTCGCCGCCCATGCAATCGACAGCCAAAGTGATCGGGGTGGGCGAGGTCATGGAATCCTTGGGCTCAGAACCGGGCAATACAAACGAAAGCCACAAAAACAAAAGCCCGAGGCTACTTGGACAGTAGCGCCGGGCCTCTTGAGGCTGGAGGGCTGACGCCGATCAGGCTTCTGACTTGTTCTTCAACACTTGGCGACCACGGTAGAAACCGTTGGGGCTGATGTGGTGACGCAGGTGGGTTTCACCTGTGGTAGGTTCGACTGCGATGCCTGGCACATTCAGGGCGTTGTGCGAACGGTGCATACCGCGTTTAGAAGGCGACTTTTTGTTTTGCTGAACAGCCATGGTGGCTCCTTGGAAGCTTGGAGGCCGCGCAAATGAAAACGCAGCGTCTGGTTAATGAGAGTGTCACCCAGCAAACTGGGCGAAGTCATCGATTATAGCCTAAGCTGACGCCCTTTGAAAGAGCCCACTGCCCAGCTCACTTGGCAGGGCCTGTTTTGAGTCCTGCCAAAACACCAAATGGATTGGGCCGCTCGGCCGCCGCTTCAAACGCCGGGTCAACGACCGACATGGGCACGGTTTCAGGACAAACCGCATGCAAGGGAACCAGCGGCAAAGACAAAATCAATTCATCTTCGACCAAGGCCAAGGCATCAAAGTCACGACTGATCACCAAAATATCTTCTTCCGCCTCGTCATCGAGCGCCGCCGCAGTGGCTTCATCGGCCACGAAACGGAACGAACGCTCAGCCGTCACGGTTTCCAGCACCGGCAGCAGGCAGCGCTGACATTGCATCGGCAAATCCACCGAGGCCGTCAAATCCAGCCAGATCTGATCGGCACCACCCGGCTGGGAAACCAGGCGACCTTGCAACTGCCAAACCACCAGGCCTGCAGGCAGGGCATCGCCGAATTGTTCATCGGCCAAACGCCGCCAATCGGCCAGAGCGCTTTCACCCTTGAGGCTGAGGGTATCGCGGGCAAAAGACACCACATCCAGGTGTTGGGGGTCCATTTTTTTTTCCATGGCTGCAGTGTAAGAGAATCACCCATCCGAATTTCACCTGGGATTTGCGTTTTGACACCGACTTCTGCCGCCACACGCACCAACAACCGCCCGGTTGTACTGGGCTCGACCTCGCGCTACCGCCGGGAACTGCTGGAGCGCCTGCGCATCCCCTTCAGCGTGACCGCACCCGATGTGGATGAAACACCCCAAACCGGCGAAACGCCGCGCCAACTGGCACTGCGACTGGCCCTGGCCAAAGCCCAGGCTGTCGCCGCCTTGCACCCGCAAGCCGTGGTCATTGGCTCCGACCAAGTGGCTGATCTGGCCGGTCAACCGCTGGGCAAGCCCGGCGAACACACCCGTGCCGTGCAACAACTGCGTCAAATGCGCGGCCAAACGGTCATTTTCCAGACCGCGCTGGCCGTGGTGTGCCGCGCCACAGGCTTTGAAGCGGTCGATTTGGCCGAAGTGCGGGTGGTCTTTCGTGACCTGAGCGACGACGAAATCGAAGCTTATTTGCAAGCCGAAAAGCCGTATGACTGCGCAGGCAGCGCCAAAAGCGAAGGCTTGGGCATTGCCTTGCTGGAATCGATTGACAACGACGACCCGACCGCACTGATCGGCTTGCCCCTCATCCGCACAGCCCGCCTGCTGCGCCAGGCTGGAGTGAAACTGCTGTGAACCCCCCTCAACATGCCATGAACACCCCACAGGGTCGGCTCTTTTTGGTCCCCACTCCACTGGACTTTGGCTGCGCCGCACAAGCCCCGATCACCGACGTGCTGCCCGAAGCCACCTTGGCCACGGCAGCCAGCATCCGGCATTGGGTGTGCGAAAACGCCAAAACCACCCGAGCCTTCTTGAAACGCGTGGGTGAAACCCACCCCCTGATCGCCGCCCTGCCGGAACAAAACATCACCGAATTGCCGCGCCATGTGCACAAAAAAGGTGACCACCAATCTGGCTTTGATGGCAAACCCTTGCTGGCAGCGGCATTGCAAGGCCATGATGTGGGCCTGATCAGCGAAGCGGGCATGCCCGCTGTGGCTGATCCTGGCAGTTCGGTGGTGCGCGCAGCGCACGATCTGGGCTTGCGGGTGGTCCCGCTGGTCGGCCCTGTGTCTTTGCTATTGGCCTTGGCGGCCAGTGGCCTCAATGGTCAAAACTTTGCGTTTGTCGGCTACTTGCCGCAAGACGCCGCAGAACGCGCCGCACGGTTGAAACAACTGGAGTCCTTGGCCCACAAAACCGGGCAAACCCAACTCTGGATCGAAACCCCCTACCGCAACGCCGCCATGCTGTCGGGCCTGCTTCAAAGTTTGCAGGCCAACACCCGCCTGGCCATTGCCAGCGGCCTGACGCTGCCTTCGGCAAGCATCCAGAGCCACACCGTGGCGCAATGGAAAAAGGGCCTCAAAGGCCCTGATGGCCACACGCCTGCGGTTTACGCCATCGGGCCTTGAGCCTCAACGCAAACCGGTACTGGTGCGCAGGGCGCGTACGGAACCCTCGCCCACGGCAGCACCAAAGCGCTTGACCAAGCGTTCGGCCACATTTTCACGCTGGGTGTAATCAATGACATCGGGCGCCTTGACCACCTCACGGGCCACGCCGTCGAGGCTACCCAGGCTATCGGCCAAGCCCATGTTCACGGCCTGCTGGCCGCTCCAGAACAAGCCGCTGAACATCTCTGGTGTTTCCTTCAGACGATCGCCCCGGCCTTTTTTCACCACATCAATGAACTGGGTGTGGATTTGATCGAGCATGGCCTGGGCGTGTTTGCGCTGCGGCTCCGTTTGCGGACTGAAGGGGTCCAGAAAACCTTTGTTGGCACCTGCCGTCATCAAACGGCGCTCCACGCCCAGTTTGTCCATCAGTCCGGTGAAACCAAAACCATCCATCAGCACGCCAATGCTGCCCACGATGCTGGCTTTGTCCACGTAAATTTGGTCAGCGGCTGCGGCAATGTAATAAGCCGCCGAAGCGCACGACTCTTCCACCACGGCATAAATCGGTTTGTTGTGCAAAGCACGCAGCCGCACGATCTCGTCGTTGATGAGGCCCGCCTGAACCGGACTGCCCCCGGGCGAGTTGATCAGCAAGACCAAGGCCTGCGAGCCCGAATCCTCCAGCGCCAGGCGCATGGCAGACATGACGTTTTCGGCGCTGGCTTCGGTCTCCGAACCGATCTCACCCACGATGGACACCATCGCCGTGTGCGGCGCACTGGGATGGCTGGTGGGCGAGCTGTAGCTGAAAGCCTGCCAGAACACCACCGCCAGCAACACCAGCCAAGCCACGCGCAAGCCCACTTTCCAGCGGCGGGCAGTTTTCTGCTCGTTCAGGTTGGCAAAGGCCAGTTGCTCCAATGTCTGACGCGCCCAGCCTTCATCGATGGGGGGCACAATTTTCACGGGGTCACTGGGGGCCGGGGCGGACGTGGGGTCCTGGGGGTCTTGCATGGTCAAAATTCGAGAGGTTTCAAGTTGTAGGCAGTATGCCAGTGAACCACGCCGTCCCACTCTGAAAGGTCTATTTTCACAAGGCCTCCGCGGCAAGGGCCGCCTGCACAAGCGCCGGTATCAGGCTGGTAATTGGCCCCGTGCGTGGCACACATCAAGAAGCGCCCCGTGTCATCAAAAAAACGGTCCGGCTGGTAATCCATTTCCATGGCCACATGGGTGCAGCGGTTCAAGTAAGCGTGCACCTGCCCTTGGTAACGGATCGCGAATGCGCGGCAAGTCTGCCCGGCATACACGATGTCGAAAGGCACGGCACGGCCCCCATTCACCAGATCTGCGCTGTTGCACAAGGGAATCGTTGACGCCATGGCCCCTCCTTTTTCAAGCGTGTTGCAGCAACCAGTCGTGCAAATCGCGCACGCTGTGCGCCACATGGCGCGGTTTCAGGGCATGAAAGACATCAGGCGCATGCGCGCCATAACTCACCCCGACGCTGGCACAACCGGCGTTCAAGGCCATTTGCAAATCGTGCGTGGTGTCACCAATCATCAAGGTGCGCTCGGGTTCAACGCCAAACTCGCGCATCAACTCGTGCAGCATCAGCGGATGGGGCTTGCCCGCCGTCTCGTCTGCCGTGCGTGAGCCGTCAAACCGGTGGCGCAGTTCCACCGCCTGCAAGGCCTCATTCAGGCCCTGACGACTTTTGCCCGTGGCCACGGTCACCCAGTGGTGCCGGGCTTTCAGGTCGTCCAGTAGCTCCAACACGCCGTCAAACAGGCTGATGTCGTTTTGGTGCTGGATGTAGTGGTGGCGGTAGCGCTCCCCCAGAGCCGGGTACTTGTCCTTGGGTACATCGGGCGCGGCGTGGGCCAGCGCAGGCATGAGGGCCATGCCGATCACATAAGAAGCCGCCTCACGGGTGGGCTGCTGCCCGCCCACATCCACCACCGCCCGCTGAATGCAACGGGTGATGATGGCCGTGGAGTCAAACAGCGTGCCGTCCCAATCGAAGGCGATCAGGTCAAACTGGCGGGGCCGAAATTCATTCAGTGGGACGGACATGGTCAACATAAGCCTTCAATTCGGGCGGTAAATCGGCTTGCAAGGCCACGCGCTCGGCAGTCACCGGGTGGTTGAACTGCAAGCGCCAGGCATGCAAAAACATGCGTTTGAGGCCAGGGCTGACGCCAGGCTTTTGAAGTTGGCGATTCCAGTCGAAGTCGCCATATTTGTCATCGCCTGCAATCGGATGCCCTTGCGCGGCCAGGTGCACCCGAATCTGGTGGGTGCGCCCGGTCTTGATGGTCACTTCCAGCAAAGTGGCCCCCGGCAAACGCCGGGACACCTTGACCAGGGTGATCGACCGCATGCCGTCCGGGTCTTCGGGGGTGGTCACCCGCACGCGCCGCTCCCCATCGGGCAACAAAAATTTGTGCAGCGGCTGGTCGATCACCTTCAGTTTGGCAGGCCATTCGCCCTTGACCAGCGCCAAATAGGTTTTGCCGGTCTCACGCTCACGGAACTGGTCTTGCAGGTGCTTCAAGGCACTGCGCTTTTTGGCCACCAACAAAATGCCGCTGGTGTCGCGGTCCAGCCGGTGCACCAACTCCAACAGCTTGGCCTGGGGCCGCGCCTGGCGCAATTGCTCGATCACGCCAAAGCTCACCCCCGAGCCCCCGTGCACGGCCACGCCGGCCGGTTTGTCGATGGCCATCAGGCTGTCGTCTTCCAGCAGCAGCGGAAATTCGCGGCCAGGCGCTGGGCGCGCGGCCTTTTCAGCGACTTTGTCAGACACACGCACGGGCGGCAGACGGATCTGGTCACCGGTTTCTACCCGCGTTTCGGCCGAAGCGCGGCCTTTGTTGATGCGGACTTCGCCACTACGGATGATGCGGTAGACATGCGTTTTGGGCACCCCTTTGAGGTGACGCATCAAAAAGTTGTCCAATCGCTGACCGGCCGACTCTTCGTCCACCAACAACCATTTGACGGCAGGCGTCGCAGTGGCGGACTTGGCCCCTATAATGTGATTCACTGGCTATTGGCTGTAAGTGGTTGATTCAAATGGAAATGAATTCCTGAAGACAGGAGTTTAGTCCACCACCACCACGCCAAACCAGATGGTCGATGCCACCCTCGGCACGATTTGCAGACTGAAGGCCAACGCCAACAGTGGCAAAACGCCCGGAGGTTGGGCCGACGCCCAGAAACCCAGATACGGAATACCCCAAGTTCAGCAGCCCTGAAGGCTGTTGGACGGATCAAAGCGAGATGGTTGTGTTGTTCGGAACTTTGCTGTTGTGGTTGGAATGGCTCACGAAGCCACACACCACAGTCACGCCTTGTGCCCGGCAGTTTGTCTTGGACACCGGGGGAAGCCCCCGGCAGTGGACGAATTTTTGCACGCCTTTTGCCTCGCCCCATCCACGCGCCACGATCCCCATTCCTGTGCTCACGCGCAGCTGAGTGGCGGTCACTTTCGGCAATTCCCTTCGTTTCAGGCGTCAGCTCCGGCAACGTAGGCTTTGCGGTTCGCAGGAACCCAAAGCCGGTTGTGTAAACAGGTCCCAGAAGGCAGACATTTTTCTGCACTGGACCACGCTGACAAGAGAAGGAACGCATCATGAAACGGATGCTGATCAACGCCACGCAAGCTGAAGAGCGCCGCCTGGCCATCGTCGATGGACAAAAACTCCTCGACTACGAAATCGAAATCGAAGGGCGCGAACAGCGCAAGGGCAACATCTACCAAGCGGTGGTGACCCGCGTCGAGCCCTCCCTGGAAGCCTGCTTCGTGGACTACGGCGAAGACCGCCACGGCTTTTTGCCGTTCAAGGAAATTTCGCGCCAGTACTTTGCTGAGGGCGTGTCCGTCAGCCAGGCCCGCATTCAGGACGTCATCCGGGAAGGCCAATCCCTGTTGGTGCAGGTTGAAAAAGAAGAGCGTGGCAACAAAGGCGCAGCCCTGACCACCTTCGTCAGCCTGGCTGGTCGCTATGTGGTGCTCATGCCCAACAACCCGCGCGGCGGTGGTGTCAGCCGCCGCATCGAGGGCGATGACCGGGCCGAGCTCAAAGAAGCCATGGACCAGCTGGAATACCCCAAAGGCATGTCCATCATTGCCCGCACCGCAGGCATTGGCCGCTCGGCACCCGAACTGCAATGGGACCTGAACTACCTGCTCAAGCTGTGGACCGCCATCGACGGCGCATCACGGGGTGGCAAAGGCGCGTTCCTGATTTACCAGGAATCGAGCCTGGTGATCCGCGCCATCCGCGATTACTTCAACAACGACATCGGCGACATCCTGATCGACACCGATGACATCTATGACCAGGCTCAGCAGTTCATGAGCCACGTCATGCCTGAGTTTGCCAACCGTGTGAAACGCTACCGCGACGACGCGCCGCTGTTCAGCCGTTTCCAGATCGAGCACCAGATCGAATCGGCCTATGCCCGCACCGTGCAGCTGCCGTCGGGTGGTGCCATCGTGATTGACCACACGGAAGCCCTGGTGTCGGTCGACGTCAACTCGGCGCGCGCCATCAAGGGCGGCGACATCGAAGAAACCGCCACCCGCACCAACCTGGAAGCCGCCGACGAAGTGGCCCGCCAGATGCGCCTGCGCGATCTGGGCGGCCTGATCGTGATCGACTTCATCGACATGGAAGAAAGCAAGAACCGCCGCGAAGTGGAAAACCGCTTGCGCGACGCGCTGCGCCAGGACCGCGCCCGCGTGCAGTTCGGCTCGATCAGCAAGTTCGGCCTGCTCGAGATGAGCCGCCAACGCCTGAAACCGGCGTTGAGCGAAGGCGCATCGATTCCTTGCCCACGCTGCGGCGGTGCAGGCCATATTCGCGACACCGAAAGCTCGGCATTGCAAATCCTGCGCATCATCCAAGAAGAGTCCATGAAGGACAACAGCGCCGCGGTGCACGCCCAAGTGCCCGTGGAAGTGGCTTCTTTCTTGTTGAACGAAAAACGCTCCGAGATCGCCAAGATCGAATTGCAGCAACGCATCAACGTGCTGCTGGTGCCCAACAAGTCGCTGGAAACACCGCACTACAAGCTCGAGCGCCTCAAGCACGACGACCCGCGTCTGGACCGCATCGAAGCCAGCTACAAGATGGCCGAAGAAATCGAAGATGCCACCACCGTGACCCGCCGCTCGCAAGAGCCGACCAACAAGCAAACACCCGTGATCAAAGGCGTGTTGCCTGACGCGCCAGCGCCGATTGCACCAGTCAAGGCAGAAGCCCCTGCGGCAGCTGCCGCAGCCAAACCGGCCCGCAAGCCCGTCACAACACCCGTGGTCGCCCCGGCAGCCACTGGTGGCTTCTTTGGCTGGCTGAAAAACCTGTTCGGTGGCGGCACCTCCGAGGCAGCGCCCGCATCGGTGGGCAAGAAAGACGAAAAAGCCCGCGAAGGCCGCAACGGTGCGCGCCGGGAGGGGGGTCATGAAGGCACCCGCGAAAACGGCCGCGATGGCGAACGCCGGGAAGGTGGCCGTGACGGTCGCCGTGGTGGCCGCCGTGGTGAACGCAGCGAAGGGGCCCAAGGCGAGATCCGCGCTCCGCGTGAAGGCGGTCGCCGTGGTGAAGGACGTGCTGAAGGCCGAGTTGAAGGCCGAGTTGAAGGCCGCAACGAGCTGCGTGAGGGCGAAGCCCGCCCGGCACGCGCTGAGCGTGGCGAACGCGCCGAGCGTCCTGCCGGTGACCGCACTCCTCGCGAAGGCCGTCGCGATGGCCGTGGTGACCACCGCAACGAAGGACGCAGCGAAGCTCAGCCCGAGTTGAGCGCCGATGGCACCGAAGTGCGCAACGAACGTGCACCCCGTGGCGAAGGTCGCCGTGAGCGTGGCGAACGCGGTGGTGAAGGCCGCCGTGAACGTGGTGGCGAACGCCGCCAGGGCGATGCAGCCCTCGGCGAAAACAACGCCCCTGAAACAGCGGTGATCACCGCTGAAGGCCAGGAAGCCCAAGCCCATCCAGAAAACGGCGCAGCGTCTGAAAACACAGGCGAACGCCGCGAGCGCCGCTCACGCGACCGCTATGGCCGTGACCGCCGTGAACGTGCAGGCGAACCACGCCAGGACAGCGCGAGCGAGGAAACCCCAAGCGATGTGAACGCCACAGCCTCTGCCGCCCCGGTTGCCGAAACCCACGCGGAAGACCGCCCTGCCCCACGCTCTTACTTTGAGCGTGCCCAGCAAGCGGCCGCAGCGCCGGCAGCCGAAGCCGCCATTGCCAGTGCAGAAGCACCTGCCCCAGCCGTGGCCGCCGCACCTGCTGCAGCCGAGCCTGTGGCAGCAGCACCGGCAACGGCCACAGAGGCCTCGGTGGTCGCAGCCCCCGTGGTCGCTCCCGCCCCCGTGGCACCCGTGGTGGCGGCCGCTGTGGTCAGCGAACCTGCTGCTGCACCTGCACCGGCACGCCTGCCTTCTGTGACCAGCTACACCCTGCAAATCGACAGCCTGCACCAAGTGGCGCAAGACTCTGGCTTGGTCTGGGTGAACTCGGATGCCGACAAAGTGGCTGCCGTCCAGGCCGCCATTGCAGCCGAGCCCCAACCCGTCCGTGTGCCACGCGAGCGTCCGCCGGCTGTGGTGTTGAACGAAGGCCCGTTGGTTTTGGTGGAAACACGCAAAGACCTCCAGCAGCTGAACGTGCCGTTCTGACCTGCCAAGGTCCAGCGCCATCGCGCTGCAAAAAAAACCGGGCCCAGCGCCCGGTTTTTTTTACTGTGAAAGAACAAGCTTCGGCTGCAGGGGCAGCCTCCTCCCCCCCCCGAACCCTGTTGGAGCGCACCCCCGTGCGCGAATGCTTCGGCCGCACGGGCGGCCTCCCACAAAGACCTGCGAACCTTGTGGAAGCGCGCCCCTGCGCGCGAATGCCCATTGGCTCTCATCATCCGGGACGTCGCCAAGCAACATGAACGTTGACCTGATACCAGCACGCCACCACGTCAGCCATCGGGCCAGGGACTCGTGAGGGATCGAAGCGGGTCCCCCGATCAGCGGGTCTCAGCCCTGGGTGACCAAGGCGGCCTGCTTCCAGGCCTGTGCAGCGGCAGCGTGATCCTGGCGCTGTTCGGCCAATTCGGCCAAAGCAGACCAAGCCCGGCTCTTCAGCGCCGGTGCCTGCAAACCCTTGACCGCCTGGCCAAGCAAACCCTGCGCCTTGCCCCACAGTTGGTGGCGCAGGCACACCATGCCCGCCAGGTACTGCCAACGGGCATCCTGGGGCTGGGCTAGCTGAGCCGCTTCGACGCGGGCCAGCCATTGCCGGGCATCGACGGTTTGGGCGTCGGTCAGACTGGCTTCCATAGCCTGCACCATGCGCGCCAATTGGTCGGGCGTCCAGTTGGACTGCGCCGATTGCAAAGGCGCCCACACCGGCTGGAGCCACGCCCGTGCCACCGCACCAGCGCCGCCCAAAGACAAAAGGCGCAAAACAGCCTCTGCCGCCAGATCGGGCATACCGCGCTGTGCCGGACTCAAGCTGAGCCACAAGCGCTGCACCGCATCGGCATCGTGCGTGTGTGACAACCATTCCAGAATCAGACTGCGCACCAGGCTGTTGGCCGTGGCGGGCGTGAAGGCACGGTGCTTGGCCAGCAGCAAGGCCGTATCCAGCGCTTGCGCTGGCTGCCCAGCCAAGCGGGCGGCTTTGAGTTGCAGCCGCATGGCCACCGTGCGGCGGGCCGTGGCCGGCGGCAAGTCTTGCAAGAGCACCAGGCTGCCCGCCGCATCCCGGTCATCCAATGACCAGCGAGCTGCGCGGAGTTGGGCCCCCTCGATCAAGGCCTGACGCTCGGACGACGACGGACCCTCTTTGGCCACCGAAAGCGCGGCTTGCCAATGGGTTTGCCGCACCTCACGGTCCTGCAAGGCGTGGGCCGATTCGGCCACCAAGATGTGCGCCAAGGTGCGCAAGGAAACGGCATGGTCCAACGCGAGACCGGCATCGCGCAACAGCGCTTCCTTTTCAAGGGCTGCTTGCGCCGCCTTGCGGGCGCGCAGAAAACGACCGGCCAAGAATTGACTGAGGGATTCGAGCATCGCCGCGTGGGCGGCCCGTTCTTTTTGCTGCAAACGCCAGCGCTGGGCCTGCTTGGGCAAAGACAACAAGGCCGACAAAGCCTGCTGCGCCAGCACCACCACCAGCACCACCCCGCCCAGCACCAGCAAAACCAGATTGAGAGAAAGGTCGATTCGGTAAGGCGCCAAAAACAAGGTCACGGTGCCGTGGTTATGTCCGGCCAGCCAGGCCGCTGCCGCCGCCAATGCGAACAAACTGATGAGCCAAAGAGCTGCGCGCATGGTGGCTTACCTTCCAGCGGCCGCAGTGGCCAAAGCCGTCAAGGACCCTTCCAAACGGGGGGGCTCACTGGCTTGCAATTGAACGCCAGATTGCTCCAGCAACTGAAGCATTTGCGTGGTCTTGCGTGAAGACGCATCGGCATAACGGCGCACGATGACGGCCACAGAAGCCAGGTCGGCCCGCGCGGACTCTTTTTGACGCGCCAACAAACCCAGACGGGCATTGAGCAATTTGAGTTTGAGATTTTCGCGCAAGAAAAAGCCCTGCTCGGGGGACAACAGCGCCGCCTCGGGCGACTCGATGCGGCTCACTCGCACCAAGCCCTTGAGCTGGTCTGCAAACTGGTTCAAGCCGGACATCCACCACGCAGGTGGCGACGCGCTGCCTGCATCGGTCACGGACCGGTGCATGGTCGCGGTCGGCAAGGCCTGATTGGCCAACACCAAGCCATCCACCAAAGCCACGCCTTCGTCCAGTTTGATCAACAAGCCCGGCAAATCGAAGACCTGTGCCGTGTGCAAGCGGTCCAGGTCTTTTTCGAGCGCGCGAAGCACCGGTGCCAGCCGAGGCTGGGCTGCCCGCTGCACACGCAGTTGCGCCGATTTGAGCGTGGCCAGCAAGGGCTCTGTGCTGCCCGTCAATTGCGCCTGTTGCTGGGCCATGCGCAAAGCCGCTTCAATGTCCACCACCAAGTTTTCATCACGCGAACGCGACAGGCTTTGCATCAACTCTTCCAACTGGCCCCGCTGCAAAGCCACTTCACCCAGACGGGCTTCGACCAGCGCCAAGCGTGCTGCACTGTCTTTCACTGTTTCTTGCGCTTGCTTGGCCCAGGCTTTGGCCTCCAGCGATTGTTGCCCCGCGTCCGAACTCTGCCGGGCCAGTTGTTCCTGGATGCGCGACAGCTTTTGCCACAGCAGCACAGACACCAGCAAAGCCAGGCAAGCCACGCCCAACGACAACCACACACGCCAGGCACGCCGGTTCGCAGACGGAGGGGCCGCAGCCACAGGCGCGGCGGAAGGGGATGCGGTTTCGGGCGTGGAGGTCATGCCAGTGATTTTATAGACACCGCCTGCGCATCCAGGCCCGCAGGCACCGTCTCTACCCGCCCCCAACCCCATTGGTGCAGGCGCTGGGCGATGCGTGGGTGCGTGGCCAGCGCTCTGGCCTGCCCCACGTCCAGGCCCGGACAGACCTGCATCAGGTGCTGCGCCGCCTCGGAACTGCTGAACAGCCACCAACTGCCATCGGTCATGGCCTGCGCCGCTCTGTGCTGCTGGCAGGGTGACCACACGGGGGGCTGGCGCACATAAGCCACGCTTTGCTGCACCTGAACGCCTGCTTCGGCCAATTTTTGCGCCAGCCAGTCACGTCCCGCCATGCGGCCCTGGGCATCTGCACCGCGAACAATCAGCACCGAAGCCGGGTCCATCGCTGGCACGCGCGCAGCCACCAAGGCCCACAACGCTTCAGAATCGAACTGCGCTGCATGGGCATCGGGCGAATCGATCTGATCCGCTGGCCAGCCACAAGCCAGCAAGGCCGCTTGGGTGCCAGGCCCAGTCGACCAGGCCCGGCAAGCCCGCAGTGGCACGCCGTCGGGGCGTTCTGCCATGAAAAACCGCACCGCATTGGCGCTGACAAACATCACCGCCCCATGCCGGGGCAGCTGCTGCCAAACGGCCCGCATGGCCGAAGCATCGGGCACCGGCAGGATCTGGATCAAAGGAAGAATTTCTGCGCGCACGCCCTTGGCTTGCAAAGCAGCGGCCCAGCTTTGGGCCTCGCGCTCAGGCCGGGTGACGATCACCACAGGGGCTTCAGCCATGCCACGCCCGCAGCGTCAATGCGCACCAGCCTGGCGCAAAGCCTGGGCCACGCGCAGGCCCAAAGCCTCTGCGGCCTGCAAGTCGACTGCGGCCGTGTGGTCATGGGCCGCCACCAACTGGCTCGCCCCTTCTGGGTCCCCCCAGGCGGCGCGCAACTGAAGCACACCGTCCTCGATGGTGGCGTGCGCGGCCAAAGGCATGGAGCAACTGCCCCCCATGGCCCGGCTGACGGCGCGTTCGGCGGCCACCCGACGCCATGACGGCGCATCGGCCAGCGGCGCCAGCAAAGCGCGCAAATCAGCCCGATCACTGCGGATCTCGATGCCCAAAGCGCCCTGCCCTGCGGCGGGCAGCATCTGTCCGGTCTCAAAAATATGGCGAATGCGCCCGGACAAGCCCAGACGCTTGAGGCCTGCTGCTGCCAGCACAATGCCTGCGTACTGGCCTTCGTCCAGTTTGCGCAAACGCGTGTCCAAATTTCCGCGCAAGGGCTCGATCTTCAAGTCAGGGCGCAACGCACGCAACAGCACCGTGCGGCGCAGGCTCGATGTCCCCACCACCGCGCCACTGGGCAGGTCGTCCAGGCGTGCGAACCCGGCAGACACCCAGGCGTCGCGCGGGTCTTCACGTTCCATCACGCAGGCCAACTCAAAACCTTCGGGCATGTCCATGGGCACATCCTTGAGTGAATGCACGGCGATGTCGGCACGGCCTTCGTGCAGCGCCACTTCCAGCTCCTTGACGAACAAACCCTTGCCACCCACCTTGCTCAGGCTGCGGTCCAGAATCTGGTCGCCTTGTGTCGTCATGCCCAGCAGCGTGACCTGACAGCCGCGTGCTTGCAACAAGGCTTTGACGTGCTCCGCCTGCCAGAGCGCCAGGCGGCTTTCACGGGTGGCAATCACGATGGAGGGTGCGGGAGTCGAAGACACGTTGAATTTCTCGTCAAAAGGGCCTCATCAAGATGAAACCAGTTGGTAATTTACAGGGCCCGGGCGATGCTAGCATGAGGCCAGCAGGCCGCACGCCCTGCCACGCCCCAGCCGAACCACCCCTCACCGAAGCCCTTGCGATGAAACAGGTCAACCTAGACACCCCCGCTGCTGCCCCACGAACCCGCGCCATTTCCGTCAACGCCAAGCGGGACAGTGAACGCCCCCTGGTCGAAGACATTCGGCTGCTGGGCCGCATTCTGGGTGATGTGATCCGCGTGCAGGAAGGCCCTGAAGCCTACGAATTGGTCGAGCAGATCCGCAAGCTGTCGGTCGCCTTTCGCCGTGACGCCGACCACGAAGCCGACAAGGCGCTGAAAAAACTGCTCAAAAGTCTGCCCGGCGACCGCGCGGTGAGCGTGATCCGCGCCTTCACCTATTTTTCGCATTTGGCCAACCTGGCAGAAGACCGCCACCACATCCGCCGCCGCGCCATCCATGAGCGGGCGGGCCACACGCAAGAAGGCAGCATCGACGTGGCGCTGCAGCGCCTGCGCTGGGCCGGCATCACGCCGCGCAGCATCTCGGACATGCTGGCCACCAGCTATGTCTCGCCCGTGCTGACCGCCCACCCCACCGAAGTGCAGCGCAAAAGCATTTTGGACGCCGAGCGCGACATCGCCCACCTGCTGACGGAGCGCGACGCCATCAAGGCCCGCGCTGCAGCGGTGAACGCCACCAAAGACGCGCTGACCCCCAAAGAGCTGACGGCGAACGAACTGCAAATGCGCGCCCGCGTGATGCAACTGTGGCAAACCCGCCTGCTGCGCTTCACCAAACTCACGGTGGCCGACGAGATCGAAAACGCGCTGAGTTATTACGAAGCGACCTTTTTGCGCGAAATTCCCAAGCTGTATGCTGAGCTGGAAGAGGCCCTGCCCGGCCAGCCCATTGCCAGCTTCTTGCGCATGGGCCAATGGATCGGTGGCGACCGCGACGGCAACCCCAACGTGACCGCACAAACCCTCGAACACGCCCTGACCCGCCAAAGCGATGTGGCCCTGCGCCACTACCTGACCGAAGTGCACTACCTGGGCAGCGAACTGTCACTGTCGGCCATGCTGGTGCCCTTTGGCCCCGAAATGCAGGCCCTGGCCGCGCAATCCCCGGACACCAACGCGCACCGCCAGGACGAGCCCTATCGCCGAGCGCTGACGGGCATCTATGCCCGCCTGGCCGCCACACTCAGCCACTTGACCGGGGGCGAAGCCGCCCGCCACGCCGTGGCACCGCAAAACCCCTACGCCCATGCCGAAGAATTTTTGCGCGACTTGCGCACCATCGAAGCCTCGTTGTGCAGCCACCATGCAGAAGCCGTGGCCGCGCAACGCCTGCACCCCCTGATCCGCGCCGTGGAAGTGTTTGGCTTCCACCTGGCCACGGTGGACTTGCGCCAAAGCTCGGACAAACACGAAGAAGTCGTGGCCGAACTGCTGACGGTCGCGCGTGTGGAAAAGAACTACAGCCAGCTCGATGAGCACGCCAAGCAAGCCCTGCTGCTGGGCCTGCTGAACGACGCCCGCCCGCTGCGCGTGCCCAGTGCCAGCTACAGCGCCCACAGCCTGTCGGAGCTGGCCATCTTTGAAATGGCCCGCCGCATGCTGGCCAGTTTTGGCAAACAGGCGATTCGCCACTACATCATCAGCCACACCGAAACCGTGAGTGACTTGCTGGAAGTGTTGCTGCTGCAAAAAGAAGTGGGCCTGCTGCGCGGCACACTGGACACAGAGGCGCACAACGACCTGATCGTGGTGCCACTGTTCGAGACCATCGAAGACCTGCGCAACGCAGCGCCCATCATGCGTGACTTCTACGCCCTGCCTGGCGTGGCCGCACTGATCCAGCGCTCGGGCGGCGAACAAGACATCATGCTGGGCTACTCCGACAGCAACAAGGACGGCGGCATCTTCACCAGCAACTGGGAGCTGTACCGCGCCGAAATTGCCCTGGTGGAATTGTTTGACAAACTGCAAAGCAGCCACGGCATCACGCTGCGCATGTTCCATGGCCGCGGCGGCACCGTGGGCCGAGGCGGCGGCCCCAGCTACCAGGCCATCCTGGCGCAACCCCCTGGCACCGTGCGTGGTCAAATCCGACTGACCGAGCAGGGCGAAGTCATTGGCTCCAAATACGCCAACCCCGAGATTGGCCGCCGCAACCTCGAAACCCTGGTCGCGGCCACACTCGAAGCCACGCTGCTGCAACCCACCAAACCCGCCACCCGGGCGTTTTTGGACGCTGCGGCCGAACTGTCCGAAGCCAGCATGGACGCCTACCGTGCCCTGGTTTATGAGACCCCTGGCTTCACCGACTATTTCTTTGGTGCCACCCCACTGAAAGAGCTGGCCCAACTGAACATCGGCTCGCGCCCCGCATCGCGCAAAGCGTTGGAAAGAATCGAAGACCTGCGCGCCATTCCGTGGGGCTTCAGCTGGGGCCAATGCCGCCTGACCCTGCCCGGCTGGCTGGGCTTTGGCTCGGCCGTGGCCACATACCTGGACAAACCCGACGCAGCCGAACGCAAAGCCGCACTGGCCTTGCTGCAAAAGATGTACCGCCAGTGGCCGTTTTTCCGCACGCTGCTGTCCAACATGGACATGGTGCTGGCCAAGAGCGACCTGGCCCTGGCCTCACGCTACGCCGAACTGGTGAGCGACAGCCGCCTGCGCAAAAAGATCTTTGCCGCCATCGAAGCCGAATGGCACCGCACGGCGGACGCGCTGGCCCAGATCACCGGTGAGAAAAACCGCCTGGCCAGCAACCCGGCGCTGGACCGGTCGATTCGCCACCGCTTCCCCTACATCGACCCGCTGCACCACCTGCAAGTCGAGCTGATCCGCCGTTACCGGGCCGGCTTGGCCGACGAACGGGTGCAGCGCGGCATCCACATCAGCATCAACGGGATCGCGGCGGGGCTGCGCAACACGGGTTGAAAGCCGGTTTTCGGGTGGCTTGTGGCTGCCCGATAAAATCCCCCACCTATGACAAACCAACTCGACAAAAAATCCCAAGCCTGGTCCGCGCTCTTTTCTGAACCCATGAGCGAGTTGGTCAAGCGCTACACCGCCAGCGTGTTCTTTGACAAGCGCCTGTGGCAAGCCGACATCACCGGCAGCCTGGCCCACGCCGAGATGCTGGCCGCGCAGAACATCATCGGCGTCAGCGACCTGGCCGACATCCAGCGCGGCATGGCGCAAATCACGCAAGAGATCGAATCTGGCGCGTTTGAATGGAAGCTCGACCTGGAAGACGTGCACCTGAACATCGAAGCGCGCCTGACCCAGCTGGTGGGCGACGCGGGCAAGCGCCTGCACACCGGCCGCAGCCGCAACGACCAGGTCGCCACCGACGTGCGCCTGTGGCTGCGCAGCGAAATGGACCTGATCATCGACTTGCTGGCCGACCTGCAAAAGTCGCTGGTTGATGTAGCCGAGCAAAACGTCGAGGTGATCCTGCCTGGCTTCACCCACCTGCAGGTAGCCCAGCCGGTGAGTTTTGCGCACCATTTGCTGGCCTATGTCGAGATGTTCAGCCGCGATGCCGAACGCATGGGCGACGTGCGCCGCCGCACCAACCGTCTGCCGCTGGGCAGCGCCGCTTTGGCCGGCACCACCTACCCGCTGGACCGCGAACGTGTGGCCCGCACGCTGGGCATGGTCGATGAACAAGGCCACCCGCAGGTCTGCCAGAACAGCCTGGACGGCGTGAGCGACCGCGACTTCGCCATCGAATTCACCGCTGCAGCCAGCCTGTGCATGGTGCACATCAGCCGCATGTCGGAAGAGCTGATTTTGTGGATGAGCCAGAACTTCGGTTTTGTGCGCATTGCCGACCGTTTCACCACCGGCTCGTCCATCATGCCGCAGAAGAAAAACCCCGACGTGCCCGAGCTGGCGCGTGGCAAAACGGGCCGCGTGGTGGGGCACCTGATGGGTCTGATCACCCTGATGAAGGGCCAGCCTCTGGCCTACAACAAGGACAACCAGGAAGACAAAGAGCCGCTGTTTGACACGGTGGACACGCTCAAGGACACCCTGCGCATCTTCAGCGAAATGGTGGGCGGCCAAGTCAACCCGGCCACGGGCCAAAAGGAAGGCGGCATCACCGTCAACGCTGCCGCGATGGAAGTCGCCGTCAAAAAGGGCTACGCCACCGCCACCGATCTGGCCGATTATTTGGTCAAAAAAGGTTTGCCTTTCCGTGATGCCCATGAGGTGGTTGCCCACGCCGTCAAGACCGCCCAAGGTCTGAACGTGGACCTGTCAGAACTGCCGCTGGAAACCCTGCAAAAGTTCGACAGCCGCATTGAAGCCGATGTGTTCGGGCCGCTGAGCCTGCAAGGCTCACTCCATGCCCGCAACACCCTGGGCGGCACCGCACCGGCGCAAGTGCGCTTTCAAATCGCAAGGCATCGGGCGCGTCTGGCCTGACGACCCGCAAAGCACCCAGGTCAAAACGAATCACCGGCGCAGGCAAGCCGGTGGTGGCAGCGCGTGGCGGGCCCGCCATGCGCTGACTTGCCCACGCGGGCATGCTGAAAAGATATACACCACGCCTTGATGGCCCCAAGTTTGATGCACATCAGTCTTGTCACGGAACACCACTTTTAAAAAGTCAGGTTCCACACAAGGAGATAACGATGACATCCCCGCGCGCCCTGAAGCAGATCCCCAAGCTGAAGCCGGTGTCCAGCACCTTGCTGATCCCCTTGGTCGCCCGAGGACGGGGTGCCTCGATTTACCCCTGGCTGGACCCTTGCGATGTGCAGGCCCAACAATTGATGGACAAGTTCGGCCACGCCATCGACCCCTTGCTGCAAGACAGGGCAACCATGTTGAACGTGCTGTGGCGAACCCAGGTGTTGAAGCGCATTGGAGAGGACTTCTTCAAGCACCACTCCGCCTCGCAAGGCATCAATCTGGGGGCGGGCCTGTCGGACTATTTTCAATGGTTTGACAACGGCCACAACCGTTGGCTGGATGTGGATTTGCGCGAGGTCGTATCCCTGCGTCATTTGTTGCTGCAAGCGCACTCAGAAACGGCCAGTGATGTCTGCCTGGACCTGACCCAACCCGGGTGGTGGCAGCAACTGGGCTTGAGTGAGCGCACGGGCCGTGAGCCGCTGTTGCTGTTGTGCGAGGGTGTATTGATGTACCTGACCCCCACACAAGTCAAGGCCGTCCTGACTGAAATTGGCGACAATGCCCCCGAGGGGTCGGAGCTGGTCTGTGATTTCATGACGTCTTTGGGCATTGGCCACGCCCATTTGACGCCCAGTGTGTCAAGCACTGGCGCAGAGTTTCAGTGGGGTGCACACAACGCGATGGAGGTCGCCCAACTGCACCCCCGACTGGAACTCCTCGCCCAGCACACCGTGGCCGAGCTTTATGGTTGGGCGTTTTGCTGGGCCGAAATGTGCATGACCCCCTGGACAGGTGGACCACTTTATGGGGTCGCGCACATGCAAGTCACCGAACCATGAGCCCGCCCAGGGCGGCATTCAACCCAGCCGCCGGGGAAGTGGATGGATGGCGCGATAATTTGGCCCGTTCTATCCACTTTTGCGCTGCGCCATGTCCCACACTGCACCCGCCCACACGTCTGACACCCCTGCTACTCAAGCCACGCAAGCCATGGCATGGACCCCATCACTGAACACTGGCGATGCGCGCATGGACGAAACGCACCAGGAGTTTGTGGACATGATCAACCAAATCCTGGCCACCCCCGAAGAGGCGCAATTACCGATTTACAAAGCGTTTTTGAACCACACAGTGGAACATTTCGCGCAAGAAGAACGCTGGATGCTGGCCACCGGTTTTTCGGCGGACAACTGCCACGCCGAACACCACGCCACCATTTTGGAAACCATGCGCGTGGTGGAAGCCCATTACCTGGACACCGACAAGCAAATCATCACCCGCCTGGCCGAAGCGCTGGCCGAGTGGTTTCCCGGGCACGCGGCCAGCATGGACGCGGGCCTGGCTGCACACCTGAAGTCGGTGGGTTTTGACAGCGTGACCGAAACGCTGGCCGATCCCTCGGTCATCCAGAACGTGACCATGTCGGGTTGCGGCAGCGTCAGTTGCAGCAGCTGAGTGAATCGAAAATTTCGATTCTGAAAGCACGCCCCCACGGCTGAGCCGCCGAGCACGCCAGAGGGGGCCGCAAGAAATTTCAACCGGCCAAGCCCAAGTTTCACAGCCTCCAGAGGGCTGCGCGGCTACGATCTGTCACCATTCCCATTGGCTCAACTTTCAGGATCCCCCTCATGACCGTGATCACCAACATCGAAGACTTGCGCGTTCTGGCCGAAAAGCGCGTACCGCGCATGTTTTATGACTACGCAGACAGCGGCTCCTGGACCGAGAGCACTTACCGCGCCAACGAAAGCGATTTCCAGAAGATCAAGCTGCGCCAGCGCGTGGCCGTGAACATGGAAAACCGCAGCACCGCCAGCACGATGGTGGGCCAGCCCGTGGCCATGCCGGTGGCCATTGCGCCCACGGGCCTGACCGGCATGCAACACGCCGATGGCGAAATTCTGGCGGCCCGCGCGGCCAAAAAGTTCGGCGTGCCCTTCACCCTGTCGACCATGAGCATCTGCTCCATCGAGGATGTGGCCCAGCACGCCGGTGAAGGCTTCTGGTTTCAGCTGTACGTGATGAAAGACAAGGGCTTCATCGAGCGCCTGATCGACCGCGCCAAAGCCGCCAACTGCAGCGCGCTGGTGCTCACGCTGGACTTGCAAATCCTGGGTCAGCGCCACAAGGACCTGAAAAACGGCCTGTCTGCCCCCCCGAAGCTGACCATCGCCAACATGATCAACATCGCCACCAAGCCGCGCTGGGCCCTGGGCATGCTGGGCACACCGCGTCGCCAGTTTGGCAACATCGTGGGCCATGTCACGGGCGTGGCCGACATGAACAGCCTGTCTTCGTGGACCGCTTCACAGTTCGACCCCGCCCTGAACTGGGGCGATGTGGAATGGATCAAAAAGCGCTGGGGCGGCAAGCTCATCCTCAAGGGCATCCAGGATGTGGAAGACGCCCACCTGGCGGTGCAATCGGGTGCCGACGCCCTGATCGTCAGCAACCACGGCGGCCGCCAGCTCGACGGCGCGCAGTCCAGCATCGAAGCCCTGCCCGCCATCGTGGATGCCGTGGGCCAGAACATCGAAGTGCACATGGACGGCGGCATCCGCAGCGGCCAGGACGTGGTGAAAGCCCGCGCTCTGGGTGCCCAGGGCGTCTACATTGGCCGCCCCATGCTGTATGGCCTGGGAGCCATGGGCGAAGCGGGCGTGACCAAAGCGCTCGACATCATCCACAAGGAACTCGACCTGACCATGGCCTTCTGCGGCCGCACCCAAATGGACACGGTCGACAAGAGCATCTTGCTGCCAGGCACCTTTCCAACCTGCGTCTGATCCAGCTCGGCGCCAGTTTCAGCCGAACACCAGCGGCACCGCAGGGCAAAACCCCTGCGTCTCAGGCTATGCTTGAAGGGTGACTTCTGCACCCGCTTCAAGCGCCATCGCCCCACCCGTGCGGCGCATTGCCCACCTCGACATGGACGCGTTTTACGCGTCTTGCGAGTTGCTGCGTTACCCGCAGCTCCAGGGTCTGCCCGTGGTCATTGGCGGCGGCAGGCGCAAGGAAGACGACCTGCTGGGCAAGCTGCAAGCGGCCTACCCCGATGGCGAATGGACAGCCGAGACCTTTGTCGAGCGGCTGGACCGCATTCCGCTTGATTTTTTTCCACGCCTCGAGGGCTACACCGGGCGCGGCGTGATCACCACCGCCACTTATGCGGCGCGGCAGTTTGGCATCGGCTCGGCCATGGGGCTGATGAAGGCGGCCAAACTGTGCCCGCAGGCCATCTTGTTGCCAGTGGACTTTGAGCGCTACCGGCACTACTCGCGCACCTTCAAGGCCGTCATCACTGACATCGCGCCGCTCATGCAGGACCGGGGCGTGGACGAGGTCTATATCGACTTCACCGGCGTGCCCGGCGGCCAGCGCGAAGGCGGGCGGGTGCTGGCGCGCTTGATCCAGAAAAGCATTTTGAACGCCACGGGCCTGACCTGCTCGATCGGTGTGGCGCCCAACAAACTGATCGCCAAGATGGCCAGCGAGTTCAACAAACCGAACGGCATCTCCATCGTGCACGAGGCCGATCTGCAAACCCTGATCTGGCCGTTGGCCTGCCGCAAGATCAACGGCGTGGGCCCCAAGGCCGACGAAAAGCTCCAAAGTTTTGGCATCCACACCATTGGCGAGCTGGCTGCACGCGAACAGCACTGGCTGATGGAGCACTTTGGCAAAAGTTACGGGGCTTGGTTGTTTGATGCCGCCTGGGGACGCGATGACCGCCCGGTAGAAACCGAAAGCGAGCCGGTCAGCATGAGCCGTGAAACCACCTTCGAGCGCGACCTGCACGCCGTGCGCGACCGCAAAGAACTGAGCGCCGTCTTCACCCGGCTGTGCGAACAGGTGGCGGCCGACTTGCAGCGCAAAGGCTACACGGGCAAAACCATCGGCATCAAGTTGCGCTATGACAATTTTCAGGCTGTGACGCGCGACCAGACCCTGCCCGAATACACCGCCGATGCCAAACAAATTCGCCACATCGCGGGCCAATGCCTGAAACGGGTGGACCTGTCACGCCGACTGAGGCTGCTGGGGGTGCGGGTGGGGTCGTTGGTCAACTCGGCCACACCACCGAAAACGCCCCCCCAAGATCTGCAAAATGAATTGTTCGCATTTCAAGCCAACGATCCACGTTGATCTGCGTTTTGCACTCGGTTGTGGCTGCAAGAGGTTGGCTTGAAATGCACCGACCCACGCACCCTGCCCGGCATGCACGACCTTCGGCCATTCAAGAAACGCCACTGAACCAGGAACCCAAACCATGATCGTTTTGCACCACTGCGTCAGCGCCCGGTCTTTGCGTCCCTTGTGGATGCTCGAAGAACTGGGCCTGCCTTACGAACTGCGCCTGTTGCCCTTTCCACCCCGGGTGCATGCCAAGCCCTACCTGGACCTGAACCCCCTGGGCACCGTGCCACTGCTGGAGGACGGCACCACCCGCATGACCGAATCGGCCGCCATGTGCCAGTACCTCGCTGCACGCCACAGCCCGGGTGTGTTCGACGTACAGGCCAGCGAAGCGGCCTACGGGGCCTACCTGAACTGGCTGCACATCAGCGATGCCACGCTCACCTTTCCGCAAACGCTGGTGCTGCGCTACACCCATTTCGAGCCACCCGAGCGCAAGCAACCCCAAGTGGTCAACGACTACACACGCTGGTTTCTGGCCAGACTGCGCGCAGTGGATGCCGCTGTGCAACACAACGCGTACCTGTGCGCCGACCGCTTCACGGCTGCCGATGTGGCGGTGGGCTATGCCCTGGTACTGGCTCGCCATCTTGGCCTGGACGCCCAGTTTTCCCCGGCGGTGGCGGCCTACTGGCAGCGCCTTCAGGACCGCCCGGCCTTCCAGCGCGCCATGCGCATCGAGCGAGAAGCCGCACTGGAGCAACAGGTAGATCCCACACCCTCACCCGACCTGCGGTTCTGAATTTCAAGGCATTTCTAGCTGGTTGACTTGTTTCGGACGCTGCCAACATCCAAGCCGAATACCTCTGAAAAATAACCCGGCAGGCTGTCACGTCAAAACCGGGACACAGCCACCACCGGCAAACGGCTACATTGCCCCAAAGGAGCCCACCCCATGAACACACTGAACTGCTTTTCCCTGACGATAGAGCGCCACGTTGCGCACCTGGTGCTCAACCGCCCAGAGGCGATGAACACCATGCACCCCAGCTTTTGGCGCGAACTGCACGACGCGCTGACGCAACTTCACAAAGGAGGCGAAGCCCGGGCACTGGTGATCTCCAGCACGGGCAAGCACTTTTCGGCGGGCATGGCGCTGGAGACGTTTGGCGGGGCCATCCAGATGGACGACAACAGCCCCGAAGGCCGCGCAGCGGTGTTTGACTTGCTGACCGACATGCAGGCCACCTTCACGCTGCTGGAGACCCTGCGCATCCCGGTGATCGCGGCCATCCAGGGCGGCTGCATCGGCGGCGCGGTGGACATGGTGACCGCCTGTTGCATCCGCTATGCCACGGCCGACGCCTTCTTTTGCGTGCAGGAAATCAACATCGGCATGGTGGCCGACGTGGGCACCTTGCAACGCCTGCCCAAGCTGCTGCCCATGGGACTGGTCAAAGAACTGGCCTACACGGGTCGCCGCCTGAGCGCATCCAAAGCGCTGGCCCACGGCCTGGTGACCGAAGTTTTTGACAACCACGAGGCCCTGGTGGCCGGCGCCTTGCAAACCGCACAAGAAATCGCCAGCAAACCACCCGTGGCGATTTGGGGCACCAAACAAGCCATCCACTACGCCCGAGACCACAGCGTGGAAGACAGCCTGCGCCAAATGGGCTGGCTGCAAGGCGCGATCTGGAGCAACCCGCATGTGCGCGAAGCCATTGCGGCGCTGAAGGAAAAACGTGAACCCCACTTCCCACCGCTGGTAGCGCTCAAGGGGTTTCGGGAGTTTGGTTAAGGCGGTCATGACGGCGGGCATTCAGTCGGGAATCAAGCTGCGTCACAACATTGGCTCCACAGGCCGACGCTTGGCTTGCCCTCGCGGCGGGACCATGATGTCGGTGCGGGCCTGGTCAGACAGCAGCAGTTGCTTCAAAGACGGGCGCGCTGCCGACTGCAGCCTCCGCCACTCGTGCAAGGGCACCAGCACGGCTGTTTCAGTGCCCCGCCTTGTTACCATCTGAGGCCCGTCCTGCAAGCACGCATCCAAAAACTCACTGAAACGCGCTTTCGCATCCGGTTCTGACCAAGTGTGCATATCCCCCCATGAAAATCTTCCACAACACCCGCCACGCCGAACACGCAGGCCGCCAGGAAATGTTTCGCGGTCGCATGGTCGATTGCCACGAAGTACCCGACCGCCTGCAATATGTGCTGAACGAGCTGCAACGCCGCCCTGTAGGGCAGTTGTTGGCCCCCGATGCGGCGCTGGAGGTGGACGCCGCCATGGCCCGCATCCATGCGCCGGACTACCTGTATTTTCTGGCGCGTGCGTGGGACGACTGGGTGGCGCAGGACCCGGCCAATGCCGAGCGCGATGCGCTGCCCTCGGTCTGGCCGTTGGCTTCACGGCACGCCTTTCGCACCGATGTGCCGCCGCTCAACTTTGCGGCGCGGCTGGGGCAATACGCCTACGACTCGGGAACGCCTTTGACTGCGGGCAGTTGGGTTGCTGCCCGCGAGGGTGCGGCCTGCGCACTGGCCGCCGCACTGGCGGTGCTGGCAGGTGAGCGCTTGTCCATGGCCCTGACCCGCCCACCGGGACACCATGCCGGACCGAATTACATGGGCGGTTACTGCTTCATCAACAACGGCGCTGTGGCTGCACAGGCTTTGCGCGACGGTGGGCTGCAGCGCGTGGCCGTGCTGGACGTGGATTACCACCACGGCAACGGCACGCAGACTTGTTTTTATGAGCGCAGCGATGTGTTCACGGCCTCGATCCACGGCGATCCGCGCACCGAGTACCCGTTCTTTTTAGGCCATGCCGATGAGCGGGGGCATGGCGCAGGCGCGGGCTTCAACCTGAACCTGCCACTGCCACGCGGCACCGGGTTTGACGTTTGGCAGGCCACGCTGCAAACGGCTTTGCAGGCGGTGAGCGACTTTGCCCCGCAAGCGTTGGTGGTGCCGCTGGGGCTGGACACGTTTGAGGGCGATCCGATTTCGGGCTTCAAACTGCACAGCGCGGATTACCTGCAGCTGGGCCGTGCCATCGCGCAACTGGGGCTACCAACCGTACTGACGTTTGAAGGCGGTTATGCGGTGGCCGAGGTGGGCGTGAACACGGTCAATGTGCTGGAAGGTTTGCAAGGCTGATCAGCCCTGAATTTTTCGCCAGCGCTCCAGCTCCGGTGGGCGCAAACCATAACGGGCCAGCACGCCTTCGTGCAAGCGCCGCAGCTCTTGGATGACCAGCGCGCGCAAGTCTTCTCGTTGCGGGGCCGGGGCGGCCAAGGCCACTTGTTCAGCCACCAGCGCCAGCGGGTCTTGTTCGGGGTTTTGCACCACGTTCTTCACCATGTTTTTGATGGCGTCACGGTAGGTCAGCCGCAGCAAGTCCGGCTCCACCACGCTGGAGCGGGCCGTCAGGTACTCCTTGGTCGAGCGATCGTAGGCCCACATGAACAGATCGCGCAGCAACTCGACCCGGTTCATCTCGTAGACACCCAGCATCGAGGTGGTGTACCACTCTTGCGACACGCCCAAAAAAGTCAACGGACACAAGTTGGCCCGCAGCAGCGGCCAGTTGGCCAGCAGGCGCGAGGTACGCTTGTTGACATCGGCAAAGGGCTGCAGATACGGCAGATGAACCATGGCAAAAAAGGCCTGTTCAAACGGGTCTTGAACCGCGTTGAATTTGGCGATCACCTCATTGAGCAACGTGCCCAGCAGGGTTTGCCCAGTGGGTGGCCGATAAAGGCTTTGACCGATCTGCACCGGGTGCACGCGCAGACGGCCTTCGTCTTCGGCGCTTTCGAGCAGGTTTTCCGACAATGCGCTGTGCAGGTTCATCAGCACATAGCGGCTGAGTTGGGGCGCGTCCACGTTGTCCATCAACAGCTCGATGGCAGCTTTGTGGTTCAGGATCATTTGCGTCTCGGTCACGCCATGGCCTTGAGCCTGCTGGCCGTGGGCGATCAGGGCTTGCGTGTCGAGCCGCGAATACGTGTTGCCCTCCAGGTGGCTGGACGCCCAGGACAAATCGATCAACAAGCGATCAAGCACAGCGCGGCCATAAGTGCCCGCAGGCTGCGGGCTTTGCCCGGTGCGGCCCATGCGGTGCAGCTGGGCGCGCACAGGTTGGGGCAAATAAAACGTGACATTGGGCTGATAGGCCTGCAAAAACTCTGCCTGGTAACCCACCGCTTGGCGCGTGCCCCAGGGCCGAGCCAGATAAGCCCGGATGTCTTTGCTGTCGGGCGACAAGGGCCATTGGCCTGTGGAGAGTTCTTCTTCGGCACGCCAGACTGCGCCTTCTGGCAACCCTTGCCCCGTGGCCAAGGAAAAGGTCAGCGATTTTGGCGCGATAGAGACATAACGGGCGGCACGCGCCTGCCCTTTTGGCGCGATTTCTCCTGCATCCACCCACTGCGCCAAGCCGCGTTGCAAAGTGCGACGCGGGACATCGGGCCACATTTTGACGGCTTCAGCAATGGAAATACCCTGCACCCGCTGCTGAACAGCGCGAAGGAGTTGTGTTGAGAAATCAGACATGATTGGCGCGATTTTAAAATATCACGCCAGACTGTCAAGTTATTGCGCCAATCACCTGAACAAGGGCAAGACCACTCTCGGTTGCGCGCCTTCACTGCCGCGCCGTGCGCACGTTGGGCGGCACCACGCCAGGATGGCTGGTGCGCCAAGGGTTGATGTCCAATCCACCGCGCCGGGTGTAACGTGCGTACACGGTCAACCTCGTGGGTTGGCAGCGCGTCCAGATGTCCATGAAAATGCGCTCCACACACTGCTCGTGGAACTCGTTGTGGTTGCGAAAACTCACGATGTATTGCAGCAAACCCGCTTGGTCAATCTGGGGCCCGCTGTAGGTGATCTGCACGCTGCCCCAGTCGGGCTGCCCCGTCACCAGGCAATTGCTTTTGAGCAAATGGCTGACCAGGGTTTCCGTGACGGGCAACTCAGCGTGGTTGGCGCTCAGCAAATCCGGCGCAGGCTGGTAGCGGCTGCATTCGATGTCCAGGCGGTCCAGGTTCAGTCCGTCCAGTTCATGCACGGGCTCGGCATCAAACTGTTCTTGCAGCAACAAGTTCACGCCCACGCTCGCCTGCACCTGCGCGCCATGCCAGATGGCCGCGCTGATGTCATGGCGAATCAATGTACGCACCGCATCGGCACTCTCCAGCCGCGTGTTGTTGAAACTGTTGAGGTACAACTTGAACGACTTGCTTTCCACGATGTGTGTGCTCTCGGCCGGCACGGTGATGTGCGCCAGCGCCACCTGCGGCTTGCCTTTGGGGTTGAGCCAGGACAACTCGAAAGCGGTCCATAAATCGGCTCCGCAAAAAACCGGTTGGCCCGTGACGCCGATCTCGGCACGCTTGGTGGCACGGGGAATCGGAAACAGCAAACTCGCGTCGTACTGGTCCACATAGGCGCTGGTTTTACCCAGCTGAGATTGCTCTGGAGAGTTCATGGTCATGCCTGTAGTTTGCGTCGAAACACCAAACGGTCGGGCTCGGACACCGCCGGATCATAGGCGTAGCCTTCCAGATCAAAGCCGAGCAAAGCTTCGGGATGGCTGATCCTGTTTTTCACCGCATAGCGGGCCATCAGGCCCCGCGCCCGCTTGGCGTTGAAGCTGATGACCTTGTACGTGCCACCTTTGAAATCTTCAAACACGCATTCAATCACCCGGGCCTTGAGCGTTTTGCGGTTCACCGACTTGAAATACTCTTGCGAGGCCAGGTTCACGATGACCGGGGTCTTGTCCTTGACCAATTGGGCGTTCAGGTATTCGGCAATTTGCGCGCCCCAAAACTGGTAGAGGTTACGGCCCTTGTCGGTTGGCAGCGTGGTGCCCATCTCCAGGCGGTAGGGCTGCATCCAGTCCAGTGGACGCAGCACGCCATACAGACCACTCAAAATCCCCACATGGGTTTGCGCCCAGTCCAGCTCTTTGGCGCTCAGGGTTTTGGCGTCCAGCCCCTCATACACATCGCCATTGAAGGCCAGCACGGCTTGTTTGGAATTTTTGGCGGTGAATTTGGGGTTCCAGGCTTCGTAGCGGGCCACGTTGAGGGCCGACAGCGCATCGGACAAGTCCATCAGCTCAGAGATTTGCTGCGGCGATTTTTGGCGCAGCACCTCGATCAGGGCTTTGGACTGCGGCACAAACTGCGGCAACGTGTGGGGCACTTCGGCGGGGGCGGGGGCGTAATCCAGTGATTTAGCGGGAGACAATAAGAACAACATGCTCGATATCCTTTATCTGGACGATTATCTCGCCATCGTGAATAAGCCCACCGGCTGGCTGGTGCATCGCACCCTGCTGGACAAGGGGGAAACGCGCTTTGTGCTTCAAGCCCTGCGCGACCAGATCGGGCGACACGTTTGGCCAGTGCACCGGCTGGACAAAGGCACGAGCGGCGTGCTGGTGTTTGCCCTGAGCGCCGAGGTGGCCCGCAGCCTAGGCCAGGCGTTTGAAACCGGCGAGGGTCTGCAAAAAACCTATGCCGCCATCGTGCGCGGCTGGCCCGCTGACCAGGCCTTGATCGACCACCCGCTCAAACGCATGCCCGACGACATGCGCAGCGAACGGATGGAAGTGCAAGCGGCCCAAACCCGCCTGGCCACGCGGCACAAGGGTGATCTGCCCATTGCGCAAGGCCACTTTCCCAGTCTGCGTTGGGCGCAAGTGGCGCTGCAACCGCTGACCGGTCGCCGCCACCAGTTGCGCCGCCACATGAAGCACATCGCGCACCCGATTTTGGGTGACGCCACCCACGGCAAAGGGCCGCTCAACCGTGCCGTGGCCGAACACATCGGGGTGACGCGGCTGTGGCTGCACGCGCTGCAACTGACGCTGAACCACCCGGTGAGCGGGCAAATGCTGACGCTGCAAGCGCCATTGGGCGGTGAATGGTCTGGCTGGATTCCCGAGACCTGAACAAGCCTGTCACGCACGGTCTGGCAGCACAAGGCATATTGGGCCTAAGATTTGGCTATGAGCCTACTTTTTACCCCCTTCACTTTCAACGCCCCCAGCGGCCCCGTGACTTTGCCCAACCGCATCGTGATCGCCCCAATGTGCCAATATTCAGCGGTCAACGGTCTGGCCACCGACTGGCATTTGGCGCATTGGGCCAACTTGCTCAACAGCGGCGCAGGCATGTTGACCATCGAGGCGACTGCTGTCTCGCCCGAGGGCCGCATCAGCCCCGGCTGCCTTGGCCTGTGGGACGACACCACCGCCGCCGCGCTGGATGAACATCTGGCCCGAGCCAGCCACCTGGCCCCCGCCATGCCGGTCTGCATCCAGCTCAGCCACGCAGGCCGCAAGGCATCCAGCGCAGCCCCCTGGGATGGCGGCATGCTGATCGCCCCTGACCACGGCGGCTGGACAACGCTGGCCCCCAGCGCCCTGCCCCACTTGCCGCAAGAGCCCGCCCCGCAGGCCTTGACCCGCACCGAGATTGACCGCATCTGTGACGACTTTGTGCAGGCGGCACGCCGCGCACGGGCCCTGGGCATTCAGGTGATTGAGTTGCACGCGGCCCACGGCTATTTGCTGCACCAGTTTTTGTCACCCCTGTCTAACCAACGCACTGATGCGTATGGCGGCAACTTCGACAACCGCATCCGTTTTCCGCTGGAAGTGTTCATCGCCGTGCGCAAGGTGTTTGGCGGCGCTTTGGGCATGCGCATCTCGGCCACCGACTGGGTCGAGGGCGGTTGGACGGTAGAAGAAACCGCCGAACTGGCCAGCCTGCTCAAGCAAGCCGGTGCACAGTTTGTGCACATCTCGTCGGGCGGCGTGTCGCCCCTGCAAAAGATACCGGTCGGGCCGGAATACCAGGTGCATCTGGCCAAGACGGTCAAAGACACCTCAGGCCTGACCACCTTTGCGGTGGGCCTGATCACCGAACCCGCACAGGCCGAAGCCGTATTGCAACGCGGTGATGCCGACCTGGTGGCACTGGGACGCAGCTTTTTGTACAACCCCCGCTGGGCCTGGAAAGCCGCCGCTGAACTCCAGGGCGAAGTGGCCGCCAGCAGCGCTTACTGGCGCTGCCTGCCGCGCGACGCCCAGGCAATTTTTGGCAACGTGCGCATTGGCATGCGCTGAACACTTTTTCCACCCACACGAAAGACCCGCATGACCACACGCCGAGCACTGACGCAACGACTCACCCGCCTGCTGGCCATGGCCAGCCTGTGCGCCCCTGTGGCCTTGATGGCACAGACCTTTCCCAGCAAACCCATCACGCTGGTGGTGCCGGTGCCGCCGGGTGGTCTGGTTGACACGTCGGCGCGGCTGATCGCCGAGCCACTGGGCCGCTTGATCGGCCAGTCGGTGGTGGTGGAAAACAAGGGCGGTGCCAGCGGCAACCTGGCTTATCAGCAAGTGGCGCGCGCACCCAAGGATGGCCACACGCTGCTGGTGTCGTATTCGGGCTACCACGTGGCCAATCCGATCCTCATGGCCAAACTGCCCTGGGAGCTGAAAGACCTGACACCCGTGGGCCTGATTACCGTGGCCACCAACGTGGTGGCAGTGCACCCGTCGGTTCCGGCGAACAACATGAAGGAGTTCATCGCCTACGCCAAACAAAATCCGGGCAAGCTGAACTACGCCTCGCAGGGCAATGGCTCGGTCTCGCACATCGGCACCGAAATTTTCAAGCAACAAACCGGCGTGACGCTGGTGCATGTGCCCTACAAAGGTTCAGGCCAGGCCATTGCCGATGTGCTGGCGGGCCAGGTGCAGGTGTTCATGACCACCCCGCCTTCTGTGATGCAACACATTCAGGCAGGCAAGCTCAAAGCCTTGGCCGTGACGGGCAAAAAACGCCATGCCGGCATGCCACAAGTGCCCACCATGGCCGAAGCCGGTTACCCCCGATTTGACCTGGAATCCTGGGTAGCGCTGTACGCCCCTGCCGGCACGCCTGCGGCCGCAGTGAACCAACTGGCCGATGCGGTCAAGCGCGGTCTGGACCTGCCCGAAAGCAAACAACGCGCCGACGCGGCAGGCATTGAGGTGCGTTTTGTGGCGCCAACCGAGATGACCAAAATCCTGGACCGCGACATCGCCGACTGGACCCAGGCCATCCAGGCCGCCAACATCCAACTCGACTGATCGCTGGACGTCAAAAAAGCCGGAACAGGCCACGCGGCCTGTTCCGGCTTTTTTGCGCCACGCAGGGGCTTACTTCAAATCACCCGCCAAACTGGCCAAGGTGTCTGGGCCGATGTCCACGTGGGAGGGATAGTGCGTGTGGTCGCAGCCCATCTTGACCCCGGCCCCCGCCTTGACCGACGCGCACTGCGTGGGCGTCAACTCAAAACGCAAAAAGTGCACCGCCGAGGTTTTTTCTTCGGTCTCGCGGTCCAGGTCTTCGTCGGCAATGGCATACACCCGATCATGGCCCTCCACCTCCACAAACATGCGGTCCTCCACCCCGATCAGTTTGGCCAATTCGCGTTGGCGTTCATGGATGTCGGTGTAGCCGATCATCAGGGTGGCCTTCCAGTTGCGGCCATCCGGCACCAGCGGCGCATAGGCCTCGATCTCTTGCAGGATGCCTTCTTCTTCAAAAACTTTCTCGATGCGCAGCATCTCCTGGATCTGATAACGGATCGTGATTTCACTCTCAAACTGCACAAGGATGTGCTCACCCAGCTGCACACTGCGCAGCTTGCGGTGTGCGATGACGTCAGGCTTGTGAAGTTTGCGCCACTTGGTATAGGCCTCCAGAGACATCAGAGTCTCGGGCGTGATTTTTCCGGTCAATTGCATCTGCATGCTCCTCATTTCAGGCCGTAGGCTTTGCGCACCAGGGTCAGGGGGTGGTTCAGTTCGGGGGCACCCAGGCCGTTGACCGCAAAACCCTGGGCGATGTGGTGCCCTCCCAGCGGGCAGTCCGAGCTGATGAAGTCGGGTTGGGAGCCGTCTTTCATGGTGGCCATGGCCTTGAACACCGGCTTGCCGATCTTCATCGCCATGTCGTGTGAGCCTTTTTTCACGCCGTAAGTGCCAGCGTGGCCCGAACAGCGCTCGATGGTGTTGATCTCGGTGTCCGGAATCATTTTGAGCATTTCTTCGGTTTTCTTGCCGATGTTTTGCACCCGGCCGTGGCAGGGAATCTGGTAGCTGACTTTGCCCAGTTTTTGCGGAAATTCGGTTTTCAGCAGGCCATCGCGCTTGCGGGCCATGAAGTACTCAAACGGGTCCCACACCGCGTCTTTGACCCGCTGGGTGTCGGCGCAATCGGGAAACATCAGCGGAATTTCTTGCTTGAACATCAGCGCGCAGCTGGGCACCGCCGCCATGATGGCAAAACCGTCTTTGGCGTACTTGGCCAGCACGGGGATGTTGGCTTCCTTGGCGGCCTTGACCGCGTCCAGATCGCCCAGCTCCAGCTTGGGCATGCCGCAGCATTTTTCTTTCTCGACCAGCACATACGGGATGTCGTTGTGGTCCAGGATTTTGAGCAAGTCGTGGCCCATGCCCGGCTCGTTGTAATTGATGTAGCACGTGGCATAGATGGCGACTTTGCCAGGCGTCTTCGCGCCATCCACCACTTTGGATCCCTTGGCACCGGGGGCGCTGGAGCGGAACTTTTGAGTGGCCAGCTCTGGCAACCAAGCGTTTTTGTCCACCCCCGCCACACTTTCCAGGACGCTGCGTGCCGTTTCGGTTTTGTTGATGGCGTTGATGGCCTGCACCACGATCGGGATGCCGGCAAATGCGCCGTGCACATCGGTGGAAGCCAACAACTTCGCGGCAACCCCCACTTCACCCTTTTTGAATTGGATGGCCTTGGCGCGCAGCATCGTGTGCGGAAAATCCAGGTTCCAAGCGTGGGGCGGTGTGTAGGGGCACTTGGTCATGTAGCACAGGTCGCACATGTAACACTGGTCCACCACCTTCCAGTAATCCGTCTTTGCCACCCCATCGACTTCCAGGGTGCTGCTCTGGTCCACCAGGTCAAACAGGGTGGGAAAAGCGTTGCACAAACTCACGCAACGGCGGCAACCATGGCAGATGTCAAAGATGCGTTCCAGCTCGTCAACACACTTGGCTTCGTTGTAGAAGTCGGGGTTTTGCCAGTCCAATGCATGCCGCGTGGGCGCTTCAAGGTTGCCTTCTTTGGCCATGGTGTGCTCCTGGAAAAAGAACTTGAGGGGACTGCTGGACGGGCGGATTTGAAGGCGCGGTGAAAGCGTGGAGGAGGCGCGGCGAGGGCGTGGCGTGACAAAGCCTGAGACCAGCCCGCTGCGCACTGCAGCGCAACGGGCAAGCGCCAGCTCAGTCCACCAGCTCGTTCAAAGCTTTCTGGTAACGGTTGGCATGTGACCGCTCTGCCTTGGCCAAGGTCTCAAACCAGTCGGCCACTTCATCAAAACCCTCTTCACGCGCGGTCTTGGCCATGCCCGGGTACATGTCGGTGTACTCATGGGTTTCGCCCGCCACCGCCGACGCCAGGTTTTGACGGGTCGAGCCAATCGGCAAGCCGGTGGCCGGGTCGCCCGATTGCTCCAAAAACTCCAGGTGCCCGTGGGCATGGCCTGTTTCACCTTCGGCGGTGGAACGGAACAATGCGGCCACATCGTTCTGACCCTCGATGTCAGCCTTGTTCGCGAAGTACAAATAGCGACGGTTGGCCTGGGATTCGCCTGCGAAGGCATCCTTCAGACATTGTTCCGTGCGCGAGCCTTTGAGTGCTGCCATGAATATCTCCTGGTGGGTTGACATCGGTTGGCCTGACAGGATGCCAGGTGCGCATCAGGTTAACCCCAAACCAAGCGCCGACCCAATCAATTGATGCAATGGAATGGATTGGCGGTCGCTATCGAACCGGCCAGCGGATCGCCCCCCAACAGCGCCTGGACCACCACCTGCGCCTCCCCCCGGTGGCAGTGCCACGCGCCCCATGGACAGGCGCACGCCCAGGCGAAAAACACCCAGACGGCCTAGTAAAATCATGGGTTTCGGACGCCGATCGTCCTGCACGGCACCTGCTGAGTTGCCGTTTGCTTTTTTTGAAAAGACCCCGCCATGAGCAACGCCCCCGCCACACCGGCCCATCAGCCCGGCCTTGAAAGCCTGTCCAAATCGTTCGAACCCGCCGCGCTGGAAGCCCATTGGGGCCCGGAATGGGAAAAGCGTGGCTATGGCGTGGCTGGTTTCCGTGGCACCGGCATGCCAACCGCGGACGCCCCGGCCTTCGCCATCCAGCTGCCCCCGCCCAACGTGACGGGCACGCTGCACATGGGCCACGCATTCAACCAGACCATCATGGACTCGTTGACGCGCTACCACCGCATGATGGGCTTCAACACCGCCTGGATTCCCGGCACCGACCATGCGGGCATCGCCACCCAGATCGTGGTGGAGCGCCAGTTACAGGCCCAAGGCATCAGCCGCCACGACATGGGCCCAACCCCTGCCGAAGCGCGCAAGAACTTTGTGAGTAAGGTGTGGGAGTGGAAAGAAGAATCGGGCAGCACCATCACCAGCCAGATGCGCCGCATGGGCGACAGCGTGGACTGGAGCCGCGAATACTTCACGATGGACCCCAAACTGTCGCAAACCGTCACCGAAACCTTTGTACAACTGTATGAGCAAGGCCTGATTTACCGTGGCAAGCGCTTGGTCAACTGGGACCCGGTGCTGATGAGCGCGGTATCCGACCTGGAAGTCGAAAGCGAAGAAGAAGACGGCTCGATGTGGCACATCCGCTACGACCTGGCCGATGGCTCTGGCAGCCTGACGGTGGCCACCACCCGTCCCGAAACCCTGCTGGGCGACGTGGCCGTGATGGTGCACCCCGAAGACGAACGCTACAGCGCCCTGATCGGCAAGCAGGTGAACCTGCCCCTGTGCGGTCGCACCATTCCCGTGATCGCGGATGACTACGTGGACAAGGCCTTCGGCACCGGCGTGGTGAAGGTCACACCCGCGCACGACACCAACGACTACCAAGTCGGCCAGCGCCACAAGCTGGAGATGATCTGCGTGCTGAACCTGGACGCAACCATCAACAGCAACGCGCCCGAAAAATACCGGGGCCTGGACCGCTTTGTGGCCCGCAAGGCCGTGGTGGCCGACCTCGAAGCCGCCGGTGCCTTGGTCGAGGTGAAGAAACACAAACTCATGGTGCCGCGCTGCGCCCGCACCGGCCAGGTGATCGAGCCCATGCTGACCGACCAGTGGTTCGTCGCCATGAACCAGGTTGGCCAAGGCGACGCCACCGGCAAGAGCATTGCACAAAAAGCCATCGACGCGGTGCAAAGCGGCGAAGTGAAGTTCGTCCCCGAAAACTGGGTCAACACCTACAACCAGTGGATGAACAACATCACCGACTGGTGCATCAGCCGCCAACTCTGGTGGGGCCACCAGATCCCTGCCTGGTACGACGAAGACGGCAAAGTCTATGTCGCCCGCAACGAAGCCGAGGCGCAAGCCCAGGCTCCTGGCAAAACACTCAAGCGCGACGCAGACGTGCTGGACACCTGGTATTCCAGTGCACTGGTGCCGTTCAGCACCATGGGTTGGAACAAGGACGCAACTGGCGAGCACACCGAGACCGACCACAGGACCGGTTCTACCACCGGTGTGAGCGGAGCCAACCACGCAGCTGGCGAGCGTGCCGGAATCGGACGCAGCGACTTTGCGAGCGAAGCGAGTATGAGCAAGACCGGTTCCGGCACGCTCGCCAGCGGCACCGAAGGCACAGGCACAGGCACCAGCGGAACCAACGCAAACAACAACCTAAGCGACTACGACCTCTACCTCCCCAGCAGCGTGCTGGTCACAGGCTACGACATCATCTTCTTCTGGGTCGCCCGAATGATCATGATGACCACGCACTTCACCGGCAAAGTGCCCTTCAAACACGTCTACATCCACGGCCTGGTGCTCGATGCCCAAGGCAAAAAGATGAGCAAATCCGAAGGCAACGTGCTCGACCCGGTGGACCTGATCGACGGCATCACCCTGGAGCCCCTGCTCGACAAACGCACCCAAGGCCTGCGCAAACCCGAAACCGCACCCAAGGTGCGCAAGCAAACCGAAAAAGAATTCCCCGAAGGCATCCCGGCCTACGGGGCCGATGCACTGCGCTTCACCTTCGCCGCACTGGCCAGCCTGGGCCGCAGCATCAACTTCGACTCCAAGCGCTGCGAGGGCTACCGCAACTTCTGCAACAAACTGTGGAACGCCACCCGCTTTGTGCTGATGAACTGCGAAGGGCAGGACTGCGGCCTCAATGAACACACCAAGGCCGAATGCGCCGTCGGTGGTTCGGCGCACGGCTACCTGGCCTTCAGCCAAGCCGACCGCTGGATCAGCTCGCAGCTGCAACGCGTCGAAGCCGACGTGGCCAAAGGCTTTTCCGAATACCGCCTGGACAACGTCGCCAACACCATTTACGACTTCGTCTGGAACGAGTTCTGCGACTGGTACCTGGAGATCGCCAAAGTGCAGATCAACACCGGTGACGACGCACAAAAACGGGCGACACGCCGCACCCTGATCCGCACGCTCGAAACCATCATGCGGCTGGCCCACCCGATCATCCCGTTCATCACCGAAGAGCTCTGGCAAAAAGTGTCGGTGGTCGCCGGACGGCCAGGCGAATCGGTCAGCATCGCGGCTTACCCCGTGAGCCAGGCTGAGCGCATCGACGAACAGGCCGAAGCCCATGTGGCCAAGCTCAAAACCCTGGTGGACGCCTGCCGCAACCTGCGCGGCGAGATGAGCGTCTCGCCCGCCACCCGTTTGCCCATGTACGTACTGGGTGACACCGCCTTCATGCACAGCGTGGCCCCGGTGTTGCAGTCGCTGGCCAAGCTAAGTGAAGTCAAGGTCTTTGACACCGAAGCCGAATGGGCCGCCGCCGCACAGGCCGCGCCTGTGGCCGTGGTGGGTGAAGCGCGCCTGTGCTTGTTCATGGAAGTGGACGTGGCCGCAGAAAAGGTCCGCATGACCAAGGAAGCCGCACGCCTGGAAGGCGAAATCACCAAAGCCACGGTCAAGCTGAGCAACGAAGCCTTTGTGGCCAAGGCCCCACCCGCCGTGATCGAGCAAGAGAAAAAGCGCGTGACCGAATTCAGCGCCACACTCGACAAAATTCGCCAGCAGCTGCAGCGCCTGGGCTGATCGTCACCCCCAAAAAAGGAATCCACCATGAGCCAGAACGCCATTCGCAAAGCCGTGTTCCCGGTGGCCGGTTTGGGCACACGTTTCTTGCCCGCGACCAAGGCCGCGCCCAAAGAGATGCTGCCGGTGGTGGACAAGCCGCTCATTCAATACGCGGTGGAAGAAGCCTACAGCGCAGGCGTGCGCCACATGATCTTTGTCACGGGCCGCAGCAAGCGGGCCATCGAAGACCACTTTGACACCGCCTACGAACTCGAAAACGAACTCGAAGCCGCGCACAAGGACGAATTGTTGGCCTTGGTGCGCTCGGTGCAACCGGACGACATGGTCTGCGCTTATGTGCGCCAACCACGCTCCTTGGGCCTGGGCCATGCCGTGCTGTGCGCCGAGGCCATGGTGGGCCACGAGCCTTTCGCCGTGCTGCTGGCCGACGACCTGATGGTGGGCTTGTCCGGCGGGCCTTCGGTCCTGAGCCAGATGGTGGCAGCGCACAAGCAACAGGGGCGCTCGATTCTGGCGGTGCAGGAAGTGCCCCTTGAACACGTCAAGCGCTACGGCATTGTGGCCGGCGAGTCCGCTGGCAAACAGCTGATGCGCGTTGAAAACATCGTGGAAAAACCCAACCCTGAGCAAGCCCCTTCGCGCATGGGCGTGGCGGGCCGCTACATCCTCACCCCGGGCATCTTCGAAGAAATCCGCAACCAGCCCACGGGCGTGGGCGGCGAGATCCAGTTGACCGATGCCATTGCCCGCCTGATGCAGCGCGAAGCGGTGTATGCCTTCCAGTACGAAGGCAAGCGTTACGACTGCGGCAGCAAGGAAGGCTTTCTTGAAGCCACGGTGGAATTGGCCCTGCAACACCCGCAAGTGGGCGCGTCGTTCCGCGAATACCTCCAAGGTCTGCCCCTCTGAAGACACTCCAGCCTACAGTGTTTGCCAACGGCAAGAGCCCATCATCCCAACAATGTCGGAGCTGAAGCTTCGACCTACAGCAAAATAGCGACCACCACCCTGAAGCTGAGGGCGCTGGCTGGGGCGATGTGGCAAAGCGAAGCGCCTCTGAGCGCCGGCCAGCGCCTTCAGCTTCAGAACCCGTCACCCCAATTTTCAGGGCTTTGTGGTCAGAAGGGATGCTTCAGCGCCGCTGAAGGCCGAAAATAAAACAGGTCTCGGTTTTTTCTTGCAAGACCAGCGCGTTGCCGGTTTGCCGGGCAAACGCTTCAAAATCCCGCCAGGACCCTGGATCGGTGGCGATCACCTTGAGCACCTGGCCGCTGGCCATCTCGTTCAATGCCTTTTTGGCTTTCAAAATGGGCAAGGGACAATTCAGGCCGCTGGTGTCGATTTCTTTGTCAAATTGCATCATGTTTCCTGATCCAGATCCCGGCTGCGCGCCTCGCGCTCATCCCAGGTCATGAAAGTGGGGGTGATGCCGATGGTGCGCAACCAGTCACCCAAGGCATATCCGGTGCCGGCAGGCCAGCAAATCAAATCCTTGAAATCGAACATCTTGTACTCGGCCAACTCGGGCGACAAACGCACCTCCCCTTCGGCCACAGCATGGTAGGCGATGATCACCTGGTTCATGCGCTGGAAGTCGTAGACGCCAATCAGCTGGAGCGCGGTCACATTCAAGTTGGTTTCTTCGGCGATCTCGCGCCGGATACCGTCTTCGGGCGTCTCTCCCGCTTCCATGAAGCCGGTGATCAGCGCAAAACGGCGGCCAGGCCAGGCGGCATTACGGGCCAGCAAAATCTGATCGCCCACCTGCACGATGCCCGCCAGCACCGGCGTGGGGTTGTTCCAGTGGGTGAAGTCACACGCCGTGCAACGCAAGCGCAGCACCTCGCCGCCATCTTCCATCTGCGACAACCAGGCCAGGGGCGTGGCGCACTGGGGACAAAAACGAAATTCAGCCATGGCACATCCTGAGTTCAGGCGGGAAACACGCCGGTTGACAAGTAACGGTCACCGCGATCGCACACGATGAACACGATGGTGGCGTTTTGCACCGTTTTTGCAATCTCCTGCGCGACCCAGCAAGCGCCTGCCGCCGAGATGCCCGCAAAAATGCCTTCGGTGCGTGCCAACTGGCGGCAGGTTTCCTCGGCATCGCTCTGGCTCACATAGACCAATTCGTCCACGCCCGCCGGATCGTAAATTTTGGGCAGGTATTCCTGCGGCCACTTGCGGATGCCCGGGATGCGTGAGCCCTCGCTGGGCTGCGCCCCGATGATGCGGATCGCCGGATTTTTTTCTTTTAAAAAGCGCGACACGCCGGTGATGGTGCCCGTGGTGCCCATGGCGCTCACAAAGTGGGTGATGCGCCCGCCGGTTTGCTCCCAGATTTCGGGGCCGGTGGTCTCGTAGTGGATGCGCGGGTTGTCGGCGTTGGCAAACTGGTCCAGGATACGGCCCTTGCCCTGGGCGGCCATGTTGTCGGCCAGGTCCCTGGCGTATTCCATACCGCCGCTCTTGGGCGTGAGGATCAACTCGGCACCAAAGGCCTTCATGGTCTGGGCCCGCTCGATCGACAAGTCCTCGGGCATGATCAAAATCATGCGGTAGCCCTTGATGGCCGCCGCCATGGCCAGCGCTATACCGGTATTGCCCGAAGTGGCCTCGATCAGGGTGTCACCGGGCCGAATCTCCCCGCGCTCTTCGGCACGGCGAACCATCGACAAGGCCGGACGGTCTTTGACCGAACCCGCAGGGTTGTTCCCCTCCAGCTTGCCCAAAAGCACATTGTGCCGAGCCGCCCTGTCGGCCGCCCCCAAACGCTGCAAAGCCACCAGAGGTGTTTTGCCGATCGCATCTTCAATGGTTGGATAAATCATGGGCGTACTTTGCCATAACTTGAACGCCTCATAAGAAGGCAGGCCAAGCTGTCGACTGCGTGCATCAGCGCACGGACGGCCTGCCGCGCGCGCCCTATCGTTGCGTCACTGGGTATCCGCATGCGGCACCCAGCTTGCAATATTTCGACAAGAAAGGTGTTTATGAAGATCCAAAATACATGTCTGGCCGTCCTGGCTCTGTCTGCCAGCTTGGCGCAGGCGCAGTGGTACGGTGAAATCGGGGTGACCCCCTTGTCCATCAAGAGCACGGTGGACGGCAACACCATCAAAGCCAAACCTACCATGGGGGGGTTGGTTCTGGGGTACGAATTCCACCCCAATTTCGCATTGGAAGGCGCAGTAGCCACCAACATGGATGCCGACACGATCAGCCTCAATGGCGCCGACGTGGCAGGAACGAGTTTGAAAGTCAACCGTGCGCATGGTCTTTTCCTCAAGCCCAAGGCCATGTTGGCCCCCAATCTGGAGCTGTTTGGACGCCTGGGCTGGGTTGAAAACAAGACCACCGGCCAAGTCAATGGCTACAGTCTCACCGACACGGACGATGATTTTGCTTACGGTTTGGGCATCAACTACCACTTCAACAAAACCACTTATGGCTCTCTGGGCTACACCTCTTTCTACGACAAGCACAACACCCGAACCCGCGGCGCAACGCTGGCTGTGGGCATGAAGTTCTGATCTGTTGCCGCAACGGACTCGAACCGCATGGGGTTTGATTGGCCCTCGGAAGTTGGCCAACTTCCGAGGGCTTTATGGCCACGGGTTCAGTGCACGAGCGAAAAGTCGATGAAACCACGTTCCACAGAGGTGGAGACCAGTTTCACTTTCAAGGTCTGTCCCACCTTCAGGTCTGGCAAATCGCCAACCAGCCGGCCCTCGGCAGGTGGCGTCAACACACGAACCCACGTGCCACTGGGGGTGACCCCGGTGACCAGGGCGTCAAAGCGCTGTCCCACCCGGTCGTGCAACAGCAGCGCCGCCTCGGATTTGCGCACTTGCCGCTCCACTTTTTGCGCCGCATCTTCTTGTCTGGTGCAGTGGTATGCCAATTCAACCAGCTCGGCTTTGGTGTACGGCGACGACCGTCCACCCAAGGCGGCTTTCAGCAGGCGTTGGGTGATCAGATCAGGGTAGCGGCGGTTGGGTGCTGTCGAATGCAAGTAATCCTGCACGGCCAAGCCAAAATGCCCGATGGACGTGCCTTGCGCTGCCTCGACCACGTATTCGCCGGACCCCATGAGCTTGACAATCACCAGAGAGAGGTCTGGAAAGCGCAGCGGATCGCGTTTGTGCTGGCGTGCGAGAAAGGCTTCCAGTGCCCGCGCATCCGGCTGGTTTGGCAGATCCTCGCCATACTCCTGCGCCACTTCCACGATGCGCAACCAGCGTTCGGGTGAACGCACCACACGGCGCAGTGAAACTGCGCCTTGATCGACCAAAAAACGGGCAGTGCAGCCGTTGGTGGCGATCATGAATTCCTCGATCAACTGGCGGGCACGGTTGTGCGCCTGCAGCTGAATGTCGGTCATGCGCTCACCATCGAACAGGGCGCGGGGCTGGAATGTCTCCAACTCCAACGAGCCTTCGGCACGCCGCAAAGCGCGCATTTTTTGCGCCAGGGTGTCTTGCTGATGCAGTTGTGCATCCATGCCTGCGATGCGCCTGGCGGCGGCCGGCAGATCGGCCCGATCTTCGACCCAGGCCGCAATCGCGTCATACGCCAGTTGCGCCTTGTTGCGCACAAGCGCCCGGTAGATCGTGAAGCCTGTCATCACCCCATCGTCCGAAAATGCCATGTCGCAAACCAGTGCCAAGCGATCTTCATCGAGGTTGAGTGAGGTCAGGTCATGACACAAACGTTCGGGCAGCATGGGAAACACACGCGCCGACGTATAGACCGATGTGGTGTTGATGCGTGCATGCTGGTCAATCGCCGACCCCTTGCCGACCAATGCATCCACATCGGCCACGGCCACCAACAGACGCACACGCCCCTGGTCCAGCGCCTGGATGACGGTGAGTTGGTCCAGATCACGCGAGTCGTCGTTGTCAATGGAGCACCAAGGCAACGCGGTCAGATCACGGATGTGGCGGCCCTCTTCCTGCGCGGGTCCTTTGATCTTGCCCAATTGCTGCTGCACAGATGCCGGGAACTCCGGCTTTAACCCGCGGCTGAACATGGCCCAAGTGGCGATGGTGGTCAGATCCGACCGATGATGAAGCAACGCCTTGCGCATGTGGCCTCCTGTGACCAGTCCACCACCTGATCGTGAACCTTGGCTTCATGTGTGAAGATGATTTTCTGAAGTGGTGACCTCATCATAGGATGATCACCACCTCGGTTTGCCAAAACGCCCGGCAAGTCAACCACTCAAGGTCGGATCACGATCTCGTTTTTGACGGACGTCACCCCCTTGACGCCACGCGCAATGGTCTCCGCCTTGTTGCGCTCCAGGGCATTCTTGGCAAAGCCCGAAAGCAACACCGTGCCGTTGAGGGTTTCGACGCTGATGGACGACCCCGCCACATCCTTGTCTTCAAAAAAGCGTGATTTGACCAAGGTGGTGATGCCCGTATCGTCCAAGTAAGCCCCGACCGTCTCCTGTCCGCGCGAGACGGCGCAACCCGAAGCGGCCAAAAGAACCAGCGAAGCAGCCAAAGAGGCCAGAAAAGTTTTGTTCATCATGGTGCAGCCCTGTTGTCGATGTCGTTGGATCGATCCGGCCAGCGCCGGACCACAAGAACGCGCCCACAGCGCCATCGCTGCCAGGCCGAATCAAGCCCAATCAAGCCCGATCGGGTTCACGATAGATCGCCGAACAAGGGGTGTCCGTGCGTCGGCACACGCCGCAGGCCGACAGCACCCTCTCACGGTGAGCCACACCACAGACGAACAGGCCTGTGGTTTTTACAGTCCATGTCCCTCTTGGTTTTATTCACTGTAAAGGCCCCCTATGTCAGACATTCAAACCCCTCAAGAAACAGCCTCATCCCCTCGCGCCAAAGTGGCCGACACCGTCAATGATGTGTTGAATGAGGCACGCCCCGCGCTGGGTCGCGTGGCCGATCGCGTCAACGACAGCGTGCATGACTTGCTCAAGCAAGGCAAAGACGCGGTCTACAAAACCGAGCAGCAACTGGAAAACGAAGTACGCCATTTGCGCGTCACCGCAGAGCATTACATCCAGCATGCCCCCATCAAATCCATCCTGATTGCTGCGGGCACGGGTGCAGCCACCGCTTTGGTTGCCGCCTGGCTCTTGCGTTCGCGCAACCACTGACGCGCCTGTTGCCGCGCGCGATCCCAAAATGGTCTTTGCCCGTGGGTGTGCTGCAATCACCAAGGCCAAAGACCTCCACACACCACAAAAATTGCAGCCTCGGGCAAGTACTGAACTACGCCAGCCAACGTGGCCGGGGTGGCCTTGAAACACCGGCAGTAACACGAAACACTGGAAATTGCCAGAAGACCCCAAACCCCAGCCAAAAATGTGTCATAATTTGCGTCTTCACAAATACCGCCCGGGTGGTGAAATTGGTAGACTCAGGGGACTCAAAATCCCCCGCCGCAAGGCGTGCCGGTTCGAGTCCGGCCCCGGGCACCATCAGCGGAAACCCAGCAATCATGCGGGTTTCAAGCGAATCAAGGCCAATCCTCACGGGTTGGCCTTTTTTTGTCTTTCGCGGTGTAGCCGCTGGCACCCAGTTTCATTACCATCCTTTTCACGGACAGGCGCAATGCCTCCGGCCCGTGGTGGCCGCTTGCGCCCATTCTGCGGTCCTGGGTCACATCGTGTGCATTGGCCGCTGTGGTCGTGACCGTGTGCACCAGGCCCGACACCGGGTCTCGCTCTTGTCGTTCTTGGTCGAGCTGGGCGCGGCAATCAGGGTGGCATCCACCACAGCGCTGGCCTCGAACAGCAGCCCTCAATCAATCATCTTGGCGTTGACTGTCGCCAGGATCTGCTGGCCCCATCCGTGCACTTCGAGCATGTAACGAAACCGCAAGAGGGTGCTTTCATCGTGCAATCGGGTCATGCCAGCGTCCAGGTTGGCAAGCTCTTGGGACAGCGGGATATCGTGCAGCGCCTCTTCCATGGCGAGGGAGTGGCCGAAGAATTGTTAGAGCAGGTGAATGTGCAGCATTACCTCTGTAGCAAACGGTGACCTGCCGGTCTTGCCCGCTGGCGCATGCGGTGCGATCAGTGGCAGCGACTCAGGCCACAGGATCACCACGTTGATTTCATCAAGAAATCAACACTGGCGTGTGCGCTTGGTGACCTGTTCGAAACCGGTGGAAGCAAGGCCCATTTGTTTCATGACGCAACTGTGTCAGATCAAGCCATCACGATGACTCACCCACGTCGCGAGTTCGAGTTCGAGTTCGAGTTCGAATTTGAAAATTATTAAAAATTAGTATCAAAAAAAACCCTCATTGGCTATAGAGAACCCAGAAAAAGTCTGTCCTAGAACCGGTATGCTGTGTTTTAATTATGTTAATTTTAATTTTTTCGATATTCTTGAATGCCTAAATCTTCAAAATCGCAAAAAACAAGCACTGTCGAACGCATCCAAATTACCAATGAACAGATGGTATTGAAAGCCATGCCGCCTGATGTGGCGACAATTCTGGCCGGTGCCGCTGCACAAGACATCCAACAGAAAAGCATCTTCGACTTCGCGGAGGATTTGACCCGACGCAAACGCAAATTCCCGGCCAAGCAGTTGTCAGACATGGAAGACACTGCGGTTGACGCCATCTCGACAGAGGATATTCAAGTCGCACAGTTGGAGACCGCCGTCACAGGCGCCGTCACGGAAGCGGGTGCGTCGGTCGCTGGCTCAGCAGGAGCCGCCACGTCCACAGCCGGCTACGCCGCTGCAGGCGTCAGTGGCGCAGCAGGTGGCGCGGCCACGGTGACACAAGCCCTTGCGGCCTCATCGGCATCGGTTGCGACCGCCACCTCTTTGTCGACTGCTGCGTCTTTGGGTGGTGTGTCCAGTTTGGCGGGCGTAGGTGGCGCTGTTGCTCTGGGAGCTGCTGCCAGTGGGGGTGGTGGCGATGGAGGCGGCAACCCCGATCCCGCGCCAGCGCCGTTGCCACCCGCCAATCCGTTCCCCAGCTCCGATCCCGCACCTGACGACGAAACGCTGACACCACCGGCCGATGACAGCACCACCGTCGCTGTTCACCGCTTGAGCGTCGACGGCACGTCACTGCCCACCGCCATCTTGAACAAAAGCTTGGTGATTGACTTGGGTGCGAGCTATGGCGCGCTGCAAAACACCTTGTACCTGACCACTCAAACCAACTCGGTGGTCAGCACACAAGTTTTGAGTTACCGCGACATCCACAATGTGACCGGCACCGCTGTCAATGACCAAATCACGGGGCACACCGGCGGCAATTTGCTCGATGGCGGCGCTGGCGACGACATCATTTATGGCGCTGGCGGCGCAGACACTTTGCGTGGTGGCAGTGGTCAGGATTGGCTGTTATTCAACCCTCTGACCCGAGGCGGCGGCGCGGGTCCCTACGACGACGGCGTCACGGTGGCCCTCAATGGCCTCTCTTCGTCTGGCTTCACCGGTCTTTACCGGAGCACAAGCCAAACAGGTGGGCAAGATGCCGAAGCCAGTGGCTTTGAACACGTGGCGGGCAGCGCGGGTGCAGACTCGATCGTTGGCACCACGGGCAACAACATTTTGGCGGGCTTTGCGGGTGATGACCGACTCGAAGGCTTGGCAGGTGACGACCAGTTGTTTGGCGGTGCTGCAGGCAACCAAGGCAATCAGCTGATAGGCGGCGAAGGCAAGGACCTCTTTTGGGCGGGTTACGACATCAACCCCGTCTCCCGGGCCATCAACATCACAGGGACGACGGCAACGGCATCCGCACCTGACGCGTTCAACACCCAGACCAACGCCACAGGCTTGAGCACCGCCATCAACCACAGCGTGGTGCGGGATTGGGATACTTCCGCCGACGGCCTGCGCGTGGCCAGCGGCAGCGTGGCCATCGTGGGCGGACTCTATGCAACATCGGGTTGGACCGGCAACGAAACGGTCGACCTTCGCACCCACAACAGTAACTTGGGCGTCATCAATTTAGGCATCGTCAAAGTAGCGGCAGGTGCTGGATCCAACAGCATTTACACCAGCAGCGGCACAGAGCAGATCTGGACCGGCTACCAATTTGTAGAGGTCAGCGGTGTGATCGACGGGGTCTCAGCCCCTTCCGCATCAGGTGCCGGAAGCGACATCATTTGGGGCTGGGACGATCAGTCCTCCCTGCGCGACCAACTCAACGTGGCTGCAGGCAGCACCACGGTCATTGGTCTTTTACTAGGCACAACCAATTGGAGTGCCAACGACACGGTCGATCTGCGACAGCAAGTCAGCAACAACGGCACCATTGTGGTGTCGCAAGGTGTGGGCAACAACCTGTTTTACGGCAGCGCTGGTGTGGACAAACACTACGGCAGTGCAGGTGCCGGCAAATTCAACCAAGTGTGGGGCGGTGCGGGTGCTGATGAGTTTGATGTCGGCACCGACCGTTCAGCCGATGGCAGCACCACAGCGGCCAACTCCAAAGACCTGATTTGGGATTTTGCGACCACCGAAGTGCTCCGCGTTTCTGCCAACGGCGTGGCTGTTTTGGCCGGACTTGAATCTCTGAACTGGGCTGACTCCAATGTGCTGAACTTGGCTGGCAATAACATCACCAACAGCGGCACAATCGTGATCGCGCTGGGTGCTGGCAATGACACCATCATCGGAAGCAGTGGCTCGGACCACATTTACGGCGGCACCTCCAATGCATCGGGCAACCGCCTCACGGGCGGTGATGGCAACGACCATTTTTATGTCGGCTTCAATTACAGCCCGCTGGCTGGCGCAGTCAATGAAGCCAATGGCCGCTCCGAACTGGGCCCCAACGACACCGCCATTGACCTTCTGTTGGATTGGCAAGACGCTGACAACTTGACCGTAGGCACACGCGGACGAGCCGTCTTTGGCGCTCTGTATGGCATCACAGGATGGAACGCCAACAACAGCATCAACGTCAGTACAGCAGTCAACGCCGGTGTGATCGACATTGCGGCGGGTGCAGGCACCAACCAAATCACCACCAGTACCGGAGTCGACACCTTCCATGTGGGCGAGCAGTTTGACGGCTCCACCACTCTGAGTGCAGCATCTGCTGCGGCCATCGATGTGATTTGGGGCTGGGACGACCGCACGGCCACACGCGACAACCTCTATATTGCCGCCGGACACACTGCCGTCATCGGTGCACTGATGGGCCAAACCAACTGGAGCAACCGCGGCACCTGGGTGGCCGCAACCGGCTGGAGTGGCAACGACACGGTGGACATGCGCCAACAGGTGAGCAACAACGGTTTGATCCAAATTGCGGCCGGCGCGGGTGCCAACACGTTGTATGGCAGCAGCGGTAGCGACAGCTTTTTCGTGGGCTACACCCACACAGCTGCGGGCAGCACGGTGGCCTCTGCTGCCGCCATTGACATGGTCTATGGCTGGGATGCGCAAGCCTGGTCAGATTTGCCATTGACCGGTAACTGGTTCAGTGGTGCCAACTGGAACGGCTCGGCCGCTGCAGACACGACTTACGACCGATTGACAGTAGCGGCCGGCTCCACGGCGCGCATCGGCAGCTTGCAGGGTGATTCAGCCACGGATGCCCAGCGCTGGGATGGCGTCGAAATCGTTGACCTGCGCAGCAACGTGACCAACCTCAACATGGTGGCCTCCGACGGTGGCGCCATTGAGATCTGGACGGGCACTGGAAACGACTACATCCTGGGCAGTTCTGGCCGCGATCTGATTTACGGTGGTCCGGGCCTGGACAACCTCTGGGGTGGAGCCGGCAACGATGTGTTCTACGCAGGTTACTCCCCCAGCTGGGCCCCTTTCGGCTCCGACGCCGCTGAGCCCCGTATCTGGGATTGGCAAAACGGCAGCAGCTCAGCCAACCCAGGCGACGGCTTGCGCATCTCCAGCAACAGCTTTGTCATCATGCAAGGCCTGTGGGGCATGGACCCGACCAACACCAACCGCTGGTCAGGCAACGACACCGTCGATCTGCGTTGGGATGTCTTGAACAACGGCAAGATCATCTTGGAAAGCAGCACGGGCGACGACGTGATTTATGGCTCGGCCGGTGTGGACTACATCAACCCTGGCGCAGGACTGAACACCCTCGACCTGGGCAATGACGGCGCAGACCGCGTTTATTTGGACAGCTACCAAACGCGCACGCAAATCAATGGCTTCACTGGCAACGACAAAATCTATCTGGACACCCGCCTGCTGGACTCCTTCATCCTGGCCAAAGGCATCCATACCCCCACAACTTACGCCATAGCCGCATCGACCACAGACAACGCAACGGGCATCAGTTCTGGCCAGACCATTGACTATGGCAACTTCATCACGTCCCAGCAGACTTACAAGGCCACGTTCAACGCAACATTGCGGGGTTACAACGAAGACCCCAAAGATCCAGATTTCAACCCCTACGGCGGTGCTGGCAACAGTCCCATCTTCGATTTTGGATGGACTTCCAACGGGGCTTGGAACAACGAAGCCTACCAATCTGCGCACAACCCCAGCTCAAAAGGCGCAGTCATTGGTGCCGGCGCAGCGTCCATCTTGATCGGCAGCAGCCTGGCTGGCATACCCTTTGTCGGCCCCATCTTGGCCATCCCCTTCTGGGTCAATGGCGGTTTGATGCTGAACGATGGCATCAACAACGTTCGACCTTACTTGAACCCGGTTTACAGCGGCGCCGTGCTTGACAGCGGTGCCAGCGTTTTGAGCAACGCATTGAACCCATCTTCTGCAGTCAACACCTGGAACAATTTATCTTTCCTCAGCTTCTACAACGTTGCCAACAGCAACGGTTTCACACAGTCTCTTGAAATTGCCAGCCAGCAACCTGGCTACACCGCCATCCCTGCAGGTGTCGGTGTGGGAGGAGCCACCTTCCCTTACACCTATTACCAAGCGCCTGCACTGACAGGCGTCGCCAGTTACCTGGCCGTCTACAACGGCACAGAAACCTTCATCTATTTGGTGGCATCGCGTGACGGTCTGATTCAAAACAATGAAACCATCCTCATTGCCCAAATCAATGGCCAAGTCACAGCCGATCAACTGGTCATGTACAACGGTGGAACGGACACAGAGTATCTGCGTTACTTCAACAACACCATCACAGCACCGGTATTCCCACCCAACCCCACCGTGAACATGGGGTCGATCTCGGCCGCCGCTGCCGAAGACGTTGTGTTCAAGGTCTCCTACAAGCCTGTCGGCTTCACCAAGACCGAAGGCGGTGCCTCCACCGTTGAGTCCAATGTCGTGACCTTTGCGGCACTGAGCAAAGGCGATCAAATCAGCTTGGGTGGACTCACATTCACAGCCAGCCGCAATTTGTCGGCAGCAGAAACAGCACAAGCTTTTTCTGGCCTTGTGGCCTCGGCAACGACAGGCGCTGGCGACGGCACCTACAGTGGCGAATTGTCTGCATGGTCGTCTGCGTCCGCCGTCTCCAATGCCGTGGTGTTCACAAGCACCACCACCAGCGGCGATTTGAACGTGGCCGATTTGTCGACAAACGCCAACACCGTGGTGACCTACCTGAGCAAGACCGCTTATGACGCACTGGCCAGCTCTACCGCTGCCAGCAGCGTTTCCCTGAACGGCGTGCACACGGACAGCGCCAACATCAACCTGAGCATTGCCCTGGACAAACCGCTGACCAGCGAAGACACCGTGAAAGTACTGGTGGATGGCGTTGTCAACGGCACCTACACCCAAGGCAACGGTTTCTCGGTGGGCGCAACCAGTTTGGCCGTCGTGGTCAGTGGGCTCTCGGGGGATGGCGAGAAGGCCATCACCATTGTCGTATCCAACGCAGAATTTGAAGCCCAATGGAGTGGCACCGTGGTGTTGGACACCACGGCACCCGTGGCCAACGACGTGGTGGTCACCGACACAGCCAGCAGCTTGTATGTCACATCAACCGAAGCAGGCACCGCGTTTTTGGTGCCCAGCAGCGGTACCACACTGAGCACCGCCCTGACAGACGCCAACAACAAACAAGGTGCCTTCACCTTGGAAGCGCAAAGCAACGTCACGGACTACACCATTCGCGTGACCGACGTATTGGGCCATGCCACCAACCTGAGCAAACATGTGGTGGTCGGCACCAACAACAGCGACACCTTCAGTGCGGCCGCAGCTGGCGCGATCTATGGGCTCAACGGCAATGACACACTCACGGCCAGCAATGCCGGAAACGCTCTGTATGGCGGCGAAGGCAATGACACCCTTGTCTCAGGTTCAGGTGACGACAACATCACGGGCGGCGCCGGTGCTGATGCGATCACACTGACATCTGGGTCCGACACCTTGATTTACGCTGCAGACATTGCAGCCAACACATCAGACTCCAACAGCAGCGTGAGAGACAACGTGCTGGGTTTCGATGCAGCAAACGACGTGATCTCTGTCGTGGCGACTGGCGTGACCAATTTTGATGCTGCAACGAACGTTCATGTGGACACGGAAGTTATCAGCTCCGTGACGCGTTACATCGGGCAACTCAATTTCAACGACGCTGATTACACCGACAACTGCGATCTTGAAATTGACTTTGGCAGTGTGGCTCTGACGCTGTCGGCTTTTCAAGGCAGCTTGCAATACAACCTGACGGGCACCAGCGCCGCCAACACCTTGACAGGTGGCAGCCTTGCCGACCTGATCAATGGTGGCGATGGCAATGACACCTTGTCAGGCGGTGCTGGGGCAGACATTTTGACCGGCGGTGCAGGCAACGACACCTTTGTGGTGGGCTCGGGCGACTCCAAGCCTGTCATCACCACCGTTTCCGGCTCCAACATCGTCAATGGTTATGACACCATCAACGACTTCAAGTTAACGGACGGTTCCACCCTGTTTGACTTGCTGGACCTGAGCGGCACACCCACCATTGCTGCCAACACCAGCGCGCAAAACGGCACTGACTACGGCAGCATCATCAAGTCGCATGCCATAGCCAACGGCTTGGTCACGTTCGACGATGCAGACGGCTTCACACAGGCCTTGAATGGCTCGGCGTTTTCATTGGCCGATGCCTTAGGCTATTTGCAAGCCAACCTGTCAGCCGGTCAAGCCGTGGTTTTCAATCAAGGTTTGGACGCCTACATGTTCCAAGAAAACGGAGCCAACGATGTCTTGGTCCAACTCTCCAGCAACACTGTCGCCGGCTTGAGCGATCAAAACCATTTATTTGCAAACTACGTGATATTTGCCTGAGATATGCCACGCTCCACACCACACCCCCTGCACGCGGCCCGTCCAAACCACGCACTCAAGCGTCTTGGGCTTGGATTGACAATGGCCACACTGCTGTCCGCCTGTTCCACAGGTGTTCTGATCGGTGAAAAACCCACAGAACCCCCACCCCAAGTGGTGTTCTTGGGTGCCGTCAATGCACAAGGCGTGGAATACCTGACCTGGGACAGACCTTGGGCCTTTGGAAAAGTGCCCGAAGAACTCAAGGCCTCCGGCGATATCTCTTGCATGAAAACCAGCATCAACATGCGCGCCACGGGCTACCACCCTCGCGCTTTGGACCGCCAAGGCAAGCCAACACCCGGGGGCGGGTATTTCTGTCAGGTCGGTGTCTTTGACAAACTGGCAGCGGCACCCCAGCTGGTGGAGCGCAACGGCCAACTTGGCTGGGATCGCCCTTCTGCCTTTGGCGCCATCCCCGAATCCAAACTGCCACAAGCCCAGGTGGCTTGTCAGCAGCAAAATCCCAAAACCCGGCCACTGGGCTACCACCCAGGTGCCTTGGATGCCACGGGCAAACCCATGCCATCAGGCGCCTATCTGTGCGCTGAATAAATCAAGTTTTATTTTTAAATTCACACATTCCTGCAAAGAGGCAACACATGATCAGAAAAGAAACAGGTTTCCGCATCACCAAAATTGGCAAGACCGCGGTATCAGTGGCCATTGGCGGCTTGATGGCAGCGGCTTCGCCGCTGGTGTTTGCCGCGGATTACAACATCTCCAGCAGTTCAACCGTGGCTGTCGCAGCCGACACGAACTCTCTGCGTCTTTATTACTACAACACCCCCGACAATCCTGCCATTTCACTGAACTTGAATGCAGGCGTTTCCATTCTGGGTCAAACAACCATTGGCACAACACCGTGGTCCATCTTCACCTACAAAGACAGAACAACGCAATGGCTGTCGTTGAGTAACACCAGTCTGACATTGAACGGCAACAACCAAATCACGGGTGTTGTAGGCCGTGGTTACGATTGGAATATTGACAACAACAGTTTGATCTCTGAGGCGATCAACCCTTTGCTCAACATCAACATCTTGAACTCTGGGAACATCTTCAACAACCAGATTTATGCCAGCAACGTCAATTTAAACTCTGGCTCAACCGTCCAGTTTTTGGGACATTTGGGAGACAGCGCTCATGCAACGACGCTGAACTATTTAGGCAGCAATTCCACCGTCACTTTGGGCACTGGCGTGACCTTGTCCGGTAACGTAACCAATACTGCCATCAGCAACAGCACCCTGATTTTCAACGGCTCCGGCACCATCACCGGCAGCGTGGGCAGTTCAAGTACCGCCATCGGCACAGTGCAAGTCAACGGCAACAATGCCTTGGTCCGCATCAATGGGGCGCTGTCCACCGACCGGTTGGATTACCAAGCCGCTTCCGTAGTCGCTGTCAGCAGCCACCTGTACCTCAATACCAACACGGCCAGCAATGCCTACAACGCGGCCAACTTCAACAACACCTCGGGGGTGTTGCAGGTCGGTGGCAATGTGGTTGGTTTGTCAGGCAAAGCCGCAGTCACCACCACATTGGCCAACACGGGTACGCTGACCATGGTTTCGGGCACGCAATCGATCACCGGTGACATCGGCACCAGCGCCTTGTCCATCGGTACATTGAACATCGGTGGCGCCAACAGTGGGACCGGCATTGACACCAGCAGCGATGTTGCCTCCACCACCACAGCCAACGGCCACATCTTTGCCCAGACCATCCGCTTGAACAATGCCACCAGCACCAGTTCCGAGCTGATCATGGCTGCTGACAAGAACATCACAGGTGCCGTCAAGACGGAAACCAATGACATGGGCAAACTGACTCTGGCAGGTGGCACGCAAACGGTCACAGGGACCGTGGGTGAATTGAACGCGCGCCTGGCCCAGGTGACCTCTGGTGCAAACGCTGCAAACTCTACATTCACAGGCGTGGTTTACGCGCAGAACGTTGCCAACTCCGGCACCGGCACCAGCACCTTCAACGCCGACGTCAATGCCACCAACATCAACGTGGCTGCAGGCACATCCAATTTTGCGAGCAACGTCAGTGCCGCTACCACCACCATCGGTGCTGGCACGGGCAACTTCAACACCGCAGGCGGGATCACCACCAGCAATGTGGTGTTCAGTGGTAACGGCAAGGCCAACTTGAACCAAGGCTTGACCGGTGCCATCGATTTTGACGGTCAATCGGCCACAGTGAACCTCTCAGATGCAAAAACCATTTCGGGGGCAGTCACTGGCGATGCTTCAGCACCAAGCACCATTGCCGGAACACTCAATGCACTGGGCGGCGGCACATTGGGCGGTGCAGTGGGCAAGCTCTCTGCGTTGAACGTCAACCGCGTCACGGATTCCGCCACGACAGACACGACCGGCACCAGCGCCAAAACCTTGACGGCCAACGGCTCTGTGGATGCGGCCAGCATCCACCTGTTCAACGACGCCACACTGCAAATGGCCAACGGTGCCAACTTGACAGGTGCGGTGACCACCACCACCCACAACACTGGCAACTTGACGATGGATGGCAACAGCACCGTGACAGGCGCTGTGGGGCAAGCGGGCACGGCCTTGAAACAAATCAATGCAGGCGTTACAAGCCGCACCGTCAGCTTCAACAACGGTGTGGTTTATGCCACCACCTTGAATTACACCGGCAACGGCACTGTGGAGATGAACGGTGCTTCTCCAACCCCCTCCGCGCCCTCATACGGCTTCATCGGTAACGTGGACTTTGGCACCAATGGCAGCGGCTCTGGCACGTTCACATTGGGTGACAACGTGAACCTGGTCACACAAAACGCCACGAGCCCTACAGCGGACACCCAAACTTCTTTCCAAGACGCGAACGCGGCCACTTTGCGGTTTGCAGGCACCAGCACGGTGACCGGCGATTTGGGCTCGGCATCCAACACCAACAACCAAAACTTCCAAAGCGTCTATGCAGGTGCCGCGGGTGAAACTGTCACCTTCAACGGCAAAGTCTATGTGGCCTCCACCACCCTGCATGCTGGAGCCGGAACCGTCAATTTGAACGACGACTTGTACGGCCCTTTGGTCTATGACGCAGATGGCACTGTCAATGTGGCCAATGGCAAAACCATCAACCCATCGGTTGACTCATCTGCTGCCGGTTATGTTCAAACCGCCACCACCAACACGGGCACCTTGAACTTCCTGGGTGCAACCGACACCCGAGTCGACATGGGCACAAGCTCAGCGCTGCTCAAAGCGGTCAACTTCAACAGCGCCAACACTGGCGTAACGGTGAACATCGGGAACCATGTTTACGCCACCACCACCACAGTGGGCAACGGCGCCAACACCACCACGGCCAACATCACCGCGACGGGCAAGTTCTTGGGCAACAACCTCACCTTGACCAGCGGCACCACACTCAACACCGCAGGTACCGTGATCAGCAGCAATGAAATTTCGCCTGTTGACTTTGCGCATACCAAATTGGTTGACGGCAGCTTGGCCAATACAGCACCCATCACCAAATCCACCACGGGCACAGGTGTGATCACCGTCAACGATGGCGCCACACTGAATTTCGCCGTAAGCACAAGCCCATGGGCAGCCAATGCGGGCGGCAGCATCAACACGGCGGCTTCCAGCAGCTTCACCGGTGGTTCAGGCTCAACCTTGGTGTTCAACTCGGCTGGCACAGGCTCCAAAGTCAATGTGAGTTTGTTGGGCAGCCTCAAGAACGGCCAAACTTATTCATTGATCGATGTGAACGCAGCAGGTGGCAACACAGCCATCCCAGCCACCCTGAACGACAACAGCTTTGTCATCAACACAGCACTGTCTCGCACCGGTGGCGATCTGGTACTGACAGCTGCCCGCGCCAACAACGAATACATCGCCAAGTCTGGCACCGCGGGTGACATCTCCAACGCAGCCGCATTGCGTTTGGGCACTCTGGCCGCCAATGGCACCGCCTACACCGAAGATGTCCAAACCGTGCTGAACAAGTTGGACATCGACCAATGGGGCTTTGGCAACAACGCCAGCAATTTGGCCACACAGGCCAAGCGCCTGGCCCCCATCGCCAACAACTCGCTGAATTTGGGTGCACTCCAATCGAGCACCATTGTTGGGGACAGCTTGGGCATGCGCATGCACCAACTGCGCATTCCTGAGACAGCCAAAGCTTATGACGCCAAAGGCGCTTGGGTCCGCACCCTCAACGGACAATCCACACAAAAAGCAGCCGCAGGCTTCGACGGCTACAAGTCTGCTGTGACTGGTTTGGCTCTGGGCATCGATGCTTACCCCAACCGCGACTCTTTGGTCGGCGCAGCATTCACTTACAGCACCAACAAAGTCAGTCAGCAAGACTTCCGTTTGGGTGACGAGGCCGCCATTCAAGGCTCACACTTCTCCCTTTATGGCGCCTACAACCTGACGCCCGAGTTGTTTGCCGATGCCACCGCCACAGGCAGCTGGTTCAACACCAATGGCAACCGCAGCACCGTAGTGGGTCGCAATGCCAAATTTGACTTCGACAGCAAGGCGGCCAGTGGCAAAGTCAACGTCGGCTACCGTTTCAAACTGGGTGATTCGGCCTCTTACCTGACGCCGTTGATGAGCTATCAGCACACACTGATGAGCCAACCTGGCTACACCGAAACAGAAGCGGGCGACATCGGTCTAACGGTCTCTGGTCAAAAGCGCGTGACCCACAAGCAAGCGGCCATTGGTCTTCGCTTTGAAGCCACTTACCTGGCCGCAGGCATGGTGGTGAAACCCGACTTGTCCATCATGAGCACCAAAACCGGTGGCGACTACGCTCGGACCAGGACGGCTCAATTTGTGGGCGATTTGACCAACACCACCTTCGGCACCTCTACATACCGCGACAGCAAGGGCACCGGCGTGAAATTGTCCTTGGGCCTGGGCTTGTTGATGAACAAAACCACCTCCATGTCGGTGCGCTATGACATGACCCAAAGCGGTTCTGCTGCCGCCGGAGAAGGCCATGGCCTGAGCTCCAATGCGCTGGACTTGGCTGTTCGCTGGAACTTCTGACGACACGCGCTCAGACGCTGGACCACCAAACGCTCGGCTTGCGCCGGGCGTTTTCTTTGATATGTCCCACTGCCATGAATGCCCACCAACGCCCCATGACTACAATCCAACGCCTCTGCTTGATGGCGCTCGTCTGCTTACCGATGGTTGCAGCAGCCCAAAACAAGCCCAAAAAACCAGCGCCATCTGCGGCACCCCAAGCGGCCGCCCAAACCGCTCCTGCCAAGACCACATCGACCCCGGCCAAGAAAGACACAGCCATGCTTCCCCTGTTTTACAAATCCGTTGAACTGTTCGATTCCAACAAACACGCACAACTGGGTGTCACGCCAACGCAAGAACAGTTTTCATTTGCAGCGGCCACCAACATCGTTCCGGTCATGATCAACGAAATCACCTTCGCCATGACCCATTACCCCTTGGTCTTCATCATGGAAGAAGGCGCCACTGTCCCAGCCTTGGTGGCCTTGGTAGGCAATGGCGATGGGAAAAATCAATTTGTATCAGCCACAGGTTCATGGCGTGCACAAACCTACATCCCAGCCTGGGTGCGCCGCTACCCCTTCATCCTGGTCAATCAAAGTGCAGAAAGCCCCAATGCCGCTTTGGCATTTGATCCCACCTCTGATTTGCTCAGCGACAAACACCCCATCAAACTGCTCAAAGACAAACAGGCCACGGATGCACTGAACAATGTCCTCGCCTTTCAGCGCAACATGGCCAGCTCCATGGAAGCCACCACCGCAGTGGTCAAAGCCCTGAATGAGGCACAAGTGCTGGAAGCAGCGGGCCTGACCTTCAATGCCCGCGATGGAAAGTCTGAATCCAAAACCGTGTCAGGCTTCATGGTGGTGAATGAAACTAAATTACGTGCCCTGAGCGGCGCTGCGCTCGAAAAACTCAACCAAGCCAATGCACTGGGTCTGGCCTATGCGCAGCTGTTTTCCATGAAAAACCTGCAAAATTTGACACCGCCCAACTGACCCTGCCCTCCGCTGACACGCCCAACGCCATTCATGAACATCGCCATCAACCGCCCGCTGCTGCAAAAACACCTGCCTAAACTGCTGGAACTGGCGGATGTCTACGACCAGTCGTTCAGCTTCAGTGCCAGTGATACCGAGCACCGCGCACTGATAGGCTGGTACACCGCCAACGCGCCCATGGACATCCTGTCCAACCTGTGTATTGACTGGGGCATGCCTGCCCCGTTGGTTCAGCAATGGCGCTTGAGTTCTCCGGATACCGAAGGTGTCGGCATCTCGTTCAACCAGGAATTAACCTCCATCCGGCTTTACACGCACAAATGGTCAGACCTGACACTCGACGACACAGGCGTGCCCGTGTACAAAGGCTTCAAGCTGCTCAAGGACCAGACCCTGCGCGTGGACGAGTACATCAACTTCGGCGATCTGCGCAGCCATGACAACATGGCCCATGCCCAGTCACGGTCGAAACACCCGCACTGGATCGAGCGCCTGAACCAACTGGCTGCCCCCGACACCCCCCTGCTCTTTACCCGCACCACCAACACCAGCCGACAAAGCTGGCTGGTCACGGCCCGTTATGCCGATCTGTGGGCAGACACCATTGCAGGCCCTGCGTTTGCCGGATACAAGCTCTTGCATCTGGCGGGCGGCATCGATGCGGTCAAAGGGGAGTTTTCTACGATCTACATCCAGACACAACGGTCTGAAGTGCAAGACTTCTTGAACGGCAAAGTCTTCGCGGTATAAAAAGTGGGGCTTGCCCCCCCCTTTTCATCACCGGCAATGGTCACAAAAAAGCCCATCCTAGGATGGGCTTTTTTGATGCTCAGCCCCACACGAAGGCGGGTCTGTTGCTGCTTAGAACTGCACACCCACCTTGCGCACTGTACCGTTGGCTTGCGGCACGTCGACCACAAAGGCCACAGGGCCCGAGAAATCTGCCGGAGGTATGCCAGAAATGGCGCCCGTTGTCGCATCGAACTGGACCCAGTCTGGCAGTGGTGCACCATTGGGCAGCGCCGCCACAGGCTTCATGCCGGCTGGCATATTGCCAGGGATCGGCACCAAAGCTTTGAGCGAGCCATCCGCCTGAACTGAGCCGCGCAGCGTCATCGCAACCCCGGGAATCGGACCCGAGGGCACAATGCCAGAGCGCACCGTACTGCCACCTGCCGCATTGATGGAAGTCTTTGAGGCATCGACACTGGCCGTCAAGGTCAGACTGCCAAGTTTGCCTGCGTTCTCTTTTTCGACCTCAGGCTCATCCTCTTTTTTGTCGCCAGCAGCAGCTTCTTTTTTGTCGTCAGCCGCTTCTTTCTTATCGTCAGCGGCTTCTTTCTTGTCACCATCGGCTTTGGCTTCATCCTTGGTGTCAACTTTTGGATCGACCTTTTGATCGGCCTTGGTGTCGGCTTTCTTATCGTCAGCAGCGGCTTCTTTCTTATCGTCCTTGCCATCGGCTTTGTTATCGTCCTTGCCGTCGGCTTTCTTAGCCTCTTCTGCTTTCTTAGCCTCTTCTGCTTTCTTAGCCTCTTCTGCTTTTTTATCTTCTTCGGCTTTTTTCTCATCTGCCGCATCAGGCACAGAACCCGTGGTTTCCTCGCTCTTCATGCTGCCGCTCAAACTGATGCCAAAGCCTACAGACGAACTCACAGCGGCGGTCTGAGTGACCTTGCCAGCCGCCGTGACATCTGCAGTCCCATCTGTTTGCATCTGGGTGCCCTGCAAATTCACGTTGCCACCCGAAGACACTTGAATGCCGCCTGCACCCGCAGAAATGTTGGAGCCTTTTTGCTCATTGGCAACGTTCACCCCCAAGCTGACGCTGCCCTCGGCTTCCTTCGTTTTCTTGGTTTCGACATCCCCTTTGTTGTCTTCATCGCTCAGACGGCGTTTTTCCTCTTGACTGGAGGATGCTTTGGCTTCCAAACCAACAGAAATACCCGCGCTGCTGCTCTCGGCGGCTTTGAAGTTCACATCGCCGCCCGCAGCAACTTGTGCGCTGTTGCCCGCGGCCAAGTCGGTGCCCACAAAGGTCGCATTGCGTCCTGCGGCCACCGTCAAGTTGTTACCCGCTTTGATGCTGCCCGTCACCGCTTGGGAGCTTGAGGCGTTTTCTACACCCAAGCCCAAACCCGCCGTTTGTTTGGCAGTCTCCGACTTGGTTTGCTTGCTGTCCAGCTGGTTTTCTTTCTTTTCGGTTTCTTTACCGATGTCGACACTCACAGACAAAGAACTGGAAGTGGATTCATTGCGTGCTTCTTTGAAAGTCACATCACCGCCAGCGGCCAACTGTGCATCTCGAGCCGCCTCGATGTTGGTGCCTTCCAGGGACATATTGCCACCGGAAGAAATATTCAAAGAACCACCTGAGTTGATGTTGGAGACAACGGCTTCAGAGCTCTTCTCCGACGCAATGTTGACGCCAGCTTTCAGATTGGCTGCACTCTTGTCTTTGTCAAATCCAGCAGAGACATTGACAGATAAGCTGTCTGACTGGGCTGTGTTGCGAGCCGCCTCGATCGAGACATTGCCACCTGCCGCCACATTGGTATCGCCGGCCGCATTGATCTGCGTGCCTTCCAGTCGAGTGTCGCCACGTGTAGTGATGTTCAAGCCACCGCCAGAATTCATCGAACCCACCACGGCGTTGGTTCCGGAGCTGCTGGCTGTGGCCACATCGGTGCTCAAACTGGCCTTGGCATCGATGTTGGCCCCTGCCAAAGCGGTCGCCTCCAGTTTGAGTTTTGCCGCGACATCAATGGAAAGACTGTTGGACTCATACGTGTCTTTGGCTGCTTTGAAGTCCAGGCTTTCAGCCGCGATGTTGATGCCACCATCACCTGCGGTCAGATTGGTACCTTCCAGTGTCGTCTTGCCTGTGGTGTTGATGTTGATCCTGCCACCGGCAATGTTAGAGGTCACAGCCGTTGTTGACTTCGCGTCTTCAAACTTGCCGGAATAGGCCACTTCCATCTCTGCACCGACACGAACACCCGCACCGGCTTCGGCATTGGCACTTGCACCGTCTTCTGAAGAGGCACTTGCCGCGGCTTCAGCTTTGGCGCCCACACCGACTTTCATCGATGCTTTCATGGACGCGGTATTTTCGGTTGACGAGGATTCTTCGGTATTGCGAGCAGCCAACACCTGGAGTTCGGATGCACTCAGGTTGACGTCACCCTTTGCGTCAATGTTGGTCCCCTGAAGAACCGTGGCTTGACGCGATTGGCTGTTCATGTTGCCACCCACTCGGATGTTGGATGTCACCGCCTGAGTACTGCGACTTTGCGTCGTTTTGACCGTGACATCAACAGAGGTCTCTAACCCCACCACCGCTTCTGTATCGGCTTGGGCACTGGCACTGGCCTCTGCCTTGGCTTCACCCTTGGGTGAGCCCGTGCCCGCACTGGCCCCAGCTTCGGCACTGGCACTGGCTTTGGCCTCTGCAGACGCACCGGCGGCAGCGTAGAAACCAATTCGAGCAGTGGCATCTGAGCTGGTGGTCTTAGTGAACTGGCTATTTTCTGCAGCCAAACTTTCGATGCGGTTGGCACTTTGATTGAAGTCGGTTGCCGCTTCAATGGTCGTGCCCACATCGCGAATCAGGTCTTCGGCCGTGCGCGAAACACTGCCGCTACGCGAAATGATGGCCGAGGTCACTGCTGTCGTTGACCCTGTCTCTGTGGTACTGCGTGTGTCCTTGACCTGAATACCAATACCGGCTTTGGACTTCGCTTCTGCCTTGGCCTCAGCGCTGGCCTCAGCTTTGGCGTTGGCTTCGGCGTTGGCTCCCAAACCGCTGTTGCCTGCGCTGGCGTTGGCGTTGGCACCGGCTTTGGCTTCGGCACTGGCTTCGGCGCCGGCACCGGCATCTGCGTACAAGCCTGCACGGGTCAAGCCAACACTTTCTTTCGAATAGTCGATGTCTTGAGCCGCCTCAAAACTCATGTTCTTGGCTTTCAACGCAACGTCACCCTCTGCCTCGATGGTGGAACCCACCGTGCGCAAGGTTTCGGCCACGTTGATTTTCATATTGCCACCGGAACGGATGGCTGAACCGGAGTTGGTGACCTTGAGTGATTCGCTTTCTTTGGTGTCAACTCGCAACACATCCACTGTGTTTTTGCTGCTGGCACTGGCCTGCGCACCGGCTTTTGCCTCGGCACTGCCTTCAACCGATGCCTCAGCATTGAGGGATTGGCCCGACTTCGATGCCGATGCACTGGTTTTGGCGGTCCCGCTGGCTTCTGCCGAAGCACTGGCACTGGCACTGGCTTCGTTTTCAGTGCTGGCGTAAAGGCCCACACGGGCCGTGACTTCTGAAGAAGAACGCGCTTCGATGTTTTGTGCCGCCAACAATTCGACATTTTTGGCGGTCAGGTCCAAATTGCCCGCTGCATTGAGCTCTGAACCCTGCAATGTCACGGTGTTTTTAGCCGTGATGCTCACGTTGCCACCCAAGTTCAATGCGGAGCCCACACTGCGCTGCGACAAGCTCGCCTCTTTTTTGGTCGTCGTTTTGGCCAAGGTCACGCCAGCAGAATTGGTGTACGCAGCGCCTGCAGCTGCCGACACACCCGCACTGGCCGAGCCTGTAGCCGATGCACCTGCGCTGGCTTCGCCGTCAGCAGCAGAGGCCTGAGCACCCGCTTCACTGCTGGAAGCACTTTGTGACTCCGTTCCAGAAAAGCTGGAGCTGCTTTGACCACCGCCCACGTCTTCAACCTGCAAGAACGATGTGGTCGTGGTTTTGGTGGTGGAACTGTCCACATCTTTGCCTGCCAAAACCTGCACATCGGTCGCAGCAATGGCGGTATCTCCGCCCACATTGAGGGTCGAACCTTGAACTGTCAATGTCTTTTCTGCTTCCAGATTGGCATTGCCACCAATGTTCAAGGTGCTGCCTACGTTGCGGCTAGAGAAAGCTTTGGTCTCAGTTGTGCTCGTACCGAACACGCCACCACCCACCCCAAAACCACCGGTAGACGAATTGCTCTCCGTGGTGACGGTGTTTTCACGGGCGATGATGTTCAGGTTGCCACCCGCCTTCATGTCGGCATTGCCAGCAATGTTGGCATCAGTGCCAGCCAAGGTGATGTCGTTGGCTGCTTTGGCCTGCAAATTACCACCCACTGTCAACCCAGACTTAACCTGGTTAACGGTCTCTACTTTTTTGACGGTGCTCGTTGTGGCCAAACCGTTGGAAGAACTCGTAGCCTCGAAGGTTCGGCTGACGTTCTGGACCGTGTCAAAAGTGATGCTGCCGCCAGCTTGCAAGTCGGCGTTGTTGCCAGCACTCATCTGAGCACCGATGTTCTTGATGTCACCAGCGGCCTTCAACGTCAAGTCGTTGGTGGCCGTGATGCCAGCGGTTTTTCCGATGGTGGTTTGACCCGACACCTCATTGCCGCCGTATTGGCTGAAGGTCTCGTTGTTGATGTTGCCCTTGACGGACTCCACTGCCACGTTGTTGCCTTTGATCTGACCAGAGATGTTGTTGATATCGCCTTGCGAGGTGATCTTCAAATTGTCTTTGGCTTCTATCTTGCCGCCCAGGTTGTCCAAAGATGCAACATTCATGTCCAGATCTTTGGCTGAAATCACGGCTTTGTCTTGTGCGATTTCTTCCTGAATCTTCTTAGGCAGATACACCTGTGGGGCCAACACTTTTTGGCCTTCGACCACGATTTCAACCATCCAGACAATCGGCTCGTCCAGCGCGTTGAGCTGTTCCGCCGTCAAAGGTTGGCCATACACCAAGCCCAGCGTGGAAGCACTGGCCACAGCGTTGTCCATGAAGCCTTTCATCACTTCTGCGATGTTGTTGTAGCCCGACAAAACGCTGCTGCCCGTGGCCTCGAGCAACTGTTGCTCGACCAAGTAGGCTTCGTAACCAGCATCACCCAAGCGGCGTGTGGTGGTGTCGGTGTTGACGTTCAAGCTTTGCAGCATGTAGTCAGACCCGAGGGTTGAAACGCCTGTTTGCAGCTTGGGGTTCATTTCAACCAAAAACTTGGCCGATGGGTCACGGTTGGTGACAAAGAAACCATTGGGGCTGGAAGGCAGCGTGATGCTCAGATTGAAGCCCACCGGCGTGATGGCGGACGAACCTGACTGCGCTGTTTGGGCTGCAGAAGCCGTGAAACTGCCAACGTTGGTGACCGTACCTCCAGTGATGGACAGAGTGCCGGCACTGCTGATTTGGGCCTTGCCTGCATCCACCACGATCGTTGTCAACGCATGGGTAGGCTCAGCCCCTTGCCAACGGGTGTCACCCGACTTCAGCGGGCCGAACGCAATGTAATCGACACGACCGGTTTGCACCCATTGCCAATTTTCTTGGTCTCTTGCCAAGGCGTCATTGGTCAATGAGGCCGAAGCGATGCTGCTGACTGCGCTGCCGGTAGACTGAATCAAGCCACCGTAGTTCTGCACAACGGCATTGGTGCCCGAGAAACGGAAGCCCCCCTCGGACAGCATCATTGGACTCTTACTTGGCAAGCCGTCTCGGTAGTAATCGAATTCGTTCCATGTGCTGGTCCTGGTGATTTGCGCACAATCATTGGGGTAGCTGTAGCAGCTGACACTGTCTTCGCTCTGGTAGAAGTTCAGCTTTTTATCGACCGTACTCGCCAGTGGATGGGTGGTGTCAAAAGCAGACTTACGTTGCACCTGGTTGGAAATCAGCGGGGCAGTGATGTCAACACCGGCGGCACCTGCACGAATTTCAGAGGAGTTGACAAATGCCGTTGCAGCTGTCGCCTGCAGGTGGTTGCCCGCACGCATCTCACCATACGACAACAAGGTTTGCACACCCTCGTAATAGGTTTTGCCATCAATCAAAGAGACACCCAATCGGCGCGCAGTGGGGTCAATGCTCACGGTGGTGAAGTTACCAATGTTGGCAGCTGCCAAGGTCAGGTCATGCCCCCCATAGACGAAACCATAGTTGGCCAGCGTGTTGCCCGTTGCAGTCACACTCAAGTCCCCTGTGGCAATGACAGCACCATCTGGCTTGATGGTGAGGTTGTTGCCAAAATTGGCAACCAGGTCTTGCTTGGAGTACAGCAAACCTTCCAGGTTCAGTGCATTGGTCACGCCCAGATTGAACGTACCGACGTTGGACAATGCACCTGAAATTTCTTCACCCTTGGGCAAGATCAGTGTGTCGAATGCCAGAGTCAAGTTCTTGTTGCCCTGGAAGACGCCTTCATTGCTCAAGGTGGCGCCACGCTGTGCAGGCGTCGCGATGCCCGCTGCGTTGACCAACAAATCGCCCCCCGCAAAAACTGTACCGGTGGCGGTGTTGGTCAGCGTTCCGACTGTCCAGTCTGAAGCCGTTGTGCTGTCAGCCAGCGAAGCAGTCAAAGTGCCAGAGTTGGTCAACGTTGAGAGATTGGCATCCAATGCCACATTGCTGGAGACCGCGCCTTTGTTGGTAAAAACCGCACCTATCGAGCCACTGAACGGTGCAATGGACCAGACATCCGAGGCAGCAATCTGGCCACCCAACGCGTTGTTGATGGTATTGACTTGCCAGACCACAGAGCCGTTGGTTGTGTCGTTTTTGGCTGCGACCCAATCACCGTAGTTGGTGAAAGTGGGCACCTTCAGCACGGAGCTGTTGGCCGAGGTGACCACACCCGTCGCCATGTTGCTGACTTGACCGGTGGCATCCACAGTCGCGGCATCCAAAGATGCCACGGTGCCACTGTTGGTCAAGGAGCCAATGCGCATGTCCATCAGGCTCAGTGCTTTGAGCACCGTGCCTTCACCGATGTCAATGTTCGGACGACGGTTGGGACTCACGCTTCCAAAACGGAAAATATCGGCTTCCCACTTCGTACCTTTGAACTGCATTTCTCCGCTGATGTTGAAATTCAACTCACCACCGGCAAAGCGTGTGTTGTTGAATTGTGCGGGGTTGCTTGTGGATTGGTCCACAAATGTGACGCCGCCGAATGTCAGGTCATTGAAGCTGTAAATCTGACCGCCATTGAAAACGACCGAGCCTTGGGATGCGATGGACATGTCGCCACCCGAGGTGATCGCACCATCGATCAGTTGAATGTCGGCAGCTGCGACGTTCTTGCTGTTACCAGCAGAAGTCGTGGCCAATGCCACGTCACCACTGGCGGACAAGCGACCATTCACACCAATCACGCCATCGGCGTTGACTGACAAATGGCCACTGTTTGCAGCCATTTCACCGAACACGCGAATGGCGGCGTTTGACCCATCGGATTGGCTGTCGATCTTGATGGAATCGGCAAAAACGCCACCCACTGACGTGACGTTCAGTGCGCTGTCGCGCGTGGCCGCTGTTGTGGAAGTGCGCGCGTATTCCGCACCTGCGGTTGTCGTGCGCGAGAACGCGCCTGCACCCAGGCCCATGTACAGACCCTTCGCGTTCAGGCTGCCCGCCACCACGGCTTCAGGAGCGATGATCGATGTCCACGTGGGGGTGGTCGCATCCAGACCCGCGCCCAACAGCGAGAAGCTGCCTGTAGCGGCGTTGCTGGTGTTCAGCGAGGTGATGACACCATTGCTCAGGCCCACGTCACCGACCACAAAGTCCAGGCGGTTCACGTTGATCACGCCACAGCTGTCACAGACGATGCCGTAGGGGTTGACGATCAACAGGTCGGCCCGGTTACCCGCGACCTCCATGAAGCCATTGAGTTTAGAGGCGCTGGTGCTGAACACCTGGTTCAAGACGACGGATGCAGGCTTGACCAGCGTGGGGTTGGCCACGATTTCGGCAGAGAGCTGAGTGACTGCGGTCACGCTCTGACTGAAAGGCATGTTGTTGAAAATCAGGCCGTTCGAATTGACGTTGAACAGGCTGTAGGTGTTATTGGACAAGCCCGATGCATTGGGTTCGGCAATGTTGACCACCCACGTGGCGTTGTTGGACGCCTGCTGCACCGTGGTCGCGGTGTTGCCATTGGCGACCACAGGCGCGTTATCGTCCAGGGGCACGGAGCCTGTACCACCAGCAGGAGGTGTTGCAGGTGTTGTATTGGTGGTGACCACTCTGTTCGGCGCTACATCCACCGCTGTGATGGTGCCTGTTGCGCTGCCTGTCACGGTGCCACCAATGTTCAGGTTGGCGCCCGAGCCATACTGAATGGCATTGCCTTTGAGTGTGGGGGTGTAGTTGGCACGCCCCATCGACAATTTGTCGTCAGTGGCATAACTTTCGACGCCAGCTTGGTTGACATAATCGTACTGAGAACGCGCACCCATCAATTCTGTGCGCGTGCTGCCCGCGTTGGTCGACCCGTTCCAGATGCCCGCGAGTTGCGAGCGAACAGCTGTGCCAGACAAGTTCAAGGTGGTCGCAGCCTCGATATCGGCTTCGTTGATGGTGTTGGCCGCTTGGATGGTGACCGCGCCACCTGTTGAGCGAATCAGACCCAGTTGGCTTTCATCGACGCTGAGTTTGTCCTCAAAGGTCGATGCAGAAGCAGACGATGTGCCGTCATAGGCTCTGCCCAAATCACGGTCTGACGTGCTGCCTGTCTGCAGTTTGGCTTGGTTGTAGGCCAAACCCTCCACGGTCACTGTCAGTGCACCCGCCGACTGCAGCGTACCGGTGTTGGTCAAGGCCGATCCTGTGGCACCGTTGCCCACGGTCAGTGCGCCTGCGGTTTGGATCAAACCACTGTTGTTGAGCAGCCCCGATACCAGCAAGCTGGTGTTGTTGCTGCTGCCTTGTCCGACCAAGCTGCCCGCCGCACCCACCGTCATGCTGTTGGCTGCGGTGACGTTGATGCCACCGGACTTCGCCAGCACATCGCCATTCAGGCTCAAGGCACCGCCCGACATGCTGAATGCGCCATTGGACACCAAGGCGCTTTGTGCATCCACGGTGATGACGGAAGTGTTCGAACCGTTACCCAGGTTGACTGTGCCCGTGACAGACGCGTCACTGAACACGTTGATGACGGCACCTTCGACCAGCAAATTGCCGCCCACAGACAGCAAGGTGTCTGCACCGCTAGCGCCCAAATTGACCGTGCTGTTGCTGGAACCTACGCGCAAGTTGCCACGCACAGACAAAGGCGCTTGGCTCGACACCGTGGCACCCAGAAGAGACAGGTTGCCACTGGTCGCGACTTGAGCACCCGCTTGAACTTGATTGCTTGTGCCCGCTTGGACAGACACGTTCTGAGCCGCCACTTTTGAAGTACCGTCCAAAGTGACACTGCCCGCGCTGGAAGTCACAGACGATGTGCCTGAGCCGAGATTCAATTCACCCGAGATGGCGATGTTGCCGCTGGTGGCGATGTTGACCACATCGGTGGCGGATGTGATTTCGTTGGAAGACCCAATCAGACCTGTGGTTCCCAATGTCAAACTGGCCGCATCAATGTCGACGGTTTTACCCACCAAATTGGACGCAGAGACCGTGGTCGCACCCGTGGTGTTCACACGCAGTTGTCCACCAGCATTGACCACGCTGGCACGTCCCGTGGCGGCGTTGTCTGCCAGGGTGGTGGCATCCAGGGTGATATTGCCGTTGGCGTTGGCGGGGTCAGTGCCCGACGCCGCGCTCACAGTGGCTTTGTCCAGCACCAAGTCACCGCCGGCGGTGACAGCAATCGTACCGCCGACCGTCACAGGGACGCTGTTCACCACAACGGGACGGGTGATCGCAGACAAGGTGGCATTGGCCAATGTCACATCCCCTGTGGCTGCAGTGGATTGCAAGGTGACACGATTGGCTTGCAACTGGGTGGGCGCGCTGGCACTGGCATTGCCCACCACCAAATCGCCATTGGCTTGGATGGTGATGGCGTCGCCCAAGGCGGCCATATTGCCCACCGTCCTCACGCCTGCGCCGGCTTCTGTGGCGATCAAACTGATGGTGTTGGCGTACATCCCCCCCAAGACCGTTGAATCGATGGCCCAGGAAGGCGCAGCGCTGGTCAAGGCACCGGTTGTGTTGGTGGTGATGGTGCCAATCGTGGTGCTGGTGTCCAAAATGGCTTGACCGTTGTGAGCCACCACGCGGAGCTTGTCAGCTTCGATTTTTCCAGCGATGCTGACTTGTCGGCTGATCAAGGCCAAGCCTGCAGCAGTCAAGGTGGTGGCCTGGGTTGCAGACCCTGAAACCGTGTTGTCGCTGACCGTTAGCGAATGATCAGTCAGTTGAAAATTAACGTTGGACCCTGTGATGCTGTTGACTGAACCTGTAGCCAGCACCACATCACTTGCATTGATGAAGCTGGCACCGTTGACTGTGATGCCATAAGGGTTGGCAATGATCAAATTTGCTTTATGACCAGCGATCTCCACCACACCCGCCAAGGAGGAGGCTGTACCGCCTGTGATCAACACTTCGTTCAGGATGACCGAAGCACCCGTTGTAGCGCTCCCGAAATTGACGTTCGCAGGAATAGCCACCTGCGTGTTCGCAGAGCTCCAACTTTGCACCACACGCGTTGCACCTGTTGTGCTTTGGTTGGCAGTGGTTGCCAAATTGGAAGTCGCGTTGTTGATGATCGCAGCGGTGTTGCTGTTGACGTTGAACTTGGTGTATTGGTTGTGCGAGATGCCGTTGGCGTCAGGTGCTTTGATGTCCACCCAGCTGCGGCCGTTTGAAGTTTGAACTGCGGGTATTGCCGCCCCCGTCGTCGCCGGAACTATCAGGTTAGGGTCCGCAGCATGCGCTGCATTCAACAGCAACAAAGCGGTCATCGTCAGCATCGAGGCGCCCTTGCCCTTGACTGCACCACGGGCGATTTCGCTGGCGACAATCAAACGACCGTCAATTTTGCTGCGAACAATTCGATAAACTTTATTCATTTTTCTATACCTCAGAAATCGAGACTCAGGACGGCGGATGTGTGCTTATCACCTTTGCCATCGACCCCCTTGACGGAGACAGGAATGGCGTGAGTCAAAGACAGACTCCAAGGGCCACCTGCGCTGAAACTGGCACCCAACACCAAGGCCTCCATGCGGCTTTCGCTCACAAGGGCCCGGTTGGAGCGAACGCGACCAAAGTCGTAGCCCACTGAATATTCAGCCTTGATGGCTGTGCTATTGAATGCGTGTTTGGCATCCAAGCTCAATGTGTTTTGCCAATAGAAACCACGGTCACCCGTGATCGACACACTGTGCGAACCACGAACCGAAGAGGCACCGCCGACAATCAGCTGCTGAGAGCCGTACAAAGGCACTTCGGCATATTGGCCGACAAACTTGCTCTTCCAACGCCAAGATTGCTGGCTCAAGGTGAAGGGCTGCGACCAGTCCAGACTGAGCTTGTAGCGCAGGTATTCGGATTGCGGGTTCTCGAGTGGCGTATTGACGCCCACTGGCAAGTTGTCCACTTCAGACAGACCCACCGAAATTTCGGGCGTCAGAATGAGCACATTGCGATCGAAACCCAATACGCTTTCGCTTGACAACACCAAGGCATCGAGTGTTCTGCTGTTCACGTTGATGCGGGTGTTCGCTATGTAGGACTCCACCGAATCGCGCTTGAGTTTGAGGCCCACGGTGTGCTTGGAACTTTGATCGCGGTGAATCACCCGATTGGCCGAAACCATCCAACTTTCGTTGGCACCTTCGCTGGTCAGCTGCGCTCCGCTGGAGGGGAACATCAACAAAGTATCAAAACCACCTTTGTTGTAAGCAAAGCCGTAGGTGTTGTAACCATGAGGCACCTTGATATCCAGGCTGAAGCTGTCCGAACTTTTTTCTTTGGGGCCGATGCTTTGCCGCGCATTGACCGCCCACACATCGTTCAAGGACAACAAGTCACCCGCCTGAAGGGCCAAGGATGCGCCATGCACGCCTGTGGCTTCTGTTCCGGTGTTGTCCAAAGAGACGCGCCCTTTCACACCGGGTTTACCGGTGTTGTTGAAGATCACCTGGCTGGTTTGTTCTTGGGTGCCTGGCAACACTGCCATCACCACATTGTTGCCGGGCACCGCGTTCATTTGGTCAACGGCTTGCTCCAGGTCACGGATGTTGAGCCCCAAATCGGGGTCCTTGACAAAGACCGTGCCCACATTCAAAGGCTTTTCGGCCTTGACCACCACATCGGCCACTTGGCCTTCAGAGATCACCACATCGAGCACACCCGCCTTGAGGTTTTGGTTGGGCAAGTAAGCACGAGACGTGATGAAACCCCGCGTCAAGTAAAAATTGGTGGCCGAGGCCAACACTTGTGAGGCCAGTTCTGGGGTAATGCAATAGCCCAGGAAGGGGGCTTCAAAAACTTCCAATTCCCATTCATCGATCAGCTTGCTGCCTTTGAATTGGATGCGCTTGAGCTCTGGGCAGCTACCGTCTGCTTTGCGCAACTTGCTGGGAGTTGCACCTTGAACATTCAAGTTACTGCCACTTGGCGCTTTTTGCCCGTCCTGGCGCAGGCGCTCGGCCTCTTGACGTTGCTGCTCTTGGCCTGTGAGTTTTTGTGATTCGCGGGCAGCGGCATCAATCTCTTGTTGGGTGAGCGCATGGGCTCCGGTCGACAACAAAACCGCTGCGGCAAGTACGTTGATTTTTTTCATGCTAGTCATCTCTTAAAACACCCAATTCATGGACACGTCAGTACCATATTTCTGACGACCCTGACGCAACTCTGCCGCCGCACCCCACTTGAACATGGCCCCTTTGGCCACTTCGAGTTGCAGATGCACCTGCAAATTCACGTAATTGCTGGCCCATTTTTCTGCGGGGGTGGTGAATGCGGTGTAGTTCGAATGGGCGGTATGGGTCTCGCCGGTGTAACGGGCATGAACCGTTTGGTCTGAGATTTGGAGATCTTTGCCCACAGCCAAGTCGAACACCGAGAGGGCCTTGACGCCGTTGAAGCGCCCCTTGTGCGACATGCTGAGGCCCAACTCACCGCTGAAGCGTTTGATCTTTTGCTCAGACACGTGCAAGCTCAAAGCGCCCGCGCCTGTCTCTTCATATTCCGCCTGCTTGTAATAGCCACCGGTGGCTTGCACGTAAGGCGTGATGGCCGATCGACCGTTGGACAAGTCGAAACGCTGCCCTGCTTTGACCGTCAATTCGGCGTTGTTGGTTGCAAAATCAAAGTTGGCGATGCGGTCAATGGCCGTGCGACGCAGGCCTTCAATTTGGCCATCAGCGTATTTGAGCGTGCTGCTGATGAAACTGAAGCCGTCGGTTTTTTGTGCGTACACGGACCAAATGTGCTGATTTAATTTGGACGTTTCACCTTGGCGATCATCGGCTTGGCGAATAGAAGTGCCCACATTGGCATACGAAATACCGTAAGTGGCTTGATCAATGACCTTGTCCAAGCCCATCACAAAACCGTTGGCGTATGTTTTAAAGCCATCGTGACCCGCTGTGTCCTGAGAATCAGGCGTAGCGACAGGCACAGAACCACTGGAATTGGCTTGGGCCGTCACGCCCTTGAACCAGAACGAGTTGTTCGCCTCGCTGTAGCCCGACCAGTTGCCACGGCGGGCGGCAATGCGGTAATCAATGGCACCGGTGGCCAATTTGAGGGCATCGGTTGCAGAGATCAAAAACGAGTTGTTGGCGATGGGTGCCAAACGCTTGACCTGCACCGCCAAATTGCCCGCATTGTTGCCATAGCCAAAGTCGTTGATGTCCAAACGGGTAAGGGCTGTTTGCATGTCTCCCAAGGCAACGCCATCCGCGGCGATGGTCCCCAGCTTCAGCGCTGCATCGTTAGAGGGGTGGTTGCTGGTAAAGGACTTGGTGATGTAAACATTGTTATCGCGATTGAATGTCACGACGACTTTTTGTTGACCACCGTTTGTGACCGTTGCCGCAGTGGACTTGATGACATAGGAGGTATCGTCCAAATTCGACAGGACGGCGTCATCGCCCGAAAAGTTGAACGAACTCTCAGTTGAAAGTTGGTCTCTGGTTTCTTCCAAGAATACGAAATTCGCGCCATTTCTGAATGTCGAATTCAAATCCAGGATCAATTTGAATCCAGCCTGCCCACCGCCCAACTCGATCAATTGCTGGGTCGCAATGCGCCCGGTGGTGCTTTGATTGACGGATAAAGCACCTGTGCCGTTCATCCACAGGCCTGCAGAAGAAGCGGCGCTGTTGACTGTGGAGACAAAGACCACACCCTGAGTCTGCAAAGTGCCGGAAGTTTGATTCAGCCGACGACCACCCAAATCAAGCAGCAATGGCTTGTGGGGCGATGCGGTGGTATCGCCCGTTCTGATGGAGTTGCCCGTGCCCAGCTGCAAATCGTTGGTGATTTGCAAATCACTGCTCAGTACCCTGTACAAGTAACCATCGTGACTGCCTGTCAGGCTGCCGCTCAAATTGCTGAGAGTGGCCGTTGCAGTCGACAAGGAAGTGTTTCCAACCAAAGTGACCAATGCACGACGATCCTCAACACTGAGCCCCGTCTGGAGTGGGTCGACCACACTCGGACCCACTGGTGCGACCGTCGTCAGACCCAGCCTTTGATCGAACAAGTTGATCGCATCACCCACCACAGGTGCCACGAGTTGGGCGGAAGCATTTGTGGCCGCGACGCAGCCCATCGCGATCATCGCGTTGACTAAGATTTTCTTTTTCATTGTTTGACTTCAATAAATGATGGAGATGTATGAATTGAGCACACCATTACTTCACGCTGGCTTGTTCCCGCAGCTTTTGAACATGCATGTTGACTGCCTGGATTTCCAGATTGCGTTTAACCTGACTTTGGACTTGAGCCAGCTCGGGCGCATTGAATGGGCGCGTGTCTTCCAGTCGGATGACGTGATAACCGGCAGGCCCTTTCACAGGTGCTGCCATCTGCCCTTTGTTCAATTTGGCGACGGCCTGTGCGATGTCAGGCAGCAGTGCCCCCCGCACCACCCATGGCATCAAGCCCCCCGCGGATTTGCTGGCAGCATCCAAACTGACCGATGCCGCCACATCCTCGAATTTGGCACCCCCACTGATTTGAGCCAGCACATTGGCGGCCACTTCAGGCGTCGCGACCAAAATTTGACGCAGGCGGACTTCTTGGTCACCCATGCGGGCCTTCAAAGCGTCAAACTCCGCTTGGACAGCTGCAGGTGAGACCGGATTTTGCTGAAGCCATTGCTGCAAATAAGCACGCACCAGGGTGGTTTCAGCTGCGTATTCGGCTTGCACCTGGACAGCTGACTGCTGCAAAACAGGCGATTTTTTGGCCACTTGAAGCAACACTTCGTGCTGAACCAAGGATTCGCGCACCTGGGCACGCAAGGCCGCACTGTCTTTTTGCCCCGACTCCAGCGCGGCATTGGTCAGCATCTCCATCTTGGCAGCAGAGACAGCCTGACCATTCACCGCGGGCAAGCCAGCGGTCGACTGTGCCTTGGTACCCGACAGGCACAGCAACATCAGGGACAGCAAGGCCAAAAAACGCCGCAAGCCCAAGCTTGCAGACGCTGTTTTGGGCACAATCAAGCCCACGAGTTCCGTAAAAAATCTCATTTTTAATACTAAATATGGATTTTATCATTTTACAGACGATCAACAGTCATTTCTATCAATTCATGACGAAAATGCGATCATCATGAAATTTGAATTCAAGCTGATCCTTCTGTTGTGGCTCTCCTGTTGGGCTGCTGCAGCCGCAGCAATGGGTTCGGCACAGCTTGCCCCGCACGTCTCATCATTCAAGTTGGAGCCTTTCACCGAGATGTTGCTGGACCCAGGCGGCCACATGTCGGTGCAAAGCGTGGCCAGTCCTGAGATGGCCACGCACTTTCGTCCGATGGGCAACACCTTGGCTTTGGGCTTCACGCCCGCAGCAGTTTGGCTCAAATTCACACTTCAATCCGAGCAAGACCGCGAATGGTGGCTGGAGGTAGGGCAACCGATTTTGGAAAGCTTGACGCTTTACGAAATGCGTCATGACAGAGCAGGCGAGGCCCCAATCGCACTCCCTATCCATTCTCTGGCGACAAGAAGGCCGACATTTCACTTGGACTTGCCAGCAGGCACGGCCAAAGTCTTCTATCTGAGGCTGTGGTCCAGAACGTCCATGACATCCAGTTTGACGCTCTGGCGTCCAGAGGCTCTGCTGCCCCAGGTTCAGAAATACAACCTGATCTCAGGCCTGGTGTTGGGCGCCTACCTGCTGGTGATTTCTTTTTACGCACTCTTCAGTTGGTGGACGCGCGAAAAAACCCACATTTACTACACCCTTTATGTGTGCTCCAATTTCGCAGCGGCGTTCTTTACAGGCGCTTGGAATTACCCATTGGGTTGGCCTCTGCAGCCCGATGTGCACACCACCCTCTTGGGTATCTCCATCTCGCTCGCGATTGTCTTCTCCAGTTTTTTCACCATTGAATTCATTCAATCGAGAAAAGATTGGCCAAAAACCAGCAGGACATACATTGGCTTGTGCGTATTTGCAGGAACCATATCAATCATCGCCACATTGGAATCCTATTACAGAGAGGCGGCCATACTTTTTCAGTCATTCACCATATTGAATATCATTTTCACGACGTTCGCTCTGCTCTATTTGGCTTACAAAAAAAATAGACGGGCGCGATTTTTGTTCATGGCGTTGAGCATATTTCACATCGGAATCGCCTGGAGATTCATGCGCAATATAGGATTAATTGAACCCAATGCATTGAATGACAATGCCTACCAAATCGGGGCGTTTGTACACATGCTGATCATGAGCACCGGCATATTTTCCAGTTACAACAAGTTGCGTCAGCAGTCCGACAAACAATTGGCCAGGGCAGATGCCGAGGCCGCTTTACGCCAACGGCAAAAAGAATTCTTGAACATTGTGGCGCACGAGGTCAAAACACCCCTGTCGGTGATCAGCGCGGCGGCAGACAACTTGCAAATCAATACGGCCATACCCGCTGCAGTTCAACCCAGAATCGAGAAAATCATCAGAAATGCAGAGAAAATTCGATTGAGCTTTGAAAATTATTTGAGCAAAGAGCAAATACTGAACACCAACGCCGAACACCATATTCGTCCACTGAACTTGTCAGAACTGTGCGTCCATGTGCTCAAAGACTTTCATGAAACTCACGAAGTTCAAATATCAGCCGCGATCACGCCAGGAATCCTGGTCACAGGAGATGCCAACTTGCTGACCGTGGCCATCGTCAATTTGCTCGACAACGCACACAAGCACAATCCGAAGGGCACTCAGATCACCTTGACTTTGGCGATGAAGTCGGCCAACGAGATCGCCATCTCCATCGAAGATGACGGACCTGGCGTTCTGGATCAGGATTTACCTCAACTTTTCGATGCCTATTTCCGAGGCGGAAACGCTCTGACCACGGCGGGCTCGGGATTGGGCTTGCACTTGGTCAAATACATCGCTGTGCAGCATCATGGCCAGGTTTCCGCCATGAGACGAATCGGTGGCGGCATGCGCTTTGTGCTGCTCTTGCCACGCCCCGACTGACCTCAATGGTCTGACACGGCAAAGTCCGAAGTCACGGTGTAACCTGCCCCGTGCACTGTTTTGATGGGAAGCGGAATTTGCGTGACCAAAACCACCTTTTTACGCAACCTGAGCAACAAGGCGTCCAAATTTCGCGGATCGTAGTCCATCAATTTTTTGCCCATGTCTTCAATGACCTTGCGACGGGACACCACGCGCCCGTGATTCAGTATCAGCGTGTGCAAAAAACCGGCTTCTTGCGAAGTCAAACGGATGATGTCGCCAGCGGGTGACTTGAGTTCCCACGTTTGGAGAACCAAATGCCAATTGGCGTCAACCTGCAATCTCCAGCCGACTGCCCGCACGACAGCAGCCAACTCCTGAAGACGAACGGGTTTGGTCAGGTACTGGTCCACCCCTGACAAAAACCCATCGATTCGATCTTGGGAGGCGCCTTTGGCGGTGAACATGACCACCCCGCAACGCCCCCCCTTTTTGCGGACATCGCTCACCAGCTCAAGACCGTCTCCATCGGGCAGCATTCTGTCCACAATGAGGATGTCGGGTAACTGGTGTGCGCACAATTTCAAGCATTGTGAAATGGCCCCACAAGTTTGAACCTGATGGCCCTCGAATTCCAGATAGTGTGCGATTTCATCACGCAAATCCACATCGTCTTCAAGCAACACGATAGAAGCCATGGCTTTTCCCTTACAGTTTTCAACGCTCTCCAAGTGACTCACTGATTGTCTCCGTCACAGGCTTGAGCAGGTATTGCAACACGGAGCGGCTGCCAGTGCATCCCCTTGAAGAAAACCCCGGCCGCTCAAGCTCGAACTGCTCATTGCTGCGCTTGAAAGAGGACATTCGTTTGGAGCTGTCGAGGCGGTCATCCACATAGCCATCGGCGGTGACTTCGAGGCGAGCACTGGCAGGCCCCATGTGACCCCATGGGGGCCACCATCTTGGCCCGAGGTGTGCTGCACACCATGGCCTTGTCGCCTCAATCCCCGATGAGGATGACCCGGAAATCGTTGACGTTCGTCAGCGTCGGACCGGTCACGACCGCGTCACCGAGGGTCTGGAAAAAACTGTGCCCGTCGTTGGCGTCCAGGCTCGCCCGGGGGCTCAGTCCTGCCTCGAAGGCACGCTGCAAGGTGTCTGGCCCCATCACGGCGCCGGCGATTTCTTCGACGCCATCGACACCGTCGGTGTCACCCATCAGTGCATGGATCCGGGGATTTCCCTGCGTCGCCATGCTGAAAGAAAGCAGGCATTCCACATTGCGACCCCCACGCCCCTGGCCACGCAGCGTCACCGTGGTCTCACCCCCCGAAAGCAAAGCGCAGGGTCGGCTGAAGGGCTCCCCTTTTTCAGCCACTTGCAGCGCCATGGCGGCCAACACCTTGCCGACATCGCGAGCTTCGCCCTCCATCGCATCACCCAGGATGAACGGGGTGTAGCCATGGCGTCTTGCAACGGTCGCCGCCGCCTGCAAGGCCTGCTGAGGTGTCGCTACCATGCGCGTCTCCAGCCTAACCAGACGCTCATCCGCAGGCTTGATCGACTCCCCGACGCCACTGCGGAGTACTTGCAGCACATGCGCAGGCAGCACCAGGCCATAGCGGCGTACGATTTCTAGCGCATCGCTGCAGGTACTGGGATCGGCCACGGTGGGACCCGAGGCGATGTCCAGTGGACGGTCACCAGGAACATCCGAGAGCAGCAAGTTGATGACTTTGGCAGGGTGACAAGCTGCAGCCAACCGCCCGCCCTTGATGGCCGAGAGATGACGGCGCACCGTATTCATTTCACTGATGGTGGCGCCACTGGCCAACAAAGATCGGTTGACCTGCTGCTTGTCCTCAAGAGAAATGCCTGGAAGTGGCAGCGGCAACAAAGAGGAGCCGCCGCCCGAAATCAGGCACAACACCACATCATCGGGGCCGAGGCCCTGGACCAGCGACAGCATGCGCTGCGCCGCTTGCATGCCTGCCTCGTCCGGCACCGGATGGGCGGCCTCAAGGATCTCGATTCGACGACAAGGCACTTTGTAGCCATAGCGCGTGACCACCAGCCCGGACAAAGGTCCGGTCCAATGGTCTTCAACCGCACGGGCCATGGCCGCAGAGGCCTTGCCCGCGCCGATCACCACCAACCGCCCTCGCACCTGATCGGGTGAGGGCAAATGCGGCGGCACACAAAGCTGCGGTTGCGCCGAAGCGATGGCCGCCCCAAACATCTCTCGCATGATGCGGGCGGCCTCTGATCTCATGCTTTTTGACCGATTTCGAAGTTGGACATTTTTTCGAGCGCACGCACCATGGCCGAATGGTCCCAGGCCTTACCGCCATGCGCTGCGCAGGCATTGAACAGCTCCTGAGCCATCGCCGTATTCGGCAAGGCCACACCCAGCGCACGCGCACTGGACAGGGCCAGGTTGAGGTCCTTCTGGTGCAGCTCAATGCGAAAGCCCGGATCAAACGTGCGTTTGATCATGCGCTCGCCATGCACTTCAAGAATCTTGCTGGAGGCAAAACCACCCATCAAGGCCTGTCGCACTTTGGCCGGATCGGCACCGGCTTTGGCTGCGAACAACAGGGCTTCAGAAACGGCCTCAATGTTCAGGGCGACGATGATTTGATTGGCCACCTTGGCTGTCTGACCGTCGCCGACCTCACCCACCAAGGTGATGTTCTTGCCCATGATTTCAAAAAGCGGCTTGACCTTGTCAAAAATGTCCTGCTTGCCACCAACCATGATCGATAAGCTGGCGTTCTTGGCACCGATTTCACCGCCAGAGACTGGGGCATCCAAGTATTCACAACCTTTGGCCCGCACTTTGGCCGCGAATTCTTTGGTGGCGATGGGGGAGATCGAGCTCAGGTCCACCACGATCTTGCCGGGCGTCAGGCCTTCAACAACGCCGTGATCGCCAAACAGCACGTCCTGAACGTGCGGGGTATCGGGCACCATCATGAAAATGATGTCTGCTCGCTCAGCAACACCCTTGTTGGTCGTGCAAAGCGTCGCGCCACCTTCGGCCAATGCGTCAGGCGTCTTGCTGCGGGTGCGCGTGAAAAGTTTGTTCCCCGCTTTCATGAGGTTCAGCGCCATGGGCGCGCCCATGGTGCCCAGACCAATGAAGCCAATCTTGTTGACATGGATGTGCATGATTTTTTCCTTCAGTTTGCAAGTGCTTGAATCCAACCCAAGCCGTCTTCCGTCTTCGATAGGGGTTTGTATTCGCAGCCGACCCAGCCGTCATATCCGATAGCGTCGATGTGTTGAAACAGGAAGCGGTAGTTCAACTCACCCGTGCCAGGTTCATGGCGGCCAGGGTTGTCCGCCAGTTGGATGTGTGCGATCTGGGCCAAATGCTTTTGCAGGTTGCCCGCAATCTCGCCTTCCATGCGCTGCATGTGGTAGATGTCGTACTGGACAAACAGGTTGTCCGAACCCACCTTGTCGATCAGTGCCAAGGCCTGGTCGGTGTGCTGGAGATAGAAACCAGGGATGTCGTAGGTATTGATCGCTTCGATCAACAGGCGAATGCCGTGCTTCTTCAGTTCGTGCGCGGCAAATCGCAGGTTTTCAATCACCGTCTGGTCGATTTGCAGCCGACTGACACCATCCGGCACTTTCCCGATCAGGCAGTTGACTTGCTTGACGCCAAGCGCCTTCGCATAAGCAATGGCACGTGCAACGCCCTCCCGGAACTCCTGGGCGCGCTTGGGATGACACGCGATACCGCGCTCACCCGCGTCCCAATCGCCTGCAGGCAGGTTGTGCAGCACCAACTGGAGCTGATGCTTGTCCAGCAAGGCCTTGATCTCGGTTGCAGACCAGGCGTAGGGAAACAGGAATTCGACCGCCTTGAAACCCGCTTGAGCGGCCGCTTCAAAGCGTTCAAGAAATGGACGCTCGGTAAAAAGCATCGTGAGATTGGCAGCAAATTGAGGCATTGATTGAGTCCTTTGATTTTTTAATCCAGCATGGCTGCAGCCAATGCCGTGGGCGCATCCGAAAGGCCACTGGCCAGTTCTTCAAACTCGGTGATGTTGTCGATTTCCGTGCCCATGGCGATGTTGGTCACGCGCTCCAAGATGACCTCAATGACGACGGGCACTTGGTGTTCAACCATCCAGCGGCGCGCTTGCTCAATCGCGGACGCCAACTGTTCTTGACGCATGACGCGGATCGCCTTGCAGCCCAAGCCTTCCACCACCTTCACGTGGTCGACGCCATAGCCCTGCGCGGCGGGGTCTTGCGGGTCGGCATTGATATTTTCAAAACCCAACTGAACGCAGTAATCCATCGAGAAGCCGCGCTGGGATTGGCGAATCAGACCCAGATAGCTGTTGTTCACCAGCACATGGATGTAAGGAAGCTTGAACTGTGCGCCCACCGCCAGCTCTTCAATCATGAACTGGAAGTCGTAGTCACCGGACAGCGCCACAATCTCGCGTTGCGGGTCTGCAGCGCGCACACCCAAGGCCGCAGGAATGGTCCAGCCCAGCGGACCGGCCTGACCGCAGTTGATCCAATGGCGCGGGTGGTAAACATGCAGGAACTGCGCACCGGCAATCTGGCTCAAACCGATGGTCGACACATAGGTGGTGTCGCGACCGAAAGCGTTGTTCATGCACTGATACACGCGCTGCGGCTTCATCGGCACGCTGTCAAAGTTGGTCTTGCGCAGGTATTCCGGTGAAGACTTGCGCGCCTGGCATGCCTTCACCCAGTCGCTCCACTGGGGCAAGGCGTTTTGAGCCTTGAGCTCGCGTGCAACCTCTACAAATTTTTCCAGTGCGGCTTTGGCATCCGACACGATGCCGTAGTCCGGCGCAAAAACCCGCCCAATCTGCGTCGGTTCAATGTCCACATGGATGAAGCGACGGCCCTTGCAGTACACATCGGGCGAGCCGGTGTGGCGGTTGGCCCAGCGATTCCCGATGCCCAGCACAAAATCGCTGGCCAGCATGTTGGCGTTGCCATAGCGGTGGCTGGTCTGTAAGCCACACATGCCCGCCATCAGCGGATGGTCATCGGCCATGGCGCCCCAGCCCATCAAGGTCGGGATCACCGGCACACCCAGGAGTTCGGCAAACTCGACCAGAAGTTCACTGGCATCGGCGTTGATGATGCCGCCACCGGCCACGATCAATGGGCGCTCGCTGGTGCACATCATTTGAATCGCCTTTTCGATCTGCTTGCGACTCGCTGCAGGCTTGTACACCGGCAACGGTTCATAGGTTTCCACATCGAATTCGATCTCGGTCTGCATCACATCGAAGGGCAAATCGATGAGCACCGGCCCCGGGCGTCCCGAACGCATCAGGTGAAAAGCCTGTTGGAACACACCCGGAATCTGGGCGGCCTCCAGCACGGTGGTGGCCCACTTGGTGACCGGCTTGGCAATCGAGGCAATGTCCACCGCTTGGAAATCTTCCTTGTGCAAGCGCGCCCTGGGTGCTTGACCGGTGATGCACAGGATCGGAATCGAGTCGGCTTGTGCAGAGTACAGACCGGTGATCATGTCGGTGCCGGCTGGACCCGATGTGCCAATGCACACGCCGATATTGCCGGCCTTGGCGCGGGTGTAGCCCTCGGCCATGTGCGACGCACCTTCCACGTGGCGTGCCAGGATGTGGCCGATGGTGCCACGCTCCTGGAGCTGCGCATAAAGGGGATTGATCGCAGCACCAGGCACGCCAAAAGCTTGCGCGACGCCCTCTTTCTCCATCACCAGAACTGCGGCCATTGCTGCCTTCATCTTTGCCATACATCGATCTCCTTGAAAGGTGCTTAACGAATGGCTTGCATGGTGCCGCCATGAACACCCAAGCGGAACGTACTTCTTGCGCATGATGCTTATTCCGTGATGGAATACAGGATGGAAAAAATTCAAGAAATCAAACTTTTCATCCGCGTGGTCGACCTCGGATCGTTCAGCAAGGCGGCTGCAGAAGTGGGCATAGGCCAACCGGCAGCCACCAAGCAAATCAGCCGCATGGAAAAACAGCTCGGAGCCCGGCTGTTACATCGCACAACGCATGGGGTGAGCCCTACCGAAATCGGTCTGCTTTATTACGAAAAGTGCAAGCTGATTTGTCACCACGTGGAGGAAGCGCAATCCGTCGGTTCGCTGTTGCAGACGCAGGCGCAGGGCGCCATCCGGATCAGCTCATCGGTGGCTTTTGGGCGACGCGTCATGGCCCCGCTGGTGCTGGAATTCATGCGAATGAATCCCCATCTGCAGATCGAACTCAATTGCGAGGATCGCTATGTCAACCTGGTCGAACAAGGCGTGGATGTGGCGATACGTCTGGGCAAACTCGCCGACTCCACACTCGGGGCGGCCTACCTTGGGGTCAACCCGTGGGTGCTGGTCGCTTCGCCGGCCTACCTGAAAGCGCGAGGGCGTCCCAAAAAACCAACCGATCTGAGCCAGCACGACGCACTGATCTACAGCTCCGTGCAGGGCGATGAGCGCTGGCAGCTGAGCGGCAGTGACGGCAAATTGACCAGTGTTGCGGTACACGGTCGACTGCGCTCCAACAACTTGTCGATGCTTCTGGTCGCCGCACGGCACGGTTTTGGTATTGCTGCCCTGCCCCGCTATGTGGCACATAAGTCACTTGAGACCAAAGCCGTGGTGCCCCTGCTGGATGACTTCCGATTGCCGCAACAAGAAGTGCATGCCGTCTTCCCCTCCCCCAGGTTGGTGCCAGCCAAAGTCAAACTGTTCATCACCTGGTTGCAGGGTCAATTCGGCCCCGAATGGTGGACGACCATGGAGGGTTAAGCCACGCAGAACAATGGCGTCTTCCATTCATTTTTTCAACCCAGGTTCAATAGCGCGCCGCCATCGCGGCCATCGTCACAGGCTTGATTTGGCTGCCGCGACCGGCGCAGCCAAAGGCGACAAAACGGTCTTCGCAAATTTTCTGTGCTGCCTTGCGGGCGGCGGCCAATGCTTTTCTCGGATCAAATTCGGACGTTTGCTGAGCAAAAAACTGGCGCATGGCACCGGTCATGACCAGGCGAATGTCGGTGTCGATGTTGACTTTGCGCACACCGTTTTGGATGCCGCGGACAATTTCTTCGACTGGCACGCCGTAGGTTTGTTTGATCTCACCGCCATACTTGCGAATGATCTCCAGCCACTCCTGCGGCACGCTGGAGCTGCCGTGCATCACCAGGTGGGTGTTGGGAATGGCCGCATGAATGGCCGCAATGCGGTCAATCGCCAGAATGTCACCAGTCGGAGGACGGGTAAATTTGTAAGCCCCATGACTGGTCCCAATGGCAATGGCCAGGGCGTCCACACCGGTTTGGGCCACAAAGTCTTTGGCCTGCGCCGGGTCGGTCAGCATCTGATCATGGCTGAGCTTGCCTTCGGCACCCACGCCATCTTCCTCACCGGCCTCACCGGTTTCGAGTGAACCCAGACAACCCAACTCACCTTCCACCGACACACCCACAGGGTGTGCCATTTCGCACACACGCTGCGTGACCGTCACGTTGTATTCATAGCTGGCAGGCGTCTTGGCATCGTCCATCAGCGAGCCATCCATCATCACACTGGAAAAACCCGAGCGGATGGACTGCTGGCACTGCGCGGGCGATGCGCCATGGTCCTGGTGCAGCACCACAGGAATGTCTGGATGGGTTTCGATGGCGGCCAGCACCATGTGACGCAGATAAGCCTCGCCAGCGTATTGACGGGCACCTGCTGAGGCCTGCAGGATCACAGGGCTGTCGGTGGCCTGTGCAGCCTCCATGATGGCCTGCACCTGCTCGAGGTTGTTGACGTTGAACGCGGGCACGCCATAGCCGTGTTCGGCAGCATGGTCCAGCACTTGGCGAAGGGAAACGAGGGCCATGGTCTTGTCCTTGAAAAATTAATAAATCAGTCTTGCGCAGCGCGCTGGGTCAAAATTTCAAACGCCGGCAGGGTCTTGCCTTCGAGTACCTCAAGGAATGCACCACCACCGGTGGAGATGTAACCCACCCGGTTTTCAATGCCGTACTTGGCAATGGCCGCCAGGGTGTCACCCCCACCGGCAATGCTGAAGGCCCTCGACTCTGCAATCGCTTTGGCAATCGCCTGGGTGCCATTGGCAAACTGGTCGAACTCGAACACGCCCACTGGGCCGTTCCAGACGATGGTGCCTGCGGCCTTGAGCTGCGCAGCGAGCTTGGCGGTGGTCTCGGGGCCAATGTCCAGGATCATGTCGTCGTCCGCCACTTCGGTGGCTTTTTTGATGGTGGCTGCTGCCGTGGGGCTGAACGCCTTGGCGCAGACCACGTCGGTCGGAATCGGTACTTCGGCACCCCGGGCTTTCATGGCTTCGATCACGGCCTTGGCTTGGTCCCGCAAATCCGGTTCGGCCAAGCTCTTCCCGATCGAAAGGCCTGCAGCCAGCATGAAGGTGTTGGCTATCCCACCCCCTACGATCAGCTGGTCCACCTTGCTGGACAGACTCTTGAGGATGGTCAGCTTGGTGGACACCTTGGCGCCAGCCACAATGGCGACCAGTGGACGCTTGGGCACGGACAGTGCCTTGCTGATCGCGTCGATTTCCGCGGCCAACAAGGGGCCTGCACAGGCAATGGGGGCAAACTGTGCCATGCCGTAAGTGGTGCCCTCGACACGGTGCGCGGTGCCAAAGGCATCGTGCACAAAGATGTCGCACAGGGCGGCCATCTTGCGAGCCAGCGCTTCGTCGTTTTTCTTCTCGCCCTTGTTGACTCGGCAATTCTCCAGCAACACGATCTGGCCTGGCTGCACGTTCACACCATCGACCCAGTTGGCAAGCAATGGCACTTCACGCCCCAGCAGCTGGCCCAGGCGCTTGGCCACCGGAGCCAGCGAGTCTTGCGGCCTGAATTCACCTTCGGTTGGGCGTCCCAGGTGGCTGGTGACCATGACCGCAGCACCTGCCTTCAAAGCCAATTCAATGGCCGGCACGCTGGCACGCACGCGGGTGTCTTCGGTGATGTTGCCCGCGTCATCTTGCGGCACATTGAGGTCAGCGCGAATGAAGACGCGCTTGCCTTCGGCAAAGCCGCTGTTGCAGACCTCCGAAAAACGCAAAACTTTCATCGCACACCTCCGACCACACGCGCCATCTCCAAGCACTTGTTCGAGTAACCCCATTCGTTGTCGTACCAAGCCATGATCTTGACGAAGGTGTTGTCCAGCGCCATGCCCGCTTCAGCGTCAAACACACTGGTGCAGGGCTCACCACGAAAGTCGGTGGACACCACCTTGGCAGCGGTGTAACCCAACACCCCTTTGAGTGCACCCTGGCTTTGCGCCTTCATCTCGGCGCAGATTTGGGCATAGGTCGCCGGATTCTCCAGCTCGGCCGTCAGGTCCACCAGCGACACATCTGAAGTGGGCACGCGCACCGCGCCCCCCGTGAGCTTGCCGTTGAGCGCCGGAATCACCTTGCCCACGGCCTTGGCTGCACCCGTGCTGCTTGGAATGATGTTTTCCAGAATGCCGCGGCCACCGCGCCAGTCTTTGTTGCTGGGGCCGTCCACCGTCTTTTGGGTCGCCGTGGCGGCATGCACCGTGGTCATCAAGCCGCGCTTGATGCCCCACTTGTCGTGCAGCACCTTGGCCAGTGGTGCCAGGCAGTTGGTGGTGCAGCTGGCGTTGCTGATGATGGTTTCGCCGGCATAAGACCTGTGGTTGACGCCATAGACGAACATGGGCGTGTCGTCCTTGGAAGGCGCTGACATCACCACCTTTTTGGCACCTGCGGCCAGATGCTGGCGGGCAGTTTCCTTGTCCAAAAAGAGTCCGGTGGACTCTATGACCACATCGGCACCCACCTCATTCCACTGGAGCTTGGCCGGATCACGCTCGGCGGTGAGGCGGATGCGCTTGCCGTTGACGATGAGGGTGCTGCCCTGCACGGCAATGTCGCCCTTGAACTGGCCGTGCACGCTGTCGTACAGCAGCATGTAGGCCAGATAGTCGGGGTCAAGCAGGTCATTGATGGCGACGATCTCGAGATCGTCGAAGTTCTGCACCGCGGCACGAAACACCATGCGCCCGATGCGACCAAATCCATTGATACCTACCTTGATGGTCATGTCTGTCTCCTTAATTCAATACTGAAATATGGGTGTCATTCAATGTATCGCCCGTGCGGTGCGCGTGGCGATGCGCCAGGGTGCGCACCGCTTCAGCCACATATTCGGCAGTGATGCCGAAATGTTGGTACAACAGCGGTGCAGGCGCAGACTCGCCAAACGTGGCGATACCCACCACCATACCGGTGCGCCCCACGTATTTGCGCCAAAAATCCGGATGCGCCGCTTCGATGGCCACGGTGGGCAAGTTCAGTGGCAACACGCCGTCCTGGTAGGCCTCGCTTTGGCGGTCAAACAGGTTGGTGCAAGGCATGGACACCACCCGGGTCGGAATGCCTTGCACCGCAAGGTCAGCCTGCGCTTGAAGGGCAATCGACGTTTCAGAGCCAGTGCCAATGATCACGGCTCGCGCCCCTTCCATGTCCGACAGTACATACCCGCCCTTGCGCACCTTGTCGGCATCGTCCACCGACTTGAGCAGTTGCGGCAAATTTTGACGCGACAGCGCCAACAGGCTGGGGCCGTCATAACGCTCCACCGCACAAGCCCAGGCCACGGCAGTTTCCAGGCCATCGGCCGGACGCCACACGTCCAGACCCGGAATCAGGCGCAGGCTGGGCACATGCTCCACGCTTTGGTGGGTGGGGCCGTCTTCGCCCAGCCCGATGGAGTCGTGCGTCATGACATGAATGACGCGCAATTTCATCAATGCCGCCATGCGAATGGCGTTGCGGCTGTAGTCGCTGAAGGTCAGGAAGGTGCCGCCATAAGGCAAGAGGCCGCCATGCAATGCCATGCCGTTCATCATGGCGGCCATGCCGAATTCGCGCACGCCATACGACAGGTGGTTGCCCCAGGTGTCCCGCCCGGCGCGGATGCAGTTTTTGAAGTTGGTGAGGTTGGAGCCCGTCAAGTCGGCACTGCCGCCAAAGAATTCGGGCAGCAACGGCGCCAGCATGTCCAGTGCATTCTGGCTGGCCTTGCGGGTGGCCACCGCATCGGGCTTGGCCACGATGGTGGCCAGGGCCTGTGCCAATCCTTGCGCATAACGTGGGCTGAGTTCGCCACGCATGCGGCGCTCAAACTCAGCCGCTTCACTCGGAAATTTGGAACGATAAGCCTCAAAGCGTTCGCGCCATGCGCGTTCCAGCATGGCCCCACGCATGCACCCATCCCAAGCTTGCGCCACATCGACAGGCATCTCAAACGGCGCAGCATGCCAGTCCAGCGCTGCACGGGTGGCTGCTATTTCGGCAGCGCCCAGGGCCGCGCCGTGCACATCGTGGGTACCCGCTTTGTTGGGCGATCCTTGACCGATCACGGTCTTACAACAAATCAGTGTGGGCTTGCCTTCAGGCTGCACCGCCTGCGCTTTGGCGGCGGCAATGGCGGCATCCACAGCGTTGGCATCGTGACCATCCACCACGCGAACCACGTTCCAACCATAGGCTTCAAAGCGTTTGGGCGTATCGTCGGCAAACCAGCCTTCAACATGGCCATCGATGGAGATGCCGTTGTCGTCGTACATCGCCACCAGTTTGGACAGGCGCAAGGTGCCGGCCAGCGAACAGGCCTCGTGGCTGATGCCTTCCATCATGCATCCATCGCCCAGGAAAGCGTAGGTGAAATGGTCCACGATGGTGAACTGCTCGCCGCCCTCCGCCCGGTTGAACTCGGCGGCCAACAACTTCTCGGCCAGTGCCATTCCCACCGCATTGGTGATGCCCTGGCCCAAGGGGCCGGTGGTGGTTTCAATGCCGGGGGTGATGTCCACTTCTGGGTGACCCGGCGTCTTGCTGTGCAGCTGACGGAATTTTTTGATCTCGTCCATCGGCAGGTCGTAACCTGTCAGGTGCAACAAGGCATAGATCAGCATGGAGCCGTGTCCGTTGGACAGCACAAAGCGGTCACGGTCTGGCCACAAAGGGTTGGTCGGGTTGTGGCGCAGGTGGCGGTTCCACAGAACCTCGGCCATCTCAGCCATGCCCATGGGCGCACCTGGGTGGCCGGATTCAGCGGCCTCCACGGCGTCCATGGCCAGGAAGCGGATCGCGTTGGCCATGCGATTGGCCATGTCTTGGCTGGGTGCGTTGCGCATGCTTATGCCTCTTTCAAGCCAGACCCATGGCGCGCTTTTTTCGCTCTATCATGCGCCAGACAAAGGGCGTGAAGATCAGTTGCATGGCCAACTCCATCTTGCCGCCAGGCACCACGATGGTGTTGGCGCGACTCATCCAGGAGTTGTCGATCATGTTGAGCAGATAAGGGAAGTCGATGCCCTTGGGGTTGGCAAAGCGAATCACCACCACGCTCTCGTCCGCGCTGGGAATGTCCCGCGCAATAAAAGGGTTGGATGTATCGACCATGGGCACACGCTGAAAGTTGACGTGCGTGTGCGCAAACTGTGGCACGATGTAATTCACATAGTCTGGCATGCGGCGCAAGATGGTGTCGGTCACCGCCTCGGTGCTGTACCCGCGCTGATGCTTGTCGCGCCAGAGTTTTTGAATCCACTCCAAGTTGATGACAGGCACCACGCCCACACGCAAGTCCGGGTATTGGGCAATGTTGTGCTCGTTCGTCACCACAGCACCATGCAGGCCTTCATAGAACAGCATCTCGGTATCTTGGGGCAGGTCTTCCCAAGGGGTGAAGGTGCCGGGTTCTTGCTTGTAGGGCTCGGCCTCCTCGGCATTGTGCAGGTACTTACGCGCCTGGCCCTGGCCGGTTTCACCATAAGTTTTGAACAGCTTTTCAATCTCGCCAAAGAGGTTGTTTTCACCACTGAAGTGGCTGAAGTGGCCGTTGCCCGCTTTCTCGGCTTCGACGGCGCGTGCCTTCATTTCCTTGCGGTCATAGCGGTGAAAGCTGTCGCCCTCGATGATGGCGGCCTTCACGCCTTCGCGTCGAAAAATGTTGGAGAAGGTGCGGGTCACGGTGCTGGTGCCTGCGCCAGACGAACCGGTGATGGCGATGATGGGGTGGCGTTCTGACATGGTGTGTCTCCTGAAGTTGAAATTCTTTTGTTTCGATGCCGCGCAGATCAATCGCGAAACAGGCTGCGCTCGGCAAACAGCGGGTTGCCGTTTTCGATCTTGACCGGCTCGGTGTGGTAACGCTCGATGCGCTCGACCTCGTTCTTGGAGCCAAACACCAGACCAATGCGTTGGTGCAAGCTGGTGGGCTGCACTTGCAGCACGGCTTGGCGCCCCGTGCTGGCACGGCCACCGGCTTGCTCCATGATGAAGCCGATCGGGTTGGCCTCGTAGAGCAGGCGCAGACGGCCCGGCTTTTCGGGCTCTTTGGTGTCGCGCGGGTACATGAACACCCCGCCACGCATCAGGATGCGATGCGCCTCGGCCACCATGGAGGCAATCCAGCGCATATTGAAGTCCTTGCCACGCGGACCTGTCTTGCCCGCCAGACACTCGTCCACATAGCGCTTGACCGGAGCTTCCCAGAAGCGGGCGTTGGAAGCATTGATGGCAAATTCCTGCGTATCTTCGGGCACCTTCAAGTCAGCGTGGGTGAGCATGAACTCGCCCATGACCGGGTCCAGGGTGAAACCGTGCACGCCCTGACCCACCGACAACACCAGCATGGTGGTGGGACCATACAAGGCATAGCCGGCCGCGACCTGTTCGGCACCTGACTGGAAGAAGTCGGTCGTGGTCAACGCGCCCCCCTCGACCACAGCCCTGGGCGCACGCAGCACACTGAAGATGCTGCCTACCGACACGTTCACATCGATGTTCGACGACCCATCCAGCGGATCAAACACCAGAAGGTATTTGCCGCGCTGCAGACCTTCCGGAATGGGATAGGGACCGTCCATTTCCTCGGACGCCATGCCAGCCAAGTGGCCGCCCCACTCGTTCATGCGAATGAAGAGGTCGTTGCTGAGCACATCCAACTTCTTTTGGGTTTCACCCTGCACGTTGACACTGCCGCTGCCATCACCAGGGTGGTTGCCAAGCATGTCGGCCAGCGCGCCGTAAGCCACCGATTTGGCAATCGCTTTGCAAGCCATGGCCACATCCAGAATCAAGGCATTGAAGTCCCCGCTGGCACCAGGAAAGCGGCGACGCTGTTCAATCAAAAACTGCGTCAAGGTGGTCGATGTGCGTGGGGTGATGGACATGCATTTCTCCGTTTTTTCTACTGTTGTTTTCAGCGCTGGGTCAGGGACTCACGGTGCCATTCGCGCAGTTGAGCCAGGCCAATGCCCTCCAGACTGCGCTGGGTGCGCAATGCGCCATCAAAATCCTGGTGTGCTGTGAACGCATTGGTGGTGATCACAGTGGCCAGGCCCGCCTTGCACGCTGCCTTGAGCCCGTTGGCAGAGTCTTCCATCGCAAGGCACGCGTGCGCGGGCAAACCCAGACGTTGCAGGGTCTGTGAATACACCATGGGGTGCGGTTTTTTGCGCGGTGCTGTGGCGGCATCCTCGATCACCGAAAATTGAGTGCGCCAATCCTCCCCCATCCAGCGCTTGAGCAAGCTGTGGATATTGATCGGCGACGTGGTGGTGGCAATGGCCAGTCGCATGCCCGCCGCCGTAGCCGCAGACATGAGTTGGAGCGCCCCCGGGCGCATCTGCACTTGCCCCTGTTGCACGGCTTGCTCGTAAACCGCCGTCTTGATTTCATGCAAACGGTCAACAGTGGCCTGCACCGCGCCACCGTCGAATTCTTTGGACCTATCACCACGGCTTTTCCAGTAGGCGTGAATGCGTTCCTTGCCACCCGAGACTTCGAGCAAACGGGTGTACAACGGCACATCCCAATGCCAATCCAGCCCCATCTCGGCAAAGGCCAGATTGAAGGCCGCTAGGTGGGCCATTTCGGTATCGGCAAGGGTGCCGTCCACATCAAAAATCAAAGCCTTGAGCATGCTGTTCCCTTGCGTTTTGTCTCTGGGCTCATGTCACCCCCACGTCCGCTCACTGCATATAGCGTCCTGCCCCCGAGGGGGCCTTCGCACCGTGGGGCGGCTTGGCGGTGTCTCATGGCTGCACGCCCAGTTTTTCGCGCCAGCCAGGGTAAAGCGCGTCTGCGTCCTGGGGAAATGACGCGAAGGCGCGCGCAAACTCCTGGTGCTCCTTGGCAAATTCGATGGGGTTGGCACCCGACTTCCAGCACGTGTAGGACTGGCGCAGCGAGATGGCGCCTGCCGCCGGGCTGTCGATGTGGCCGTAAGCCCCCCCCCCGGCGGTGTTGATGACGTTGCCATGGCCCAGGTTCTTGAAGAAGCCAGGCAGGCGCAGCGCGTTCATGCCGCCCGAGATGATGGGCGTGGTGGCTTTAACGCCGTACCACTTCTGGAAGTAAACGGGCCCCTGGCACTCGTCGCGCTCGATCATGTAGGCAATGACTTTGTCATCGCCCTCGCCTTCCATCTTGCCAAAGCCCATGGTCCCCACATGGATGCCCGAAGCCCCCTGCAAGCGGCTCATCTTGGCCAGTACAAAGGCGGTATAGCCACGCTTGGCGCTGGGGCTGGTGACAGCACCGTGGCCTGCACGGTGGTAGTGCAAGAACTGGTTGGGGTAATTGCGGCGGGCGGTGGTGACCATGCCGGGGCCGCCCACATAACCGTCCACCAAAAAGGCGAGCTTGTTGGCGTCGGTGCCAAAAACTTCCAGCGAGTAGTCGGCGCGGGCCAGCATTTCATAGTGGTCGTCGGCGGTGATGTTCATGGAGAACAGCTTGGCTTCCCCGGTCTCGTCCATGGCGCGCTTCATGGCGTCATAAACCAGCGGGATGGTTTGCTTGAGCGGGGCAAACACCTGGTTGCCCTGGGGTTCGTCGTTTTTGATGAAGTCGCCACCGAGCCAGAACTGGTAAGCGGCCTTGGCAAAAGGCTCGGGACGCAGGCCCAGCTTGGGTTTGATGATGGTGCCGGCAATGTAGCCACCGTCCTTGACGGGGCGACCCAGAATGCGCCACAGGTCTTCGATGTTGGTGGCAGGGCAGTCGAACTGACGGATGACTTCCTGAGGCACCCAAAAGTCGATCATTTTGGCGTGCGCGATGTCGCCCATGCCTTGGTTGTTGCCAATCGCCAAGGTCAGAAATGACACCATCATCATGCGGCCGTCTTTGATGTTCCGGTCAAACAACGCCAGCGGATAGGCAATTCGCATGTCCTCGCTGGCCTCATCGATGCAGTACACCAGCGCGTCCACGCCTTTGGTGAATTCATCGGTGGTGCTCACCTCCACATTGGTGCCGGTGGATGACTCGGCGGCAAAGTGGGCCGCGGCTTCAAGGTAGCCATGGCCACTCTTGGGCTTCATCTTGTAGGCCACCAAAATGTGGCGGCCTGCGGCGATCAGATCTTCTTCCTTGAGGCTGAGGTCGGCATAGCGATTGCTTTGGTCCATGACAGAGATCTCCTTGGGTGTTCCTGAATATCAGGGGATGTCCGGACTTTAAAAACCTTATTGCATAAGGTAAATTAAAAATTAATAGTGTTTTGATTAATGAATTGCTAAATGAAAAATGCCACATTCCGCCAGCTGCGCGTGTTCAACGAGGTGGCCCGCTACCTGAGTTTCGTGCGCGCTGCCGAAAGCCTGCACCTCACGCCGCCTGCGGTCACCATGCAGATCAAGGAGCTGGAAAGCCATGTCGGCATGCCGCTGTTCGAGCGCGTCGGCAAGAAGGTGAGCCTGACCACGGCCGGCGAGTACATGTTGGTCTATGCCCGGAAAATCCTGGCCACACTCAAGGATGCAGAAGACGCAGCGGCCCGTCTGCAGCGTGCCGAAACGGGTGTGCTCACCGTAGGCATGGTGGGTACGGCCAAGTACTTCATGATGCAACTGTTATCGCAGTTCCAGCAAAGACATACCGGCGTGGAACTGCGCCTGGCCCTGGGCAACCGTGAGCAGCTTGTGCGCATGCTGCAGGCCAACGAGGTGGACATCGCCGTGATGGGACGCCCACCCAAAGAACTCCAGACCCGAGCCGAGCCCTTTGCGGCGCATCCCCATGTGTTTGTGTGTGCGCCCACTCACCCGCTGGCGCAACTCGGTCAGATCGGGCCGGAGGACTTGCGCCCGTACAACTTCATCGTGCGAGAGCAGGGGTCAGGCACCCGCGTCGCGATGGAAAAATTTTTTGAACAGGTGCACATCGAGCCACGCCTGAAAATGCAACTGCACAGCAACGAAACACTCAAGCAAGCGGTGATGGCCGGGCTGGGTCTGGGTTTCGTATCCCTGCACACCATCGGACTGGAGATACAGCAAGGCCTGATCCATGTACTGGATGTGCAAAGTACGCCGGTCGTGCGTGCCTGGAACATTGTGCACACGCAGTCCAAAATGCTCTCGCCCGTCGCCGAGGCCTTGCGCTATTTTGTGTTGGAAAACGGCGAGTCTTACCTGGCCGATCGATTTGGTCCTCTGCGCCCAAATGTCTGAGTCTTTAACGCAAAAATGGCTCAAGCTCAGAACGCCACCTCGGATGCGCCTTTCAGCTGCAAGAGTTGGCGGGCCTCGGCCGGCGTGGCCACTTCGAGTGACAGCGCTTCGATGACCTGACGTATGCGCGTCACCTGCTGGGCGTTGCTCTTGGCCAGCACACCCGGGCCATCCCACAACGAGTCCTCCAGGCCCACCCGGCAATGACCGCCCATCGCCAACGAGGCGGTGGCCACTGGTATTTGTGAGCGTCCTGCGCCGAGCACCGACCATTGGTAGCGGTCACCAAACAAGCGGTCCGCGGTGCGGCGCATGTGCGCAATGTCTTCTGAATGGGTGCCGATGCCACCCAACAATCCGAAGACCGATTGCACGAAGAAGGGGGGCTTGATGACACCACGGTCTGCAAAGTGCGCCAGGGTGTACAGGTGCCCGATGTCGTAGCACTCGATCTCGAAGCGTGTGCCGTTGTCAGCACAGGATTCGAGGATGTACTGGATGTCCTTGAAGGTGTTGCGAAACACCCGGTCTTCGGATCCCGCCAGATAAGGCTGTTCCCAGTCGTGCTTGAACTCGGAGAAACGGCGCAGCATCGGATACAAGCCAAAATTCATGGAACCCATGTTCAGCGATGCCACTTCGGGCTTGAGCTGGAGCGCCGGCTGCAAACGTTCCTCCACCAGCATGGTGGGCGCACCCCCGGTGGTGAGGTTGATGACCACATCGCTGTTGGCTTTGATGGCCGGCAGAAATTCCCGGAAAAGATCCGGGTCTTGCGAGGGGCGTCCGTCACGTGGATCACGTGCATGCAGGTGCACAATGGCCGCGCCGGCCTGGGCAGCCAACAAGGCCTCGTCCACGATTTGCTGGGCTGTCACCGGCAGGTAGGGCGACATGGACGGTGTGTGAATCGCGCCTGTCACGGCGCATGTGATGATGACTTTGCGGTTCATGGTGACCTTCTATGACACTCAGCGCGCACCGGCCAAGGGGTTGTGGGGTGCTGCACCGGCCATGAGTTTGTGCAGGCGCTGTTCGACATTGGCCAGCGCGGCTGCGTGCGGCAGAATGTAAAAACGCTGCGCCTGCACGGCCTCGAGCGTGATCCGGGCCACATCGGCTGCGCTCAAGGCCCCCGACTGCGTGGCCTGGTGGATCCGATCAATGAGCGGCGATGGGGCTGCATGCTCAGCGGCCTCGCCAGCGCTGTGCTTTTTGGCCGCATCGGTGATGCCCGTGGCCACAAAGGAAGGGCACATCACCGACACGCCCACCGGTTTGCCTGTCTGCGCCAGTTCATGGTGCAAGCACTCCGAGATGGACACCACGGCATGTTTGCTGGCGCAGTACAGCCCCAACTCGGGCGAGTTGGCCAGGCCGGCCATGGAAGCGGTGTTGACCACCCAGGCCTGTTCACCGCGTGCCAGCATGGCCGGCACGAAACTGCGGATGCCATGCGCCACGCTCATCACATTCACATCCAACATCCATTGCCAATCTCGCGCACTTGCGCCCCAAAGAGGCCCGGCCGTCAACACACCCGCATTGTTGAACAGCAGATGCGTGCCGCCAAAGCATTCTTGCGCCGTCTGCGCCAGACGCTCAAGGTCCTCGGCTTTGGAGACATCACACAACTGGGTCACCGCTTGCTCGGGTGGCAGCCCTGTAAGCGCCAGCGTTTGTGCCAGCCCCACCGCATCAATGTCGGCCAGCACCAAGCGCATGCCTGCAGCAGTGCAAGCCAGCGCCAATTCACGCCCCAAACCACTGGCGGCACCGGTGATGACGGCGGTCTTGCCGCTCAAATGCCAAAGAGGTGGCGTCGTGTCTTGCATGGTCACGCCGATCACACTGCCCAGCGCAGCAGCGCCAGCACCAAGGCAGCCAGAAAAATGGTTTCACCCAGCATCAGCAAGACCGGCTTCAAACCGACACTGGCCAACTCTTTGAGCTGGGTCTTCATGCCAATGCCGGCGATCGCGGCAACCAGGCACCAGCGCGAAAATTCGCTGCCCACCTGGACCGCGGCTGTGGGCAACCAGCCACTGCTGTTGACCAGCACCAACAAGGCAAAAGCGACCGCAAACCAGGGCAACAAAGGCGGCCTGGGTCCCGTCGCTTCTCCAGCATTTTTCGTGCGTGCACGGCTGAGCATCACGGCGAAAATAATCACGGGAACCAGCATCGCCACCCGCATCAACTTGACGAAAGTAGCCACATCGCCGGTCTCTTTCGACAGGCTGTAGCCTGCACCCACGACCTGCGCCACATCATGGATCGTGGCCCCCAAAAAAATCCCGGCAAGACGGGCGTCCATGCCCAGTGCCTGTGCCAGCATCGGGTAAACGATCATCGCCAACGTGGACAGCGCAGACACACTGATCACGGTAAACAGCGTCGCACGCTCTTTGCCCGGGTGCGCCGGCATGGCGGCCGCCAGCGCCAGAGCGGCCGAGGCACCGCAAATGGCGGTGGCCCCGCCACTGAGCAGGCCGAACAAGCTTTGAAAACCCATCCAGCGCGCCACCCACATCGAAACGGAGATGGTCAGCGCCACCGACACCACCACAATGGCCGCCGGCTGCCAGCCCAGGTCAGCGATCTGGCCCAGCGTGATGCGCAGACCCAACAAGGCCACACCGATGCGCAAGACCTGTCGCGCGGTGAACTCGATCCCCACGGCCTGAGGTCCTTCAATGGAGAGAAAATTCATGGCCATGCCCAGTAGCAAGGCAAACAGCATCACGGGAGCACCGTAATGCTCGGACAGAAAGCTCGCAGCGGCGGCCACGATGACGCAAGCCAGCACACCGGGGAACAGCGTGCGTGCCTGCGAACAGCGCAAGCGCCACCCGGCTGTCTGGGATAAGGCCGTGCTCACCTCAGGGCACCAGCACGGTCGCGCCCATGGTGCGTCGCCCTTCCAGTGCACGGTGCGCTTCGGCCGCATCTTCCAGGGCAAAACTCTGCTTGGGTTCGCCCACAATGCGCCCCGCCAGCACGTGTTCGAACAGCTCATCGGCCATGGCCAACATCTGCGAGCGCGGTGTCGCATAGTGGATCATGGCGGGGCGCGTCACCCACAAAGAGCCCTTGCCGGCCAACACGCGTGTGTCGATCTGGACTGGCCCAGAGCTGGTTCCGTTGCTGACCAGGGTGCCACGCACCTGCAAGCTGTCCAGCGAAGCCATCAAGGTGTCCTTGCCAATCGAGTCGTACACGACGGGCACACCTTTGCCATCGGTCAGCTCGCGCACGCGCTTGGCCACATCTTCGCGGCTGCTGACAATGGTGTGGGTACAGCCGTGCGCACGAGCGATTTCGGCTTTCTCGTCGGTGCTGACGGTGCCAATCATGGTCACGCCCATGGCGCGCGCCCATTGACATGCAACCAAACCCACACCACCCGCGGCTGCGTGGTAAAGAATGGTTTCACCGCCTTGGAGGGGATAGACCTGACGGAACAGGTACTGCGCTGTCAACCCCTTCATCATCAAGGCCGAGGCCGTGCGGTCCGACACGCCATCGGGCAATGGAATCAAGACATCGGCAGGCATCACGCGCACATCGGAATAAGCGCCTTGTGGGCCCAACAGATAGCCCACACGGTCGCCCGCCCGGATGTCCGTCACGCCCTCGCCCACGGCTTCGACCACACCCACGGCATCGCTGCCCAGGCCATTGGGCAAGGCCAAGGGATAAGTGCCTGTGCGGAAATAAGTGTCAATGAAATTTACGGCCACGTAGCTGTGGCGCACCCGCGCCTGGCCGGGGCCTGGATCACCGACTTCAACCTGCTCCATGCGGAGGACTTCAGGGCCACCAATGTGGTCGAAACGGATTGCTTTTGCCATAAATTTTCAATGTTCCAAGTGGGCCGGATGCGCTTGGCGCAAGCCGGCGATGAGGCCTGAGGCCAGAGGCCACGGGCCAAAACCCGAAGCAGGATTGAGGTGACCAACCTCGCCAAGATCCAACAACTCGCTGCCCCAGTCAAGTGCCAGCGCTGCCACCCGCTCCCATCGACCCAACGGGTCATTGCGGCTGGCCGCAACCAAGCTGGGAAACGGCAAACGTTGGCGCGGCACCGGCAACCAGCCACCGGCTTCCAGTTGCGCCAAGCTGGGGTAGCCTTCAGGCATGGGCTGCTCAAAGTCGGGTGGTGTCGCCAGCAAGGCCGCTTGCACCGGGCGCTGCGTTTGCTGCGCCCAGTGCGCCAGCATGATGCAGCCGCCGCTGTGTGCCACCAGCAACAACGGACCCTGCACCGATTGGGCTGCTGCCTCGATGGCTTGCACGCGACGTGCGCAATCGAGGTCCTCGCGCCCCATGGCCGGCACCACCAGCACCGCTTGCCCTTGGGCACGCAAATCGGCCTCCAACAGAGTTTGCCAGTGCTGCGCCACCGCATCACGCAAACCGGGCACGATCAAGATGGTGGTCTCTGTCACGGCCTTGTCCTTCAGGCGGCTTTGCGCAGGTAACCCTGCTGACGTCCCGCAATATTGGGCGCAAAGCCGTTCTTGGCCAAAGACTCCTCCACGGTGTCATAGAACACACCAATCTTGAGGATGTCACGCGCTTGCTGCGCTGTGGCAATGGGGCGGCCAAATTCAAGCGACGTGCGCACCAGCTGTTCGATCTGCTCGACCGTGCTCATGCGCTGGGTGCGCGTCTGGTTCCAGAGGTTGTCTTCGGTGCCGCAGCGCACGTGCAGGCCCATGGCAATGCCCATCATGTTGATTGGGTAGACGTTGCGCATCGAGCTCTCCACCGTCAGCACGGCGCCATCCGGCACGGCGCGCACGATGTTGGCCAGGCTGTACAGATTGGGCACGTCCATGCCGCCCCCGATGGCCACCCAGTTCATCACCAGGGGCCCCTTGTAAATGCCGCGGCGCATCAGTCGTTCGACCGAATCGAAGCTGTTGACGTTGTAGCACTGGAAAGCGCTCTGGATGCCAGCGGCGTTCAGCCGGCGGATGTGCTCCTCGGCCCAGCCGGGCTGGGCCGGCACCGTCATTTCCTTGTAGGCGTGGTAGACGGCCGGGTCTTCCATGGTCGTGCCCTTGATGTCATCGTCTTCCCAATGCTCGACCACGTTCATCTGCGAGGTGTTGATGGTCACTGTCACCTGGTCGGGCTTGGGATCGAGCTCGGCCAGCATGTGGCGCGTGTCGTCGCTCAGCCATTTGGCAGCGGCACCTTCGGTTTCGGGGGCAAAGCTGATGGAGCCACCGACCTGGATGACCATTTCGGGCACGGCCTTGCGCACGCCGGCAATCAACTCATTGAACTTGGACAACCGCTTGCTGCCCTTGCCGTCGAGTTCACGCACATGCAGGTGCAGCACGCGGGCGCCGGCGTTGAAGCAGTCAACCGCTTTCTGGATCTGCTCTTCCATGGTCACCGGAATATCTTCCGGGAAATCGGAAGGCATCCACGCCGGCGCATAGGGCGCGCAGGTGATGATCAGGGGCTGCTGGTTTTCAGGGTACAGGTGTCCGTCAAGGAAGTTCATCCTGGTGCTTTCAAAGGTATAAGAAAGGAATCGTGAAAGGACGGGCGCGTCTCAGTACGGGACGTCGCCCATGATGCCGGCGCGTTCCATCTTGCGGTGGCAGGGCGGGTAGTCCATCACCGCGTAATGCTGGGTGCAGCGGTTGTCCCACATGGCCACCGTGTTGGGTGACCAACGCCACCGCACCTGGTACTCCGGGATCTGCGCTTGGCTGATCAGGTACTGCAACAGCTGCGCTGCGCCAGGCTGGAAATCCTGGCCAAAGCGCACATTGGCTGCGGTGTGGAAATTGGTGAAGTGGGTGGTGAAGCCGTTCACGAACAATATTTTTTCGCCCGTCTCGGGGTGGGTGCGCACCACCGGGTGTTCGGCATCGGGATACTGGGCTTTCAGTGCCAGCCGCTTCTCGATCGGCATGGCCGCGCCAAATGACCATTCGATGCTGTGGCGCGCCCGCAGTCCGGCAATCTGCGTCTTGATGTCTGCTGGCAGATTTTCGTAAGCCAGCGCCATATTGGCCCACATCGTGTCCCCCCCCACCGGCGGGCACTCCACACAGCGCAAGACACAACCAAAGGGCGGCTTCTCACGCCACGTGGCATCGGTGTGCCAGGAATTTTCGTAGCGGTCGTTCGGTTGATCCGGCGACTTGTAAATGCGCACCAATCCTGGATTTTCCGGGTCGCTGCCCGCCACAGGGTGGTCTTCCAGCGTGCCGAAGTAGCGGGCAAAAGCCACATGCTCGGCACGCGTGATGTCCTGGTCACGGAAGAACAACACCTTGTGGCGCAACAACAGTGCGCGGATCTCGGCCATTCGTTCGGCCGAGCGCGCGGCCTCACCCAGGTGCACACCGCTGACTTCTGCGCCAATGGCGCAGGTCAGAGGCGCCACGCGCAAGGAAGATGTCATCGTGGTCATGGCAATCTCTTTGGCAAACGCGGACAACGCGTCAGTTCAGCTTGATGCCAAAGGTTTTGACAATCGCGGCATTGCGCTCGTTTTCGCCACGCATCGACTGGTTCAGATCGGCCGAGCTTTGCGGTGCGGGAATTTCAAAACCGGCGCCCAACAGGCGTTCACGCACCTTGGGTGAGGCGGCAGTCTTGGCGATGGCCTGGTTGATCTTCTCGGCCAGTTCGGGCGACATCTTGCTCGAGGCCACAAAGCCCAGCCAGTTGCTGAAGTCCAGTTCGGGGTAGCCGACTTCGGTGAAGGTTGGCACTTGCGGCAGCTTGGAAAAGCGCGTCTTGCCAGAGATGGCGTAGGCCTTGAGCTTGCCGCCATTGACCAGCGGCGTGGAAGTCACCATGCCGTCGAACATGATCGGGATCTGACCGCTCATGACCTGTTGCAGGGCTGGCGGTGAGCCGGCGAAAGGGGCATGCACCATGTCCACTTTTTCGCGCTGACCCAGGATCATGCCGGCGTAGTGCGAGGCTGTTCCGGCGCTGTAGGAGGCAAAACTGAGTTTGCCGGAATTGGCTTTGAGGTAGCCCATCAGTTCCTTGAAGTCCTTGGCCGGCACGTCCGTATTGCTGACCAGCACGAGACCAGCGCGCGCCACGGCGGAAACCGCCCGCAGGTCCTTGAGCACGTCGTAGGGTTGCTTCATCACGTGCGGGATTTCAAGCAACACGTTGGAGGCTGTGACCATCAGCGTGGTGCCGTCAGCGGGCGCTGCCAGCAAGGCCTGCGTACCAATGCCACCACCCGCACCAGGTTTGTTGTCAACGATCACCGGCTGACCCAGGTCGGCGGCGAGTTGGTCGACAAAGAAGCGCGCGACCACGTCGATGGTGCCGCCGGGGGGCGCAGGCACGATCAGCTTGATGGGCTTGTCGGTCCAGGCCAAGGCTGGGCTGGTGGCAGCCAGTGTGCCGGCGCAAACGACCAGGGCTGCGCTCAGGTTGCGGATCAAGCTGGAAATGGGGGTCAGATGTCTCATGTTCGTTTCTTTGGGTGAAGTGAAAATCCGCTGATGCGGTGCTTCGGGAGGTAGATTTTTGATCCGGCTCAAGATTCAACACTTCACAATACACGACATAATCTTGTTAAATTGAGACACACCACCGATGTCAAACCGTCAACTCACCATTCGCAGTGCCACACTCAAGGGTTATCCCGAACTGGCCAAGTCGCTGGGCTTGGACCCCGCACTGATGCTGTTGCGCGTGGGGTTGCCCAGCCGCTGCCTGGAGCAAGCCGAAACGCAAATCAATGCCTGGGCTGCACAGCGCCTGCTCGAGACCAGCGCCCAGCTCAGTGGTGCCGAAGATTTCGGCCTGCAATTGGCCAGCAAGCGCCAGTTCTCGAATCTGGGGCCCATCAGTCTGGTGCTGCGCGAGGAACCCACCGGTTTGCAGGCACTTCAGACGCTGTGCCGTTATCTGCGTCTGGTCAATGCCTCGCTGTTCACTCACCTGGAGCAACGGGGCGAGCATGTCCTGATCCGTGAAGACATCATGCACAAACGCAGCGCGTCGCCCCGTCAAGCCATCGAATTGGCGCTGGGCGTCATGACCCGCACGCTGTCCGAGTTGATGGGCTCGACATGGCGACCACACAGCGTTCACTTCGCCCATAGCCCACCACAAAACATGCGCACGCACCATGCCCTGTTTGGCCCCAACGTTCAATTCAATGCCGAATTCAACGGCATCGTCTGCAATGCACGCGATTTGCATCGACAACTGCCACGGACCGACCCGGGGCTGGCCAACCATGCACGCCATTATCTGGAGCAGGCGCTGGGCCAGCACGAGTCCGACCGGGTGCAGGCGGTTCGTCAACTGGTCGGTACGCTGCTGCCCGGGGGGCGTTGCACGGCCGATCAAGTGGCCCTGCACCTGGGCGTGGACCGCCGCACCGTGCACCGCTGGCTGAGCCACGAAGGCGAATGTTTTTCTTCGGTCTTGCGCGGGGTCCGTCGCGAATTCGTGCAACGGCAAATCGCCCATCCCGACCGCCCTTTGACCGAAGTGGCGGAATTGCTCGGTTTTTCCGGACCCAGCGCCTTCGCGCACTGGTTTCGCGCCGAATTTACCTGTACTGTCAGCGCATGGCGCCGCGCGCATGTGCAAGCCAAAGACCATGAAGTGGTGCACAGGGATGGGCCCATGTCACCCCAACCAGGAGATGAGTCATGAGCCTACGTATCGTTCAACTGGGCAGTCAACGCAAAGACAATGAAGGTCTGCGCATCGGCACCGTCCGGCGCCCTCCACGCGGGGTAGCCAAAGAAAATTTCTCGAGCCAGAACTGGTACGACGTTTGGTACCCTGCATTGGCCCCCAGCGCGGAGACCATGAAACTGGGACAACAAGCCACAGACGAGGCCGCTTGGCAAACGTTCGAGAAACACTTCCGACGTGAAATGAAACAAACAGAGCCCGCACGCACATTGGAACTTCTGGCCAAGTTGTCCCACACCGCCCAGTTTTCCATGGGTTGTTATTGCGACAACGAAGCGCGCTGCCACCGCTCGATTTTGCGCAGTCTGCTCACCGAGCACGGGGCACTGTTTGCGCCCGACTGACGCCCCACGCCCTCTGTTGAACCCGTGTGATGCATTCGCTATCAGCCATCCAGATCCGCGCAGCAGCATTGACGCACTATGAAGAAGTGCTCGCCCGGTTCGGCCTGAGTCCACAACCTTTGCTGAACAAGGTCGGCCTGACCCCCAGCATGCTGGCCTCACCGACGCAGATGATCTCCTACCAGAGTGCCGTGGCTTTGCTGGAAATATCCGCGCAAGAGACGGGGTGCGACACCTTTGGCCTGCAGATGGCACAGGCTCGCCGACTTTCCGATTTCGGCCCCATCAGTTTGTTGCTCATGCAGCAATCTTCCATCCGCATGGCGCTGAACACCATCGCGCAATACCGCCATCTGCTCAATGAAGCGCTGGCCATGCAGATCGAGGACCTGGGCAAAAACACCTTGATACGGGAGGAAATCATCACCGACTATGTTGGAGGCAACCGGCAATCCACAGACATGGCGGTGGGGGTTTTGATGGTCATTTTTCGGGCCATTTTGGGCCCGCACTGGCGCCCACAGTCGGTTCATTTCACGCACTCAGCCCAGCACGATCTGGAAATCCATCGGCAATGGTTTGGTTGCACGCCGCAGTTTGACAGCGACTTCAATGGCCTGATCTGCTTGTCTTCTGACATGGACAAGCCCAATGGGAACGCGGACTCGGTCATGGCCCGTTACGCGCAATCTTTCATCGAGGCCGCCCCCCAGCGCGGACGAAGCAGCGTGGTGTTGGATGTGCGTCATTCCATCTATTTGCTCTTGCCGATGGGCCGCGCCACGGTGGCCCAAATTGCTTCAGGGCTGGGCATGAACGTGCGCACACTGCAGCGGCATCTGGACCAAAGCGGCGTCAGTTTTTCTCAGGTGCTCAACGAGGTGCGCCACGAATTGGCGCACCGGTACATCGTCAACACGCCCTATTCCATGGGCCGGGTGGCAGAACAATTGGGCTATGCCAATCTGAGTTCCTTCACCCGTTGGTTCAGCGCCGAGTTTGGCTGCGCACCCAGCGACATGCGGACCCAGCAAGGTGCCTGACAGGGCTCGGACTATTCAATCCAGGTGCTCATTTCATCCAGCGGTTTTTTGATACCCCCATGCACGGGCACCAGACAATCCGGCTTGGGATAGCCCACCACCAGCAAAATGCTGGGCTTTTCTGAAGCAGGTCGCTCGCACACCTGGTTGAGAAAATTCATCGGACTGGGCGTGTGGGTCAAGGTCGCCAATCCGGCGTGGTGCAAGGCCGTGATCAAAAATCCAGTGACAATGCCCACCGACTCCGGCACGTAGTAGTGGCTGTAATGGCTGCCGTCTGGATGCACGCCGTACTTTTGGGCAAAAATGGCAATCAGCACGGGGGCCTCTTCCAGAAATGGCTTGTTCGGATCGGTGCCCAGAGGCGCCAAGGCGTCCAGCCATTCCTGCGGTGCACGTCCGGCGTAAAAGTTGCGCTCTTCCACCTCGGCCGCTTCGCGAATGCGGGATTTGACCTTCGGATCGGTGATCACCACAAAATGCCAGGGCTGCTGGTTGGCACCAGAAGGTGCCGTGCCTGCCGCACGCAGGCACTGCTCAATCACTTCACGCGGCACCTCGCGCGAATCAAAGTCGCGCACCGTGCGCCTGCGCACCATCTCGGCCCGAAAATCCTCAGCCCGTGCGCACATGTCAGAGACAGGGTATTCACGGTAGTCGGGCAACGGCTCCATCGCAGGAGGAAGAGTCTGTGAGGTCATGGTGGTCGGCAATCCAAAAAGATGGGACCATTCTATGAATCGCCGCCCACCTGCCAACACGGGAAACACCCTACTGCGAAAGAACAAGCTTCGGCCGCAGGGGCGGCCTCCTGCAAAACCCCGAACTTCAGTCTATCCCTGCACTCCAACGCGCATCCCAAGTCTTTTCGATTTGTCTGCGCTCGCGCTTGGTGGGGCGCCCTTGCACCAGGCTGTGTGCCGGTTCCGGGGCCAGGCGGTTGATCTCGGCGGCCTTTTCGCGTTGCGCGATGCTCTCGGCGGTTTCTGCATACAACAATTGCGCCACCGGTGCCGGGCCACGCACGCCGCTCAAACCTTGGACGACGACGGTGCGCTGCACCGCGCCTTGACGCAGTTGCACCGTGTCGCCGATCTTGATCTCGCGCGAGGCTTTGGCATCCTGGCCGTTGACCTGCACCCGGTGCTTGCCCAGCTCTTCGCCGGCGATGCTGCGGGTCTTGAAGAAGCGCGCAGCCCACAGCCATTTGTCAATGCGCAGCGCATCCATATCAGTCGCCAAACAAAGCGGCCTGAGGACTCAAGCCGTCACGGACATGCGGGTAGCGCAGCCTGAGTCTGAGCTCACGTTTCATGCGCGTGTTGTCCAGACGGCGTGATTCGTTCATGAAGCTGAGCAGCATCAAGGGCAGTGCGGTGTTGGCATCGCTGCGCGCAATGCGGGGCGGCTTGGGCAAGCCGTACAAAGCCGCCGCCAAGTCGAAGTAGTCACCCATTTTCAGGTCGGTGTCATCGGTCACATTCACCACACGCTGGGGCTTGCCGCGCCACAAAGCAGCGGCACAGGCACGCGCCAAATCGTCGGCATGGATGTGGTTGGTGTAAACATCTTCTTTGGCCACCAGCACCGGCGTGCCTTTGAGCAAGCGCTCACGGGGCGTGCCCCCTTCGCGGTCAGATGCGTAGATGCCGGGAATGCGCAGCACGCTCACCCGCACACCGCTGCGTCCCCACAAGCGCATCCGATTTTCTGCATCGACCCGACGCTGTGCACGGGGCGTGTGCGGATTCACGGGCCGCGTTTCATCCACCCGACGCCCCCCGCAGTCGCCATAAACCCCGGTCGTGGAACCATAGACCAGCGCCTGTGGCGGCGTGCGCAAACGCAAGGCACGCACCAAAGCCAGGCTGCGCGGGTCCTGTTCGGACGCCCCACGGCGGTCGGTCGGCGGCGGCGCCAGGTGAATCACCCGATGGGCCATGCCTGCCAAGCGCTTCAAACTGGCCGCATCGTCCAGGTTGCCCTGCAAAGGGGTGATGCCACAGGCCCGCAACAAGCGCACGCGCTCTGGCGATGAGGTCAAGGCCAGCAGACGCACCCTTTGGCTCTTTGGGGCACCCAATTGGCCTGCGGTGCGCAAGCCCACATCGCCACAGCCAACGATCAAGACACGCTGGCGACGAAAGCGGGCGGGCAAGGCACCCAATGGCGTCTGGTTTGAGGGCAAAATCAGGGGTTCCGGGTCAACAACAAACCCTCAAGGATACCCAAAAGATGAGCTTCCAGATTTCCGTGCTGCCCAGCGGGCGCGCTTTCACCGCCGACGACAATGAAACCTTGCTGACCGCTGGCATCCGCCAGGGCATCGGCCTGCCCTATGGCTGCAAGGACGGGGCCTGCGGTTCGTGCAAATGCAAAAAAATCTCCGGCACCGTGGTGCACGGCGCCCACCAGGCCAAAGCCCTGAGCGACGAGGAAGAAGCCCAGGGCCTGGTGCTGACTTGCTGCGCCACCGCCCAAAGCGATGTGGTGCTCGAATCGAAACAAGTGACCGCTGAAGGCGGCCTGCCCGTCAAGAAGATGCCGGTGCGCGTGGTCAGCCTGGAGAAGAAATCACACGACGTGATCGTGCTCAAGCTGCAACTGCCTGCCAACGACGTGATGAAGTTCCACGCCGGTCAATACATCGAGTTCTTGTTGCGCGACGGTTCACGCCGCAGCTACAGCATGGCCAATGCACCGCACACCCTCGAAGTGGCGCCACCCACCGTGGAACTGCACATCCGCCACATGCCCGGCGGCAAGTTCACCGACCCGGTGTTCAGCACCATGAAGGAAAAAGACATCCTGCGCGCCGAAGGTCCGTATGGCAGCTTTTACCTGCGTGAGGACAATGACAAGCCCATCGTGCTGCTGGCCTCGGGCACCGGCTTTGCGCCCATCAAGGCGCTTGTCGAGCACATGCAGCACCGCGGCATCACCCGTCCCACCACGCTGTACTGGGGGGGCCGCCGCCCGGCCGACCTGTACATGGCCGACTGGATCGAAGCCCGCCTGACCGAGATGCCCAACCTGCGTTACGTGCCCGTAATCTCGAACGCCGAAGCCGAAGACCACTGGAGCGGCCGCACCGGCTTTGTGCACCAGGCGGTGCTGCAGGACTTCCCCGACCTGTCGGGCCACCAGGTCTATGCCTGCGGCGCGCCCATCGTGGTGGACTCGGCCAAACGCGACTATGTGGCGCAAGGCGGTCTGCCCGAAGAAGAGTTCTACGCCGACTCGTTCACCTCTGAAGCCGACAAAGCCAAAGCTTGATCGTTCAGCGTCTTGGTGGGAGGCCGCCCCTGCGGCCGAATGACTGCCTCTACTACAGCTGACATTCGCGAGCAGGGGCTCGCTCCCACCAACATGCAAAGCATTGACCCACTTTGGCAAGGAGCCTCCCATGACTTTGATCACCCGCCGCCAATTTGCTGCCGCGTCACTCGCACTCAGCGCCCCAGCCTGGGCGCAGGGCAAGCCGATCCGCATCATCGTGCCCTATGCACCCGGTGGCCCGATCGACGTCACGGCGCGGGCTTTGGCGGAACGCGTGAAAGACAGTCTGGGCACGGTGATCATTGAAAACCGCCCGGGCGCAGGCGGCAATCTGGGTGCCGATCTGGTGGCCAAAGCCGCACCCGATGGTTTGACATTGGGGATTGCGGCCACGGCCACGCACGCCATCAACCCTTGGCTGTTTGCCAAGATGCCTTACGACGCCACCCGTGACTTTGCGCCCATCACGCAAATGCTGCGCGTGCCCAACGTGCTGGTGATGAACGCCGAAACCGCCCACCGCCTGCACATCCACTCCCTGGCCGATTTGGTGGCCTATGCCAAAGCCAACCCGGCGAAACTGAACTTTGGCTCAGGGGGCAACGGCAGTGCAGGCCACCTGGCGGGTGAAATATTCAAACGTGCTGCGGGCATTTATGCCGTGCACATCCCGTACAACGGGGGCAACCCCGCACAACTGGCCTTGTTGTCGGGCCAGGTTGATTTCAACTTTGACAACCTGGCCACCGCAGCGGCCAACATCAAGGCCGGACGCCTCAAGGCCTTGGCCGTGACCACGGCGCAACGCAACAACGCCCTGCTCGACATCCAGGCCATGAGCGAAACCCTCAAGGGCTTTGAGATCGACACCTGGTGGGGCCTGGTCGCCCCTGCAGCCACCCCACGCGATGTGGTGGACCGCCTGAACAAGGCGTTTGTGGCCGCGCTGCAAACGCCAGAGACCCAAACACGCTTTGGTCAGTTGCTGGCCGAACCCGTCGGCAACACGCCTGAGCAGTTTGGCGCGTTCATGAAGAAAGAACTGGCGCGCTACGAAAGCGTGGTCAAGGCCAGCGGCGCTCGGGTGGATTGAAGCTGACCTGCTTGGGGTTCAGTCAAAAAAACAGCCCGGCATGCCGGGCTGTTTTCAGGTTTTTGTGAGAGGTCGCCCCTGCGGCCGAAGCATTCGCGCGCAGGGGCGCGCTCCTACAAGGTTTCCGATTTTTTGTGGAAGATCGGCATTGAAGCCCTTTCCTGATCACTCGCCCAGATACGCCGCCCGCACCTTGGGGTCTTCCAGCATGTCCCGGCCCACACCCGTCATGGTGATCAGGCCCGAGTCCATCACATAACCACGGTCCGCAATCGCCAGCGCCCGGCTCGCGTTTTGCTCCACCAGCAACACCG